>Ga0209107_10000034_pt1 | contig 81350 bp, 76 predicted proteins | sample LakErihyJuly2011_2_FD_187460 | JGI IMG/M metagenome (GOLD analysis project Ga0209107, IMG submission 187460) | Freshwater microbial communities from dead zone in Lake Erie, Canada - CCB hypolimnion July 2011 (SPAdes) (version 2) | ecosystem: Environmental > Aquatic > Freshwater > Lentic >...
AACCACATAATCTATTCCCATTTCCAACATTTCCTTGGCTTTTTTGAACTGCTTCATTTGATTGTTTGCCAAGCCGAAAAAATAATAAAACTGAGGCTGACTTGGGTACATTTCAATCAATGTTGAGGCTTTTTTTGCTACTACTTCAAACTGTTTCATTTCGACATAGGCTTGCAACAAGAGCAAATTGGTCTCCATATCTTCGTTTGGACTACTTTTTACAACTTGTTCATAATAGCGAATAGCTTTGTCCCATTGCTTTTTATTTTGGTAGTATTTCCCTACTTCTTTTGCTACAATCACATCAGCATCTTTATCAAAATACGATATTGCTTTCTCTAAATCTGGAGCATATTGGGGATTATTGTTGATAAAAAGCAAAAATTCATTCAGGACTTGGTGTTTAATTTTAGCATCTATTTTGGAGCTCGCCAAAATAATATTCATTGCATTAATCGCTTTTTGCCCATTATTTTTATCTAAATAATACTTGAATAATCCCACTTGTGCCCATTCAGAAGTTGGTATTTCTATTTCCAGCTTTTTAGTGATCTCGATTGCCTTTTGACTTTCATTTTTATCTGAATACAAACTAATCAATGCGATATAGTTCGATTCTTCTTTTGGATTCTTACTAATTTGATCCAATAAATTGTCTATCGCTGTATTTTGAAAATTTCCTTGCAACAAAATTTGGGTTTTATAAGCATCCCGTCTTTCGGACTTTCCAACATTTTCATTCAAGTCATTGATAAGAACGAGCGCTTTTTCAAATTGTTGCGTGTTCATGTAAAGCTCCATTAAATCCTCTTTGTATTTTGGGTCTAAATCAACCAATTTAGAAACTGTAATTATGGCTTGGCTGTAATTCTTGGTTTTATAATTCACCTCATACATGCCTGCCCAATACCATTTGTTTTTGGGGTCAATTTGCGCGGCTTTTTCAAAAGAGGAATAGCTTTGATCGTATTTTTTTAAGGCAAAATAATTCTTGCCCATTTCAGCATAAACTGCGGCGTTGTTCGGTTTCAATCTCAAGCAATTTTCTAATTCAATAATCGCTTTGTCATAATTTTCGATTCCTTTTTGCTTTAAGGATTCATAAAAATATTCTTGGAACTTGTCGTCATCTGGCACGATGGACTCTGGTTCGGCTTGCGCCAAAAGCAGATTTGCCTTGCAAAGCAAAACCAAGAATAAAAAGAAAGAAACCGTTTTTTTCATTTGTTTTAATCTAAACACAAAGCCCACAAAGAAGGCACGAAGTACACAAAACTATTCCAAAACCGAATAATCCCCAATACTAATACTTTTGAAATTACCGTCAAAACTAGCGTGACTTCCAATCATGGCATTGTCCAGATCGGCGTTTTTGATGTGCGAATGGGTTTGCACCAAACTATTTTTTATGATACTATTACTAACGTGACAACCTTTTCCTAAAGACACATTTGGACCCACTGTTGCATTAATCAGAACCACATCTTCACCAATATAACAAGGCGCAATAATAGTTGAATTTTCTAATTTTACATCAGAATCTACTAAATGTTCTCCGTCATTGTGAAGAAATCCTAACATTCTGGAATTGGTTTCCACGGTAACTTCTTTGTTGCCACAATCCATCCATTCAGCGACTTCTCCGGGTACAAAAACCATACCTTTTGCCATCATTTGCTTTATTCCGTCGTTAATTTGATACTCTCCTCCGTGAATAATGTTGTTATCCAACACAAATTGCAATTCATTTTTTAAAACCGCTACATCTTTAAAATAATAAATCCCGATAACGGCAAGATCAGAAACGAATTCTTTTGGTTTTTCAACCAATTCAATAATTTGATTCGCTGCGTTTAAGTTGACTACACCAAAAGCTTCCGGTTGATCTACTTGTTTTACCCAAATTACACTGTCGGCATTCTGATCCAAGTCAAAATCAGCCCGAATCAAAGTATCGGCATACGCAATTACCGCTGGTCCGCTTAAGGAATCTTTGGCACACATAATAGCGTGACCAGTTCCAAGCGCTTCATTTTGATAATAAATAGTTCCTTTTGACCCTAGCTTTTCGGCAATGGCGATTAAATCTTCTTCTACTTTTTTGCCAAAACTTTCGTGAATGATAAAGGCAATTTCTTCAATATCTTGATTTAAAACTCCTGCAATATCTTCAACCAAACGGTGTACGATTGGTTTTCCAGCAATAGGAATTAAGGGTTTCGGAATGGTTAATGTGTGTGGTCTTAATCTGGATCCTCGCCCAGCCATTGGTACTATTATTTTCATGTCAGCCCCCTAACCCCCAAAGGGGAAACTACTACTAGAGGTTGGTAGGAATTAAGTTATTATATTTTATTGTTTTATTTTCCTTTCATTCCCCCTTTGGGGGTTTGCTGTGCCAGTTCGCTTGCGCTCGTGTGGGGGCTTTACTTCACTCCCGTACTTCCAAAACCGCCTTCACCTCTGGAGGTTTCGGATAATTCTTGAACTTCAATCCAGTCCGCTCTTTCGTGCCTAGCAATGATGAGTTGCGCAATACGTTCGCCATTTTCGATAACGAAAACTTCATTGGATAAATTTACTAAAATCACTCCAATTTCTCCGCGATAATCTGCATCAACAGTTCCAGGCGAATTAAGTACCGTAATTCCTTTTTTGGCTGCCAAGCCACTTCTTGGTCGAACTTGAGCCTCGTACCCTATTGGTAATTCAATGAAAAGTCCTGTTTTAACGATAGTTCTTTCTAATGGATTCAAGGTGATTGATTCGATTAAATTTGCCCGTAAATCCATTCCTGCCGAAGCGATGGTTTCGTAATTAGGCAAATCGTGTTGTGATTTGTTGATGATGTTTATTTTCATTCCGTAATTTTGAGTTTTGACTTTGAGTGCATTAAAACTATTTTTATTTTTTTCGTTTTACGATACTTAGTATGATCTCTTTCTCGTTATAAAATACAAAATACATAAAGCTTATTAATAATGGGATTCCAACAAAATAATTTTCCCTAAAAAAATAAAAAGAAATAATCGAAAACAAAATCGATAGTCCCAAATAACGCCCGATTTTTTTCATATCATACGGAATTGGGTAATATTTATTTCCAAGGATATAGGAAATAATCATCATACTCCCGTAGGCAACAATAGTTGCTATTGCTGAGCCATAATAACTGTATTTTGGTATTAAAAAATAATTTAAGACCAAAGTTAGAATCGCGCCGATGATTGAAATATAAGCACCTATTTGAGTATTATCGGTGAGTTTGTACCAAACCGAAAGATTGTTGTAAATTCCCAAACAGAAATTCGCCAAAATAATAAGCGGCACTACTTTCATCGCTTCCCAATAGGATTTGTCGTCAAGCAAAATGAGCTTTAAAACATCGGCGAAAACAATAACGCTGAGCAGTATTAACGAACCAAAAATCACGAAATACTTGGTGATTGTCGCGTAAGTCTGGGGTGCGTTTTCATTCTTAGAATGACTGAAAAAGAAAGGCTCGATTCCCAAACGAAAAGCTGTTGCAAATAAAACCATAAACAATCCTAGTTTGTAACAAGCGGAGTAAGCGCCAACTTCAGATTTAGCGATGTTTTCTGGCAACCACCATCCTAATAGTATTTTATCTAAATGTTCGTTGACCGCAAAAGCAATTCCTGCGACAAGTATTGGTAAACCATATTGCATCATTTTTTTCCAAAGTACGGAATCGAAAGCACGATTTAGGGAAATGTAATTGGGTGAAAGCACCAGCAATGTTGCTAAACTGGCGACCAAATTTGCGACAAAAATGTACCCAATTTCGAAGTTTTCGAAGTATAAATTATCAAGAATAGAGTTGGGATTTGTTTCGGCTAATTTTGGCAAATACAGCAAAAAGAAAATATTTAAACCCAGATTTACTACTACATTTCCAATCTTGATTGCCGCGTATTGCATCGAACGTTGAGCAGCTCTTAGTTTTGAAAACGGGATAATTACAAGTGCATCTAACGCTAAAATCCAAATAGCATAAGTAATGTATTGTGCATCGACTTTCGCATAAGAAGCTAAGGAATCTCTGAAAATTAAGGCTCCAAAAAGAAAGAAAATAGTGGACCAAAATATCGAAATGGTTGCTGTAGCGGTAACATTTTGTTTGTCAGTTTCAGAGTTGTAAAACCGGAAAAAGCCGGTTTCCATTCCGTAAGATAAAATCACATTGAAAAAAACCATCCACGACAATAAGATGGAAACCTCACCATACTCGCCGGTCGGTAATATTCCGGTGTATAAACGTACTAACAAAAAACTCAACATCCGCGGCAAAACCGTTGCGAGCCCGTAAATGGCAGTTTGTTTGAAAAGATTTTTATATAATCCCAAAAGAGTGACTGTTAATTTATTTTAGACAAAAATAACCAATTCTTTGGTTTAAAACTGATGGAGCATCGGCATTTAAAAAAATAGACACAAATTTCACAGATTTACGCAGATTTATTTTTTGTGTCGGTTGGTATTTGACTAAACTACTACGATGTAAAATTAAATATAAGGTCATTTGTTTTATGAAAATTATGTCAAGCCTTCTTCATTTAACATTTTTATAAAATGAAATCCTTTAGGATTATACCCTTGATTGTAATAAAAACGGTGCGCTGTAAAATTTCCTGTATAGGCGTCGAGAACAATCATGGTGCAGTCTAAATCGGTTGCTTTTTGATTGACATAATCGGTTAGGAGTTTGCCAATTCCTTTGGAGCGATGATTGGGATGCACAATAAAATTGTCGATTTCCATATACTTCCCGCACCATAGCTTAATTCCATACCATAGACCGCTGAGTCCAACACATTCTTCGCCATCATAAATTACCACTTGGGTATAATTGTGCGGAAGCATAGTTTCAAGATAGACTTTGTACTTTTCATCGGAAATACTGGGATACAAATGACGGATAATGTCTATTTGAGCATACATTTCGTTGAAGGTGGTCAGTTCTATGGTTTTCAAAATTGAGAATACATTAAATTAATGTTTAAAATTAAGCAAAAAAAGGCTCGCAATTGAAGTTAAAAAGCTATTTGCACTATTTATATTCTGCAAATAAATAAAAAAACAACAGTGTTACCAAATTGTTAAGTAAATGTTTGTTTATTGTAAATTTATTTATATATTTGTTATGTAATTATTAATTAAAAATAAAGTATTATGAAAAAGATGTTATTAATTTCGATGATGATGGTTTCTGCAGTCATTTTTTCTCAAGATAAACCTAAATTAGAAAGTGTAGATGATGAATTTATTGCAACTTATCACTATGAGAATGGTAAAGTCAAACAAGTTGGCAATTTTGTAGACGGAAAATTAAACGGAAAGTGGATTTCTTATTCAGAAGATGGTAATGTATTGGCAATTGCCCATTACAAGAATGGGAAAAAACATGGTAAATGGCTATATTTTGAAAGCACCAATATTACAAAAGAAGTTGATTATAAAAACAACAATATTGTACAGGTTGTAACTATAAATAAATCACCTATTGCTTATAGGGATTAAAAAATTCATAAACAAAACTGATTTATGAATTAATTTAGAAACAAAAAAAGCTCTTCATAAGATGATGAGCTTTTTTTATATATTTTAATTTTTTTGTTTATTTGAAAGTTAAATTTACTCCTAAAGAAAATGATAATCCTGGTGAAAAACTTCTAAAAAGTCCAGCTTTTTCTTCGTTCCAAACGTAATAACTTTGAGTCTTTTCTTGAAGTAAGTTTTGAGCTCTAAATATTATCTTTTTAGTAATTTTATCTCCATTAAATACTTTTGAAGCTGTGAAGTCAAAGTTGTGAAATGGTTCAGAATAAATATCAGGAGCACTACCAAAACCCACAAAATCTAAAGTTGGTCCCTGCACATTATAAAAAATTCCTGCTTCAATTTGTTTTTCGCTCTCTACTGCTAATAAACCAATATTAATCATATATGGTGATTGACCTTGCAGTTCTCTTTCTCTACTAATGGTTGTTCCAGGTGGTGCTTGAATTACTCTGGCATTATACTCATCATCGTCCATTGTTTGTTTTGCGACTATGTAAGACGCATTGGCATTCAAATTGAACGTTAAATTATTAAGTGTTAATAAATTTTTTCTCAATTCAAATTCCAATCCTCGTACAGTAGCTTTTTCTCGATTTTTAACCGTGAAATCATCAGGTGTATCCACATCAAAAACGGCAATTTCAATTGGGTCTTTAAAGTTTTTAGCGAATAAGCTAAAAGCAAACATTTCACTTTTTTCCCCAAAAATCTCATATCGTAAGTCAAAATTGTCTATGTAAGAAGATTTAATATTGGGGTTTCCAGTGAAAGTAGTTTCTGTTACAGGATCTACAAGTGAAGCTGCAGAAGCCTCTTTAAAAGTGGGTCTTGCAGTGGTTTGATAATAAGAAGCTCTAATGTTGCTTTTTTCTGTTGGTGAAAAAATAAGATTAATATTTGAAAACAAATCTTTATCATTTAAAAACAATTCGTTATCATATATGTCCCCAAATATACCTACGCCAGTATATTTTAAATCAAACGCTTCATAGCGCATACCAATAACTGCTTTTACCATCTCAGAGAATTTTAATTCAGTCGAAAAATAGAAGGCATTATTATTAGATTCAGAATGATATGTGTTTTTTTCTTCGAAACCACCACTGATATATGAACCATCTGTACCTGCGAAAGGTGTAGTCGATTGTACCCATATATTCTCATCTGCAAGAACTGCGTTAGGATCACCGCCTAAAACTTGACTATCTCCATTAAATAGTATATCAAATTTTTTAGTACTGAAATCCCGTTCTTTAAAAATATGGGATGCACCTAAACTGATTTTACCGTCGAAGATTTTTGTTTCGATTGGGATATCAAAATCTAATTTAGCAACCGTACTTTTTTCATCTAAATCTCTCCAAAATTTTTGTGGAGCTGAAGTTACATTGGGACTTAATAGATAAAAAGTGTTGTCTTCATCAGTTTCAAAAATAGTTCTACTGAAATCTTTATCATTTACAGTTGAGGATGATTTAGCAAATTTCCAATTTATGCTAAATAAGTTATCACCAATATTGTGTCTTCCAGAAATAGGAATACTTCTCAAATTTCGCTGCGTATATGTAATAACGCTTCCTTCTCCCCAATGAGGATTTTCAACAAATGCTTGACGTTCGATATTAGAGGCAGTAGATTCTCCGTTTTGCAAGTCGATAAAATTCAAGGAAATTTTATTTTTGTTATCTTTGTAAGTTACGCCTAATAATGTGCTTACAAAAGTGTTTTTTTGTCCAAGAATACTATTTTGAGCAAGTTCTAACTCAGTGCCTCCTCCTGGTGCTATAAAATACGTACCCCTATAAAAATCTTCATAAAAAGTAGTTTCGGAGCGATAGCCAAGTGCTGCTATGTAACCAATGGATGACTCACCATCTTTTTTTAATTTATAAGCATTTGACGCAGAAAATCCAAAATTATAATCTAAACCACTTGTTTCTTCGACAGGTTTCATTTGTTTCGAAAGTTTTTTTGTATTTGCAGTTAAAAGGGCTGCATCATCTGCCGACACAAATGGTTTGGGCAAAGCAGGTTTAAAATCAATCGATGGATCAATTGACAAATCTCTAGCGCCATCATCTTGTCCTCTCCAGTCAGTACCGCTTTTTGTGTCTGCTAAAAAATTATTCTTAAAGTGCATATCAGGATTGTATCCGGCACTAAAATTTACATTATATTCAGGACTGAATGAAAAATCTTTTAAATTAATATCGACAGTACCTCCAGTAAAATCGGCTCCAATATCTGCAGATGCTGATTTTTTTACGATTATATTTTCTATTAAGTTTGTTGGAAAGATATCCAAAGGAATGGTATTTCTGTCAGGGTCTAAACCAGGCAATTCCATCCCATTAAGCGTAGTTTTTGAATAACGGTCACCTAATCCTCGTACATACACATATTTTCCTCCTTGAACGGAGATACCAGGTACTCTTTTAATGGCAGCAGCAACATCGGCATCTCCTGCTTTTTTTATTGACTGTATTGATAAACCATCAACCAAAGTGAAAGATTTCTTTTGCATATTTAAAACTGAAACCTCCGAATTCTTTTTTGAAGTTGTTTTAATAACAACAGCATCTAATTGACTTGATTGAGATTTAAGATTAACTTGAATAAAGGTGTCTTTGTTTGGATTTACAACTATATCACTCATTTCTACATCTGAATATCCCGTAAAAGAAAAAATAACTGTGTAAGTACCTGGTTGCACTTTTAAAACAAATTTACCGTCGATATCAGTTGTTGTACCACCTTTTGTGCCTTTAATTAAAACATTTGCAAAAGGTAAAGGCCCATTAATTCCCTCATCCATTACAATACCAGTAATTGATTGAGAAAAAGCATTAATACTAACTAAGAACAGTAAAGAAAAAATATATTTCATAATTTTGAAATTTTTAATTGTAACTTAAAAAGCGCAAATGTATTATTAATACAAACGTTAAACATTAAATTAACGTTAACAAAAAAGAGCTTTAGTTAAGTTAACTAAAGCTCTTTATATTTTAGATTGCACTAAGCTTGCAAAATTTATTTTTTGATAACAATTTTCACTTCTCTTGAAGAATCTGCATTAACCTCTAAAAGGTAGGTTCCAGCAGCTAATTCAGAAACGTTTATTGAGTTTGAATTTTTATTTTGTTTTAGTAATTGACCACTAATGCTATATAATTTTAAATCTTCAACTTTAACTTGTTCAGAAACATTTAAGTTGTCATTAAATGGGTTAGGATACACAGAGAAAGTAGACTTAACACTGTTTTTTTCAATACTTAAAACAGTACCTGTACCACTTGCAAAATATGCTGTCCATGAGTAGAAATGATCTTCTGTTGAACCACTTCCAGATACTGGAGCAGAAAGTACTTCAGCATGTGCGCTTGTTAATTGAGTAGATATTGTTGTAAGTGCATCTGTAGTTATAAAATCTAAGTTCGAAAAGGTAAGTGTACCATTTCCAAAAGTTGCAGCAACAATTCCTTTAACTTTACTACCGGTTTTAAATCCTTTATAAACTATATTTTTATTTGCTCCAGTTGCATTAGCTTTCCAGTCTCCATAAGTAGTGAGTTTTGTAGCACTAAGATTACCAATAACAGTTACGCCATCGACAGTATAAGAGCCAGTAACCGGAGGTGTAGCCGTAGATTCAGTACCGTCAATTTCGAATGCAGTATCACTAGCCGTACCCATGGCTACATAAGCATTTGTAATAGTACCGGAATAAGCTTGATCTAAATCAATTGCATCATCAGTTTGATTATAAACTAATATTTTATCAACGTTTACATTACCACCAAATATTTCAAGACCATCATCAGTATTTGAAACGATTTCAATATTGGTTACAACTGTTCCGTTACCAACACCACCCATAGTAAGTCCATTGATTTCACTACCATTGGCGATAGTAGCTCCACCATGACGGATTGAAATGTAGTTTAAAATACCAGAATTGTCATTAGTAGCAGTTCCACCATAGTTAGTCCATGTTTGACCAGCAGCAATTCCTTCAATGTTTGCAGTACCGGTAGGCCCAGAACCAATTACGTTATTCCCTAAAACAATAATACCACCCCACTGCTGACCTGTAGTTAAAGGGAAATTTCCAACATAAGTACCAGCAGCAACTTTTGCAGCATCTAAAACAGTTTCAGATGCAGTAGTGAATATAATTGGTAAAGCTGCAGTACCATTTGCAATAATGTTTCCATCTTTGGCTATTATTAGCGCAGAAGCAGCAGCTGGGTCTGATTTGAATGTAGCTTTAATAACAGTTCCTGGTTGAATAGTTAACGTTACATTAGCATTCACAACCACTTTTCCATCCATGTTTATATTACCAGCCCAAGTGGTGTTTTCAGTAATAAATGTTACATCACCAGTCCCAACATTCGTAGTTGAACAAAGGTTTCCATCTAAGGAAGAGTAAGCGGTCCATGCACTAAAAACACAAGGATTTGCACCTGTACCCGAAGTTTGAGCAGAAAGTACTTCAGCGTGTGTGCTTGTTAATTGAGTAGATATTGTTGAAAGCGCATCTGTAGTTACAAAATCTAAGTTTGAAAAGGTAAGTGTACCATTTCCAAAAGTTGCAGCAACAATTCCCTTAACTTTGCTACCAGTTTTAAAGCCTTTGAAAACTATATTTCTATTGGTTCCAATTGCATTCGCTTTCCAGTCACCGTAAGTAGTAAGTTTTGTCGCGTTAAGATTACCAATAACTGTTACACCATCAACAGTGTAAGAACCGGTAACCGCAGGAGTAGCCGTAGATTCAGTACCATCAATTTCGAATGCAGTATCACTATTTATACCCATAGCAACATAAGCATTGGTAATAGTACCGGAATAAGCTTGATCTAAATCAATTGCATCATCAGTTTGATTGTAAACCAAAATGTTATTTACATTTACATTACCACCAAATATTTCTAGACCATCATCGGTATTTGAAATGATTTCAATATTAGTTACAACTGTTCCGTTACCAACACCACCCATAGTAAGTCCATTGATTTCACTACCATTGGCGATAGTAGCACCACCATGACGGATTGAAACATAGTTTAGAATACCAGAATTGTCATTAGTAGCAGTTCCACCATAGTTAGTCCACGTTTGACCAGCAGCAATTCCTTCAATGTTTGCAGTACCAGTAGGACCTGAACCAATTATGTTATTACCTAGTATAATAAGACCACCCCACTGTTGACCTGTAGTTAAAGGGAAATTTCCAACATAGGTACCAGCAGCGACAGCTGCAGCATTTAAAACAGTTTCAGATTCTGTAGTGAAAATAATTGGTAACTTTGCAGTACCATTTGCAATAATATTTCCGTCTTTGGCAATAACTAAAGCAGAAGCGTCAGCTGGGTCTGATTTAAATTTTGCTTTGATAACGGTTCCTGGCTGGATCGTTAACGTAACGTTCGCATTCACAACTACTTTACCGTCTAAAGTAATATCTCCTGACCAATTGGTATCAGAGGTTAAAAAAGTTACTTGACTGAAAGCCAAACCGCTTACAAAAAGCGCAATAAATAATAAAGTTTTTTTCATGATAGAATTATTTAGTATTAAAATATTTGCCAAAAATACCATTAAACTAAATTTTGAATGTTAATGATAGATTAACAAAAAAAACAAAAACAGTGCTAAGGTTAATTTAATGTTATGTAAACAATAATTATAAGATGATATTAAGTCAAGTTAAATATTATGTAAAATTTTTGTTATTTAAACCAAAAAAATCCCGCGAGTTGCGGGACTTTAAAAAATATATTTAGATAATAATGTTATCCTTTCAAAGCTTCTGCTCCACCAACAATCTCCAAGATCTCATTAGTAATAGCTGCTTGACGTGCTTTGTTGTAAGTCAATTTCAATTGATCTCTTAATTCAGTGGCGTTGTCTGTTGCTTTGTGCATGGCAGTCATACGCGCTCCATGTTCTGAAGCAAATGAATCTCTAACGCCTTTGTACAATTGTGTTTTCAATGATTTTGGAATCAAAGTCAATACAATATCTTCTTTAGATGGTTCAAAAATATAATCACTTGTTGAAGCCGGAATATCTGATTTTATTGCCGCCAATGGCAAAAATTGTTCTACTTGAACGATTTGAGTTGCTGCATTTTTAAATTGATTGTACACCAATTCGATTTTATCATATTCGCCAGAAACGAATTTCTGCGTCAATGTTTCCGCAATCACAGTCACATTATCAAAAGTCAAATGGTCAAAAACCTGACTTTGATTCTCCACAACAGTAAGCGTTTTAGTCAAAATGTCATTTCCTTTTTTACCAATGGCAAAAACATCAACTTGCTTTCCTGCGTAAAAATCAGCACGGTTTTTAACTTCTTTGATTATGTTGGTATTAAAAGCACCGCACAGACCTCTATTCGAAGTTATAGCAACCACCAATACTTTTTGAATCTCACGTTGTTTGGTGAATTCTCCTCCAATATCTCCATCAAGAGTCGCTGAAAGATTTTGTAATAATTCCGTTAATTTTTCGGCATAAGGGCGCATGGCTGTGATGGCATCTTGCGCCTTCTTTAGCTTTGCTGCAGAAACCATTTTCATCGCAGCAGTAATCTGCATCGTCGATGAAACGGAAGTAATTCTATTACGGATTTCCTTTAAATTTGCCATATTAAATTTGAAAATTAGATAATTTGAAAATTTGAAAGTGCAATTTTACATTTCCAAATTTTCAAATTTTCAAATTATTTTTTAGTTATATTTCGCTGAAATTTCTTTAGCTGCTGCTTCCAAAACATCTGTAATTTCGTCAGTCAGTTTTCCTGCTTTCAGTGCGTCAAGAATATCTCTGTGTTTGTTGTTCAAGTATTCTAAATAATCTTTTTCGAATTCTTTCACTTTATTCACAGGAACATTACGCAACAAGTTTTTAGATCCTGCATAGATAATGGCAGTTTGGTTTTCTACAGTATAAGGATCGTTTAGATTTTGTTTCAAGATCTCTACGTTTCTTTTTCCTTTTTCAATTACGTTCAAAGTTACGGCATCCAAATCAGAACCAAATTTTGCAAATGCCTCTAATTCGCGGTATTGTGCTTGGTCTAATTTTAAAGTACCTGCTACTTTTTTCATTGATTTAATTTGAGCATTACCCCCAACACGCGATACTGAAATACCTACGTTAATCGCTGGACGAACTCCTGAATTAAACAAATCTCCATCCAAGAAAATTTGACCATCAGTAATCGAAATTACGTTAGTTGGGATGTATGCAGAAACGTCGCCAGCTTGGGTTTCAATAATTGGCAAAGCAGTTAATGAACCACCACCTTTTACAATACCTTTCAAAGTATCTGGTAAATCATTCATGTTTTTGGCAATATCATCATCAGCAATTACTTTACACGCTCTTTCTAATAAACGAGAGTGTAAGTAAAAAACGTCTCCAGGATATGCTTCACGACCTGGTGGTCTTCTCAACAAGAGAGAAACCTCGCGATACGCCACAGCTTGTTTCGATAAATCATCGTAAACAATCAAAGCTGGACGACCAGAATCTCTAAAATATTCACCAATTGCAGCACCTGCCATTGGGGCATATACCTGCATTGGAGCTGGATCAGAAGCATTCGCAGCCACAATTACTGTGTAAGCCATTGCTCCTTTTTCTTCCAACATTTTTGCAATTCCTGCTACCGTTGACGCTTTTTGTCCAATGGCAACATAGATACAAAATACAGGTTTTCCTGCATCATAAAATTCTTTTTGATTCAAAATGGTATCCAAACAAACGGTAGATTTACCGGTTTGACGGTCACCAATAACTAGCTCCCGTTGTCCACGACCTACAGGAATCATTGCATCTACTGCTTTGATACCGGTTTGTAATGGCTCAGTAACTGGCTGACGGAAGATAACTCCTGGCGCTTTTCTTTCTAACGGCATTTCGAATAATTCGCCTGTAATTGGTCCTTTTCCATCGATTGGAAAACCAAGAGTATTTACTACACGACCTACAATTCCTTCTCCTGTTTTAAGAGAGGCGATACGTTGTGTTCTTTTTACAGTAGAACCTTCTTTGATTCCTGTTGATGGTCCTAAAAGTACCACACCAACATTGTCTTCTTCCAAATTCAATACAATCGCCTCAAGACCATTGTCGAATTCTACTAATTCACCGTATTGAACATTAGAAAGTCCGTAAACACGGGCAATTCCATCTCCAACTTGAAGTACAGAACCTACTTCTTCTAATGTAGCACCAGATTCAAAACCTTCTACTTGCTTTCTTAATATTGCTGAAATCTCAGCAGGTTTAATTTCCGCCATAATTATATATCAATAACTAGTTACTTAATTCTCTTTTTAATACTTGTAATCTATCGGCGATTGAAGCGTTGTATTGCTTATCGCCTATTCGTAATATAAATCCTCCTATTATGGATGGATCTACTATGTTTTCAATAGTAATTTTTTTGCTGGATGAAATGCTAGCAATTTTAGCAGAAACTTTCGCTTCTAAAGCGGCATCCATAGGAATAGCTGTAGTAACTTTGGCTACCTCAACCCCATTCATTAAGTCAAACAATTTCTTGTATTCTAATGCAATGCCATCTAAAATTTCAAATCTTTTGTTTTCCAATAATAAATGAAAAAGACTTTTGGTTACTGCATGAACAGAAGCAAAAACTTCAGAAACAACATCCTTTTTGGTCTCCGTAATGATAAGCGGATTTTGGATAAATAAAGTCAATTCAGAATTCGATGTTATTGTTGACGCAATCAATGTCATATCAGCATTCACTTCGGAAGCAACTTTTTTGGAGTCGGCTATTTCTAAAATGGCTTTGGCATAACGAATTGCTGCTCTTGTACTTGACATATTAGTTTAATTTAGCGTCGCCTAACATTTTTTCCACCAATTTTACTTGAGCTTCTTTGTTAGATAATTCGTCTTTTAATAATTTTTCAGCAATTTCAAGTGACAAAGCAGAAACCTGTAACTTCAATTCAGCCATTGCTGCATTTTTTTCACTTTCGATGGCAGCTTTAGCTTGTTCGATCATTTTTAGACCTTGAGCTTGTGCTTCGTTTTTAGCATCGGCAACTATTTTGTCTTTGATTTCCCGTGCGTCTTTTAGTAAAGCATCACGTTCTAATCTTGCTTCTTGCAAAATACGTTGGTTATCAGACTGAAGGTTTTGCATTTCTTTTCTAGCATTATCAGCAGAAAGTAATGCGTTTTTTATTCCTTCTTCTCTTTCGTTAACCGCATCAAGAATTGGTTTCCAAGCGAACTTTTTCAGTAGGAAAATCAATCCTACAAAAATTATTGATTGCCAGATAAATAATCCAAACGAAAAATCATTTATTAACTTTTCCATAGTATGTCTTTAATTGTATTCTTTTAATTTAATTTAAAAACTAAAGCTGCAACCAACCGTTACAGCTTTTTGTTCTTCAGCATTATACAGCAAATAAAGCTGCAAATCCAATACCCTCAATTAGCGCAGCTGCAATAAGCATAGCTGTTTGAATTTTTCCAGTAGCTTCTGGTTGACGAGCGATGGCGTCCATTGCAGAACCACCGATTCTACCAATACCAATACCTGCTCCAATAACTACTAATCCTGCTCCAACGATTTTAGGAATTTCCATAAAAATATGTATTAAAAATTAAACATTCTCTATTAAGTCTTAATGTCTAATGTCTTAATGTCTACTGTGTGAGACTTTATAACTTTCGACTTTACGACGTTTGACTAATTAATGAGCCTCTTCATGATGATGCTCCTCCACTGCCGAACCAAAATACAATGCCGATAACATTGTAAAGATATAGGCTTGTAATAACGCAACTAATATTTCGATGATTGAAATAGCAAATGACAACATAAACGACAAGCTACTTCCTAACCAACTTTTGAAAATAAATATCAATCCAATTAAACTCATTAATACGATGTGACCCGCAAAAATATTGGCATACAAACGTATCATTAATGCGAATGGTTTGATAAATACTCCCAATAATTCTATGGGAGCTAAAATCACTTTCATTGGAGTTGGCACACCTGGCATCCAGAAAATATGTCCCCAATAATTTTTGTTTGCCGTAAGGTTTGTGATAATAAATGTGATTACTGCTAATCCAAAAGTGATAGCTATATTTCCGGTTACGTTAATTCCTAGTGGCGTCAAACCAAAGATATTCAAAAACCAGACAAAGAAAAAGATGGTCAATAAATAACTCATATATCTTTTATAATGCTTTTCGCCAATGTTTGGAATGGCAATTTCATCACGGATGTACAATACAATTGGTTCAAAAAGTCTCCCAAATCCAGACGATATTCCTCCATTTTTTGCATATGATTTAGCTAAACTGGTAAACAACAAAAACATTAACAAAGCCACCACCATTATTGTAAGAACTCCTTTTGTGATTGAAAGGTCAATAGGTTTTGCATTTGTAGGATGTCCGTGCTCTTCAGTTAAAGTTCCAGCAGCATCGGTTTTGTATATTTTTTCGTGGTATAATTTATAGAAATTCCCTTTAGATTCAGCAACTGCTTCTCCATGTTCGAATTTATCAGATGAAAAAATGTGAACTCCGTTATCCCAAAGAATGATTGGCAATGGAAATCCGTAATGAGCTCCAGTTGCTTCATCTTCGAAAAGTGAAAATTCGTGACCGTCTAGAACGTGGTGGTCAATTACTTCTTTTATTTGTTCTTTGATTGCTGCTGTTTCTTCTCCAGAAGCTGGAGTTGCTTTCTCTGCAACGGCTGTTGTTTCAGTGTGTGCCGGATTGTTTGCGTTAGGGTTATTTGCAAAACCAAATAATGGAAGACAGGCTATTAAAATCGTTATTATAAATTGAAGTGGTTTGTTTGAAATCACCATAATTGTTGCTTATCTTAAATTTTACTTTCTGAAATTGGGTGCAAAGGTACATTTTATATTAATATGCCAAAAGCATTGAATAAAAAAAAACAAGGAATTGTCGTTTTACAGCCTATTTAATTTTCCCTATTTAAAATTCTTGCCGTTACAATGGTTTCAATGGTTAAAAATAAGGCGAAAATCAAAAAGAAATTGAATTTTTCTATACCAACATTTGGATTTTTGGATTGTAATATGGGAGACAGAATAACAAAGGAGATGGCTATTTTAATGCAAGTGACTAATAGAAATGTATTACCAACATTGTCGATACTTTTTTCTTTAACCATAATTAGTGTGAAAATAATGATCACTGAACAACTAAAGAAAAATTCGTAAATTGTTTCTAAAGAAAAATTAAAATCTAGCAACTTCGGATTGTTATCGTTCAGTAAAAAAACTAGTTTATGCAATACATAAACGAAAAGAGAAAGAATAAAAACCTCGAGAATAGGTTGGAATTTTTTTAAATTCATCTGAATTAAGGAGATTTATTAATGTCTTTCAATTGCCTATTAATATTATAAAAAGCAATCGCAACACCAACCAAAGTAAAGATTTTGACAAAAACAGTATTTAAATTGGGGTATTTTGCATCCAACCAATTTCCACAATAAGCAAACAAAAAGATAATTGCCCCCATTTGAATGGGAATATTAATAAGCGCTAACCATTTATTATTAGTGTTCTTCTTCGGGTCTTTGTTGAACGTCATTTGAAATAGTATTTTTTAAATTTGCGTTCATTACGCACGAAGCGCTAAAATCGGCACCTGGCTCTACCGATAATTTTCCACAGATTACTTCGCCGTGAATACTGGATTTGTTTTTGACGTTTAAAATTTCCAATACTTGTATTTTACCTTTGAATTTTCCTTCTATATCCGCGTTTTTACAAATAATATCTCCTATTACACTTCCTGCGGGACCAATAACTATTTTTCCTTTTGATTGAAAATTACCTAACAATTCCCCGTCTAGTCTAAAATCGGCTTGGGATATAATATCTCCTTTAATTGTTGTTCCTTCGACAATTCTATTGGTTTTCCCAAGTAGTTCTGTATATGATTTTTTTTTATTTTCAAACATAATTTACTGCTTTGGAGGTGAGGTCGGTTTTGGTTTTTTTTCGTCTAACGCGTCTGGAATTTCGTCTGGAGATTCTATAATGGTGTCGTTAGTTATCATCGGAAGTGCGTGATTTGGACTTTGATTATCATCTACACTAGGAGTAGAATTCCCTGCAGGCTCAGGAGTTGCTGCATCCAAAATAGGAGGTTGCGCAGGAACAACTACTGGTTTTTGGGGAGCCAAATATTCGGCTAAATTTTTCTTTATTTGCACTACTGTGTAGTTTTCTTTAGAAATTACGATTGCTGGTTCTGTAATTTGATATAATTTATCATCTTTTAGTATCGCTGCAACACTTTTAGCGTAAGCTTCTGATTTAATACCTGTAATTACGATGAAATTTTCTTTTTCTGTATAAATATCAAACGAAAAGGTTAGTTTTTGATAATTTTCGTTGGTGTTGAATTTCTTGATTTTGTCGGTTAATACTTTGGTGTTTTTATCATCTGGTTTGCTTACTTTATAAAGTATTTTCCAATTTTTCGTATCGGTTGTCGAAAAGTTCATTTTTTCTAATGAAGGAATTTGTGTTGTCAAAATCTCCACAGCATTTTTACCTTCCTCGCTCAACGGATAATTGTCAACAACGAATTGCATCGCATTTTTATACGCTTCTAATCCTTGTAGTTTTCCTATGGTATTTGCTTTAAGCAAATCAAATTTTGGTACAATTTCATCTCCAATAAATTGAATAATGAGATCGTCAATTTTTGCCAAGACCTCAGTAAATTGTTCTTCTTGATACAATTTAAACCATTTGTCATAGACATCTTCTGGGGTTTCTACTGAAGAGAGCGTATTTGAGTTTACGTTGTTAATGATTTGTGCATATCGAGAATCGGGATATTGGGTTGAAATACTGCTTTTCATAATTGCTGCTTTGGCACTGTCGGTAATTTGATAGATTTTAAACAAATTATACATCGTGGGTAAAACCAGTTTTTCTTCTGGATTGTTCAGTAATAATTGCTCTAGTTTTTTGCTGGCCAATTCGTATTCCTTGAATTTTTCTTTATAAATGATTCCGAGTTGGTAATACGCAGAATTCCTTTCTTTGGCAATATCATCTATTTTTTCTTGTGCTGTAGGAAGTTGTTTGATGTAATAAATTGGCGTGTATTTTTCTTCTAGAACCACTTCTGTTATTGTTTCATCTGGTGCTGCATTGTTATTTGCAATTGAATCTTTAGCACCGGCGTCTATTTCGTCAACTGGCATCATCCAATTGCCATTTAAAGTTTTGTTCCCGTATTTTTTCTTAAATTCTTTTTTTCCAAAAGCTACTGTCGAAGGATTATAAAAATAAAAAATACTCGAAGCGTCTTTTCCAGAAATGTCATTGCCTGAAGGCGGAGCAAATGATGGTTTTTCTGATGGGCTTCCTGGTTTTTTAAGGATAGCAGCGGGATCATCTGAGGAGGATAGATTGTTCCTGTCAATGTTCGCCAGTTTTTCTTTTTGCTTTTCTTCCTCTAATTTTTTAGCATCATCAGCCTTTTTTAGTTTTGCAATATACTCTTCATAATATAGAATTTTATTGGATTCTGACATGGATACCACATTCAAAATGCTGTCATTTGTTTTTGCGATTAATTCAAATCCAATTACTTCATCTAAATCTTTTCTTACCTTTTTAATATGAATGTATTCTCTGGTTTTAGGATCGAGTTTCACTAATGTACTGTCATAATACTTGGCCGCTGCAGCATAATCGGTGTTTTTAAAATAGCTATCCCCGATATTTCTGTAAATAGAAGCTACTAAATAAGGATCTTTCGACTTAGACTTTAGCGAGGCGTTGTAAAATTTAAAGGCTAGTTCTTGATTGTTTTGTTTGTCATAAAAAACGCCCATTTGATAAAAAAGAATGTCTTTGAATGGTCTATTTTCTCTATCGGCGATGAGTTTATCAAACGTTTTTACAAAAACATCTTTGTCGTCGTATTGATAATCAAAAAGTTGTGCTTTTTTTGCATACGCCTGCATCATAAAAGCTCTTTCCGCTTTTCGATTCATATTAATAACGGATTCATACCAATACATAGCGCTGTCCTTTTTACCTAATTCTTGGTACATTTGTCCAAGAATGAAACGATATCTGGCTCTTTCGGGATTTAGTTTAGTAAAACTCTCGGCTATTTTTAACTTCGTTACGGCGCTATCTTTTTCTTCGAGGTTTAAAAAAGATGCTGCTAAAAGCGCATTGGCATCAGCAATAACTTGCTTTTTGAGCTTTTTTTCGTCCAATAATTTGCTGATGTTTTTAATGACTTGGGCGTCATTACCCAAACGCATATTGGCTTTTTCTCGCCAAATTTTGGCTTGATAAATGTTGCTACTTGTGGGATATTTGTATAAAATATAATTGAACGCGTCTAAAGCAGGAAAAAATCTTTGGTCGTAATAACGGGCTTTACCCAATAACAAATACGCTTCGTCTATTTGATAGTTTTTTTCTCGTCCGCCAATATTCATGGAATGTTTTTGAATTGCCTTAGTGGCTTTGGCTTCAGCCAATTCAAAATTAGTGTTTTTGGTTTTTTCACCAGGGCCACTATCCTCTTTTATTTGCATTCTTTCGACAGGCAATTGCTTCCAAAAATTGTCTTGGCTATCTGATTTTATGCTTTCAATTCCTTTGTTTAGTCCTATTTGTCCGTTGTATAAAATATTGTCTCTAGTGCTAAGCGCGTGCGAATTTCTGGCCAAAAAAGTATCTTTCTTAGTAGAACAAGCTATTAAAAACAATGTAAATGTTATCGAGAAAGTGTATTTAAATATCTTGGTTTTCAATGGGAAACGGTTTATCATTTAACTTCTAAAAGTACATTTTAGTATAATGACTGGTAAAAATACGTTTCTTTTTGATATATAGAAATTATACCGTTAGTTATTTCTAAATAGGCCAAAACTTGCACTCAGTGAGATACGTGCCGAAACCTTTAGAGTACAACGCCAAAATTAATTTGATACATGACAAGCCATAAAAATATCAAACTGCAAAAAACACCTCCAATTCCTGCAAAGTCTCTGCCGATGTCTGAATGTCTTTGACCACTTCGCCTTTGTTCAGTGCTACGATTCTATCGCAAACCTCAACAGTGTGCACTAAATCGTGGCTTGAAACTAAAACAGTAACATCGGGATTTTCGGCAAGTTCTTTGATTATTTTTTTCAAACGGCTTACGGTGGTTGGGTCTAAATTAGCAAACGGTTCGTCGAGAATCACCACTTCTGGATTGCCAATAAGCGTAGCGATAATTCCCACTTTCTTTTGGTTTCCTTTGGATAAATCCCTTAAATATTTTTTATTTTTCAAGATTTCACCATTAAAAAATTCTTCGTGTTTGGCTAATAAAGCATCGATATCAGCTTTGTTTTGACCGCGTAAATCGCCAATAAAATAGAAATACTCCTCGGGCGTAAGATAGCCAATCAAAAAACTTTCGTCCAAAAAAGAAGCGGTAAATGGCTTCCAGTCTTCGCTGGTATTTACTTGCACTTCATTGTTTACTATATGCCCTGTCGATGGCTGGATCAAATCCAATAACAAACTAAAAAAGGTTGTTTTTCCCGCGCCATTATTTCCCACAAGGCCAAAACTTTGTCCTTTTGGAATTTCTAATGTGTCTATTTTTAATACGGTAGTTCCGTTGTATGATTTGGAAAGGTTGTGTACGTTTATCATTTGAAGTTAGAGGTTAGAAGTTAGAAGTTAGGAGTCGGATTTATTTGCTTTACAAAACTCACCATTCGGGAGCTATTTTTGTTTGTATGCCGCAATGGTAGCATATTTTTCGGTTTTATAAATTTTCTCAATCATCGTAAAAGCTTTGTTTTTGAAGGCAAATCCCACTATTCCTGCCACTGCCACTAATGCCAGTCCTACATTGGCATTTGCCAAAGAAGAACCTCCCCAAAAAAGCAAAACGGGTAGCGCTAATTGCGGCAGCGAGATTAACATTGTTTTTATATTATAGGCTTTTTTGTCGCCAAAAGCGCCTTTTCCCGAACTTAAATCTATGGGTGTTTTTGTATAAGCTCCGCCAAGAAGTACCAAATGTGAATTAACGCCAATGTTGTAAATCGCACCCACAACTATGGTCATGTATATTTGCCAACCAAAATAAATGTAAAAAGAAGCAAGTACTGTAGATACTACTGTTGCAATTACCATCAGCCACCATTTCGAACTCAAATAGCCTTTGTACGGAATGTTTTGCGTCATCATTAACTGATAATAAGCACTATCCCAGCTCGGGACAAATTGCCCAAAAGTGATTAAAAATCCACCCGACACAAAAATTCCCGCAAAAATATGCATGTACGGATTATTATAAGCTTCAATACTATTAGTGAAGAAAAGCAGGCCATAAAAAAGAAACATCACGCTCATTATCACCGTGGTTTTTGATCTTTTGTTTCTTTTAATCATTTTTATATCGTTCTTTAAAAATGTCCCGATGGTGCCAAACTGGTTCAACCACGTCAAATTCTCTGTTGTTGCAATTTCGTGTTTTGTTGAAAGTCCAGCATCGAGATACAAATCATTTTTGAAATAATGAAAAGTATAGCGATACAAGCCTATTACAACCACAATCGGAATTAAAAAAGCCCAATACGTATTGAAAAGTGCGTCAAAAAAAGGAGCGGTATAAGTTGTAATGTCAAAAAAGCCATAGTACTGTAATCCTCCAAAAACGGCCATTATTCCAAGGAAAATCGTAAATAAATTATCCTTATTGCTCAATATGATATTGACAAAATTATTGATATAAAGTAACGCAACCATTGCCGTATGCCACAGTATTACCGACACTGCATCATAGCCTTCGTAAATCAAAACGATACTAAAAGGAAGAAAGAAAAAAGCGTGAAACCAATTGAAATAAGATAAGACCGTTTTTCCTAACGAAAAATGAACAATAGTGGATTTTTTTATAGGAAAAACCAATAGCGGACGAATATTCATCACGGGGATTTTCTGCAACAAAAGCCGAATGACCAAATCAAAAACCAAATAATATATCATGAATTTATTGATGGTAACAATGGGGTTTAAATTCATTTTCTTTAGAAAATAAAACGCCCCGATTCCTATGGCCAAAAAAATTACGGTAAAATAGGCCGCAAAAAAACCAATCAAAATTTTTATAGCCAAGTTTGTACCAAATGAGGCCGATCGTATAAAAGCCTTCCATTCGAGGTAAAGAAATTTTTTTATCATGGTGGTTTTAGTTTTGGTTTGCTTAATTAGTTGTTAAAAGTAAAAAATTGTTACAAACGATTAAACTTCTAAACCTTTAAACTTTAATATTTTTTTTGGTTTACTATCTTTGCCGAAAAATATAAAATGCCTGTATTCAAAAAACTCATCATAAAAGAAGTAAAACGCGAAACATCCGATGCTGTTTCTATACTTTTTAATGTTCCCGAAGAATTCAAATCCCAATATGCTTTTGTTGCGGGTCAATATTTAAATTTACGACTAACGCTAGACGGAAAAGAAATTCGTCGGGCCTATTCTATTTGTGCTGCTCCGGAAAGTGGCGAACTACGAATTTCCGTGAAAGCAGTAAAAAATGGCGCTTTTTCGCAATTTGCCAACACGAAGCTAAAAGCCGGCGATGTCCTTGAAGTAGGAGAACCAGAAGGAAAATTCACTTTTGAACCTCAAACCGACCGACAAAGAAATTACATGGCATTTGCTGCCGGAAGCGGCATTACTCCCGTAATGTCAATTCTGAAATCAGTTTTGCAAAGTGAGCCAAAAAGTTCTTTTGTATTGGTTTACGGAAATAAATCGCCGGAAGCAACCCTTTTTCATCAAGAATTACACGATTTACAACTCAATTATACCGGAAGATTATTTGTGCATTATGTATACAGTCAGGCCAAAGCCGATGGAGCCCTTTTTGGAAGAATTGATAAATCGGTCGTGAATTTTGCATTAAACAATAAACACGCAGCATTGGAATTTGATAAATTCTATTTGTGTGGGCCAGAAGAAATGATTAATGATGTTACCAAGGTGTTGAAAGAAAATAACATCAAGGAGTCTAAAATCAAGTTCGAATTGTTCACCAGTTCTGTTGTCGAAAATACGGAGGCCAGTTTGCACGAAGGTCATACTAAAATCTCCATAACGGTTGATGGCGACGAAACGACTTTCGAAATGTCGCAAAAACAAACTATTCTCGAAGCAGCCCTGAAACAAGGTGTCGATGCCCCCTATTCTTGCCAAGGCGGCATTTGTAGCAGCTGTCTCGCCCGAGTAAAATCAGGCACTGCCGAAATGAAGAAAAACTCTATTCTTAGTGATAGCGAAATCGAAGAAGGCTTGATTCTCACTTGCCAAGCTTGTCCCACCTCAGCAGAAATTGTGGTAGATTATGATGATGTCTAATTTTAGATTGCAGATTCAAATAATTAAATAGTAAACAAAAACTTCTCTGTAAAGGGAAGTTTTTTGGTTTTACAGTGTTTGATTGATGTAGCAGGGTATATTTAATAATACATGCTACATTATTTTTATATATTTGTTTCTAATACGCTAGTTTATAGCGCCAATCTACCCAAAAAGGGGTGTATATGCGCTATGAAGTAGCGGGTATATGAGAGTTAGCAGATAGAGAACCAAAAAAACGTAAATAATTAAACAAGCAAAACATGAAAATTAGATTAACAATTTTATTATGTACCGTAATATTTTTTAAAGGTAACGCACAGAATAGAAATGACTTAATTATTAAGGATATAAATATACTACCTATGAAAAGTTCAGATATTCTTGCCAATAAAAGCATCTTAATCCAAAACAGAAAAATAGTAAAAATTGATGATTTCAAAAAATTATCAATAAACAAGAATGCAAAAATAATTCAAGGAAAAGGAAAATACATAATGCCCGGTTTATCTGAAATGCATAGTCATTTACCTATTGAAAGTAAAGTTGATACTTTACTAATTGAAAATGTCGCAGCTGGAGTTACGCATTTAAGAATAATGAATACAAAAACACCTCAATTAACACTTAAAGAGCGATTGAAAAACAATCCAAATACTATTTCTCCTAAATTATATTATAGTCATATTATTAGTCGTGACATAAAATATAATGAAATCCAGTTTGACAGTTTAATGACTGAAATCAAAAAAAACGAAATTAATTTTATCAAATTATTCAGTGTGGCAAGTGAAGAAGTATTCGATAATTTAATGAAATCCGCAAATAAAAATAATGTAATTGTTTGTGGGCATTATCCAAGTGGAATAAAAATGGAAAAAGTATTAAAATCAGGCTATAAAAGCATTGAACATTTAGCAGGATATGATCAAATAACAAACGAATTTGAATTGTTAAAAACAATCGAACTTACTAAAGAAAGCGGTATTTTTAATTGCCCTACCTTGGATTATTATATAATGGCATTAGATTTACAATATCCAGACGAGTACAAAAATCGGCTTGTCTATTCAAATGCCCCAAAGAAATATTTGGATAAATGGGAAATCAAATATAATAAGGCAATAGAAAAAGAAGGAATTGATAAAGTTTTACTAAGTAAAGAAAAATACTTGCCAACTTTTGCATACAAACAAAAAATACTAAAAAAACTAAGTGAAAATAATTGCTTATTACTTTTAGGAAGTGATGCTGGTAATAGTTTTCAAATGAATGGATTTAATATGTATGAAGAAATGTATAATTGGTCAATGGCAGGTATTGATAATTTAACAATTCTAAAATCAGCCACAATAACACCCGCAATATTCTTTAATGAAGATAAAATTTGGGGTACAATTGAAATAGGCAAATCTGCCGACTTAATAATTCTTGAAAAAAATCCATTAGAAGATATAAGAAATATTAGAACAGTTGAAATGACAATTATTGATGGAAAAATTTATCTTAAAAAGGAACTTTTGAGTAAATTATAAATCTCCATCTGCTAACAGCTGTTTTGATATAGCTGGATTTTAGTGGAATTATCGTTTCGCATCAAGTTTTCGTTAAGCCGAAAACTGAGCGGTTACGAACTTCCAGCCATCTCAAAGCAGCGGGACGTTAAACATCCGTTTTCCCGACCGAGAAAAAATGTAGTTGAAAGGAAAATATAGCCTACTGCAAAGAAAACAGAAACCGAGAATAGATTTTTTGCTCCCGAATTTATATTTATAGCTATAAGAATTATATTTATCCAGATGACCCGGATATAGATAAATTTCTCGTTTAGGATAGTACGGAATTACTTCTTCAGTTCGCAAAAGCTCGTTTGCATTCCGTGCCAGCCCATCAATACATCCAAAAAAAGTAAAGTCTTTTGAAGAAAATAACAATCATTTGAAGTATTTTTGACAATAAATGTACATAGGTATAAATCTGATTTTCTATGAAAAATATTGATAAAAATAGTTTAGAAAATGCATATCGTTTGTTCGAATCAAATGATATTGACAAAATCGAAGTAGGAACAACAAAAGGTCTTATGGAAATACACTATTATCTTTTTAGTAATTTATACGATTTTGCTGGAAAAGTGCGCAAGCATAACCTATCGAAAGGCGGTTTTAGATTTGCAAACGCTTTATATTTAAACGAAATTTTGGTAAAAATCGAAGAAATGCCTGAAAACAATTTCGAAGAAATTATCGAAAAATATATTGAAATGAATGTAGCTCACCCTTTTATGGAAGGTAACGGAAGAACAATGCGTATTTGGCTCGATATGATTTTAAAAACAAGACTTAAAAAAGTAGTGAATTGGCAATTTGTTGATAAATCACTTTACTTACAAGCCATGGAAAGAAGCCCAATTAATGGTTTGGAATTAAGAACTTTATTAAATCAAAACTTAACTGACGAGATAAACAATAGGGAAGTTATTTTTAAAGGAATTGAGCAGTCCTATTATTATGAAGGATATGAAAAAGACGAGGACGAATAATGATTCCTGAAAATTTTACATACAACGCCCCAAGCTAGTGCGAGAATTTCCCGCTATTGAAACTGATTTTTGATATTGAAATTGCTTTTGCTTATGAAATCCACCCGAGAACTATTCAAAACGAACCCTTCTCTACTCGACGAACCAGAAGTCGCAGCGCTTTTGAAGTATTGCGAGCAATTGCAGGACGAAATCGTGGAATTTAAATTCCAGAAAACCAACAATAAAGAATTAGCGATGCTCGATATGCTCAAGGAAGTCATCAAAGGCTGCATGGCCATCGAGAAAGAACAAATGGAACACGAACGTTTTGGTTTTGAAGCTCCTGCTTATCAAGAAACCATTTCAAATCTAAAAAGCTACATTTTGAAACGTTGTCAGGATGAGAAAATTTATCTCTAAAAGACACAAATCAAACGGATTTTCAAACACGAATTTTTATTCAACTACCGAATTGATTTTCTCCACTACACTTTGAACTGAAATAGTCCGCATCGCATCTTCATAGCCTTCTACAATTTTATTTCCAAAGACTGAGGTGGGTAATTTTGGGAACAAATTGCTATCCGCAACCAAAGCATTTTCAAGCGGTTGATTAAAAGGCAAAAATCCCGCAAACGGATGGGTAGCGCCCCAAAGCGTGATCACTTTTACGCCAAGCATTGCTGCAATATGTGCATTTCCAGAATCCATAGACAACATTACATTGAGATTAGAAATGAGCTGCAATTCTTGCTGTAGTTTAAGTTTGCCTGCAACAACCACTACATTTTTTTTGCCTTTCGAAAGTGAATTCAAAAGTTCGATTTCCTTTTTTCCTCCACCAAAAAGCAAGATTTTATGATTCTTGTTCTCTACTAATTTGTCGATAACTTGCTGCATCAAATCCAAAGGATACGCCTTAGAATCGTACTGAGCAAAAGGCGCAATTCCTATTTTAATTCCCGAGAAGTCGGAAATCTTTTCATTCTCAACCAGCATTTTCAAAATAGCATTCGACAAAACTGCCTTCTCAGGAAAAATGGGATTGGATAAATCTACCGTGACACCAAGTTGTTCAAAAACTTTGGCGTGTCTTTCAAACATGGTGGTCAAAGGTTTGAAGATCTTATTTTCAGAGCGTGTTAAAGCGGATTTTTCGGCTCTTCCTTTATCAATCGCAGCTGTTTTTTTTCCGCTTAGGCTGAATAGCGTTCGAACCACTTTAGACCGCAGAACATTGTGTAAATCAGCGAAAGCGTCAATGTGTAAAGCATTCAAATCTTGGAACAAACGCAACAAACCAAAAAATCCTTGATGGCGATTTTTTTCATCGAATGCAAAGAAAGAAAGATTGGGAATTCCCTCAAAAAAAGGTTCAAAAAATGGACGGGAAATTAGGGTGATTTTTACATCCGGGTTTTGTTCCGCAAAAGCTCGCAACACAGGAACCGTCATTGCGACATCTCCCATTGCGGAAAGTCTCATAACGGCTATATGTTTTAACTTGAAAAGCAAGATTACTTGTCAAATTGTGTTGGATTATTTTTATTTTTTTTTCGGTTATTAACCAGATAAAATCTTCGAATAAAATACATTCCAAACAAAACCATTAAATATAGAATTAGTCCCGAACGTTCCTCTTCATCTATAAAAATAGTTTCATATAAAAAATACGAAAATAAAATAAACGTAAAAATATATATACATTTAAAAAAGATTGGTTCAGTCGAAAAAAAAGTGGTTTTTGCCATATTATTTCTTGTTTTGATACAAAACAGGATTCAAATCATCATCGTTGTACATTTTCATTTGTTTGTACACTTTCATGAATTTATCCCCGTTTTCGATGTCTTTTAATAAATCATCAATGGCTGTTGACAAATCGGTTCTTTGCTCTAACAATACATTTAATTTTTCTTGGCATTTGTCTCTGTGATCTTGCGAAGCTTCGGCGCGATGCGCTTCTTCGTTCATGTGATAAATTTTCAAAGCTAAAATTGACAATCTGTCAAATGCCCAAGCAGGACTTTCAGAGTTGATTTTAGCACTGTCTTTCATAGCAACATTAGCGTTTTTTTGAAGAAAGTAGCCATCAATAAACTCGACCATATCAGTACGTTCCTGATTAGACGCGTCGATTCTTCGCTTCAAAGTCAAGGCCGCAACGGGGTCAATATTGGGGTCGCGAATAATATCTTCAAAATGCCATTGTACGGTATCGATCCAGTTTTTTAAATACAATAAATGTTCGAATTTTTCCTTCGGGAAAGGATTGTTTATGGGTTGGTCTACATTATCATATTGATGATAATCTCTGATGCTTTGTTCAAAAACCGAATACGCTAATTTTGAAAACATATCTTTTAAATTTGTAATCACAAAGATACTTTTTATACTTTTACAATGAAACTTTAAACTTTAAACTTTAACCACCATTTTATGCAAATCCATTATTTATCAGAAGAAAATAGTATTCTTAATCATTTTCTTGGTCAAATACGAAATGTGAATGTTCAAAACGATAGCATGCGTTTTCGAAGAAATATTGAACGCATTGGTGAAGTAATGGCATTGGAGTTAAGTAAAAATTTACAGTACACAAACATCGAAATTCAAACGCCGTTGGGCATCAAAAAAACGACTGAAATAGCGGATCAACTAGTTTTATGTTCCATTCTTCGTGCGGGACTACCGCTGCATTTGGGTTTTTTGAATTATTTTGACAATGCCGAAAATGGTTTCGTTTCTGCCTACAGACATCACCCGAACAACGATGCGCTTTTTGACATTGTAGTAGAATACCAAGCGGTTCCCAACATTGACGGTAAGACTTTACTGTTAATTGATCCAATGCTTGCCACTGGACAATCAATGCTGGCTGTTTTTAACAAATTGTTAGAAAAAGGAAAGCCAAAAGAAATTCATATCGCGGTTATCATTGCTGCTCCAGAGGGAGTTGCTTATTTGGAAGAAAATTTGCCAAACTCCTGCCATTTATGGGTGGCCACTTTAGACGAAAAATTAAACAATCAAAAATACATCGTTCCCGGTTTGGGCGATGCTGGTGATTTAGCTTACGGAAACAAATTATAGTTGGGAGAAAAACGCAAATAAACTACAAAGAATTAGTACGACTAAAACCATTTCTTGCTTCAGTTGCAGTTGCTTCACTTCGATGTGGCTTGTTGCCATAATTGCTAATGGGGCGATTGTATAAATCAGTAAATCATTACTTTTGTTAGAAGCAATTGCAAAAATAAAAATTCCGATAAAAAAAGAACCGATGATTTTTTTATAGGAAGTGTGCAAAATTATTGGCTTTTTTGGTAACGATGCAATCATTGAAATTACAAAAAATAAAGCAATAGTCAGATAAATTGAAAAAGAGGCGTTTTGAGAATTATTAGTAAAATAATCTATCTTAAAATTGGTAACTGCATTTTCGTTGATATGACCAAAAACATCTTTGTTAAAAATTATCGAAAAAAGCATGGTTGTAATTCCCACGGCAAAAAAAGCGATAAAAGGCAATATCCAGTTTCTATAATCCCTTGCTACATGAAATATGATGGAAACAAAGACCAATACAATATAAATAATACTCCAGAAGTGAAATAATGCGGCTACAAAAATCCATAAAGAAGCATCAAATATTTTTTCTTTGGAAGCTTTTAGCGATTCGAGTGAAATTAATCTTCGAAGGGCTAGAAGTATAAAAAAATTAGATGCAATGACATTAATATTATCAAAAATTGATGGAAAAAAAAGCATCAATAAAAAATAAAAAAAAATGGAGTAGCCACTGTCTTTGCTCAATCCGTTCTTCTTTGCAATAAAATTTGTTACAAAAACGGAAGCAAGTATAATGGTACAAATCAATGTTTTGTTCCAAATTGAACCAGCCGAATGTGTCCAAGTTGCATCTTGAAATTGGTACAATAAAAAGAAAACCAGTATTAAAATTACAACCAATATTAAATTTATTGGTGATGATTTTTTAAAAACACTTGTTATCATAAGGATATTTTATACTTTTGTGACTGTAAATATAATACTTGTACAAAGATCAAACGAGCCAAGTAATTTTTTTTAATTGAAATAATTACAATAGCACGTTATATCGAATACAATTAACAAATAAAATTAAGGAGATGAAAGCATTTTTTGAGGGAATTCAATGGTTATTTGAAAACGTTTTATTCATATTACACAATTTTTTAAGAAAATTAGAACTTGATAACTGGTTTTTAGCAAACATCTTCAACTGGGGATTTATGATAATCTGTGCCGCTGCAATTGTATATTGGTGCAAACAATTGAAATTACATGAAGACCAAGGAGAGGAAAACCAAGATACTACCGCTCATTCTTTCTTAAAGTAAGTCAAAGCCAATATCTTTTCTAAAATACATCTTATCAAAATGCAGCTTGTCTATGTTTTGGTAAGATTTTTTTATAGCCTCTTGAAAATCATTCCCATACGAGGTCACTGCCAAAACTCTACCGCCATTAGTTACCACATTTCCGTTATCGAATTTTGTTCCTGCGTGAAAAACAAAGGAATCTTCAATTGTATTCAATCCAGAAATCACTTTTCCTTTCTCAAATACTTCAGGATAACCGCCTGAAACAAGCATAATTGTTGTAGCGGTTCTTTCGTCGATTTCTAGTTTGAATTCGTCTAGTTTTTCATTGGCTACAGCCAAAAATAATGCTACTAAATCCGATTTGATCCTTGGAACGACCACTTCTGTTTCAGGATCGCCCATTCTCACATTGTATTCAATTACGATGGGTTCGTTATTCACGTTAATCAATCCAATAAATACAAATCCTTTGTATTCAATTCCGTCTTTTTGAAAGCCTTCTATGGTTGGTTTTACAATACGTGTTTCGATTTTTTCCATCAAAACGGCGTCCACATAAGGAACTGGGGAAACCGCTCCCATTCCGCCTGTATTCAAGCCTGTGTCGCCTTCGCCAATGCGTTTGTAATCTTTGGCTGTAGGCAATATTTTATAGCTTTTTCCATCAGTCAAAACAAAACAACTCAATTCAATTCCGTCTAAGAATTCTTCAATTACCACTTTTGAACTGGCTGCACCAAATTTTTGATTGACCAACATATTTCGCAATTCTTCTTTGGCTTCCGCCAAATCGGGAATGATTAAAACGCCTTTTCCAGCCGCCAATCCATCCGCTTTCAAAACATAGGGCGGTTGCAAGGTTTCTAAAAAATCGTATCCTTCCTTGACGGTTTCGGCAGTAAAACTATCGTAAGCTGCCGTAGGAATATTGTGTTTCATCAAAAATTCCTTCGCAAACTCTTTACTTCCTTCAAGGGTTGCACCTAATTTTGATGGTCCAATAACTGGAATGTGTTTTAAATCGTCATCGTTTTTAAAAAAATCAAAAATTCCTTTTACCAATGGATCTTCAGGACCAACAACTACCATGGCTACTTTTTCCTGAATCACGAATGCTTTTATGGAGTCAAAATCTGTTGGACTTATTTCAACATTGTTTGCTATTAAAGCGGTTCCCGCATTGCCTGGTGCCACAAAAAGAGTGTCGCAAAGCGGGCTTTGAATCATTTTCCAAGCAAAAGCATGTTCTCTTCCGCCTGATCCTAAAAGTAAAATGGTCATTGTGTAATTGTTAATTTTGACAAAAATAGTCTGTTTTGAGTTGAAATAATAATTTTTATTACTTACTTTTGACGTTAGTAACGCAAAAGATATGATAATTTCATTTGGATCTAAAGAAACTGAAAAAATCTGGAACGGAATTGTCGTTCGAAAACCCGCTATCGAGATACAAAAGGTCGGAAGAAGAAAACTAAGAATACTTAACAATTCACAGGATTTAATTGACTTGAGAATTCCTCCTTCAAATAGACTAGAAAAATTAACAGGAAATTTAAAGAACTATTATAGTATTAGAATAAACAATCAATGGCGAGTTATTTTTATTTGGGAAAACGGAAATGCCACTAATGTTGAAATTGTTGATTATCATTAAAACTAAAATTTATGGAAAAGCTAAAAAACATTCATCCAGGTGAAATTTTACTCGAGGAATTTCTACTTCCTTTAGAAATAACCTCGTATCGGTTGTGCAAAGATTTGAAAATTCCGCAAACACGGATTTCTGAAATCATTAAAGGCAATCGAAGAATCACAGCCGATACTGCCTTACGACTCAGTCAATATTTTGGAAATTCTGCCAAATTTTGGTTGGGCCTTCAAGACGATTTTGACATCGAAGCAGAAACGGAAAATAAAAAACAAGAAATAAATTCCATTACACCATTCAACGTTCAAAAAGTAGCCTAAATGTTCCCACTTTTCGATTTATCGCTTCAAATTAATGGTTTTCCGATAAAGAAAGCTAAAGCCGAATTGCAAAAAATTCAGTCGATTCCTGATCAAGAATTTGAGGCTTTTATTGAATACAAAAAACGAGAAATCGTTGAATTTCATTTAAAAAATAATTCCTCTTATCAAAAACTTGTAGGTAAAACCACTTTCGATACATGGAGCGATTTACCGATAATGACTAAAAAAGACTTTCAAAAACCATTAACTGAAAGGCTTTCAAGAGGGTTTACTCCAAAAAATGTTTATGTCAACAAAACTTCTGGCTCCAGTGGCAATCCTTTTATTTTTGCCAAAGACAAATTTTCTCATGCTCTCACTTGGGCAAACATTATCGACCGTTTTGGCTGGCACGGAATTGATTTTAATTCGTCCTATCAAGCTCGTTTTTATGGAATCCCATTAGATTTTATCGGAAATAAAAAAGAACGCTTCAAGGATCTTTTAACCAACCGTTTTCGGTTTTCGGTTTTCGATTTGTCGGATATGGTCTTAGAAAATTTCCTAAACGAATTCACAACCAGAAAGTTTGATTACATCAACGGATATACGAGTTCCATTGTTTTGTTTGCCAAATTTTTAAAACAAAAAAACATTATTTTAACAACTATTTGTCCCACTCTAAAGGTCTGTGTCGTCACTTCAGAAATGCTTTTTGATGAAGATAAAACCTTGTTGGAAAAACAATTTGGCGTGCCTGTTGTCAATGAATATGGAGCTTCTGAACTGGATTTAATTGCCTTTCAATCCCGAGATGTCGGGGCTGATAATGATTGGCAAATCAATTCCGAAAGCTTATTTGTAGAAATTATAAACGAAGAAAATAATGTTTTACCGTACGGAAAAGAAGGTAGAATAGTAATTACCGCCTTATTCAATAAAGCACATCCTTTTATTCGATACGACCTTGGTGACATTGGCATTTTGGATGAAAAAAGTACGGCTAAAAAACCTATTCTTAAAAAATTAGTTGGTCGAACTAATGATATTGCTGTTTTGCCAAGCGGTAAAAAATCGCCGGGATTGACTTTTTATTACGTAACAAAAAGTATCATAGAAGAAGACGGTAACGTAAGAGAATTTGTTATCAAACAATTGAAAATAGATATTTTTGAGATTGAATATGTAAGCGAAACAGCATTAACCTTGGCACAAATACTAAAAATTGAGGAGGCAATTGCCTTATATTTGGAAAAAGGTTTGACTTTTACATTCACTAGAAAAGAAAAACTGCAACGAAGCAAAAGCGGAAAATTAAAACAGTTTGTTTCGTTATTGAAATAATTAGAGGTCGCAAATTGCGACCTTGAAAAATTATTAAAATATAATTTATGGAAAACGAAATACTACTTTCTGAAGAATTAATTTCTAATAAAATTTATTTTATTAGAAACCAAAAAGTGATTATTGATAGTGATTTAGCTTCACTTTATGGGATTGAAACCAAAAGATTGAAAGAAGCTGTTAAAAGAAACATCACCAGATTTCCTAAAGATTTTATGTTTGAATTGACCGAATTAGAGTACGATTCTTTAAGGTCGCAAATTGCGACCCTAAAGAAAGGAAGAGGTCAACATCAAAAATATTTACCTTCCGTTTTCACAGAACACGGCGTTCTTATGCTGTCAAGTGTCCTAAATAGCGACAAAGCCATTCAAACTAATATACAAATTATGCGGATATTTTCGAAAGTGAGACAAATGCTTTTGGATACAACCGAAATTAGGATAGACATTGCTCAAATACAAAAGAAACTGGAAAACCACGATAAAAATATAGAGCTGGTTTTCTCCTACTTGGATGAATTATCGGAGAAAAAAGAAAATGAGAAACCAAGAACAAAAATTGGTTACAAAAATTAAAAAATTGGTTTACATTGAGTCTTTTTAATATAAAGTGGTTTTATCAACAATTGTGTAAACAAAAATCCAATCATAATAAGCAAAGAAGTAAGAACATTGAATTGGTGATAGCTTCTGTAAACATTAAAGTTATGTTTTAATAAATCTATCTTTGAGGCTGAAAGGGAATTATCTCTTATCCGATAAAGGGCTAAACTTTCAGGTACTGGTTTTGCAGTCTTTATTTTCTTTAAAATGCTAAGCCACAACATCCAATCTTGTCGTTTTCGTGCGGATGAAATGGCAATTTTACCAAAATAATTCACCTCGTAAATTCCTGTTAGATTACCCACAAAATTGCAAAAAAACAATTGAAAATAAGAAAGCTTTTTCGGAGCTTCTACTTTGAGGTTTAATAAATTACCATCTTCATTGATGCAATCGTAAAATGAAAATGTAAAATGCAAATTATTCGCTTTTAAAAACTGAAGTTGCCTTTCTAATTTAATTGGTTTCCATAAATCATCAGCGTCCAAAAAAGCAATATAATCGCCTTTCGCTTTTGATACGGCAAAATCTCTGGCAATTCCAGCACCAGAATTTTTATGTAATTGCCATAGTTTAATGCGATTGTCACTAGTAATGTATTGTTTTATAATAGAAACTGTATTGTCGTTAGAACAATCATCTACTAGTATCATTTCCCAGTTTTGATGCGTTTGATTTTGTACAGATAATATAGCTTTATCAATATATTTTTCTGAATTAAATGATGGCGTTATTACTGATACTAAGGACTTTTCCATATTAATACGCTTTTTTGTCTCCTTTAAACGTATTAAAAATGGTTTTGAGAATAATTTCGATATCCAATAAAATCGACCAATTCTCCATATAAAAAATATCGTATTTTACCCTATTTATGATGTCGTCATCGGTTTCTATCTCACCTCTAAAACCTTTGGTTTGAGCCAGCCCTGTGATTCCTGGCTTAACAAAATGCCGGGCCATAAAGCTGTTTGTCATTTTCGCATACTTATCATTATGGCTCAGCGGGTGCGGTCTTGGGCCAACTACTGACATTTCGCCAAAAAAAACATTAAAAAATTGTGGCAATTCGTCCAAGCTCGTTTTACGAATAAATTTACCAACCCTAGTTATTTTTAAATCGTTTATCAACGCTAAATCTATTTCTTCCTGATTGTTGATCTCCATCGATCGAAACTTATAACAATTAAACACTTTATAGTTTAATCCATTCCTTTTTTGGATAAAAAACACTGATCCTTTTGAATCTAATTTTATTATAATTGCCATAACCGGCACTAGCCATGATAATATTACTGTTATAATTATTGTCGAAAAAACAATGTCAAACATTCGCTTTACCATTTTGTTTATGGTTTCATCCTGCAAAATATTTCTCGACGGAATAACCGGTATGTAGTCGTAATATTCGAACTTCATTCTGTGAGTTAAAAACTGATTTACGTCTGGAATAAACTTCAAAGTCTTAAAATTATTATCAGAAAAATTGATAATTTCTTTAATTTGATAGTCTGTCAAATCAGCCGTAGCGCAATATATTTCATCTGTTTTTGTTTCTAACACAAATGATAAGCATTTTTCTACTATTTCTTTTTTATACTCTTCTGGTGTAAATACTTTTATTAATTTATACCCGTAATCTGGGTTGTCTGTAAAAAATAATTTCAGAGGTTCGATGTTTTCAATTTTCCCCAACAATACAACACTCCTGAAATTCCTACCCACTAAAATTCTATATCTTCTTAGAAAATAATAAATAAAAATTTTAGCCGAAACGATTATTAACAAAGAGCTGAAAACAAATAACACAACGCTTTTTTGATTCAATAATTCCGAATAATTCAGCTCTAAAGCTAAACAAAATAAAGCAAATAAAATAAATTGTTTCAAAGCACAATTCAAGATTGCAATTACTTTTGTATATCTGTATACTTCATAAAACCCTAAATATACTGCAATAATGAACCAAGCTGAACTAATTAAAATAGCATAAAGAATCTCGTTAGAGTGAAAAGGCATTGTATAAATTGCCAATACATTGATGATCATTAAATCAATCAAGTAGGAAAAAGGGCGAATATAGCCTGAATATCTTGCTGTTTTTGTTTTCAGATGTGTCGATTTGATTTTAAAGGCTTGCAAATAGAATGTTACTTCTTTCCATTTGTCAAGCAATTGTTTATTTCACATTAAAAATTTGTTCTAAAATCTTAATGGTTATCAAGTAAGTAGGTTTTACGCCTGTTGTTCCTAAACCACCTGATGCCAAAGTGCTTCCGGTTTCCAATGGATTATCCGATGCGTAATAAGCATATCGTACTTTCACGTCAAGCGGAATACTTTTTCTAATTTTTGATGCTGATTGTATGGCTTTTTGATAATAAGAACCCTCCATTTCTAGTCCAATTACACCCCAAGTCGATTCGTGGAAGAACTTTAATAAATCTTTGTTTTGTAAAGATGTGCCTAAAACTGTTACCATTGGGCCTTCAAAAACTGGAATACCATCATTTTCAAACATTGCTCCCGTTAATTCATTATTGAAGAAATAATTATCCGCAGTTCCTTCATTGATGTGGGCCGTTGGAATCATTATATCTCCTTTTCCGCCTTGGAGAATTCCAGCTTTACCCATAATTGAGACCGACTCAACGTTTAACAAAGAATTATTTTTCTTGAATGGTTTCAATAACTCATCAATGGTTTCATAGGCTTGTTCCCCGAAAGCATAATCCATAACAATTAATACCGGTTTTTTCTCTCCAATTTTCGCTGTTGGAAAAGAAGATTTCGCCCAATCTATTTTTGCGGTGTCAAAAATTTGCACATCAATGTTGGTTCCGGAGGCAGCATCTGGAAGTGAAATCATTCCGTGTTGTTTTGCAAACGCTGTAACTTTATCCCTAACCTCATGAGCTCCAGATTTGCTTAATTCTTCATAAATAAAGAAATCTGATTGGTCTTTGAACTTGGTTTGCAAAACTGTTGTGGCAAAAATAGAGTTCATTACACTGTGCATATTTGCACTAATCACGTGGATTGGTCGGTCTAAAAGTTCGTTCTTTTTTAACGCTTCTTTTATGTTTGTTGCCCAAATTTCGCCGTGAATATGATGCCCTAATCGTTCTCTTAAAATAGGGCTGAATGTTATGGTTCTTTTGTTGTCATCAACTAGTTCTTCTATGGCTAATTTTCCGAGCCAATAAATTACATCTAAAAATCGATCAGGCGAAGCTTCGGAACCAAAAGCATCGTAAATTTCTAGAACTTCTATAAATGTTCTGCCTAGAATATTTGCAGTGTGCGAAACGGCTTTCTCTTTTTCGATTTGTGAAAGCTTTTTCTTTTGTGAAACCGCTAGGCCTAATTTTTCCCAATCGCGTGAAACTTCGCCTGCATCATCAAGCATTACTCTGTTTCGTATTTTGTGCGATTCGATAAAAATAAAGGTTAAATGTGTTAAAATATCGTAAATATCAGAACGTCCGCGCGTGATTTCGACGTTCATTTGCTCCTCGTCAATGCGGTAACAATTTCTTTTTCTTTTTGGCGGAACAATGGCTTGAAAATGAGATTTTGAGTAGCCTTCGTCCGAAGTTAAATTGATAAATCGACATTCTTCAATTCCTATTGGAAGCCGTTCAATAACATATAAAAGGCCATTAAGCTCCACCTTGTCTTCTCCGATGTTTCCATAAATTTCTGGGCGCAAGGTTAACAATGCTTCTCGCAATGTGTCGCCAGAAACACCCATTGGCTTATAAAATCCTCGGTTGAATAAATGGCGCATCGTGATGTACATTTTTTCGATTGCCGCAGACGATTCTTGTGCTCTTGATCTTGATATGTTTTTAATTTCTTTCATTTGTTTGTCATTACAGGGAGTTGCAAGGCATAAAGCAAAGCAATCTTCTTTTTTTTAATAATTTACTTTTTGTAACCTGCAAATGTACGTTTTTTATGAATTAGTTGGATACAATTAGTGTTATCACTGGTTCATTTATCATTATTTTGCCCAACGTATTATTTTCACTCTGATTTGTTTGTCTATTCCATTTTCCTCCTGAAAAAGTATATAAAAATTCTCTTTCTACAAAATTATACAGCACAAAAGGAAAATAAGTCTTTTGTATTTGCAAGGTATTTGTGTTTGAATCTCTGATGGTTTTTTCTGTTTTATTATTTTCAATCATTAGTTTTTCAAAACCAACAAAAAGGCCCGTTTTTGGAAATTTTAAATTAAATTCCTTCAAGTCAAATCGGTTAATTCTTGTTCCTTTTTTTACGGTGACAACAAAATCTTTATCCAGCAATTCTTCGCCAGGAGCGCCATTGGAACCAACCTCATACAAATGAATTTTGATGATGGCGCTTTCGATTCTGCTATCGGTATAAATAGTGACTTGTTTTAAATATTTTGTTTTATTGTATGATGTTTTATAAGGAAAATATTTCGTGTCAATCTTTGGTCCGTTGTCGAAAGCCTGATAAATTTCGGTTGTTGCTTTTCCAATTTCAATGCTTTTTGTTCCAATGCTTTTTGAAATTACGACCTCGTCAAGCGAGTACGCCATTGGTTTTAAATTCACTTCTGATGCCTGCGTTGCATTGATGATTTTCTTTTCATAACCAAGTGTAGAAAAAATTAAGCGTTTGCCGTTTGCTGTTGTATTGATAAAAAAAGTCCCGTTTTCCTCCGAAGTGGAACCAATATTTTCGTTTTCGACCCAAATATTTACATACGGAATGGGTTTTCCAGTAAGACTGTCTTTTACAACTCCTTTTATTTGTGCGGAAACGGAGATCGCAATCAAAACCAATACTAATAAAAATCTTTTATCTTTCATCTTCGCTCTATGCTCGTTGCAGCAAATCCGCAATTTTTCTATCGTTACTCAACCTTGGAATTTTATTTTGCCCTCCTAATTTTCCAATGGATTTCATATAGTCTTGAAAACCGTTTTTAGCCACTTTTGTTACCACCGCTTTTCGCAAAACTTTGCCCACAATCAAATCATCGTAGTACATGTTTTGTTTGCGCATCGCATTGTCTAAAGCTTCTGCAAAAAAATCGAAGTTTTCAGGTTCTCCCGAAGCGTCGGAATCAAATTCGATGAACCATTCGTGATACGGCAAACCATCAGTTGGCGTGATTTGTGGCGCAACCGTAAATTCGTTGATGCGAATGTTTGTGCCAATAATAGCTTCCTGCAAAGCACTTTCGACTTCATTTCCAATGACGTGTTCGCCAAAAGCCGATATATAATGTTTGATTCGGCCCGATACAATTACTCGATACGGTGCCAAACTCGTAAACTGAACGGTGTCGCCAATGTTGTAACCCCAAAGTCCTGCGTTTGTTGAAATGATCAAAACATAATTGACGTTTAATTCGACTTCACCAATGGTATATCGCCTTGGTCCCGAAGTTTCGGAATCAGTAAAAAATTCATCCGATTTTATAAATTCGTAGAAAATTCCTGAATTTAATAACAGCAACATTCCTTTTTCCTTCTGGGAATCTTGGTAAGCAAAAAATCCTTCAGATGCTGGAAATAATTCGATGCTATCCACTTTTCGACCTATCAAATTTTCAAATTTAGCACGATACGGTTCATAGTTTACGCCTCCATAAATAAACAAATTGAAGTTTTTGAAAATTTCACCTACTGGCTTTTCTGCTTTTTGCGAAAGCTTTTCAAAATACATTTGCACCCAAGACGGAATCCCAGAAATGACTGTCATATTTTGATCGAAAGTTTCTTCGACAATCGCATTTACTTTGGTTTCCCAGTCGTCGATGCAATTGGTCTCCCAAGAAGGGAGTCGGTTTTTTTGCAGATATTTTGGAACAAAATGCGCCACAATTCCGGATAACCTTCCTAATTGAATTCCGTTTTTTTCTTCGAGAATTGGACTTCCTTGGAGAAAAATCATTTTTCCATTCACAAAACTAGCATTTCCTGTTTCATATATGTAATGCAGAATCGCGTTACGTGCCGCTTCAATATGAAAAGGCATCGATTCCTTGGTTAACGGAATGTGTTTTGCTCCAGAAGTCGTTCCAGAAGTTTTGGCAAAATAAAGTGGCTTTCCTTTCCAGAGAATGTTTTCCTCGCCTTTTACCACTTTATCAATATAGGATTTCAACCCTTCGTAATCCCGAATAGGAACGTTTTTGGCAAAATCTTCGAAGGTTTTTATTTGATCAAAATGATGGTCAATGCCAAATTGAGTGTTTTTAGCCTGACGAATCAAATTTTCGAAAACACCTTGCTGAGTTTCTACTGGATTTGTTGCCCAAATTAGAGTTTTTTTGTAGATGTTTTTGGCAAAAATTTTAGCAAAAAAAGGTTTTAAAGACATTGTAAGGGTTTTATTTTTTTTTCGCTTTTGATGTGCTGGATTGGGATTTTTTTTCTTCTTTGGCTACTTTTTCTCTCAATTCCAGTTCTTCCTTAGAGGCTGATAAATCCAATTGAGCAGCGTTTTCCAAAATTGCTGTCGCAAGAATGGAATCTTTATTGAATTTAGCATATTCTAATTTGCCCGTCAATACTTTTTGAATGGATTTGATATAGGCTTCATTTTGCTGTAAAGCCAATGTTAAAGAGTCTGATTTTAAAGCTAGTTCTGTTGCGTCTCTTTTTAATTTAGAAGAGGAATATCCCGGGATAAACTCGCGCAAGGGCGTAAAAGCAATGATAAAAGTGGTAAATATAATTAATAAAATTGCGCCAGAGGTCAATGCCACAAAAACATTCATAAGGTTTAATTTGAAAGAAAAAAGTTCTTCAAAAGTTTCATCGTTCAAAATAACCAAGCGGTTTTTTGTGAATAATTTATTGTGGAGTTTTCTTCGCTTTCGCCTATTTTCAGACATAATTCTTGATTAAGATACAAATATAATAATTAATGACTTGAATTCAATGGTCAATTTTATTGGTATTGTTTGCGTATTAGAACGCTTTTTTCAAATTTTACGCACTTTTAAAACTAATTATATCTTAAAAATATTTCAGGTTAAGTAATTCTATATACCTTTGCTTTCAGATGTATTACAAATTTGCTTAGGCAATAAATTATTTTATTATGGGAAGTATAGGTTTAACAGAAGTTCTTATTATACTAGCAGTAGTTTTATTGCTTTTTGGAGGGAAAAAAATTCCAGAATTAATGAAAGGATTGGGAAGCGGAATTAAAGAATTTAAAAACGCTGCAAAAGACGATCAGCCAGCTAATAAAAAAGAAGAAGAAGGGTCGGGCTCTAATGCGCGAACAGGCGAAGCAAACTAAATAATAATTCTATTTAGTTTTAAATCCCAAACCTCAAGTGATTTTTATCAATGGGGTTTGGAATATTATAGTAAATAAACATCGTTAACCGGATGCTCTTTTTACCTTTACTATTGAATTTCGATTGCAATTCGCCGGATTTTATTTTTTAAAAATTCTTTTTTTAACATCCAATTTTATCTACTCTATTTTGATGTCTTCCACCTTCGAAGTCAGTGCTTAAAAAAGTTTCAACAATTTCAACCGCTTGCTGAATAGAAGTATAACGAGCAGGAATACTTAAAACATTAGCATTGTTATGCAAACGTGTTAAATAGGCAATTTCTTTAGTCCAACACAAACCTGCTCTCACTTTTGGATGTTTGTTTACAGTCATTGCAATTCCATTTCCCGAACCGCAAATCACAATTCCAAAATCAGCTTTAGCTTCCGAAACATCAATTGCTACTGGATGACCAAAATCTGGATAATCAACACTGTCTAAAGTATCGGTTCCATAATTAGTTATTTCGTACCCTTTAGATTTTAAGTATTGAAGGATTGCTTCTTTATACTCTACTCCCGCGTGATCGTTTCCAATGGAGATTTTCATATTATTTGAATTAATTGTGTGGTGCAAATTTAAGGAAACAAATGCATAATTTTAAATATATATTATTAAATGTCTAACCATAATAGTAGTAATAATGTAAATTTTTATATAAAATGATATTCATACATTATCTTATAAAATCATGCTTATTTTATCATGAATATGTTAAATTATAGTTGTGTTAATAGTATTTCATAAATACTTGATAATCAGTTAACCTTAAGTTAACATTAGATGTTTATAACTTTGGATAGAAAATGAGAACTATTTATTGTTTGTATGAAATAAATATGTAATCCAAAACCGGAATGAAATAACCAAATTTAGTTAGGTTAATTTTTGTAAAAGTTATCGATATAAAAATCCGTGTTGTTAACAAAAAACAAATGATATGTTATTTACAAAAACAAACCTTGTTTAATTATGAACCGTTGTTAATTCTTTTTGAAAATCACTTTAAAATAAACCGTTTAACTTCTTAAAACTATGTTAATAAACCGTAATAAAAAACAATAATAATAAAATCTTCTATTTTAAAAAAAAACTTATTGTAACTATTAACACGCTATAATAACCATTAAAAAATAAATTTAATTTTCTTTTTCTTTTTGTTGTTTTTAATAGATGTTGACAACTTCAAACAATTTTAAGATTGTTATTCAAATTATCCAGTATCTCTTGAACCCTTGCGAAATAATTGATGTGAACTTTGAGATGAATTCCACTATAGGTAATGCTAGTAAATGGATTAATTGAGATTAGATTCTCGTTTTGAAACAAAAAAGGAATTCCTTCATTTTGTAAAATAGATTTTAGAACGATAATTTCGGTAGCAAACGTAAAGGTTGTAATAGTTTGAAAATCCTCCATCTATAAGTTTTTTATAAAAGTTCGAAAGTTATTTTTTAGATAAATCTATGCTCTATTCTCTATTTTCTATTTTCTAATTTGTAATTTTAGACTTTTAAGAAAATATATATGAGTAAAAAACCCAGAAAACCGAGCAATAATACTAAAGACTTCTCTAATAAAATTATAAAAATACTAACTACAAATAGTAATAGAGCGTTTAATTATAAACAACTTGCAGCACTTCTTGAAGTAGATGATACTAAATCAAGAAACGAAATTATTCATGATCTGAAGATTCTCGCAGCCCAAAAAATGATTATAGAGTCCGAACCTGGGAAATATCTTGTAAAAGCAATTTCAGAAGATCTATACGAGGGAACAATCGATATGACCAGTCGAAAAACAGCTTATTTTATATGTCCTGAGTTCGGAGAAGATGTTTTTATTCCGACTAACAACTTGAATCGTGCTTTAGATAAAGACAAAGTTAAGGTTTATATTTATAATCGCAGGAAAGGAAAACGTCCTGAAGGGGAAGTAATTGAAGTTGTCGAACGTGCTAAAACTGATTTTGTAGGTGTAATTGCCATTCAGCCTAATTTTGCATTTGTAAGTACAGCAAATCCTAAAATGTATACTGATATTTTTATTCCTAAAGATAAAATTGGTGCGGCTGAGAATGGCGATGTTGTGTTAGTTCATATTGAAGATTGGCCGAAAAAAGCCGATAGTCCTTTTGGTTCTGTAATACAAATACTTGGAAAACCAGGCGAACATAATACCGAAATTCACGCTATATTAGCAGAATATGGTTTGCCAGCAGAATTCCCAATAGAAGTAGAAAATTTTGCACAAAAAATTGATACTACTATTCAAGAATCAGAAATTGCGCAACGTCGTGATATGCGACAAACCTTAACTTTTACTATTGATCCAAAAGATGCAAAAGATTTTGATGATGCATTGTCATTTAAAATTTTAGAAAATGGAAACTACGAAGTAGGAATTCATATAGCCGATGTGTCGCATTATCTTCAAGAAGGAACAATTTTAGATGATGAAGCATACAATCGCGCAACTTCAGTCTATTTAGTTGATCGAGTTGTACCAATGTTGCCTGAAGTGTTGTCAAATTTTGCATGCTCATTGCGTCCAAATGAAGAAAAATATACGTTTTCTGCTATTTTTGAATTAGATAAAAAAGCAACTATAAAAAATCAATGGTTTGGTCGAACCGTTATCGATTCGAATCAACGTTTTTCTTATGAAGAAGCGCAGTTTATAATTGAGACTAAAGAAAATATAATTCCTCTTGAAACATCCATCACAGGCGAATCTTATAAAGTTGTTGACGAAATTGTTTTTGCCACTTTAAAACTCGATGAATTAGCTAAGATTATGCGTCAAAAACGGATGAACGATGGCGCAATTTCGTTTGATAAGGTCGAAGTAAAATTCAATTTATCCGAAACAGGAAATCCAGAAGGTGTTTATTTTAAAGAAAGTAAAGATTCAAATCATTTGATTGAAGAATTTATGCTTTTAGCAAATAAGAAAGTTGCTGAATATATTGGTAAACAAAAGAAGACATTTATTTATAGAATTCACGATGAACCAAACGAAGATAAATTATTAGCCATGAGCGAATTAATCAAGAAATTTGGTTATACAATTGATTTTACTTCAGGTTCTGTTGCGCAAGCTTTGAACCAATTAATGAAAGATGTTCATGGTAAAAAAGAGCAAAACTTGATTGATACATTAGCGATTCGTTCAATGAGTAAAGCAACTTATTCTACCGAAAATATTGGTCATTATGGATTGGCTTTTGATTATTACAGTCATTTTACCTCACCAATTCGTCGTTATCCAGATGTTATGGTGCATCGATTATTGCAATTTTATTTAGATGCTGGAAAATCAGCAAACCAAGAATTATACGAAACTAAGTGTTTGCATTGTTCACAAATGGAAGGTTTGGCCACTAAAGCTGAACGTGATTCTGTAAAATACATGCAGATAAAGTATATGAAAGATCATATGGATCAAGAGTTTATTGGGGTGATTTCTGGCGTTACTGAATGGGGAATTTTTGTTGAAATTATCGAAAATAAATGCGAGGGAATGGTTAGAATTCGAGAAATTAAAGACGATTACTACACTTTCGACGAAAAACAATACGCCTTGGTTGGAGCTACAACAAAAGAGTTGTTGCAATTAGGCGACGAGATTTACGTTAAAGTAAAAAATGCCGATTTAGTCAAAAAACAATTGGATTTTAATTTTATTAGAAGGAATGAATAACTGATTTTTTAAACATTAGTAATTAAATTTAAAAAAAAATGAAAAAGCTGATTTTTCTAGCAATTGTGTTTTTAACACAAACAAATTTTAGTCAAACAACAATTAATACAGGAGATTTTGATGCGTTAAAAGTGTTCGATCAGTTGAATGTAACTTTAGTGCCATCTGATGAAACTAAAGTAGTAGTAACGGGTAAAAATGAAAGTAGTTTTGAAGCGATTAATAAAAATGGCATTTTAAAACTTAGAATGAAGCTGACAAAAATGTTATCAGGAGCGGACACTAAAGTCACTTTATATTTTAAAAATATTAGAAGTATCGATGCAAACGAAGGAAGTGTTATTAGTTCGAAAGATGTTTTTAAGCAAACTACAATCGATGTATTTTCTCAAGAAGGAGCGAAAATAGATGTGGAACTTGATGTTGAAAGCATTACAGCTAAACTCTCTTCTGGGGGAATAATTAAATTGTATGGCAAAGCAGTTACACAAAAAACGACCATAAATTCAGGTGGTATTTTTTATGCAAAAGATTTAGAAACAGCACAAACAACTGTAAGTATTTCAGCAGGCGGAAGTGCCGAAGTAAATGCAAGCACACTTGTAGATGCAAAAGTGAAAGCAGGTGGAACTATTACTATTTTTGGTAAACCAAAAGAAATTAAACAAGAAACTTTTGCGGGCGGAACAATTATAACAAAAGAATAAGTTCAACAAATTTTAATTTTTTTTAATGATAAATGATATTTTATCCGGCATTCCGTGGGGAATATTTTTAAGTTTTATGATTGGACCTGTTTTTTTTATATTACTAGAAACGAGTATTATAAAAGGATTCAGAGCCGCTTTAGTCTTTGATTTAGGGGTTGTTTTAGGTGATATTGTTTTTATCACAATTGCTTATATTGGTAGCTATCGATTAATAACTAGTATTACAGATAACTCTGCACTTTTTATGTTTGGAGGAATCTTGATGCTGGCTTATGGCGTTATTTCTTATATCAGTTTACACAAAGAAAAAAAATTGGATACCCTTAAAATTGACAATGAAATTATAAAAAAAGATTATTTTGGTTTATTCATAAAAGGCTTTTTTCTAAACATTATCAATATTGGAGTTTTAGGATTTTGGTTGGCTGTAATTATTTCGGTTGGACCAAAATTAGAAATGCAAAACTCCAGAATGTTTACCTTTTTTGTTTCTGTAATTATAACATATGTACTCGTTGATTGTATCAAAATACTATTGGCAAAGCAGTTAAAAAACAAAATGACTCCAACAAATATTTTAAAAATCAAAAAAGGAATCAGTATTGTATTGATGATTTTTGGAGTAGCTTTAATAACGCAAGGTTGGTTCCCAAAAGAAAAAGAAAAGCTCAAAGATGTTTTAGAGAGGATTGAAAAGTAGGTATTTAAAAAAAGCACGTCAAATAAATGTACAGTTTTTGAAGAAAAAAATCAAACTGACTGCAAAACACGATATAACTTTAGCTTTATTTATGAAATAAAAAAAGGATGATTCAGAAAATGCTGTTGGAGCCACACTCGGACTTTTATTTGGACTGATTTATGGTAATTATTCAAGAAGTAAATCTATAACTATGACAGTAGGATTAGCAATAAGAATTGGTCTTGGAGTAATTTTCGACTTTTCAATAAACAAAAAGTAAATGTTCCCCTATATTAAATTTTTTAGATTCTTCCTTCGTCAGAATGACAAGCACAAAAAAAACCTCAAATTGCTTTGAAGGTTTCAGAGGCATCGTCCGTCCCGAAGCTTCGGGAGAACCGGACTAGGAGTAAGAAATTTACTTAATTTTTCCTAAAAATTAAAACAAAAAAAAGAGACACATTTCTGTATCCCTTCTTGAGGCATCGTCCGCCCCGAAGCTTCGGGAGAACCGGAGTAGGAGTAAGTAATTTACTTAATTTTTCTTAAAAATTAAAACAAAAAAACCCTCAAGTTCCCTTGAAGGTTTCAGAGGCATCGTCCGGATTCGAACCGGAGTAGGAGCTTTTGCAGAGCCCAGCCTAGCCGCTCGGCCACGACGCCATTTTTTTAATGGTGTGCAAATATAGGAAACAATTGATAATTTACAATTGATAATTCACAATTTTTAAAATTAGTAATTGCTTTGCCTGTTCGAGCAAAAATGCTTTCGAGTACTAATTTTATATTCATAATTATATTAATTTCTATATTCTTCCATTTCGATCGTAACAGCTTCGACATCACCGCCAATAGGAGGATTCAGTTTCGAAACTGCTAAAGTAATTCTTGAAATTGCTGGAACTTCATCAAAAATCCTTATGATAATTCGGTGTGCTACGTGTTCCAAAAGGTTGGATCTTACAGCCATTTCGTCCTCAACAATACGGTTCAAAAGCACGTAATCCACCGTGTCTTTCAAATCATCCGAAAGAGCTGATTTTCTTAAATCAGTTTTCACTTCTAAATCAACAGCGTAATCAGAGCCTATTTTCCCTTCCTCGATCAAACAACCGTGATAAGAGTAAGTACGAATGTTTTTTAGTTTTATAATTCCCATTTTGAATTTATTTGTGGATTTGGTTATTTGTTTATTCGATAATATCACCTAAACAGTAGATTTTTAGCTATCATTTATCAAATTACCAAATTAACGACTAACCAAATACCCAACATTTATTTATCTTTGCTAAAATTAAACAAAATTATGTCAACCGAAGAGAAATCACTTCATTTTATTGAACAAATCATTGAAGATAGCCTAGCAAGCGGTTTTCCCCAAGATAAATTACGTTTCCGTTTTCCTCCAGAACCTAATGGTTATTTACACATTGGTCACGCCAAGTCGATTTGCCTGAATTTTGGTTTGGGTTTAAAGTACAATGCGCCAGTTAATTTGCGTTTTGACGATACCAACCCAGCCAAAGAGGAGCAAGAATACGTTGATGCGATTAAAGAAGATTTGCAATGGTTGGGCTTCAATTGGACAGAAGAACGATACGCATCTGATTATTTTCAACAGCTATACGATTGGGCAGTTCTAATGATCAAGAATGGCAAAGCTTATATCGACAGTCAATCTTCTGAGAATATGGCGGCTCAAAAAGGAACGCCAACCCAAGCAGGAATTGATGGACCTTTTAGAAACCGTTCGGTTGAAGAGAATTTGACTTTGTTCCAAGGAATGAAAAAAGGCGATTTCCCGGAAGGAAGCCACGTTTTGCGTGCCAAGATTGACATGACGTCGACTAATATGTTGATGCGAGATCCTTTGATTTACCGAATTTTGCACCGTCATCACCACAGAACGGGAAACGATTGGAAGATTTATCCAATGTATGATTTCGCTCACGGCGAAAGTGATTATATCGAACAAATTTCACATTCTATTTGCACCTTGGAATTTATAATGCACAGGGAATTGTACAATTGGTTTTTAGACCAAATTTACGATGATAATAAGGTCAGGCCAAACCAATATGAATTTGCGCGTTTGAACCTGAATTATACCGTAATGAGCAAGCGAAAACTATTGCAATTGGTTCAAGAAAATATAGTTAATGGCTGGGATGATCCGCGAATGCCTACCATCTCAGGTTTGCGAAGAAGAGGATATACGGCGAATTCGATTCGGAAATTTTGTGATATTATTGGCGTTGCCAAGAGAGAAAATGTGATTGATGTTTCGCTTTTGGAATTTTGTTTACGTGAAGATTTGAATAAGACAGCACCAAGAGTTATGACTGTTTTAGATCCTATAAAAGTAATTATTACCAATTATCCGCTTGATAAGGAAGAGCTATTGGATGCTGAAAATAATCAAGAAGACGAAGCAGCAGGTTATAGAAAAGTGCCGTTTTCCAAAGAATTATACATCGAAAGAGAAGACTTTTTAGAAGAGGCGCCAGCTAAGTTTTTCCGTTTGTCCATTGGAAGAGAAGTACGATTGAAAAACGCTTACATTATTAAAGGCGAAAGCGTTGTAAAAGATGATGAAGGGAATATTACAGAGATTCACGTTACTTATGATGAAGAATCGCGCTCAGGAAGCGGAAGTGAAGCCAGTCAAAGAAAAGTGGCCGGAACCTTGCATTGGGTTTCCATCAAACACGCCATCGAAGCTGAAGTTCGTTTGTATGACCGACTTTTTATAGACGAAGCACCTGATAGTCACAAAGAGAAAAACTTTCTGGATTTTAGAAATCCTAATTCTTTACAAATCGTAAACGGTTTTATTGAACCAAGTGTTTATGACGCGAAACCTGATGATAAATTCCAGTTTCAACGTTTGGGTTATTTTAATGTGGATAAGGATTCAACAGTAGCGAAATTAGTTTTTAATAAAACTGTTGGGTTAAAAGATGCTTGGGAAGAGAAAGGAAAGAAAGAGGAAAATTTATTGATGAATACTCAAAAGGAAATCAATAAATATGTCAAAGAAAAAGACGAAACTTTAGCGGAATCAATTCTTAAATTGATTGTTGAAAATATACAAAGCATTGATAATTACAGTTTGATTAACCAAACTATTATAAAAAACATTAAAAACGATAATAATTCGTTGTTGTTCGCGAATCTGATTTTACATTTTTCGAAAGAGAAAAGACTTGTGTCCATTTTCGCTGATAATGAAAGTTTAAAGAAACTATTTTCAATGTCATTAAAAAGCCAGTTAGCAGATGTTAGAAAATTTGCTTTACTAAACATTTCAAATGAAACTGTATTTTTAGTTCAATTCAAGTCTGAAATAGTAAATTTAAAAAACGCGGAAAAAAACGAAAAAGTTTTGGAATTGCTTAATGGATTAGAAGTATAGTTTCTGACAATGAAAATCGCATTAGAAATGCGATTTTTTAATTATTGGAAATCGCTATAGATTTCCTACTTTCTATAGTATTTACCAATCAAAAACAGCTTACATAAATAGAGTTTAAGATGATTTTTTAAGTTTTTCAAGGTCAAGATCATTTCTAAAAAGTTCATGAAAACAAGACTGCTTATTTGAGTTTTAAGTTGAATTTAATTCGCTTTAACGCCCTGTTAACATTGAGGTGTTCATAAAGTTTGTAACTTTAAGTATTATTAATTTTAATTTGTAAAACGATTTCAAATAACACAAATTCAGTGTTGGTGTTTTTATTAGGTGCGGCGATTGGAGTAGGAGTTGGAATTTTATTCGCTCCTGACAAAGGTTCAAAAACCAGTTTTAATTTTTAATATGGTTTATGAAACCGAAGACATTTTTTTTGTAACAACCTTGGACGACTTGAAAAAACTAAAGAGGGTCTTTTGCTAAAAAATCTAGTATAAGGATTTTTTTAAATTATTCTGGAAAGATAATCAATATAGCATTTCCACTTTTAATCAATTGGATACTGAAAAGAAAAAGAGGCAACTGAGCCTCTTTTTCTTTGTGTCATCTGCCGTTATAATTCTGTTTCTGGAGACTCAGGTTCTTGTGAGTTCTTCTGTGGACTTGTCGTAGGACGGTCTGTTTTTGATTTTATTCTCTTGGTTTTTTTCATCATTTCACCCACTTGGTTCGAAGCAGAAAATGAAGCCACCATATTATTTAACATATCGCTTCCCGCTTGAGGTGAATTAGGCAATAAAATTAAATTAGAATTTGCGTCTGCACCAATAGCCTGCAAGGTGTCATAATGTTGTGTTACCACAATCAATGCTGACGCCTCTTGCGAATTAATTCCCACTTTGTTCAACACATCGACACTTTCAACTAATCCACGGGCAATTTCGCGTCGTTGATCGGCGATACCTTGTCCTTGTAAACGCTTGCTTTCGGCTTCTGCTTTGGCTTTGGCCACAATTCTAATTCGGGATGCTTCTGCTTCAAATTCAGCTACCGTTTTTTCTCTGTCGGCTGCATTTATTCTGTTCATGGCATTTTTTACCTGAATGTCTGGATCAATATCCGTTACTAATGTGTTGATAATGGTATATCCGTAAGTGGTCATTGCTTCGTTCAATTCTCGTTTTACAGCGATAGCAATATCATCTTTTCTTTCAAAAACATCATCTAATTTTAGTTTTGGAACCTCCGCACGAACAACATCAAATACATAAGACGTGATTTGGTCGTGTGGATATTCTAGTTTATAGAAAGCATCATAAACGGTTTCTTTTACCACCATAAACTGAACAGAAACTTTTAGTTTCACAAATACGTTATCTTTAGTTTTAGTTTCGATGATAACATCTAATTGTTGAATTTTTAAATTGACCCGACCAGCAATTCGGTCTATTAGCGGAATTTTGAGTTGAAGACCAGATTGTCTAATACTTAAAAACTTGCCAAATCGCTCAATAACAACAGACGTTTGTTGCTTAACCGTAAAAAAAGAGGAAAGAAAAATAAATAACCCCAAAACAGTAAAAATGATTAATGTAATGTTCATAATAATAAAAATTTAGTTAAATAAGTGACTGTTAAATTACAAAGAAATCCCGTAGCTGCTATTGTTCTAGAATTAATTTATGAAATTTTTATAATTTTATAGCTTCGACAAGTTATAATCAATTACAAATTTGCAATCGCTTGTTCAATCCTTTTTATTGTTTCCTCTTTTCCAATGAGTTCCACGATGTCAAATAAATGAGGCCCTTTTAAAGCGCCAACTAAACTCAAACGGAAAGGTTGCATGACTTTACCCATTCCGATTGCGTTTAAAGTCATCCAATCCTTCACGATGGTTTCGATATTCAAGGAAGTAAAATCATTGATTTCTCTAAGAACCGAAATTAATTCTTGCATTAATGCTGGTGTTTCTGTTTTCCAGTTCTTGGATGCTTTTTCTTCATAAGATGTTGGTGCCACAAAAAAGTAATCACTCAATTCCCCAAATTCTGAAACAAAATTAGCTCGTTCTTTTATTAAACTCACAATCTTTGTAATTTCTGCAAAAGAAAATTCGTGTTTATTTGTCTTCGTTTCGGCAGTTCGAGCAATGCTCTCGTGTCCGACGAAGGAGGGATCTCTAGTAAACAATTTAGCTAAACTTTCATCTGATTGTTTCATTAAATATTGATGGTTGAACCATTTGTTTTTCTCTGGATCAAATTTGGCTCCCGATTTGTGAACTCTACTCAAATTGAATTTTTGCACCAATTCTTCCAATGAATATAATTCTTGTTCACTTTCGTCATTCCATCCTAACAAAGCCAGAAAGTTAACAACCGCTTCTGGAAAAAATCCTTTTTCTCTATAACCTACTGATTTTGTCATACTGGAAGCATCTGTCCAATCTAACGGAAACACTGGAAATCCCATTTTGTCACCATCACGTTTGGATAATTTTCCGTTTCCAACCGGTTTCATAATCAAAGGCAAATGCGCAAATTCTGGAGCTTCCCATCCAAAGGCGCGGTATAGCAAAACATGCAACGGCATTGACGGCAGCCACTCTTCGCCACGAATCACGTGCGAAGTTTCCATTAAATGATCGTCTACAATATTCGCCAAATGATACGTCGGCATTCCGTCACTTTTAAACAATACTTTGTCGTCCAAAAGATTGGTTTCAAACTTCACATCACCACGAATAATGTCTTGCAAGTGCAAAGTTTCATCAACCGGCGTTTTAAAACGGATTACATAATCTTCGCCAGCGGCAATTCTTTGACTAGTTTCTTCGGCTGAAATAACTAAAGAAGTATCCAGTTTTTCTCGATTATGCCAATTGTATATAAATGTTTTTCCTTGCTCGTCGTGTTGTTTTCTATGTGCATCTAATGCTTCAGAAGTATCAAATGCATAATACGCATTTCCCGAATTTATCAGGATATCTGCATATTCTTTATACAAAAGCTTTCTTTCAGATTGCCTGTAAGGACCAAACTTTTCGTTTTTTCCAATGGTTTCGTCAGGAGCAATTCCTAGCCATTCTAGGGCTTCCATAATATATTCTTCTGCTCCGGGAACAAAACGATTTTGATCGGTGTCTTCAATTCGAAGAAAGAAAGTGCCGCCGTTCTTTTTGGCAAACAAATAATTGAATAGGGCAGTACGAACACCGCCAATATGTAAAGGTCCCGTTGGACTTGGCGCAAAACGCACTCGAGTTGGGTTTGACATTTCTGTAATTTTTTTTGTAAAGATAATTAGAAGTTAGAAGTCAGAAGTGGGAAGTGGAAAGTTTTTAAAAAAATAGCCTATGAATTTACCTTTATTGTATTTTTAACATGGACTAAATCTAAAAATGGTTACTTTTAGCGGTTGTAAAGTCAATGAATACATTTTGGAACAATCAAATTTTATATATCAAAAGCTAGAACTTTTCATCAAGAAGTTTTACACCAATGAACTAATTAGGGGAATGATATTTTTCTTCGGTCTTGGTTTATTGTATTTTTTGTTCACGCTTTTTGTAGAATATTTTCTTTGGCTTAAGCCAATGGCTAGAACGGTCTTATTTTGGATTTTCATTAGTGTTGAAATCTTACTTTTATGTCGCTTCATTTTGTTTCCACTATTCAAATTGTTTAAAATCCAAAAAGGAATTGATTATAAGGAAGCGTCTGCAATTATTGGAAATCATTTCACGGAAGTAAATGACAAACTGACAAATTTTCTTCAATTGTCTAACTACGAAAATCAATCAGAATTGTTGTTAGCTTCAATTGAACAAAAAGCCAACTCCCTTCAACTAATTCCTTTTGGGAATGCTATTAATTTTAATACGAATCGCAAATATTTGCCCTTGGTAATGATGCCTATTTTGCTTTTTGCTTTCTTGTACGTTTCTGGAAACAGCAAATTACTTTCTCAAAGTTTAAATAGAGTAGTCCATTATCGAGATCAGTTTTTGCCGCCAGCACCATTTCAATTTTTGTTATTGAATAGTAATCTGCAGACTGAACAAAATAAGGATTTCATTATCCGGTTTAAAACCGAAGGTAAAATAGTACCAGAAAATGCCATGATTTTTATTGGTGACGAAAGTTATTTTATGGAAACCAATAAAGCGGGAGAGTTTCAATATAAATTCGAAAAGCTGTTTTCAAACGTTTCGTTTCACGTGGAAGCCAATGCTGTTTCTTCGCCGGATTACGAATTGAATGTAGTTATTGTTCCGTCTATTGCCAATTTTGAAATGCGATTGAATTTTCCATCTTATTTGAAGAAAAAACCGGAAATTTTAAAAGGTAACGGGAATGCTATTGTTCCTGAGGGAACGAAAGTGACTTGGAAGATTGACGCTTTGGCAACTCAGAATATTGTGTGGAAAGATATTGTGTCAGATTTTTTATTTTCTAAGTCGGAAAACACATTTATTTTAGCAAAAAAAATTTTTCAAAACGCAGATTATCAAATTATTACTTCGAATGCTAAGGCAAAAAATTACGAGAAATTGAATTATCAAATTTCAGTAATCAAAGATCAGTTTCCGACTATCACCACAAATAATACTCCTGATAGTTTAAAAATTGATAAAAATTATGTTTTAGGTCAAATCTCAGATGATTATGGGCTTTCTAAACTTCAGGTGGTTTATTATCCTAAAAACAGACCAGAATCCGTTAAGCGTGGAACAATTATGGTAAAGGCAGATTTGTACGATCAGTTTATTTTTTCTTTTCCAAGTTCGCTTCCGGTACAACAGGGAGTTTCGTATGAATATTATTTCGAGGTTTTTGATAATGATGTGCTTCATAATTTCAAAAGTTCTAAATCTTCCGTTTTTTCGAATCGAATAGCTACTGATGAAGAGAGGGAAGATCAAGATTTGCATCAGCAAAATGATAATATCAATAGTTTAGAAAAATCATTGAAGAATCAAGACAAACAGATTTCCGAGATGGATAGATTGCAAAAGTCAGGAAAGCAAAAGGATAATCTCGAATTTAAAGACCAACAAAAAATCAATGATTTTATCAAACGTCAAAATGAGCAGGACAAAATGATGAAAGATTTTGCCAAAAAAATGAAAGATAATCTTGACAAATCAAAAACCGAGAAAAAAGACGAGTTCAAGGAAGAGTTGCAAAAACGATTGGATAACGTAGACAAAGATTTAGAAAGAAATAAAAAATTATTGGATGAACTTAAGTTGCTCAACGATAAAATCAAGCAAGATGACTTGATGGAAAAAATGGATAAGTTCAAACAAAACGCAAAAAATCAGTCCAAGAGTTTGGAGCAGTTAGTAGAATTGACTAAGAAATGTTATGTACAGAAAAAAGCCGAACAACTAAAAGACAAACTCGACAAACTTGCAGAAAAGCAAGACGATTTGGCCAACAAAGACAAGGAAAACAATAGTGAAAACCAAGATGAAATTAATAAGGAATTCAACAAAATTCAACAAGATTTACAAGATGTAAACAAAGAAAATAAAGAGCTAAAAAAACCATTGGATATTCCAAATGATGCACAAGAAGAAAAAAGCATTAATGAAGATTTGAAAAAAGCTTCAGAGGAATTACAGAAGGATAAGAAAGCAGCTGCCAAACCAAAGCAAAAAAGTGCCTCTAAGAAAATGAAGCAAATGTCTCAGAAAATGGAGCAAAGCATGGAAGGTGGAGAAATGGAAAAACTTGAAGAAGATATTGCTATGTTGCGTCAAATTCTGGACAATCTTTTGGCTTTTTCATTTTCGCAAGAAGATTTAATAGGGAGGTTTAAAAGTTCTAAAATTGGTTCACCCGCATTTAATAAAAATCTTAAAATGCAACAGGATTTAAAATTACAATTTAAACATGTAGACGATAGTTTGTTTGCAATGTCTTTACGCAATCCAAAAATAGGAGAAAACATAACCAAAGAAATTGGCAACGCGCAGTACAATTTAGACAGGTCATTGGAAACTTTGGCAGACGCCCAAGTTATGAAAGGAGTTTCGCACCAACAATATACAGTATCTTCATCGAATAAACTAGCTGATTTCTTGTCAGAAATTTTAAACAATATGCAAATGTCAATGTCTGGCGAAGGGAAAGGCAAGCCAAAACCAGGAGAAGGAGATGGAATGCAGTTGCCTGACATAATAAAAAAGCAAGAAGGTCTAGCAGAGAAAATGAAAGAGGGACTGAAAAAAGGACCAAAGCCGGGTGATGGAAAAGAGGGAGAAAAAGGGAAAGAAGGCAAAAAATCTGGTTTCGAAGGGCAAAGTAGCAATGATGGCGAAGGAGATGCGCAAGCTGTAATGGAGATTTACAAAGAGCAAAAGCAGTTACGTGAGGCATTACAAAAGGAATTAGAAAAGCAAGGCTTAGGGGGTAACGGTCAGAATACTTTAGAACAAATGAAACAAATAGAAAGGCAATTAATAAATAAGGGCTTCAAGAACGAAACATTACAGAAAATCCTCAATGTAAAACAAGAACTTTTAAAATTAAACACAGCGATGCAGCAACAGGGCCAAGAAAACAAACGACAATCTGAGACTAATAAAAGGGAGTTTACGAACCAATCTAAAGCATTACCTCCAGCGTTATTAGATTATTTAAACAGCATTGAAATATTAAATAGACAATCCTTACCTTTGCGCTCCAATTTTAATCAAAAAGTGCAAGAATATTTTAACAATAAATGATAGACTTTAATTACGAAACTGAATTTACACTAGACAACGAGGGCTCTATTAGCAAATGGATTTCTAATGTAATTAAATCGGAAGGCAAAAACGAAGGCGAGATAAATTATATCTTTTGCGACGACGAGTATTTATTAAAGATAAATCAAGAACATTTGCAACACGATTATTATACAGATATTATTAGTTTTGACTACACAATTGGCAACGAAATAAGTGGTGATATGTTCATTTCTATAGACAGGGTTAAGGACAACGCTGTCGAATTTAACGTTGCTTTTGAGGATGAATTAAAACGCGTAATAGTTCATGGCGTTTTACATTATTGCGGATTTAAAGACAAATCACAAGCAGACGAGCTCGCAATGAGAAACAAAGAGGATGAAAAACTGGCTATGTTTCACGTGGAACAATAGTCTTTATTTTATAATTTTATAATTATGTTTCACGTGGAACAAAGTAGTTAAACTAAGTTTTTGATTTTAGTGAATGAATCTTAAATCAAAAATCATTAATCAACAATCTGAAATCAAATGTTTCTAGAAGAATATGATGTTATTGTGGTTGGAGCAGGTCACGCTGGATGTGAAGCCGCCGCCGCCGCCGCAAACCTAGGGTCGAAAACCTTGTTGGTCACAATGAGCTTGCAAAACATTGCCCAAATGTCTTGTAACCCTGCTATGGGAGGAATTGCTAAGGGACAAATTGTTAGAGAAATCGATGCGCTTGGCGGATATTCAGGAATAGTTTCAGATAATACGGCAATTCAATTTAAGATGTTGAATAAGTCCAAAGGCCCTGCAATGTGGTCGCCAAGGGTACAGAGTGATAGAATGCGTTTCTCCGAGGAATGGAGATTGATGCTCGAAGGAACTCCAAATCTAGACTTTTATCAAGAAATGGTCAGCGGATTAATTATTGAAAATAGCAAAATGAAGGGAATCCGAACTTCTCTTGGAATTGAAATAAAATCGAAGTCTGTGGTATTGACCAATGGAACTTTTTTAAATGGATTGATTCACATTGGCGAAAAACAATTCGGAGGAGGGCGAGCGGGCGAGAGTGCAGCCTATGGAATTACTGAAGATTTGATTAAAGCAGGTTTTCAAGCCGGAAGAATGAAAACGGGAACACCACCAAGAGTTGATGGTCGGTCTTTGGATTATTCGAAAATGAATGAAGAAAAAGGAGATGCTAAGCCAGATAAATTCTCTTATTCAGATGTGACGAAGCCCTTGACACTTCAAAGATCCTGTCATATGACTTATACCTCTCTTGAGGTTCATAATATCTTGAGAGAAGGTTTCGATCGTTCTCCAATGTTTAACGGAAGAATTCAATCGATTGGGCCAAGATACTGTCCGTCGATCGAAGATAAGATTAATCGTTTTGCAGACAAGGAAAGGCATCAATTATTTGTTGAGCCAGAAGGTTGGAATACCTGCGAGGTTTATGTCAACGGCTTTTCAACTTCGCTTCCCGAAGACATTCAATTCAAAGCTTTGCGCTCTGTTGTTGGGTTTGAAAAAGTGAAGTTTTTCCGTGCAGGATATGCAATCGAGTACGATTATTTTCCCCCAACTCAATTGAAACACACTTTAGAAACCAAGTTAATTGAAGGATTATATTTTGCTGGACAAATAAACGGCACCACCGGATATGAAGAGGCAGCTTCGCAAGGATTAATGGCGGGAATTAATGCCGCTCTGAAAGTTCAGGAAAAAGCACCTATGATTTTAAAAAGAGATGAAGCTTATATAGGAGTTTTAATTGATGATTTAATTACAAAAGGAACTGAAGAGCCTTATCGAATGTTTACTTCTCGTGCTGAATTCAGAACCTTATTACGTCAGGACAATGCCGATTTTAGGCTAACGCCAATGTCATATGAAATTGGCTTGGCTTCTGAGAAACGTTTACGGAGAATGGAGCATAAATTAAATAAGTCCGAAAAAATGGTAGCTTTCTTTAGAGAAACAAGCGTATCAATGGCAGAAGCTAATCCAATTTTAGAATCGAAAGACACGGCTTTAATCACGCAAGGGGACAAAATGTTTAAAGTGTTTTCGCGGCCGCAAATTGATTTAGAGGATATTATTAAATTCGAAAAGGTTGCAACTTATATTGATGAAAATAATTTGGATCAGGAAATATTAGAGCAAGCTGAAATTCAAGTAAAGTATTCGGGCTATATCGAAAAGGAGAGAAACAACGCTAATAAATTGACTCGTTTAGAAGATGTGAAAATCCCTGAGAACTTTGACTATAACAATATCAAATCAATGTCAATCGAAGCAAAACAGAAATTGAGTAAGATTCGTCCAGTGACAATCTCTCAAGCTTCCAGAATAAGCGGAGTGTCCCCAAGTGATGTTTCAGTTTTATTGATTTATATGGGAAGATAAGATTTATGATTGCAGAGATATGATTAACTATTTATGATTTTAATCTGCAATCAAAAATCGTTAATCGACAATTTTAAATCTTTTTGTTCCACGTGAAACCATCGTAAAATTTGTAAATTATTAGTTTGGGAATATTGCTAAAACTGAACACTAATTACTGCCTACTGAATACTAAAAATGGACATCTTAAATAAAAAGCTTTTTCTTACCGTAAAAGATTATTCTGTTTCTAAAGAAACTTTCGATTTGTATTACGATGAAACTTTAGACATGCTGATTACGCATCCACAACCTAGTTTGGAAAATTTAGGCAAGTATTACGAAAGTGAAGATTATATTTCGCATACAGACAGTAAGCGTTCGTTGTTTGAAAAACTATATCATTTCATAAAAAACATAGCTCTAAAAAACAAGCTTAATCTTATCAATTCGCTTCAACTCAACAAGGGAAAGATATTAGATATTGGAGCTGGAACAGGAGATTTTTTGTCGGTTGCAAAAAAAAATGGCTGGAAAACAGTAGGAATAGAGCCAAGTGGCAAAGCAAAAGCAATCGCAAAAAGTAAAGGCGTTTCATTTGTAGAACAAACCAGTGAATTAGAAAATCATTCTTTTGACGTGATTTCGATGTGGCACGTTCTGGAGCACGTTCCAGATTTAGACAAACAAATCAAAGAATTGAAACGATTATTGAAACCAACAGGAACTTTAATCATCGCTGTTCCAAATTTCAAATCTTTTGATGCTAAACATTATGGAAAGTTTTGGGCGGCTTTTGACGTGCCAATTCACTTTTGGCATTTTTCGAAAACAGCTATAAAATTACTTTTCGAAAAAGAAGCAATGAAATTGGAAAAAGTCTTACCTATGAAATTTGATTCGTTTTATGTGAGTTTGCTCTCTGAAAAATACAAATCAGGGAAAATGAATTATGTTAACGCTTTTTTCATCGGTTTACATTCGAATTGGAAGGCAAGCCGGCATTTTGAATATTCTTCACACATTTACATCCTAAAAAACAGATGAAATTGATTTTAAACGCGTTTAAGCGGCTTTTGCAATAATGTTGATGACTGACATTAAAATTTTAAAGAGAGCTGTTTATTTAAAAGATATGGAGTTTGTTTCCAATCACTAATTATTATTAAAAAATTAAATTTGATAATAAATACTTATACTAAAAATAGCACTGCATTTTTCAATCTTTATGCTAATGCTGCTTATTTTTTTATATTTTTGCTACCAGTTCTTAAAAAATTAGAAAAACACCAAAATGAAAAAACTATTACTAATTATTGCACTTACAATTTCAATCATTTCTTGCAATAAACCAGCAGCAGAAATTAAAGAAGTAAAAACAGCTTATGTAGACACTTCAGTTTTAATGAAAGAATACACAGGAACAAAAGATCTGGATGCTAAATTTAAAGCCAAAGGAGAAGAAAAAGGAAGACAACTTCAAGCTGAAATTGATAAATTTAAGCAAGAAGCATCAAACTTTCAAGCTCAAGCACAAGCGAATGGTCAAGCTTGGGCACAACAAAAAGGAGCTGAGTTGCAACGAAGGGAGCAGCAATTGGCTCAAGCGCAACAAGCACTTTCGCAACAATTACAACAAGAAGGAGGAACAGAGATGGATAGTTTAGTATCGAACGTGAAAAAAATGATTAAAGCGTACGGGAAAGAAAAAGGTTTCACTTACATTTATGGAACAGGTGATTCTAACGCCAGTATTTTATATGCTGAAGATCAATTGGATATCACAAAAGACGTTCTTAAATTATTAAATGATAAATACAAAGCTCCTGCTGCAAAGGAAGAATTAAAAAAATAATTTTTTGAAAATAATAAATTAAATGTCACGCAAATGCGTGGCATTTTTTTGTTACATCAACATTAAAACAATAATTTAGCTTTAAATTTTAATTCCTTATGCAAACCATTTCTGAAGCCGCCATTTATACCTTGCGATTTATCAATCAAACGCATCGCTCGATTTTCCTTACAGGAAAAGCGGGAACGGGTAAAACGACATTGCTTCGTGAAATTATTCAAACTACGCACAAGAACACCGTTGTGGTGGCACCAACAGGAATCGCGGCCTTAAATGCTGGTGGAGTTACGATTCACTCAATGTTTCAGTTGCCTTTCGGCGGATTTATTCCAGATAATTCTTCACCTCATTTTTCAGAAAACACGAAGTTTGAAACGAAAGCCACTTTGCGCAGGCATTTTAAAATGAGCGGTTTGAAGAAAGCGGTTATTCGAAATATGGAATTGCTTATCATTGACGAAGTGAGTATGCTTCGTGCGGACTTGTTGGATGCAATGGATTTTATGATGCAAACGGTACGAAAAAAAAGCAGTCCTTTTGGCGGAGTTCAAGTTTTGTTTATTGGCGATTTGTTGCAATTGCCTCCCGTAATTCGGGACGAGGAATGGAGAACTTTAAAAACCCATTATAAAGGGAAATTCTTTTTTCATTCGCACGTTATTCAGCAAAATCCACCTTTATATATCGAATTGTCCAAGATTTTTCGTCAAACTGACGATGTCTTCATTTCAATTTTGAATAATCTCAGAAACAACCAAATTTCTGCAGCAGACATTCAAAACCTGAATCAATACGTACAACCTGATTTCGATTTAAAATCCAATAAAGGATACATTACTTTAACAACGCACAATGCTAAAGCCGATAAAATGAATGCGCAGGCCTTGGAAGATTTGGAAGGAAAGTTAGTGACTTACAAGCCCGAAATTGTGGATGATTTTCCGGATAAAATTTTTCCTGTTGAAGAAAATTTAAAGCTAAAAGTTGGAGCGCAAGTTATGTTTGTAAAAAACGACTTGTCATTTGATAAAAAATATTTCAACGGCAAAATGGGATTTATTAAATCACTTTCGAGCCAGGAAATTCTAGTTCATTTTCCTGATGAAAACACCACTATTGAAGTCGAAAAATACGAATGGCAAAACATCCGCTATAAAGTGGATGAAAACACTAAAGAAATCGAGGAAGAGGTGCTAGGAACTTTTGTTCATTATCCTATTAAACTGGCCTGGGCAATCACCGTTCACAAAAGCCAAGGATTGACGTTTGACAAAGCTGCGCTCGATGTTTCTCAGGTTTTTCTTCCAGGACAAGCCTATGTTGCATTGTCACGTTTACGCTCATTAAACGGCTTGATTTTGCTTTCCCCGTTGCAAATGAACGGTATTTTAAACGATCAAGATGTGATGGATTATTCGCTTAATAAAGCATCCGAAGATGTTCTAAAAAATTCCTTGCAATTAGAAACAAGAAATTTTATTCATAATTATCTAATTAACAGTTTCGATTGGTATGATTTGGCTCAAGAATGGCGCAATCACAAGTTTAGTTACGACGAAAAAGGGGAAAGTTCCGAGAAAACCAAACACGCTGTTTGGGCCGCTAGACAATTAGAAGCTGTCGAATCCCTTTTGGAACCATCCAGAAAATTTATAGTACAATTGAACAAAATTTTTAGTCAAGAAGCTGTCGATTTGAAGCACGTTTTAGAACGAATAGAAGCAGCGTCTAATTATTTTTTACCGCCAATGGATAATTTGGTTTTTGAAATTCTTTGGAAACTCGAAGAAGTAATTCGACTCAAAAAAGTGAAAGCGTTTCACGATGAATTAGTTATTCTCGAAGAGCTACAAATCAAAGCTGTGTTACGATTAATGAAAGCCAGATTATTAGTAGAAACTGTAGCAACCGGTCAAGAAATATCTAAAGAAAAATTATCGTCTGAAGCGATAAAATATTATAAAATCGACAAATTAAAAGTTATTCAAGAAGATTTCAAAGCTATAAATGTAACTTTAATCGAGGATGAAGCAGACTTGAATCGATATACTAAAAAGAAAAAAACAGTAAAAGAAGCCAAGAAATCTACTGTTCAAGAAACCTATGAATTATGGCTACAAAAGAACACGATTAAAGAAATCGCCGCCATTAGGAAATTTTCACCAGAAACAATTTTAGGGCATTTAACAAAATTAATTATAGCGCAAACCATAAGCATTAACGATGTTTTGCCAGAAGATAAAATCCAGGAATTGGCCAAGGCTTTTTATGGCTACAAAGCAGAATCCATTTCGCCTTTAAAAGAAAAATATGGCGATAAATTCACTTGGGAAGAGTTGCGAATGTTTAAGGCGAGTTTGAGCATTAGATAACAAACAGATTCTTAAACAAAAAACCCATTCAATTAAAGAATGGGTTTCGTTTTTTATAATGATTCTACCAGAACCCAAGCATCAGGATTGATAGTATTTCGTATTTTTTGTTTTAATTTGTCGGCTTCGGCAAATGTGGCGTAACTACCATAAAGAACAGGATATAAACCGTATTTATTTTGAGAAATTCTTCTTGCTTTATATCCTAGATTGGACAGTTTTTCAAATGCTTTTTGGGCATTTCTTTCTTCTCTAAAAGCGCCAGCCATAATATGGTAGGACATTTTCGATTCCTTTACGGCAAGCGTCACCGCGGGGATAGGAGTCTTAATAAAAAAGGTGGCTTCTTGAATTTTGTTTTGAACTTGTTTTTGGACAGATTGCTCAACAATAATAGTTTCGTTAGCAATTTGTTGTTGATAAACAGGGTAAGCAATAGCTCCGGTCAAACCTAATCCTAAAACAAAAATAGCGGCATATTTCAAATAAACATTGGCTCTTTTTCTTTCTGGAAGAAGCTTAATAACATCATTTTCTTCAATATTTGACTCAAGGGCGATGATTTTTTGTTCGAATAATTCTCTTTTCACCATAGGGGAAACAAAGGCGCTTAATCCAAAAGAATGGGTCAAATAATTAGTTTGGTCATAAGGAGTGAAAACCAAATTTTTATCAGCATTAAGCGAAAAATTTCCGATGTTTTTTATCGCAAATAATCCGTTTTCTTGCAGTGCTTTTTTCCAATTGAAAACCTCGTATTGAATTGCGCTGATGGCATATTCGTACGATGTTTTTTCAACTTGCGCAATGTGATTAGCGAGTAATCCGTCGTTGTTTTTTAGATAGGCATTGAAAGAAATCATTTTCTTTGGAGGAAAAAAAGAATTGGAACTTTCAATTAATTGAGCGGACTGAATTTCAGTCAAAAAAGCTCCAAAACCTGGAATTGTTACACATTGGTAACGGTACAAAAGTTGCGCGATGTGGGATTCGATATTCATAAATACAAAGTTATACAATGAAAATAGTTATCAAAATTTTATTCACAAATTTTATTAACAATCCGCTTAAAATTTTATACATTTCAACCTCAAACTATTAGTATGACAGAGCAGGATTTATTTTATTTATTGGCATTGCAGCAAGTAGACGGTGTGGGCGATATTATGGCCAAAAAATTAATAAATCATTGCGGAAGTGCAGAAGCAATTTTTACTAGAAAATCTTCTCAACTTGCAGCCATTGATGGAATTGGATCTGTGCTCTTGCAAAAATTAAAAGATAAATCTATTTTCGAAAAAGCGGATCAAGAGCTAAATTTTATACAATCAAACGAAATTAATGTTGCCTATTTTCAAGACGAAAATTATCCTGATCGTTTAAAGCATTGCATCGATGGACCCGTTTTATTGTTTACTTCTGGGAATATAGACTTGAAAAATAAAAAGATAATTAGCATCGTGGGAACGCGACAAATCACGTCTTACGGAATGGAATTTTGTCGGAATTTGATTGAAGATTTGGCTCCTCTTGACCCTGTAATCGTAAGTGGTTTTGCTTATGGTGTGGATATTTTTTCACATCAATTAGCGATAGAACATAATCTGCAAACCATCGGGGTAGTAGCTCACGGTTTAAACCAAATTTATCCCAAAACCCATAAAAAGTTCGTTCCCAAAGTGGAACAAAATGGCGGTTTTATGACCGAATTTTGGAGCTCGTCCAATCCGGACAAAGAGAATTTTGTTCGCAGAAACCGCATTGTTGCAGGAATTTCGGAAGCCACGATTGTCATCGAATCTGCTGATAGAGGCGGATCTTTGATTACGGCAAATATGGCTAATGACTATAACCGAGATGTCTTTGCCGTTCCCGGTCGAACAACGGACAAGTATAGCCAAGGTTGTAATAATCTAATAAAAATGCAAAAAGCAAATGTGCTAACTAGCGCCGCTGATTTGGTTTATATCTTAAATTGGGACATTGAAAGCAAAGCCAAACCAGTCCAAAAACAACTCTTTGTCACACTTGAGAATGACGAACAAAAAGTGTATGATTACCTCCTAAAAAACGGAAAAGAATTGATGGATATTATTGCCTTGCGATGTGATTTCCCCATTTATAAAATCTCGGGAATGCTTTTGAATATGGAACTCAAAGGCGTGATTCGGCCTTTGCCGGGGAAATTGTTTGAGGCAATTTGATTTATAACCCAGTCAGGGTTCTAAACCCTGATTGGGTTTTTTATTTATATTTAAACCCTAACTTTTCTCTCACTCTTCCTAAAACTCCATTGGCTACAACTCCTGCTTTTGCAGCTCCAGTTTTCAATAAAGCATCTAGTTCTGTGAGATTATTTATGTAATAATTATATTTCTCTCTCTCGGTTTTGAATTTTTCTACAATGAGTTCAAACAAGGCTTGTTTAGCGTGGCCATAACCGTAATTTCCTCCCAAATAATTGGCTTTCATTACATTTATTTGTTCTTTATTTGCCAACAAAGAATAAATGGCAAAAGCATTACAGGTGTCCGGATTTTTTGGGTCTTCAAACGGGGTGCTGTCGGTTTCAATACTCATTACTTGTTTGCGCAAGGCTTTGTCATCCAAGAAAATATTGATAATATTATGGGCCGATTTACTCATTTTTCCGCCATTGGTACCCGGAATCAACATACTGTCTTTTTGAATGATAGCTTCAGGAATTACAAAAGTTTCTCCCATTTGATGATTGAAACGAGAGGCCACATCACGGGTAATTTCAAGGTGTTGCAACTGATCCTTCCCTACGGGGACAAATTGGGCGTCATATAATAAAATATCAGCAGCCATAAGCATTGGATACGAAAACAATCCAGCATTTACATCTTCTAATCTGTCGGCTTTGTCTTTGAACGAATGGGCCAATTTCAACCTTTGGAAAGGGAAAAAACAACTCAAATACCAAGACAATTCCGCTGTTTGTGGAACATCCGATTGACGATAAAAAACCACTTTATCCACATTTAAACCACAGGCAAGCCAAGCTGCTGCTGTGCTATAAGCATTTTCTCTTAATATTTTTCCGTCTTTGATTTGGGTTATCGAATGCAAATCAGCAATAAAAAGAAAGGATTCGTTTTCGGGTTTATTCGATAATTCGATTGCCGGAATGATGGCACCAAGTAAGTTTCCTAAATGCGGAGTTCCTGTACTTTGAACGCCAGTGAGTATTTTTGCCATTTTTATGTCGTTGCGCGGAATTGCGAGGCACGAAGCAAAGCAATCTTATCCTCTTTATTAAGTTGTTTCAGTTTTTAAAGTTTTCAAATTTAATGCTTTTATAAATAATAGCATAGTTTTACTTACTTTTGACTGTATGAATAGTATAAAAATTATTTTTTGGTGCGTTTGGCGTGTCTGGTTTTATGTTTTGATGGCCATTCCCATTCTAGTTATGTTTCCTTTCTTGGTGGCTTCAATTTTGACCGAAAGTGGCTATCCTTATTTTTTTAAAATGGCAAGAATTTGGGCTAAAGTTATTCTTTTCGGAATGGGATTTTATTATAAAATTGACACCAAACAAGAATTTGAGTCTCATAAAAGTTATATGTTTATTGCCAATCACACTTCGATGGTCGACATAATGCTAATGCTTGTCACAATAAGAAAGCCTTTTGTTTTTGTGGGTAAACAAGAGTTAGCTAGAATACCTTTGTTCGGATTTTTCTATAAGCGAACCTGTATTTTAGTGGATAGAGCAAGTTCTAAAAGTAAACACAGCGTTTTTGAAAGTGCCCAAAAAAGAATCAATCAAGGTTTGAGCATTTGCATTTTTCCTGAAGGAAAAGTCCCTGATGATGAATCGGTAGTTTTAGATGAATTTAAAAATGGAGCCTTCCGTTTAGCGATTGACCATCATCTGGCGATTGTTCCAATTGTGTTTTTTGATAATAAAAAAAGATATTCTTATACTATTTTTAGCGGAAACCCAGGGCTCTTGAGGGCAAAAATCTTACCCTTTCTAGAAACCAATACTAAAACGAAAACGGATTTAAACGAAATTCGCAATCGTTCCTGGAGTTTGATCAACCAAGAATTGCTAAAGTTTCAGCAATAGAAATCAAAAAAAAAAGAGTTCATTGCGGCGAACTCTTTTCTAATTTTAAGCATTTTTTTCTTTAATCAAAGCCTTGATTTTGACTTCTAATTCATCGGCTAGTTCTGGATTATCTTTAATTAAGGCTTTGACAGCATCACGACCTTGTCCTAATTTGGTTTCTCCATAACTAAACCAAGAACCTGCTTTTTTAATGATTTCAAATTCAACGGCCAAATCTAAGATTTCTCCTGTTTTCGAAATTCCTTCGCCGTACATAATATCAAATTCGGCCACTTTAAATGGTGGAGCGACTTTGTTTTTCACGACTTTAACTTTGGTTCTGTTTCCAAGTACGTTATCGCCATCTTTTATTTGAGTCGAACGACGAATGTCTAAACGAACCGATGCATAAAACTTCAGCGCATTTCCGCCTGTAGTCGTTTCTGGATTTCCAAACATCACTCCAATTTTCTCTCTCAACTGGTTGATGAAGAAGACGGTACAATTGGTTTTGCTGATGGTTCCTGTCAATTTTCTCAAAGCTTGCGACATCAAACGAGCGTGTAATCCCATTTTTGAATCTCCCATTTCACCTTCGATTTCACTTTTTGGTGTCAAAGCAGCCACCGAGTCAATGACAACAATATCAATCGCGCCAGAACGAATTAAATTCTCGGCAATTTCTAATGCTTGTTCCCCATTGTCGGGTTGTGAAATAATTAAATTTTCGATATCAACGCCTAATTTTTCGGCATAATTTCTATCGAAAGCGTGTTCAGCATCGATAAAAGCAGCGATTCCACCCGCTTTTTGAGCCTCAGCAATAGCGTGCAAAGTTAAGGTTGTTTTTCCTGAAGATTCTGGACCGTATATTTCAATCACTCTTCCTCGTGGATAACCACCAACGCCTAATGCCAAATCGATTCCCAATGATCCAGAAGAAATAGTTTCTACTTCCTCAATGGCTTTGTCTCCCATTTTCATTACGGCGCCTTTTCCGTAGGTTTTATCCAGCTTGTCAAGTGTAAGCTGCAGTGCTTTTAGTTTGGCTTCTTTTTCTGAACTCATCTCTTTTACCTTTTCTTTCATTATTGAACTTATCTTTTTGTAAAAATACTTCTTTTTTTGGAAGTAGCAAGGGGAATTTTTCGGGAAATTAAATTGTTTTTTATCTCATCCAACCTTCAATTAAATAGTTCCTTTCGGCAATTTTATATTCTTTATTATTGTTTGAGGGTTCAAACCACAATTCGATTCTAGCTACATATTTATCACCCCAAGAACCTTCATAAACTGTAAATTCTCCTGAATATATTTTAGATTCAATATTTTCTATTTTTATTTTTGAGCTAAGTTTTATTCTTTCTTCTGATAATTTATCATTAGAGTTTATTTCAAAAGCTTTTATATAAAAATTGCCTAGTGCATAGGGTTTCTTGGCGGTATAATAGTTGTAGATTCCAGGTTGAAAAGAAGAACACAAAATCAAATCATGCTTTTCTAAGTCTTTTTTAGTTGGTTCTTTTTCTTTAGGTATAGCGATTTCTATGTTTTCAGGTATAGTTTTATTAGCACCATAATAATCAGGTGGAGAAAAAGTAAAAAAAATGGAAACGCAATAAAAAAGAAAAATAGAAATTATGATTTGAGGAATAAAGAAATACCATTTTCTTATTACAACTTGAATAATTGATGAAATAAGATTTCCTAAAATATTGAGAAAAAACACTAATAAAGAAAGGTCTATTATATCATCATTTTTTAAAAAGTTCCCAAACACAAATATTGTAAAAGGTAATAAATAGCATAGAACAGGAATCCACCAAATTCGAAAATATTGTTTAATTATAATTTTAAATTTTTGCAAAATCAATAATTTTTATTCAATCGCTTTTAGAGTATGGCTTAACACCATAAACCCCCTCTATTCAGTAGCTTTTTCAGTTTGCTATTCTTCTAACAAAACTTCAACTTCGTTCTGTAAAACAGGCAAGTTTTTAATAACAATTCCCCAAATCACATCATCTGATACAGAATCGTAACCGTGAATTCTTCGATTTCGAACGTCAACAATTTTTCTGGAATTAGATATTTCAATGTGATTATTTTCTTTAAGAATTCGGCTCATTGCTTCGCCAATAATTTCAATATTTCGTTCTACGGTTCGTTTTGTTTTAAAATCATTTTGATACACTTCAAACAATTTCGGAGTGTCAACAAAATAGCTTTCTATTTCGTTTATAGAACCCAAAATATCATAAAGCCACGTTTTGATAGTATCACCCATAAATCAATTTTTTGTTTTGATTTAGTGTTTTTTTAAAATAGGGGTTTTTAAGGGCTTTTTCTTCCAATAAGTCAACGTTTCTTTTTAGAATATTTTCGAGAGAAAATTTAAGTTCATAATAATTGTCTCCATAATCTAAAACGTCAATTGGTTCAAAATCGACTATTAAATCAACATCACTCTTGGGATTAAATTTATCCGTTAAAACAGACCCAAAAGCATACAAAGATTTGACTTTATGCGTTTTGCATAAAACTAGTATATCTTTATTAAGTTGTTCTATTAGGTTCATTTTAGTGCAAATTTATTTTCAAAAATACACAAAATAAGTTAGATATAAATTTAAATTAAACCAGATTGTAATTTAAGGGTTTTCAAACAAACAACGCCTTCAATTCCGTAGCGTCGTGAGGATTTAATTTCCCCGCTAAGACCAAACTCAACTGTTTACGGCGCAATGCGCCATCGTACCGCACTAGTTCTAAGTCGGTTTCGGGAATGATGTGAGGAACTTCAACGGGTCTTCCAGAGTCATCTACTGCTACAAAAGTATAAATAGCTTCATTGGCTTTGGTTCTATTACCTGATTGGAGGTCTTCTACCCAAACATCTAGGTATATTTCCATAGAAGTTTTGAAAGCTCTCGAAACTTTAGCCTCAATAATAACGACACTTCCTAGCGAAATAGCTTTATTGAATGCCACGTGATTTACTGATGCAGTAACACAAATTCTACTAGAATGTCTTCCCGCAGAAATGCTCGAGGCGCGATCCATCCGTGCTAATAATTCGCCACCAAAAAGGTTATTCAACGGGTTTGTTTCGCTTGGCAAAACCAAATCAGTTAAAATAGTTAAAGATTCTGAGGGATGTTTTGAGGTCATAGGCGGGTTGCAGGTTATGGGTTATGGGTTTGAGGTTTCATAAGGCGGTTTTGAAGTACTAGTTTATCACTAAAATTTTTTATTCATTGCCATTGAAATTGTCATTGAAATTGAAACTGATTCTTTTTCTAACTTAACAATAAAACCGCCATAACGGCTGGAACAAAGTAAATAACAATCGTTCTTGCACCGTCGTAATCTTTTGCTAATCGTTGACCAAAAAGCAACATCAATAAAGTGATGCTTGAAAAAATAGCGCCATACAAACCAAAGGATCTTCCGTTGCTGATCAATAATTCGAAGCAACCCACCACGCATAAAATCCCAGAAATTAATTCTAAAATTAAAATGTGTCCTAGGGCCAAAGGAACTAGGTTCTTTAACGGAGTTTTTGCAAAATGACCTTTAAGCCAGTCGAGATTGTTTTTCCAATAAAATAATTTATCATAACCTGATTGTATGAAGGTGATGGCTAAAAAAACCAAAAGTAAAATGGAGGCTGCATTGTTCATTTTCTTATTTTTTATGTATTAAACGAGTGAGTTTTATGGATAAATCGGTCAGGATTATTTTAGCATGTCCGTTGCGTTCAATGTGATAAATAGCATCAGACAATTCCTGAAATATTTCGTGAATGTTGTTGCCGTTTACAAAAGGCGCAAATTTTGCTATAGTGAAATTTTCGACAGCGGGCTCAAAGTAAACCAAGGTTGGCGTTTCATAATTATGCATTAACGCTTGACGAAAAACAGCAATGCAATACTGCAAGAATTTCTTTTGGGTTTCTCTTCCCAAAGCGGCAATTTGTTCGCTCCATTGAATCAAATCGGCGATAACGGCAGCATTTCCTTTGGCTTTGAAAGCCGCGCGAACCCAAACCACAAACCATTGTTCGAACGGAAATTCTTCGCTATCGTCTTTTAGTAAATGCAATGCTTTATTATAATTTCCTTGGGCTTGATGCGCTATTTTTGTGGCTAACTTAGGTTCAATATTTTCACGAGAAACTAAGGCTTCAACAATAACTTGTTCGCTTAATCCATTAAAATGCAAGACTTGGCAACGAGAACGAATTGTCTGGATAATGTCTTCCTCGTTTTCTGAAATTAGGATGAAAACTGTTTTTTCTGGTGGTTCTTCGAGCAATTTCAGTAATTTGTTTGCAGCAGAAATATTCATCTTATCAGCCATCCAAACAATCATTATTTTGTATCCACCTTCATAGGATTTTAAAGCTAATGATTTTAGAATTTCCTGCGCATCATCCACTCGAATTTCTCCTTGTTTGTTTTGCACTCCCAAAAGGGAATACCAATCAAATAAACTGCCGTAAGGATTTTGAGTAATGAACTGTCTCCAATCGGCAATGAAATCAATGCTTTTCGGTTTTGTTTTCACATCTTCATTCGTTACCGTCGGGTAGACAAAATGCAAATCGGGATGCGAAATTTTTTGGAATTTAAGATTACAACTTTCGTTAGCTCCAGTATTTTCTCCGTTTGTATTGTTACATAAAAGGTATTGTGCATAAGCAATCGCCATGGGCAAAGTGCCAGATCCTTCAGGACCAACAAATAATTGTGCGTGAGGAATTCGACCCAAATCGGCACTTCGAGTTAAGTGATTTTTAATGTGCTCCTGCCGTAAAATTTCTGAAAACTGCATAGGGCAAATATAGAATAAAATGCTCCATTATCGAAATAGTAGCTTTAATGTTTTAGCAATGGCAAACGTGAAACAAAACAAAATCAATGTAAAATAAACATTAATTAATCAAAATTAAAACGTTTTCGTTAACTCATTATTCTAATTTTTTCATTACGCCTATTTTTAAGTTACTTAAAAGTCTATATTTGTTTTTCTTTCAAAAAATAAAAAAAACAGACAATGAAAACCATAAACGATTTCGATTTCAAAAACAAAAAAGCTATAATTCGTGTTGATTTTAACGTTCCTTTAGACGAAAATTTCAATGTAACCGATGCCACTCGAATTGAAGCTGCGAAACCTACAATCGATAAAATTCTTGCCGACGGCGGGAGCGTAATTTTGATGTCACACTTAGGAAGACCAAAAGGAGTTGAAGAAAAGTATTCGTTGCAACATATTTTAAAAACAGCGACAGAAATTCTTGGTGTTCAAGTGAAATTCGCCAAAAACTGTATTGGAACAAGCGCCAAAACAGCAACCGATTCTTTGCAACCCGGAGAAGTTTTAGTATTAGAAAATTTACGTTTTCACAATGAAGAAGAATCTGGAGATGTTGATTTTGCAAAAGAATTGGCTTCGTTTGGTGATATTTACGTGAACGATGCTTTTGGAACGGCTCATCGAGCACATGCATCAACTACAATAATCGCAAAGTTTTTTCCAAAAGAGAAATGTTTTGGATTGTTATTAGCCAAAGAAATCGAAAGCTTGAACAAGGTTTTAAAAGATTCTAAAAAACCCGTAACGGCCGTTCTTGGAGGTTCAAAAGTATCGTCGAAAATTACGGTTATCGAAAACATTTTAGACAAAGTAGACCATATGATCATTGGTGGAGGAATGACTTTTACTTTCGTGAAAGCCTTGGGCGGGAAAGTTGGAGAATCCATTTGTGAAGATGACAAACAAGAATTGGCATTAGAAATTTTAAGACTAGCCAAAGAAAAAGGAGTTCAAATTCATATTCCAGTAGATGTTATTGCAGCAGATGATTTTTCTAATACTGCCAATACTAAAATAGTTGATGTAAGAGAAATTCCTGACGGATGGCAAGGTTTAGATGCCGGCCCAAAATCATTAGAAGCTTTCAAAAAAGTAATTTTAGAGTCAAAAACCATACTTTGGAATGGTCCTTTGGGAGTTTTCGAAATGCCAACTTTCGCTAATGGAACCGTTGCATTAGGCAACTTTATTGCTGAAGCTACTGCAAACGGAGCGTTCTCACTTGTAGGAGGTGGAGACTCGGTAGCCGCTGTAAAACAGTTTGGTTTTGAAGAAAAAGTGAGTTATGTTTCTACAGGCGGAGGAGCGATGCTCGAAATGCTCGAAGGTAGGATTTTACCTGGAATTGCAGCTATTTTGGACTAATAAACGCATTTTTAACATTATTTAAGGAAGTTTTTAGTTTTAACATATTATGTTTGCAAAAAATGATTTGTTATTAAGTGTTTGAATTGTAGTAAGTTGATTGAAGAAATATGAATATAAAAAATAGTGTCCTATCGTTTTTTCTACTAATGTCGATTGCTATGTTTTCGCAAAAATTTGTAGATAACAGAGACTTTGCGAAAACTGAAATAAGAAATTTTTATTTAGATTCCATCAAAAAAACTTTCGTAAAAGACAACCGTGCTGCATCCATTGACAGCCTGTGGTTGAAGGAATTAACAAGTCTCGATTTATATAACGATATTTCAGACGATATAACAAATATTAATATCAACGAAAACGTCGATTATGAATTACCTACCGAATTGCTCAAACAGCGATTAGCGGCAATGGATGCAAAATCGCCATTTAATATCGAATACAATCCTGGTTTAGAAAACATCATCAAGTCATTTTTAAAGAATAGAAAAAAATCCTTCGGAAGGTTAATGGCCATTTCAGAATATTATTTTCCAATGTTTGAAGAGGCTTTAGCCAAAAAAAATGTCCCTTTGGAGATAAAATATTTAGCAGTGGTAGAATCAGCTTTAAACCCAAAAGCAGTTTCTAGAATGGGAGCAACCGGACTTTGGCAATTTATGTATCAAACCGGAAAACAGTACAATTTAACAATCGATTCCTATGTTGACGAACGAAGTGATCCTTTAAAATCTAGTGATGCAGCAGCACAATATATGACAAATATGTATGCGGTTTTTGGTGATTGGGATTTGGTTTTGGCATCCTATAATTCAGGACCTGGAAATGTTACTAAAGCCATTCGCCGTTCAGGAGGGCAACAAAATTATTGGAACATTAGAAAAAATTTACCTAAAGAAACTCAAGGGTACGTTCCAGCTTTCTTGGCAACGATGTACATTTATGAATACCACAAAGAGCACGGAATTAAACCGGAAAGAGCACTATTACAGCACTTTGCTACGGACACGGTGCAGATTAAAAAGCAAATGTCGTTCAAACAAATCTCAGATTTGCTAGATATTCCAGTAGCACAATTACAACTTTTGAACCCTTCATATAAACTGAATGTTGTTCCGTTTTATCAGAATCAAAGCCATTTTTTAAGATTACCCAAAGATAAAATTGCCGTTTTCGCCTCAAACGAAGACAAAATTTATGCTTACATTCAACGTGATTTGGATTTTCGCGAAAAACCCTTTCAAGTGCAACAAGCTATCGTCCTTAATGACACTATGAATTATTCAAAGCAACGGGTAACACTTCCGAAAACCAAATATTATATAATAAAACGCGGTGACAATTTAAGTGAAATTGCAGATAGATTTAGCGTTACAGTTGCTGATATTAAAAAATGGAACAGACTAAAAGGTAATATAGTGGCCAGCGGAAAGAGTTTGAAAATAATGACAAATGAAAGTGTGGTGCAAACGGTTAAAAAAGAATCAAAAACCAACCATGTAGAGGTTAAAACGGATACAATAGCCACTTCAATTGCTGCGCTTTATGTAGTTCAAAAAGGAGATAATCTGAGCACTATTGCCAAAAACCATAATATTACAGTAGCGGATATAAAAGAATGGAATGAGCTTTCTTCTTCTGCAATCCAATTAGGAATGTCATTGCAAGTTGCAAAAAAAACATTGGATAACAAAGTAGATTTAGCGGTTATGCCAAAGTTAGAAAACGTAGAATACATTGTTAAAAAGGGAGATAATCTTGGAAACATCGCGAAGAAATTTGGAGGTTCTTTAGACGATTTGAAACAATGGAATAATTTGCAACAAAATAGCATTGCTATAGGAGCAAGTTTAATTGTCGCCAAAAGCGCAGTCGAAATTGCAAAAACAGAAACCCCCGAAGCATTTAAGAAAAAAGAGAATTTAGCTTCTGTTTTTAAAAATAATGGCATCAATTATTATGTAAAAAAAGGTGATTCTTTGTATAGCATTGCCAAAAAATATCCCGGAGTAACCATTTCGGATATAAAAAAATGGAATGATATTCGCGCCGAAGACCTTAAACCAGGAATGAAGCTTAAAATAAACGGATAATACAGTAATCTTCTATAAATTTGGGTCTTCAATAGTTTCTAAATAATGTCGCCAAAATCTGGACATTTTATCTAAAAACTATTACTTATTTTAAATTTGAATTTTAATGAATAAAGTCCATTTTCTATTACTACTTATTCCTTTTCTCTTTATTTCGTGTACCAAGAAAAACGATAATTTACCCCGAAAAGCGACAGGAAAAATTAACACTATTTCGGTAATTATTGACGATCAATTATGGAATGGGGAGATTGGCAACACCATTCGAAACAAGTTTGCTTCACCAGTAATTGGACTGCCCAAAGAAGAACCTCTTTTTACTATAAACCAATATTCTGCTAAATTGATGGAAGGTTTTATGACCGATAGCAGAACGATTATTGTTGTAAAAAAAGAAGACAAGAATCAATTTGTCATAAAGAAAGATCAATATGCAACACCCCAGAAAGTGTTTCATATTTCGGGAAAAACAAGTGCGGAGATCGTGGCAATTATAGAAAAAAACGCTCCTAAAATAATCCAAATTATTAAAGAAACTGAAATCGCCGAAAGTCAAAGTATTCATAGTCAGTCCCTACTCAATCCCCAAATAATTGCAAACAAATTTCATGTTTCTTTAAAAGTTCCATCAGGATATTTGTATGCGCTTCAAGACACAAAATTTATATGGCTGAAAAAAGAAATTATCAGCGGTAATACGAGTCTTTTGATTTATCAGGTTCCAATAAGTTCCATTAAAAACGACCCAAATCGCATCGCAAACATTGTCAAAATGCGAGATTCTATCGGGCATTTGTATATTCGCGGAACAGAACTCGACACGCATATGATTACAGAGGAAGGCTATGCTCCTTATATTTTTAAGGTCAAATTAAATGGTAAAGAAACATATGAAACTAAAGGAACCTGGGCGTTAAAAAATGATTTTATGTCAGGGCCTTTTATCAATTATACTATTGTCGATAAGCAGCACAATCGAATGTTGGTGTTAGAAGGATTTTGCTATTCTCCGTCAAAGGAAGAGCGGGATTTAATGCACGAATTAGAGTCAATTATAAAATCAATTGTCATTTTAAAATAAAATCATTTAGATGGGAATACATTGGAAAATTAAGGCATTCGAGAATCTTACAGTAAATGAACTTTATGATATTTTGAGATTAAGAAGCGAAATTTTTGTGGTCGAGCAAAATTGTGTTTATCTTGATCCTGACGGAAAAGACAAATTGGCACTGCATCTTTTTGGAGAATTCAACGGCAAGATTGTGGCTTATTCACGACTGTTCAAAGCGGGTATTTCATTCGAGCATTCCTCTATTGGCAGAGTTACTGTCGATGTTAATTATCGCGATAGAAAATGGGGTCACGATTTGATGCGAGAGTCAATAGCAGGCATTAAATCTCATTTTAGTGAGAGTAAAATCACTATTGGAGCACAATTGTATCTAAAAAAATTCTATGAAAGCCACGGATTTATTCAAACTAGCGAAATGTATTTAGAAGATGATATTCCGCATATTGAGATGAAAAGGGAGTAATTATTTGTTTTTACTTGGATTTTGTCTGGTGTCAAAAATTCTGTTAATGTAAATTTTTGTTTTTCCTTCCCGATAGGTTATTTTAAAATGACTGTGAATTAGTTTTCGATAATTTCTTCTTAAATGAACGAATTCATAATCAGTAGAACCGATTTTGCTAAAGTCATAATTTGAATTTTCAAGTATTTCCGTTCCTTTTTGAAGTTCTAAAGCTATTTGTTTAGCTTTATCAAAACCATATAGAACAGCATTGAAGCGAGTGGCTTTTTCTAAATCTTTTACAGCTCGTGTTGTCCAAAAAACGGGTTTGGTTATGATGTCCAATTTTCAATTATTTTTTGAACTTCAGTTTGACTATGAATGCTACCTGATTTTATATCTTCCTCCGATTCTGAAATCATTTTGCAATTTTTCTCTTTTTCGATATAGGCAGTAATTATGGTGTAAAAACCTTCTACAAGATTTGTATCGCTGTTCTCGATAATTTGATGAAGTTCTTTTTTTAGTTCTAAAGTACTCATGATTTTAGTGTTTTTCTTTTTACAAAGTTAATAAAATAATGTTATGAATGATTGTTATAAATGAGTGACAACAAGCTCCACCCTCCTGTCAAGGCTATCTCCCTTGCCAAGCGGAAATTGATTTCCATAACCTTTATAAGTCATTCGATAGGGACTTATTCCTTTAGCTCTGAAATAGTCAAATACATTTTTAGCTCTATTTATAGAAAGATTATTTTTTTGAGTATTATTATCAATGGCATCGCTATTTTTACTCGATGTGCAACAAACGTGACCTTTAATTTCAAAATGTAGCGTTTTATGTTTTTTTAATTGAAGTACAAGTAAATCTAATTCTCTTTTTGCTTTTATAGAAAGAACGCTTGAGCCCATCTCAAACGAAATCTTGTTTAAAACAATGAGATCGCCTACTTTTGGGTTTTCAGGAAAGGAATTATACACTTTTTTTTTGATAAAAATTAAATCGACACGTCTATTTTTATAACGAGTTTTTTCCAAATTTTTCACAGTGTCTTTGTCCAAAACTACCCTGCCGCGACCTTCAAGAATGAAAATTTTACGCAACGGAACACCATTAGAAAGTAAAATATTTTGAACAGTAGCCACCCTTTTTTCCGATAATTTATAGTTATAAGCCTCGCTTCCTCTGTCGTCACAATAACCGTAAATTTGAATAGCATCATATTGCGAAAAGCCCACCGATTTTACAATATCATTTATTGAATTTATTTGGGTTTTATTTAAGTCAAATTTATCAAATTCGAAATATACGGATTGAAAAGAGTTTTCTTGAGCTGATAGGCAGCTCATAGTTAAATACAGCAATATCAGCAAGCCTCTTTTCATCACATTTTTAATATAGTTTTATATTCGGAACTACTGTTTAGGACATTTACCGCTTTCTTGATTTCGGAATTGTTTTTAAGGTAATATTGATATAACCCCTCTTGATATTGATAGCGTGTAATGATAGCGTCAACAATTAAATTCTTGATTTCTTTTTGATTTTTATTTAATAAGTTGTTTTCGCTTTTTTGAAGCGCGGTCAATAATTGTTGGTATTCCAAGATGATGCTTTCGTCAATTTTTTCTTTTTTGGCTACAGCCAAAGTGTTTTTCAAAGCGAGTTCTGTTTCAGTATCGAAAGTGTATTTTCCGGTTTTTAAAAACTGTTTGAAATCTTGGAAATCAGCATCGGAGAATATTGGGATTTGATTTCCTAAATTTGGATTTTTGTAATAATAGTTGGTAACATAATTAAAAATCCCATCGTTTTTTTGTAAAGCTTCTGTGATCGGACTTGTTTTCGTTTCCTCTAATTCAATGTCGGGTTGAATGCCGCCGCCGTCATAAACAATTCTTCCTTTTCGAGTTTTGAAGGCGTTGTAATTTTTGGCTTCTGTTTTTGTGGCTATCCCGTTTTTGTCTTTTCGGGCATAATCTAATGCTTGTATACAGCGTCCGGACGGTGTATAATACCGCGAAATGGTAACTTTTAATTGGGTTCCATAAGTTAAATCTACTGGTCTTTGCACTAATCCTTTTCCAAAACTGCGGCTGCCAATTATTACCGCACGATCCAAATCTTGCAAAGCTCCCGAAACAATTTCAGATGCCGAAGCGCTTTTTCCGTTTACCAAAATAACCAATGGAATTGCGGTGTCTACAGGTTCTTTTGTAGTTTTATAAGTATTATTGTGCTTCTCAATTTTTGATTTTGTGGTAACGATTATTTCGTTTTGTGGAACAAATAAATTGCAAATATTTACCGCCTCATTCAAAAGTCCGCCGGGATTTCCTCTCAAATCTAGAATAATGCGATCAGCGCCTTCTTTTTTTAATTGTTCTAACGCTTCCTTAGTTTCTTGTGATGCTTTTTGGTTGAACTGCGCTAAAACAATATAGCCGGTTTTGTCGTCTATTTTTGCAAAAAACGGCACCGATTTTATAGCGACTTCATCAAGGACAATTTGGGTTGTGTTGGTCTTGCCTTGTCGAACGTATTTGACGTCGATTTTAGTGTTTTTGGCACCCCTAAAAAGTTGTGATGCATCATCTTTGAAACCGCTTATAAGAATGTCTCCTATTTGAATAATCTCGTCACCAGCTTTAAGTCCAGCTCTGTCAGCAGGAAAGTTTTTATAAGGTTCTTTGATTATTAATTTATCATTTTTTCTAGTAATTATCGCGCCAATGCCAGTGTATTCGCCGGTATTGTTGATTTTGAATTTAACTACATCTTGCTCATTAAAATAAACGGTGTACGGATCAAGACTGGCTAACATTCCTTTGATGGCTTTATCCATTAAATCACCCGGATTAGTCTCATCAACATAATTCTTGTTCAGCTCTTTGAAAAGTGTTGTGAATATTTCTATTTGCTTGGCAACTTCAAAAAAATCTTCTTTGAAGCTAACGCCGATAAAGAGAAATATCGAAGCGACAAGTGGCAGTAGGTATCTTTTTTTGAAAATAGAGGTCATAGTTATATTTGGCTTATTTTAGAGTACTAAAATAGGAATTAATCTGCAATAACAACAATTGGCAAAAAACAAAAAAGCTATTCCTCGTTTTTTAATTGTGAAATGAACTTCTCAAACAATTGTATAGTCTTGGTGTTGATTTCTTCGTAAGACAAGCGGTCTTTGGTTTGATAAAAAAACATAAAAGCATAATTTTTATCCAAATTATCAATCAGAAGGTGCTTGTTCAAGCGATACGTTTCGCGCAGTACACGTTTGAAATAATTGCGATCTACGGCGTGTTTGAAGTATTTTTTGGAAACCGAAACACCCATTTTTAACTTTTGGTCTGTCCCGAATTCTCG
>Ga0209107_10000035_pt1 | contig 80871 bp, 67 predicted proteins | sample LakErihyJuly2011_2_FD_187460 | JGI IMG/M metagenome (GOLD analysis project Ga0209107, IMG submission 187460) | Freshwater microbial communities from dead zone in Lake Erie, Canada - CCB hypolimnion July 2011 (SPAdes) (version 2) | ecosystem: Environmental > Aquatic > Freshwater > Lentic >...
GAGCTGCAGACCAAGCTCGACGACCTGGCCATGGCCCAGAGCGACATGCAGAACCTGCTCAACAGCACGGACATCGCCACGCTCTTCCTCGACAACGACCTCAATGTGCGCCGCTTCACCGAGCAGGCCACCGGCCTCTTCCACCTGCGCGACAGCGACATCGGCCGGCCCTTGAGCGACCTCAACAGCAAGCTGGACTACCCCGAGCTGCACCAGGATGCGAAAGCAACGCTGCGCACGCTGACGCCCACGGAGAAGCAGATCGCCACCACCGACGCGCGTTGGCTGGCGGTGCGCATCATGCCCTACCGCACGGTGAGCAACATGATCCAGGGCGTGGTGCTGACCTTCGTGGACATCACCGCATCGAAAGCGCTGGAGTCGCAACTGCGCAAGGCGTAGAGTGGGCTCACCATGCCGCCCCCTGCCCCCCTGAAGCCGTCGCCATCCGCGGACCTGCGCGAGCGCGCCCACGCCCAACTGCGCGACAGCAACACCGCGCTGCCACCGCCGGGCGAACAAGCCTCCCAGGCCATGCGTGTGCTGTACGAGCTGGCCGCAGCACCCGAGACCGCGCCCAGTGCGCTGGCCCTGCTGCACGAGCTTCAGGTCCACCAAGTCGAGCTGGCGCTGCAAGCCGACACGCTGCAAGCTGCGCACGACGAGCTGGCATCGGGGTTCGCGCGGCAGGTGCAGCTTTACGACTGCGCGCCCACGGCCTACGTCACCATCGGCCCCGACACCCGGGTGTGGGACGCCAACCTCACGGCCGCGCGCAGCCTGGGCCTGGAACGTCAGGCCTTGATCGGCCACAGGCTGGACGGCTGGATGGCAGCACCCCACACCCTGCACAGCCTGATGGGCCGCATCACCCAGGGCGAGCCCATGGCCGCGAGCCTGGTGCGCATGGGCATCCAACCGGGACAGTTCCGGACCGTGTGTGCCTCGCTCAGCGCAGACCCGGCCGGCGAGCGTTTCCTCGTCACGCTCACCGAGCTGCCCGAGGCGTGAACGCAGGCACTGTCAGATGCGCCCCAGGAGCCAGAGGATGAGCAACACCGTCACCACCAGGCCCAGGCCACCGCTGGGCGCATAGCCCCAACTGCGGCTGTGCGGCCACGTGGGCAAGGCCCCCAGCAGCATCAGAATCAAGACGATCAGCAAAATGGTGCCCAGGCTCATGGTGTCCTCCCTGACCGTGTGTGTGTTGTCATGCGGACAAGCCTATGCGGATCACCGCAAGGCATCTGTGCGCTGGCGCACATCGGCGTCTCAGCAGGCAGGTCCATCCTGACCCAAGTCGTGGCTGCGTGGGCCAGCGCACCGACGCCACCGGCAGGCCTTCCTACAGTCCGTTCGTGTGTTGCCGGCCCAAGACCCACCTCGTGTGTCGCCGTGACAGCCACACAAGGAGAAGCACATGAACTGGGATCGCATTCAAGGCAATTGGAAGCAAGTCGTGGGCAAGGCCAAAGTGCAATGGGGCAAGCTGACCGACGACGAGCTGAACCTCATCTCGGGCAAGCGCGAGCAGCTGGCAGGCAAGATCCAGGAGCGCTACGGCGTGGCCAAGGAAGTGGCCGACACGCAGATCAGCGACTGGGCCAGCAAGGCCGACGACTCGTGGTTTGTGGTGAGCAAGAAGCCACAGTGAGCGGGCTTGGGCCCCGACCCTGAGCAGCCATTGCGCTGCCACAGGAGGTCAGGGCCAACGCATGGGCTGCATCCCGCAGTCCATGCGCCAAGTCGATCACTCCACCGTGACCGACTTGGCCAGGTTGCGCGGCTTGTCCACGTCGGTGCCACGCGCACAGGCCGTGTGGTACGCCAGCAGCTGCAGCGGGACCACGTGCAGGATGGGGCTGAGCGCGCCGTAGTGCTCGGGCATGCGGATGACGTGGATGCCCGCTTCGGCCTGGATGTGGGTGTCGCCGTCGGCACAGACGTACAGCTCACCGCCGCGCGCCTTCACTTCCTGCATGTTGCTCTTGAGCTTTTCCAGCAGCACGTCGTTGGGTGCCACCACGACCACGGGCATCTCGGCCGTGACCAGGGCCAGCGGGCCGTGCTTGAGCTCACCGGCCGGGTAGGCCTCGGCATGGATGTAGCTGATCTCCTTGAGCTTCAGCGCGCCTTCCAGACCGATGGGGTAGTGCAGGCCACGGCCCAGGAACAGGGCGTTGTCCTTGCGGGCGAAGGCTTCGGCCCAGGCCACGATCTGCGGCTCCAGCGCCAGCACGGCTTGCAGGGCGGCCGGCAGGTGGCGCAGGTCCTTGAGGTGCTCGGCTTCGGCTTCGGGGCTCAGGTGGCCGCGCAGCTTGGCCAACGTCAGCGTCAGCAGGAACAGGCCGGCCAGCTGGGTGGTGAAGGCCTTGGTCGAGGCCACACCGATTTCCACGCCGGCGCGTGTCACGTAGTTCAGCTTGCACTCGCGCACCATGGCCGAGGTGCTGACGTTGCAGATGGTCAGCGTCTGTTCCATGCCCAGACCACGGGCGTGCTTGAGCGCGGCGATGGTGTCGGCCGTCTCACCGGACTGGCTGATGGTGACGACCAGGGTGCGCGGGTCGGGCACGCTGTCGCGGTAGCGGTACTCGCTGGCGATCTCGACCGCGGTCGGGATCTTGGCGATGGATTCCAGCCAGTACTTGGCCGTGGAGCCCGAGTAATAGCTGGTGCCGCAGGCCAGGATGAGCACGCGGTCGATCTGGCCGAACACGGCTTCGGCATCGGCGCCGAACAGCGTGGGCGTGATCGACTCGACGCCTTCGAGCGTGTCGGCGATGGCGCGCGGCTGCTCGAAGATTTCCTTTTGCATGTAGTGGCGGTAGGGGCCCAGCTCGACGGCGCCGCTGTGGGCGGTGACCGTGCGCACCGGGCGCTCGGCGGCATCGACACGCACGTGCTCGGTGGCGCCGGGCGCGATGTGCTCGATCCAGTGGCGGCCGGGCTGCAGGTCGACCACGTCGCCCTCTTCCAGGTAGACGATCTGGTCGGTCACGCCGGCCAGGGCCATGGCGTCGGACGCCAGAAAGCGCTCGCTGCTGTCGGCGCCGCCCACGCCCATCACCAGGGGCGAGCCCTGGCGCGCACCGATGACGCGCTGCGGCTCGTCGCGGTGGAAGACGGCGATGGCATAAGCCCCGGTCAGGCGTTGCGTGGCGGCCTTGACGGCGGCGAACAGGTCACCGTCGTAGAGGTGGTCGATCAGGTGGGCGATGACCTCGGTGTCGGTCTGGCTCAGGAAGACATAGCCCTTGGCCTGCAGCTCGCGGCGCAGCTCTTCGTGGTTCTCGATGATGCCGTTGTGCACCATGGCCAGGCGGCCGGGCTTGGCGGTGGCGGCATCGGCGCCAGGTCCGTGCGAGAAGTGCGGGTGGGCGTTGTGCACCGCCGGGGCGCCGTGCGTGGCCCAGCGGGTGTGGGCGATGCCCAGGCTGCTGGAGATGCCTTCGGACGCAGCTTGCGCTTCGAGTTCGGCCACGCGCTGGGTGCTGCGCGAGCGGCGCAGTTGCCCGTCTTGCAGCACGGCCACGCCGCAGGAGTCATAACCGCGGTACTCCAGGCGCTTGAGGCCTTCGACAAGAACCGGCGTGATGTTGCGCGCCCCGATGGCGCCGACGATGCCACACATGCATGACCTCCCAAAGTGTTGCAGTGCAATGTGTGCCGATGCTAGGCCATGGGGTGAGAAATGTTCATCCAAAATTCACGCAATGACGGATGATTTCACCTCTTGTGAATTTTTCACGGACAAAACATCCATGAAAATCACATTTGAGAAATAATTTCCCATGAACTCCGATCCATCACCAGCCCTGGACGCCGCCGACCTGCGCCTGTTGGCCTTGCTGCAGGATGACGCCAGCCTGTCCAACCAGGCCCTGGCCGAGGCGGCCCACCTGTCGGCCGCCACCTGCCACCGCCGGGTGCAGCGGCTGCAAAGCCTGGGCCTGATCGAGCGGCGCGTGGCCATCCTGAACCCGCAGCGCCTGGCCGACATCACCGGCTGGGGCCTGAGCGCCCTGGTCGAGATCAGCCTGGACGTGCAGACCGCCGAAGCCCTGGACGCCTTCGAGGCCCGCGCCGTGGCGGAGGGCGCGGTGCAGCAATGCTGGCGGGTGTCGCCTGGGCCGGACTTCGTGCTGGTGGTGCAGGTGGCCGACATGCCGGCCTACCAGGAGCTGGCGCGGCGCCTGTTCACCGAAGACAGCCAGGTGCGCAATGTGCGGGCGTTTTTCGCGGTCAAGCGGGCCAAGTTCGGCACCGCCCTGCCCTTGCCCGCAGCCAGCGCCACGGGTCACAAGGCATGACGGTCTGAGAGCGTGTTCAGGGCCGGCGCGTGTCGGCCGGGGCCGGTGTGCTCACCGGCGCCAAGGGGTCCACCAGGCGGGTTTCGACACGCAGGCGAATGGGGCTGCCATCCAGGAGATGCGGGCCACGCGGCGCTGCGGCAATCGCACCGCCCGCCACGGCGCCACGCGACACCGGCTTGCCGTCCAGCGCGGGCAGGGCCTTGACCAGTTCCTCGTCGCTCATGCGGGACAGCTCGTCCACGGTCGGGCGCCGCACTTCGCCCGCAACGCCCGCCACCACGGCCGTGGGCTGACCGGAGGGCGTCATGTGGTCCTGCGCCACACCGGGCTGCTGGATGGCCTGGGCAGCGATGGAGCGGTCCAACGGGTGCTCTTCCTCGTTCATGCGCCACAGGGTCCCCACCACCAAGGCCACCACAACCGCACCGATGCCCCCGCCGAGCAAGATGTGCTTCGGACTCGGCGCCCAGACCGTTCGGGATGTCAGCGGCGGCTGGCCTTGCCAGGGACGCTCAAGCTGGCTGTCGCCCAGGCCGGAGGCTGCGGCGGCGCCATCGAAGCTGGAGGCGGCATGCGCCTCGCCCAAGGGGCGCGCCGCGGTGACGCGCATGGGCTCCAGCGTGGCGTCGTAGTCGCGCCGCAGCAAAGGGTCGATCAGGATTTCGTAGGCCGCGTTGAGCGAAGCCATCTGCTCGTGCGCAGCGTCGTCGGGGCCCCCGGCGCTGCCATTGCGGTCCGGGTGCAGGCGGTTGGCCAGGGCTCGGTAGGCGGCGCGGATGACCTCTGGCGGAGCGTCTTGCGTGACTTTCAGGCGTTCGTAGTGGTTCACGGCGTGCGTTGATCCCAGCCCATCAAGCGGCTGGTGACAGGGCGTTTGGCAATGGGAGTGACAGCATGTTAACGGCTGTCTGCGGGCGCACTGTAGGGCCAATGCACCCGCACAAACCGGCCAACGGCCTCAGCCGCCCTGCTTTTGGGGGTGCTTTTGCGGTCGCTGCCAGCCGGCCAGCGACACCTGCTTGGTACGCGACACGGTGAGCTGACCCGCCGGCGCATCCTTGCTCAGGGTGCTGCCGCCACCGATGGTCGCGCCATCGCCCAGCGTGATGGGCGCCACCAGCACGCAGTTCGAGCCCACGTGCACATCGTTGCCGATCACGGTGCGGTGCTTGTTGGCACCGTCGTAATTGGCCGTGATGCTGCCCGCGCCGTAGTTGACGCGCTCGCCCACGGTGGCATCGCCCAGGTAGGCCAGGTGGTTGGCCTTGGCGCCATCGGCCAGGGTGCTGTTCTTGACCTCGACGAAGTTGCCGATGTGCACCTCGCGGCCCAGTTGGGCACCCGGGCGCAGGCGCGCGAACGGCCCGATCAGCGAGCCCTCGCCCACGGTCACGCCGTCCTTGTCGCCATCGATGTGGGTGAAGGGGTGGATGACGGCACCGGCGTCGATGCGGGCGTTGCGGATCACGCAGTTGGCGCCGATGCGCACCTCGTCGCCCAGGGTCACGCTGCCTTCGAAGACGCAGTTGACGTCGATGTCCACGTCGCGGCCGCACTGCAGCGTGCCGCGCAGGTCGAAGCGGGCCGGATCGGCCAGGCGCACGCCCTGCTCCATCAGCACGGTGGCCTGCGCCAGCTGGTGGCGGCGCTCCAGCTCGGCCAGTTGTGCCGGGCTGTTGACGCCCAGCACCTCGACCTCGTCTTTCGGCTGCGCGGCCACCACGGCCAGGCCCTCGGCCTGCGCCATCGCGACCACGTCGGTCAGGTAGTACTCGCCCTGGGCGTTGTCGTTCGTCAGGCGCGACAACCAGCCCTTCAGGCGCGCGGTGGGCGCGGCCATCATGCCGGTGTAGACCTCGCGGATGGCGCGCTGCTCAGGCGAAGCATCCTTGTGCTCGACGATGGCCAGCACGCGCTCACCGGAAGCGTCGCGCACGATGCGGCCGTAGCCGGTCGGGTCGGCCAGGGTGATGGTCAGCAGGGCGAGTTTGTCGCCACCACAGGCATCGACCAGGGCCTGCGCGGTGCTGGCCTGGATCAGCGGCGTGTCGCCATTGAGGATGAGGGTGACGCCTTCATCGGGCAACACGGGCACGGCCTGCTGCACGGCATGGCCGGTGCCCAGCTGCGGCTCCTGGCGCACGAAGCGCAACGGTGCCTCGGGAAAGGCTTTCGCCATGTCGGCCTCGACCATGTCGGCACCATGCCCGGTGATGAGCACCTGCTGCTGCGCATGCAGCGTCGAGGTGGTGCCGATGACGTGGGCCAGCATGGGCCGACCGGCAATCTTGTGCAGCACCTTGGGGCGCGCGGACTTCATGCGGGTGCCTTTGCCCGCGGCCATGATGACGATCGAAAGCGACATGGAACTCCTGCCTGATCCTGAGAATGTCAAACGTTTTGAGAAAGATGTCTGAGGTCTGTGACAAACCCCCAGAGCATGCCATGCGGTGCGAAGCGCCTGCTCAGGCTCAAGGCCAGGTTCAAGGCGCGCCCTGCGGCAAGGGGATGTCGATCACCCGGGGCCCGGACGGCGCATCGGGGAAGTCCTGGAGCGCCGCCTGGAAGAGGTAGGGCAGAACCGACTCGTCCACCACGCCCAGGCGGTCGTGCGAGGCATGGGTTTCGTGCAAGACCTGGCTGGTGTGGCGATCCCGCAGGATCACGCTCACGCGCAGGGTGACCCAGGGCGGCTCCATCGAGGCGGCCCAGCCGGGGCCCCACCAGACCGAGCCACCGCGCCAGTGGGACGGCGAACGTCCGTAGGGGCCGTGAGGGTAGGCATAGGCGCCAGGCGGGAACAGGCCCCAAGGTCCGAACGGCCCGAACGGTCCGTAAGGCTCGTAGCGCAACCGCGACTCCACGCGCACGCTCAGCCCCAGTTGGACCAGCACATCGGCGCGCTCGGCCTGGTCGGTCGGCAGCAGGGTGAAGCCCAGCGCCTTCAACGTGGGCAGGGCGGCGGCCTGGAGCTTGTCTTGCGAGACCGCGCCCGGCTGTTGCGGCGCCTGCTGCGAGGGCAACACATCGAAAGCGAAGGTGCCTGGCTGACGCCCTGGCGGCCATTGCCCGAAGCTCTGCACTTGGCTGGTGACGGAGGTGGCGGCACAGCCGCTCAGCCAGACCACACCGCAGACCACGCCCAGCAGCATGAACCAGCGCAAGACGCTGCGCAGGATGCCTGGGTGTGCCATGCGCAGGCCCATCGCTCAGTCTGCCTTGCGGATGCGCAGCGAGGCCAGCGAGACACTGGCTTCACCGGGCAGGCCGGTCGGTGCGGCACCCGGCGTGTCGCCACAACCCTCGTCTTCGTCGAAGGCGATGTCACCGCCCGGCACGGGTGCGCCCGTGGCCTTGATCGTCGCGAAGGGGTAGAGGCTGCGGTCCATCATGTGCGAGGGAACGATGTTGGCCAGCGCGGTGAACATGTTGTCCACGCGGCCGGGGAAGCGGGTGTCCCAGTCATTGATCATCTCGCGCATCTGCTGGCGCTGCAAGCCTTCCTGGCTGCCGCACAGGTTGCACGGGATGATGGGGAATTCGCGGTGCTCGGCGTAGGTGGCGAGGTCCTTCTCGCGGCAATAGGCCATGGGGCGGATGACGACGTGCTCGCCGTTGTCGGTCACCAGCTTCGGGGGCATGCCCTTCATCTTGGAGCCGAAGAACATGTTCATGAACATCGTCTGCAGGATGTCGTCGCGGTGGTGGCCGAGCGCGATTTTCGTGCAGCCCAGCTCGGTGGCGACGCGGTAGAGGATGCCGCGGCGCAGGCGCGAACACAGCGAACAGGTGGTCTTGCCTTCGGGCACCACGCGCTTGACCACGCTGTAGGTGTCCTGCTCTTCGATGCGGAAAGGCACGCCCACCTTCGTCAGGTACTCGGGCAGCACGTGCTCGGGGAAGCCAGGCTGCTTCTGGTCGAGGTTGACGGCCACGATCTCGAACTGGATCGGCGCGCGGCGCTGCAGGTTCATCAGGATGTCGAGCATCCCGTAGCTGTCCTTGCCACCGGACATGCACACCATGACCTTGTCACCGTCTTCGATCATGTTGAAGTCGGTGATGGCTTGGCCCACCTCGCGGTGCAGGCGCTTGCTGAGCTTGTTCATCTCGAAGGCGTGGCGCTTGGCGCGGGCGGCGTCTTCGGCCTCGGCCTGCGACGCTTCAGCGCGCTCGGCCGCATGCAAGGCGGCTTCGGCCACGGACACGCCCGCCGCCGCTTCAACGGCCAGGGCGGCCTGTGCGAACAGCTGCGCGTCGGCCGCGCGGCGGACAGGGTCGACAGACGGCGTGTCGTTGAAGAAAGGCGGCAGGGGGGCGGTGGCTTGGCTCATAGCCTTCCATTTTCGCCGATGCGGGCGCCGCTGTCACCACTGACCGGTTTCCATGCGGATGGCCACTTCGCAGTCGTCGAAGATTTCGAGCTTGGCGATCTTCACGCGCACGCCCTGCACACCGGGCAAGGCCATCAGCCGGTCACAGACCTTGCCGATCATCGTCTCCAGCAGGTTGATGTGCACCGCGGTGCATTCCTCGATGATGATGCTGCGCACCTTGCGGTAGTCCAGCACATGGAGGATGTCATCGTCGCGCGGCAGCAGGGGCTGGCTGCCCATGTTCAGATCGGCATCGACCATGATGGGTTGGGGCGCGTTGATCTCGTGGTCGAGCACACCCAGGCTGGCGTCGAAGCGCAGGCCGGTGAGGCTGAGGGTCTGGGTGCCTTTGGTCAGGGACATGGTCGGGCCTTTGCGTTTCCGCCTTCGTTCACATCATCGAAAAATCGCGCTCGAAGCGCTGCAGGTGCTGACCGCCATCGACCAGCAGCGTGGTGCCGGTCATCGAGCGGTTGCTCAGCGCGAATGCCACGGTCGCGGCCACGTCCTGCGGGGTGGACGAGCGCCCCAGCGGCGACAGCGCGTGCGCCTGCTGGAACTGCGCGCCCTGCAACCACTCGCTGCTCAGCGTCAGGCCCGGGGCCACGCCCAGCACGCGCACGGCGGGCGCCAGGGCCAGGGCCAGCAAGGTCGTGGCCGATTCCAGCGCGGCCTTCGACAGGGTGTAGCTGATGAAATCGGGGTTGGGGTTCCACAGCTTCTGGTCGAGCAGGTTGACCACGGCGCCCTCCCCTTGCCGCGCTTTCACATGCTCGGCCAGCATCTGCGCCAGCACGATGGCCGGCGCGGTGTTGGCGCGCAGGTGGCGCTCCAGCATCGCGTAACTGAAGGATGCGGCGTTGTCGTACTCGAAGGTGGAGGCGCTGTTGACGACCGCGTCCAGCCGGCCCAGCGCCGCCACGGCATCGGGCACCAGGGTGCGGGCGGCGGCCTCGTCGGCCAGGTCGGCGCACAGCACGGTGGCACGGCGGCCCAGGGCGCGGATGTCGGCGGCGGTGGCCTCGGCCTCGGTGCGCGAAGCGCGGCAGTGCACGGCCACGTCCCAGCCCTGGCCCGCCAGGCACAAGGCGATCTCGCGGCCCAGGCGCTTGCCCGCACCCGTCACCAGCGCGACGCGGGCGCAGCGCTCGGGCAGCGCCGGTGCGCCTGAAGGCAGGGGGTCGTTCACGGATGCATTCACGGCTTGGTTCTCGGAGGCGCTCGCGGCGGTGGTGCGGCGGTGACGCGGATGGCCGCGGCCAGGGCGTGCATGCGGTGGCCCGCGCCTTCCGACACAATGCGGCCATGAACCGCTCCACGCCATCCACCCACCTGTCCAGCGACAAGGGCCACAGTGTAGTGGCCGCGCCCGTCAGCGGCCACCCGCTGGCCGAGCTGATCGCCCATGAAATCCGCGAGCGCGGCGGCTGGATGGGCTTCGAGCGCTTCATGGAGTTGGCGCTGTACGCCCCCGGCCTGGGCTACTACAGCGGCGGGCGGCGCGTGCTGGGCCAGCGCCCGCAAGACGGCAGCGACTTCGTCACCGCACCGGAGCTGACGCCCCTGTTCGGCGAGGTGCTGGCGCGCCAAGTGCTGCAGGCCCTGGACGCCACCGGCACCGACGAGGTCTGGGAGTTCGGCGCGGGCACCGGCGCCCTGGCCGAGCAGCTGCTGGGCGAGCTGGGCGACCGCATCCAGCGCTACGTGATCGTGGACCTGTCGGGCTCGCTGCGCGACCGCCAGCACCAGCGCCTGATCAAGGCCCACCCCAGCCTGGTCCACAAGGTGATCTGGGCCGACAGCCTGCCCGAAGCGATGTCGGGCGTCATCGTCGGCAACGAGGTGCTCGACGCCATGCCCGTGCACCTGCTGAGCTGGGACGGCGCGCGTTGGCAGGAGCGCGGCGTGGCCTTGGCGCCCGTAACCACCGGCTCAACCACCGGACCAACCGCCGGCACCAGCTCAACCACCACCACCGCCACCCAGGCAGCGCTTCACCCGCACCCCACCTTCACCTGGGCCGACCGCCCGGCCCCCGAGGGCGTGCGCCCACCCACCGAGCACCCTGACAGCGCTTACCCGCCGGGCACCGTCACCGAAACCCACGGCCAGGCCGAGGCCTTCGTCACCACCCTCGCGCAGCGCATGACGCGTGGCGCGGCCTTCTTCCTGGACTACGGCTTCCCCGAGGCCGAGTACTACCTGCCCCAGCGCCACGGCGGCACCCTGATGTGCCACCACGCCCACACGGCCGACCCCGACCCGCTGGCCATGGTCGGCGACAAGGACATCACCGCGCACGTGAACTTCACCGGCATCGCCCTGGCCGGGCAGGACGCCGGCTGGGAGGTGCTGGGCTACTGCAGCCAGGGCCGCTTCCTGAGCAACTGCGGCCTGGGCGAGGCCCTGGCGCGCACCGGCCAGGCCAGCAACGCCGCCGACATCCAGTCCCGCGTTGCCCTGCAGATGCTGGTGGCCGAGCACGAAATGGGCGAGCTCTTCAAGGTCATCGGCTTCGTCAAGGGCCCCTGGTTCGAGGCCATCGGCTTTGCCCACGGCGACCGCACCCACACGCTGTGAGCATTCGCCCATTGGCGTCGTGCATGAGGGTCATCGGCAAAAGCTCTCGCACGCTTGCTGCGCCGCAGCGATAATTCCGGCCATGCTGCAACAACGCACCCTCAAATCCCTGACGCGCGCCGTGGGCGTGGGCCTGCACAGCGGCCAGCGTGTCGAGCTGACCCTGCGCCCCGCCGCACCGGACACCGGCATCGTCTTCCGTCGGGTGGATTTGAGCCAGCCGGTGGACATCCCCGTGCGCGCCGAATCGGTCTGCGACACGCGCATGGCCACCACCATCTCGCCGGGCGGCGACCCGGGTGCGGCCAAGGTCAACACCATCGAGCACCTGATGTCGGCCTGCGCCGGTCTCGGCCTGGACAACCTCTACGTGGACATCACCGCCGAGGAAGTGCCCATCCTGGACGGCTCCTCCGCTGCGTTCGTGTACCTGCTGCAAAGCGCCGGCATCGAGCTGCAGAAGGCGCCCAAGAAGTTCCTGCGCGTGTGCAAGCCGGTGGAAGTGCGCGAGGGCGAGGGCCGCAACCTCAAGTGGGCCCGGCTGGAGCCGCACCACGGCTACAAGCTCGCCTTCGAGATCGACTTCGACCACCCCGCCGTCGACCAGACCGGCCAGCGCGTCGAGTTCGATTTCAGCAGCGGCAAGTACAAGCAGGACATCGCCCGCGCCCGCACCTTCGGCTTCACCAAAGACGTCGAGATGATGCGCTCGCGCGGCCTGGGCCTGGGCGCCAGCATGGACAACGCCATCGTGGTGGACCGCTACCGCGTGCTCAACAGCGACGGCCTGCGCTACGACGACGAGTTCGTCAAACACAAGATCCTCGACGCCATCGGCGACCTGTACGTGGCCGGTCACCCGCTGCTGGCCTCGTACACGGCCTTCCGCTCGGGGCACGCGCTCAACAACAAGCTGCTGCGCGAGTTGCTGTCCCAGCCCGACGCCTTCGAGGTCGTGAGCTTCGAGGACGAGCGCAAGGCGCCGCGCGGCATGGCCGAGCTGGCCCCGGCCTGGTAAGCCCGACCAGGCCCCGCACGACCATGGTGCTCTTCCGTTTTCTGGCCGTCGGCTTGGGCTTGGCCTTCCTGCTCAACATGGCCGTCTTCACGGTCACGGGCGATGCGCAGTGGCGCAGGCGCGCCATGCTGTGCCTGAAATGGGGCGTGGTGCTGGGCCTGTGCTTCTTCGGCCTGCTCATCCTGCGCCGCGCGGCGGTCTTCATCTGAGCGATCTCCGGCACACACCGCAGACCGGGGGATAGCCCCCTGTTCACGGGGCAGGGTGAGCCCTAGCATGGACCGTAACAAAAACAAGCCCGCCGTGATGGTGGGAAACGGTTCCATGAACTACCCGGCCTTCCACGAGCGCTCGATCCGGCAGCGCGACGCTTATTGGCGCGAACAGGCGCAGCGCATCGACTGGCACCGCCCCTTCCACACCGTGTGCGACACCCGCAACCCGCCCTTTGCGGAGTGGTTTGTCGGCGGCCAGCTCAACCTGTGCCACAACGCCGTGGACCGCCACGTGCCCCACCGCCCGGACCAGCCGGCGCTCATCTTCGTCTCCACCGAAACGGGCACCGAACAGACGCTGAGCTACGGCCAGCTCTTCGTCGAGGTCCAGCGCATGGCCGCCGTGCTGCGCGCCCAGGGCGTGGGCAAAGGCGACCGCGTGCTGATCTACATGCCCATGATCCCCGAGGCCGTGATCGCCATGCTGGCCACGGTGCGCCTGGGCGCCATCCACTCGGTGGTGTTCGGCGGCTTCGCGGCGCACTCGCTGGCCACCCGCATCGAAGACGCGACACCCAAGGTCATCGTCTCGGCCGATGCCGGCTCGCGCGGCGGCAAGGTCATCCCCTACAAGCCCCTGCTCGACGAGGCCCTGCACATCAGCAAGCACCAGGTGGACAAGGTTGTCCTTGTGCACCGGGGCCTGTCGCCCGCCGGCCTGGTCGAAGGCCGGGACATCGACTACCACCAGGTCCGCCGCGAAGTCATGGACCAGGTCGTGCCCTGTGTGTGGGTCGAAGCCACCCACCCCAGCTACACGCTCTACACCAGCGGCACCACGGGCAAGCCCAAGGGCGTGCAGCGCGACACCGGCGGCTACGCGGTGGCCCTGGCCGCCAGCATGGACCAGCTCTTTTGCGGCAAGCCGGGCGAAACTTTTTTCTGCACCAGCGACATCGGCTGGGTGGTCGGCCACAGCTACATCGTCTATGGCCCGCTGCTGGCCGGCATGAGCACCATCATCTACGAAGGCCTGCCCATCCGGCCGGACGCCGCCATCTGGTGGCAGCTGGTGGAGAAGCACAAGGTCAGCGTGATGTTCTCGGCGCCCACCGCCGTTCGGGTCCTGAAGAAGCAAGATCCGGATTGCCTGAAGCGCCACGACCTCTCCAGCCTCAAGCACCTCTTCCTGGCCGGCGAGCCGCTGGACGAGCCCACCGCGAAGTGGATCGGCGACGCCATCGGCAAACCCATCATCGACAACTACTGGCAGACCGAAACGGGCTGGCCCATCCTCAGCGTGCCGCGCGGCATCGACCCCTCGCTGACCACGCGCCTGGGCTCACCGGGCTTCCCCATGCCCGGCTATGAAGTGCGCCTGCTCGATGACCAGACGGGCGAGGAGCTGACCGAGCCCAACCAGAAGGGCGTGCTGACGCTGCAGTACCCGCTGCCGCCGGGCTGCCTGCAAACCGTGTGGCGCGACGACACGCGCTTCGTCAAAACCTACTGGAGCAGCTTCGCCAACCGGCCGGTCTACAACACCTTCGACTGGGGCCTGCGTGACGCCGACGGCTACCACTTCATCCTGGGCCGCACGGACGACGTCATCAACGTGGCCGGCCACCGCCTGGGCACCCGCGAAATCGAGGAGGCCGTGAGCGCACACGCCGCCGTGGCCGAAGTGGCCGTGGTGGGCGTGGCCGACGAGCTCAAGGGCCAGGTGGCGCGCGCCTTCGTGGTCGTCAAGGACGCGGCCTTGGTGGCCGATGCCGAAGGCCGCCAGGCGCTGGAGGCCGCCATCATGCAGACGGTGGACCAGCAGATCGGTGCGGTGGGTCGGCCGTCGCGCGTGTACTTCGTCAACGCCCTGCCCAAGACGCGCTCGGGCAAGCTGCTGCGCCGTGCCATCCAGGCCGTGTGCGAAGGCCGCGCCACGGGCGACCTCACCACCATCGAGGACCCGACCGCCATCCAGCAGCTGCAGGACGCGGTGCTGCGCTGAACAGGCGCTGAGCCTGCGTCAAGCCGGGGCTGACCTCAGACCGCCGTCTGGTGGATGAGGTCGCGCACGCGCGGGTAGATCTCGCGCTGCCAGCGCTTGCCGCTGAAGACGCCGTAGTGGCCCACGCCGGTCTGCACGTGGTGGTTGCGCCAGTACGGCCGCACCGCGGTGCACAGGTCTTGCGCGGCCACGGTCTGCCCGACGGCACAGATGTCATCGCGCTCGCCTTCGACCGTCATCAAGGCCGTGCGGCGGATGGCGCTGGGGTCCACCACCGTGTCCCGCCACGACAGGCTGCCACGCGGCAGGTCGTAGGTCTGGAACACCTTGCCCACGGTCTCCAGGTAGAACTCGGCGGGCAAATCGGCCACGGCGAAATACTCTTCGTAGAAGGTCTGTGTGGGCTTGGCCTCGTCGTGCAGGCCGGCCGCCACGCGCTGGCGCATGTCTTGGAAGGCCTGGCGGTGGCGGGCCTCGTTCATGCTCATGAAGGCCGACAGCTGCACGAAGCCGGGATACACACGCCGGCCGGCGCCACGCAAGGTCCAGGGCACCGTGTGGACCAGGTTCTCCTCGAACCAGCTCAGCGGCTTGCTCGTGGCGAGCTCGTTGACGGCGGTCGGGTTGACGCGGCAGTCGATGGGGCCGGCCATCAGCGTCAGGCTGCGCGGCTGGGCGGGGTGGCCGTCCTGCGCCATCAGCGCCGTGGCCGACAGCGCCGCCACACAAGGCTGGCAGATGGCCATGAGGTGCGCGCCCGGCCCCATGCGGGTCAGGAACTGGATCAGGTGCTCGGTGTAATCGTCCAGTCCGAACACGCCGTGCTTGAGCGGCACGTCGCGGGCGTTGTGCCAGTCGGTGATGTAGACGTCGTGGTCTTGCAGCAGGGTGCGGATGGTGTCGCGCAACAGCGTGGCGAAATGCCCTGACATGGGCGCCACCAGCAGCACGCGCGGCTGCTCGGGCGCACCCTCCTTGCGAAAGCGCAGCAGCGTGCCGAACGGCGTGCGCATGACCTGCTCTTCGACGATCTCGAATTCGCGGCCCTGGCTGACCACGCTGTCGATGCCGTAAGCCGGCCGGTGGTGGGTCAACGCCAGGCGCGCGAACACTTCGCAGGAGGCCAGCACGCTGCGCGCCAGGGCGCCGCCGGCCATGATCTCCTCGATGCTGGACTGCGCCGGCCCGTCTGGCAGGAGACCGTGGAGGGTGTCGGCCAGGCTGCGGGCAGCCGCCCGCCAAGGTGCCATGGCGGTGTGGTGGGTCTCGTAGGCGGCATACAGCATGAGCGTCTCTTGTGATGTCGTCCAGCGACGGGATGCGTCTGGGTGAGCAAGTTGCGAGCCACCCTGTCGTGAGGCGTCGCCATGGCACGCACCTTGCACGTGCATGGCAAAGAACCCCACCCGCCGGAGACACCATGGCCACCGTCGCCCCACCCGCTGTGAAGACGCGCGCTGCCGCGAAAAAGGCCCCGGCCTTGAAAGCGAGCACCGCGAAGCCCGCTGCGGCGGTGTCGCCCGGCACCACGCTCACGCTCACCAGCAAGAACTACTCCTCCTGGTCGCTGCGCGGCTGGTTGCTGGTGCGTTTCGCCGGCCTGCCCTTCGAAGAGCGTGTGCTACCGCCGGACGACCCGTCCACCCGGGCCGAGATTTTGTTGCTGTCCTCGTCCATCCTGGTGCCCAGCCTGGTGCACGAAGGCGTGCACGTGTGGGACACCCTGGCCCTGGCCGAGTACCTCCACGAGGCCTGCCCCGAGGCCCGGCTGCTGCCCACGGACCGCGCCGCGCGTGCGCACTGCCGCGCCATCAGCGGCGAGATGCACTCCGGCTTCGCCTCGCTGCGGGCTTCGCTGCCCATGAACCTGCGCGCCCACTTCCCGAAATTCAAGGTCTGGTCGCGCGCCCAGGCCGACATCGACCGCATCTGCACCATCTGGCGCGACTGCCTGGCCCAGTACGGCGGCCCCTTCCTGTTCGGCCAGCACCGCACCATCGCCGACGCCATGTACGCGCCGGTCTGCACGCGCTTCATCACCTACGATGTGCCGCTGGACCCGGTCTGCGCGGCCTACCGCGACCTCATGCTCGGCCAGCCCGAGATGCAGGAATGGCTGCGCGGCGCCCAGGCCGAGCCCGCCGACATCGACGAGCTGGACGTGGAGTTCTGACCCTCAGGCCCTGAAGCCCTGAGGCCGCTCAGCATTCAGGCCTCGGGGCCATCCCACGGGGTTGGCGGCGGGATCTCGCACACCGCGGGCACGTCCACCGTGCCGAAATCGGCAGGGCCGACGATCTCCAGGTACTCCATGTCCGGCGAGTAATCGAACAGGTAGTGGCGCACGCCGGGGCGCTGGTGCACGCAGTCACCGGCCTTCACCAGGGTTTCCTGGTCCTCGTACATGAAGCGCGCCCAGCCCTGGGTCATGATGACGATCTGGAAATCGGCCTCATGTCGGTGCCAGCCGGTGCCCTTTTCGGGGGCATGGTTCGCCTTGACGAGGTGCGCGATCACCTTGCCATGGGTGGCTTTGGCGATGCCCAGGTCCTTGTAGAGGAAAAAATCGCGCAAGCCGTCGCTGCGCCAGACGGCGTCTTCCGCCTTGAGGTGGGAAAACTGGGTCGAAGTGTCCTGCATGGTGAGGTCCTTTCTGCGCCCAAAGCGCACAGCCCTTGACGCAGGCTCGCCACGCACGATTCATTCCCGGCACAATGCAGCTTTCGAGTGCACGCGAGCCGACATCCATGAAACACACGCCAGCCCTGACCGACGCCGACATCAACGAGCTTGACGAGCTGCTGGCCGCCGTGCCGGCGCCTTTTGAAACCGTCGATGCCGTCATCCTCGATGGCTACCTGGCCGGCGTGCTGGTGCAGCCCGTGCACCTGGAGCCCGAACAGTGGCTGCCGCCCATCTTCGGCACCGAAGGCATGCCCGAAGGCGGTGTGCCGAACTGGAGCGAAGCGCAGCACAACCGCCTGATCGAGCTGATCACGCGGCGCAAGGACGAAATCCTGCGCGGCATCCTGGAAGAAGGCTGGTTCGACCCCATCGTCCCGATGATCGAAGACGAAGACGGCAAGCCTGCCGTGGGCAAGGACGCCCTGGAAGGCCTGGGCTACTGGGCCGCCGGCTTCGAATGGGCCCTGGCCAACTTCCCGCAGCTGGAAGAAGCCGCCCTGCCCGGCGTGCCCGACCTGCTGGACTCCATCTGGCGCCACCTGCCCGAGCAGGACGAAACCCAGCAGGCCCTGACCAAGGCCCTGGACGAAGAGCACCCGCTCAAGGGCATCGACGAGGGCATCGAGGCCATGGTCTTCGACGTGATCGACCTCGCCCAGATCGGCATCGAGCAACGCCACAAGGTCGAAACCGTGGTGCGCGACGGCCCCAAGGTCGGCCGCAACGACCCCTGCCCCTGCGGCAGCGGCCGCAAGTACAAGCAGTGCCACGGCGCCAACTGAGGCCCGCGCCCTGAGCCCGAGGCCCCCAGCGCCTGACCCCTTCGCCGATGTCGATGCCCGCACCGACCGTGGCCGGACTGCGCCTGCAGCTGGCCTCTGACCTCCACCTGGAGCGCTACCCCGACTTCGTGCTGGAAGCCGACCCGCACGCCGATGTGCTGGTGCTGGCCGGCGACATCGGCTCCTACCAGGCGGGCTCTCGCCTGGCGGACGCGGGCGCAGCCCATGTCGCGGACGCCGAATTTGGCCTCGGCCAGTTCTCGCCGCTGCGCCCAGGTTCACCCTGGAAGCGCGTGCTCTTCGTGCCCGGCAACCACGAGTTCGATGGCATCGAGCACGCCGACGCCCACCCGCGCCTGCGCGCCGCCTGCGAGCGCCTGGGCATCACCTGGCTGGACAGTGAGGTGGTGGTGATCGGTGGCGTGCGCTTCGTGGGCAGCACCCTCTGGAGCGACTTTGCCGCCCTGGCCGTGCGCGAGCATGGCGTCACGGCACAGATGGCCGCGCTGGACAAGGCCCTGCGCGCCGCCAATTTCTACCTGCGCAAGAACAGCACCCTGCGCGGTGGCCAGCACATGCTGTCCGACGACCTGCGCGAGCTGGCACTGCAAAGCCAGGCCTGGCTGCGCGAGGCCCTGCACCAGCCCTTCGACGGCCCCACCGTGGTGGTCACGCACTTCGCGCCCACGCTGCACAGCGCCGACCCGCGCTACGGCCTCACCCCCGGCACCGCGGGCTTCTGCAACGGCCTCAACGAGCTGCTGCCGTTTGCGGACCTGTGGCTGCACGGCCACCTGCACTGCCCCAACGACCACACGGTGCGCGGCCAGCGCGAAGACGGCAGCGCCTGGGCCTGCCGCATCGTGGCCAACCCGCGGGGTTACTTCGGCAAGGGCGAACAGGCCGGATTCGTGGCGCGTTGCGTGCTGTCGGTGCCCGACGCGCACACGGCCAAAACCGCGACCGCCATCACGGCGGCGTGACCCTCACTGCTGGGTCAGCAAGCCGGGCTCGGCCAGGGGCTCGCCCACCACGATGCCACTGACCTCGTCGAGCACCGGCGACAACCAGCGCATGGGCGAGGCCAGCGCCGCCACCAGGGTGATGTGCGAGGTGCGCGGCATGGTGCGGGTCTCGACCTGCGCGCCCACGCTGCGCAAGCGGTAGGCCAGCGAATCGGTGTTGAGCGTGGCGCTCACGAAGCTGTCGGCTGCGGCGGTGAACAACCAGCTCGGCGGGGCCGAGGCGTGGGCGTGCAGCACCGGCTGGGAATCGGCCGGCGTGTGGGGGAAGCCGAACACCGGCTTGAGCGAATCCACCCGCAGCGGCAGGAAGTTGTAGGGACCGGCCAGGCCGATGAAGCCCGCCAGCACCGAAGGCTGCAGCTGGTGCTGCGCCAGCCAGCGCGCGTCCAGCGCCACCATGGCGGCGTTGTAGGCCCCGGCGCTGTGCCCCATCACGAAGACACGACGGCGGTTGACCTGCCACTCGCCGGCCTGCTGCCAGGCCCAGGCCACGGCCTGTGCGCTGTCTTCGATGAACTCCGGGTAGCGCACCTCGGGGTGCAGGCGGTAGTCGGCCACCACCACGACCATGCCGCGTGCCGCCAGGGAGCGCCCCACGAAGGCGTAATCGGCGCGCTCACCGCTGCGCCAGGAACCGCCGTAGAAAAACACCACCATGGGCCAGCCGCCGGCCGGCGCCTGCAGGCGCTCGGGCGGCAGGTACACATCGGCGCGTTGGCGGTCGTGGCTGCCATAGGCCTGGGCGCTCAGGTGCTCGCCCATCAGGCCCTGGCGTCGCAACGTCCAGTCGGTGGCACTGTTGAGCAGGCTCGTGAAGTCCAGCGGCACGGCCACGGCCAGCAGGCCCAGCACGAAAGGGGTGGCCAGGGCGTAGGTGTTCATGGCGAAGGCACGGCAGAGGTCATGCAGGCCACTACGCAGCGGGGCGCACGTTGGATGCACCCCGGCGCCCATCGACGCCCCGACATGCCACTGTGGCAACGCAAAGCCTTTGACGCGGTTCCGCCCTACACTTGAACGGTCACTCAACCATCGGCCCGCATGGGCCCCGACCTCCCATGAAAATCCTGCTCCCCGTCGATGGCAGCCCCTTCACCAAGCGCATGCTGGCCTGGCTGGTCACGCACGAAGAGTGGTTGGCTGCCAGCCACGAGTACACGGTGCTGACCGTGGTGCCCATGATCCCGCCGCACGCTGCGTCGATGTTCCCCGCCGACCAGCTCAAGTCCTATTACGAAGACACGGCCGAGGCCATCTTCAAGCCCATCCGCAAGTTCACCGCCAAGCACGACCTGGGCACGGCCTACGTGTCCAAGATCGGCCACGCGCCCGAAGTCATCGCCAAGATGGCCGACAAAGGCAAGTTCGACCTGGTGATCATGGGCTCGCATGGCCACAGCAACCTGATGAACCTGGTCACCGGCTCGGTGGCCACCCGCGTGCTGGCGACCTCGAAGGTGCCGGTGCTGCTGGTCCGCTGACCACGCCCCCCTGTTCAAGGGGGATGGCGCACAGGTCAGGGCGCGGACGCTGCGCTGGCCGGCATGGCCGGTGCGCTTTGGTCTGCGTTCCGGCCTGCCCCGTGCGGCTGCACCACCACGCCGGGCGACAGCGAGATGTCGTCCACCGGCGTGATCTGGCTGACGTAGTAGCGGGTCTCGCCGAAACAGCTGGTGGGCAGGCCGACGCGCTGCTCGTAGTGCAGGGCCACGCGCTGGCCCATCTGGCGGTTGATCTGCTCGGCCACGGCGTCGTCCGTCACGGTGAAGAGGAACTTCTCCATCGGGGCGCCGGGCATGGACACCAGCGCCAGCTCGCCCTCCCAGGTCTTGCAGACCCAGCCTTTGTGCGAGAACTTCTGGACCCAGCCGGCGCGCTCGCCGCTGGAGTAGCTCCAGTGCAGCACGACCGCGAAATACGCCGCCACCAGGGCGACGAGGATGAGCAGGGGCAGGATCAGGCGCTTGAACATGGGGCAGACCGGTGAACGCGTGGCACGCGCAATGCACCGATCTTGGCATGAAAGTTTGACAGCGCCGCTGCGCCGCCGCCCCGCCTGCAGGGCTCAGGCCAGGCTCACGCCAGACGGAAGCGCCCGACGGCCACCTGCAGGCGCTGGGCCTGGTCGCTCAGGCTGGCCGCTGCCGCGGTGGACTCCTCCACCAAGGCGGCGTTCTGCTGCGTGGTCTGGTCCAGCAGGGTGACGGCCTGGTTGACCTGGGCGATGCCCTGGCTCTGCTCGGCGTTGCCGGTGGCCACCTGGGTCATCAGCGCACTGGCCTGCTGGATGCGCTGGATGAGGGTGTCGATGGACTCGCCGGTCTCGTTGGCCAAGGCATAGCCCTGGTCCACACAGTTCACGCTCTCGGCGATCAGCACCTTGATCTCGCGGGCCGCCTCGGACGAGCGCTGCGCCAGCGAACGCACCTCGGACGCCACCACCGCAAAGCCGCGGCCCTGTTCGCCGGCACGGGCGGCTTCCACCGCCGCGTTCAGCGCCAGGATGTTGGTCTGGAAGGCGATGCCGTCGATGACGGCGTTGATCTCGGCGATCTTGGCGCTGGAGCGCTTGATGGCCTCCATGCGCTCGGTGACCTGCGCGAAGATGCGCCCGCTGTGGGCCGCGCCTTCGGACACCTGCTGCGCCAGTTGCTGGGCCGACGAGGCCGTGTCGGCGTTCTGACGCACGGTGGCCGACATCTGCTCCATCGACGAGGCGGTTTCCTGCAGCGACGAGGCCTGGTTTTCGGTGCGCGCGCTCAGGTCGAGGTTGCCCTGGGCGATCTGGCTGGAAGCCGTGGCCACGGATTCGCTGGCGGCCTTGATGCCCAGCACGGTCTGGCGCAGCTCGGCCGTCGCGCGGGACATGGCCTGCAGCAACTGGCCGACTTCGTCGTGGCGGTCCTGCGCCAGGGTGCGGCTGAGGTCGCCGTGGGCCAGGGCCTCGGCGGCGTCCACCGCGGAGGCCACGGCCCGCGTGGTGGTGCGGGTGATGAAGACCGACAGGGCGGCGCCCACGGCCAGCATCGTCAGCACCAGCACGATGGTCACCGCCACGGCCCGGCGCTTGGCCTGGACGCGCTCGGTGATGAGGCCGTCCAGCTGCGTCAGCATGGTTTCACTGAGGGCAAACTGCTGCTGGATGGCCACCGTCATCTGGTCGAAGTACTGGGAGGGCGTCATCGCCACCTGGTCGGCGCCCTTGGCCACCGACGTGGCCAGCTGGCGCGCCTGGGCGTGCGCCTCCTGGGCCTGGCGCGACGGTGTTTTCAAGGACTGGGTGGCGACGGGGTTGCCATCGCTGGCTTTGGCCAGGCTGCGCTCCAGGTCACGTCCGCTGACCTGGGCGGACTCCAGCAGGGTCAACAGGGCGGCGCCGCTGTCCGGGTCGTGGGCGCGCTTGACCAGCATGCTGGTGCCGCGGGCGCGGGCCAGGCCGAGCTTCTCGGTCATGCGGGGCAGGTCGTGCAAGGCCGCGGTGATGAGGTAGTAGCTGGCGGCATCGGCGTCCAGGGCCAAGCCACTGGCGGCAGATTCGTCTTCCACCACTTCCAGCAGCTGCTGCACCAGGCGGGTGTGGCGCTGCAGGCTCTCGGGCGCCGACAAGGCCGTGCCGCTCACCTGCTGGGCCAGGCCCTGCCAGTCGCTGCGCAGTTTCTGGAGCTGGCCTTGCACACCGGGCTGGGCCAGGGATTGCAGTTGCGCATCCAGCGAGGCATACAGGGCATCGATGGCCTTCTGGCGCTCGGCCCGGTCGGCCTGCTTGCTGCTGTCGCCGTTGAGGATGGCGGCCGACATGCCGCGGTGCTCCTGCGTCAGGCGGACCAGCTTGAGCAGGCCGATGGCCGGCTGCAGTCCTGCCAGCTCCTGCTTCAGGCCATGGTAGGTCTGCACCGATTCGGTCAACACCAGGGCAGAAGGCGCCCCCGCCATCAGCAGGGCCACCACGCTGAGCAACACAAACTTGAACCGCAGGGGCAGGTTCACGATCCATTGGGCCATCACACACACCTTTGATGCGCGTCTCACCTGGGCTCACTGGACGCATGCGTGGGACACGGCACGGCGCCCAACGGCCAGCGTGTGCCACGTCAGGGCGCCTCTCGACACCCTGCCTCCCCCTGGGTATCGGCGGGTTTGTGCTCAACTTGAGTCGGCTTGGCGCGTTCGGTCAGAGGCCTGTCACAAGCAGGGGCAGGGGGGAGTCCCTAGAATGTTTGGCCCTGCCCGTTCTGCAGCGCTTCTCTGTCGAAACACCGTCGCATCACTGTCGCTTCCCCGACAAAAGGCCCCCCATGTCCGACATCCGCATCCGCGGTGCCCGCCAGCACAACCTGAAGAACCTCGACCTCGACATCCGCACGGGTGAGCTGACGGTCGTGACCGGCCCCAGCGGTTCGGGCAAGTCCTCGCTGGTGTTCGACACGCTGTACGCCGAAGGCCAGCGCCGGTATGTGGAGACCTTCAGCGCCTACGCGCGCCAGTTCCTCGACCGCATGGACCGCCCGGCCGTGGACCGCGTGGAGGGCGTGCCGCCGGCCATCGCCATCGACCAGAGCAACCCGGTGCGCACCTCGCGCTCCACCGTGGGCACGATGACGGAGCTCAACGACCACCTCAAGCTGCTGTTCGCCCGCGCCGCCCGCCTGTTCGACCAGCAGACCGGCCAGCCGGTGCAGGAAGACACGCCGCAGTCGGTGTTCGCCGAGTTGCTGCGCCGCTGCGCCCAGCACGCCGGCGGCCAGCGCGTGGTGGTGACCTTCGCTGCCGAGCTGCCGGCCAACACCTCGCCCGAGCAGATGGCAGAGTGGCTGTCGGCCAGCGGCTTCTCGCGCATCCAGGTGCAGCGCATGGTCGAGGGCATCGACGCCGAGGGCAAGCCCACCGAGCGCCTGGCCCTGGACGTGGTGGTGGACCGCTTCCGCATGGGCGCCGATGCCAGTGGCGCCGACCTGGACCGGCCCCGCGTCATGGAAGCGCTGGAGCTGGCCTTCCAGCGCGGTGGCGGCCACGTCACGGTGTACGCCCTGCAAGACGAAGGTGAGGCGGAACTGTGGCGCTTCTCCAGCGGCCTGCACTGCCCGGAAAGTCACCGCCGCTACAGCGCGCCCACGCCGGGCATGTTCTCCTTCAACTCGGCCGCCGGCGCCTGCCCGACCTGCCGCGGCTTCGGGCGCGTCATCGGGGTCGATTTCGGCCTGGTCATCCCCGACGGCAAGAAGACGCTGCGCGGCGGCGCCATCAAGCCCCTGCAAACGCCCGCCTGGGCCGACTGCCAGAACGACCTCGTCAAGTACGCCGGCGACGCCGCCATCCCGCGGGACACGGCCTGGTCCCAGCTCACGCCCGAGCAAAAAGCCTGGGTGATCGACGGCGACCCCACCTGGAAGGGCAACTGGAACAAGCAGTGGTACGGCATCAAGCGCTTCTTCGAGTACCTGGAGAGCAAGTCCTACAAGATGCACATCCGCGTGCTGCTGTCCAAGTACCGCAGCTACACGCCCTGCCCCGACTGCGAAGGCGCGCGCCTGCAGACCGAGTCGCTGCTGTGGCGCCTGGGCTCCTGCGAGGATGCCGATGCGGTGCTGACGCCTGCGCTGCGTTTTGCCCCCAAGGGCGTGACCGCAGACCCGGGCATGACGCGCGAGGCCTTCGAAGCCCTGCCCGGCCTGAACGTGCACGACCTGATGCTGCTGCCGATTTCGCAGCTGCAGCGCTTCTTCGCCTTCGTGACCCTGGCCAAGCGCGGTGACGCCGAGGCGCTGTCGCTGCTGCTCGATGAAATCCGCACGCGGCTGAAGTACCTGGTCGATGTCGGCCTGGGCTACCTCACGCTGGACCGCCAGAGCCGCACCCTGAGCGGCGGCGAGGTGCAGCGCATCAACCTGACCACGGCGCTGGGCACCTCCCTCGTCAACACGCTGTTCGTGCTCGACGAACCCAGCATCGGCCTGCACCCGCGCGACATGGACCGCATCAACCTGGCCATGCAGCGCCTGGTGGACGCGGGCAACACGCTGGTGGTGGTCGAGCACGACCCGGCCGTGATGCTGGCCGCCGACCGCGTCATCGACATGGGCCCCGGCCCCGGCCACCAGGGTGGGCGCATCGTCTTCGATGGCACACCGGACGACCTGAAAAACGCCGAGACCCTGACCGGCGCCTACCTCGGCGCGCGCCGCCGCATCGGCATCGGCCAGCGCCGCACGGTGACCGAGGCCACGCCCCGCCTCATCCTGCAAGGGGCGCGCGAGCACAACCTGCAGAACCTCGACATCGACTTCCCGCTGCAGCGCCTGGTCGGTGTGACCGGCGTGAGCGGCTCGGGCAAATCCACGCTGATCCAGGACATCCTGCACCCGGCCCTGCTGCGCCACTTCGGCGAAGCCACCGAGAGCCCCGGCGCGCACGACGAGCTGCTGGGCGCCGACTGGCTGAGCGCGGTCAACTTCGTGGACCAATCCCCCATCGGCAAGACGGCGCGCTCCAACCCGGCCAGCTATGTGGGCGCCTTCGACGCGGTGCGCAGCCTGTTCGCGCTGACGCCGATGTCGCGCGAACGCAAGTACACCGCCGGCACCTTCAGCTTCAACGCGGGCAATGGCCGCTGCCCGACCTGCGGCGGCTCGGGCTTCGAGCACGTCGAGATGCAGTTCCTCTCCGACGTCTACCTGCGCTGCCCCGACTGCGACGGCACGCGCTTCCGCGCCGAGGTGCGCGAGGTGCAGATCGAGCGGCTCAACAAGAAGCTCAGCATCTCCGACGTGCTGGAGCTGACCGTGGCCGAGGCCGTCAGGCTGTTCGGCCAGGACGTCGATGTGGTGCGCGCCCTGCAGCCCCTGGCCGATGTGGGCCTGGACTACGTCAAGCTGGGCCAGCCCGTGCCCACGCTGTCGGGCGGCGAGGCGCAGCGCCTCAAGCTGGCCGGTCACTTGGTGGAAGCGGCGGCGCACAAGCCCAAGTCGGGCCAGCGCACGGCGCGCAAGGGCACGCTGTTCATGTTCGACGAGCCCACCACGGGCCTGCACTTCGACGACATCGCCAAGCTGATGCGGGCCTTCGCCAAGCTGCTGGACGCGGGCAACAGCATCGTCCTGATCGAGCACAACCTCGACGTCATCCGCGCCTGCGACTGGCTGATCGAGCTCGGTCCCGAAGGCGGCTCGGGCGGCGGGCAGCTGGTGGCCGTGGGCGCGCCGGAAGACCTCAAGCAAGGCGACACTCACACCGCCGTGGCCCTGCGCGAGTACGAACGCGCCATGGGCCTGGACGATGCGCCCGTGGCGGCCGCCACCACCCCCTTGCGCGCCGAAGAGCGCCACGCCACCTACGACATCCAGCCCAAGACGTCGGCCGACGAGGGCACCTCGCTGCAGGCCGTGATCGCCGCGCGCCGCAAGCAGCGCCGCGAAGCCGCCGCCCAGGCCCCGGGGCATGACGCCATCGAGGTGGTCAACGCCCACGAGAACAACCTCAAGGGCCTGAGCGTGCACATCCCGCGGGGCAAGTTCAACGTGGTCACGGGCGTGTCGGGCTCGGGCAAATCGACGCTGGCCTTCGACATCCTCTTCAACGAGGGGCAGCGCCGCTACCTCGAATCGCTCAACGCCTACGCGCGTTCGCTGGTGCAGCCGGCGGGCCGGCCCGAGGTCGATGCGGTGTATGGCATCCCGCCCACCGTGGCCATCGAGCAGCGCCTGTCGCGCGGCGGGCGCAAGTCCACCGTGGGCACGACCACCGAGGTGCACCACTTCCTGCGCCTGCTCTACGTCAAGCTGGGCACCCAGCACTGCACCAGCTGCGTCGATGCCGAGGGCCAGCCCATCCCCGTGCTGCCGCAAACGCCCGAGGCCATCGCCGCACAGTGGGTGCGCGATTTCCGCGGCCAGCACATCGGCCTGATGGCGCCGCTGGTGGTCAACCGCAAGGGCATCTACACCGAGCTGGCCAAGTGGGCCTCCACCCGCGGCTTCGACTACCTGCGCGTGGACGGCGAGTTCCTGCCGAGCGCCGGCTGGGGCACGGCCAAGGGCCCGCGCATCGACCGCTACCGCGAGCACACCATCGAGCTGCCGGTGGGCGATGTCGTCGTCACGCCCGAGAACGAAGGCCGCCTGCGCGAGCTGCTGGCCACGGCGCTGGAACACGGCAAGGGCGTGGTCCACCTCATCAGCGGGCTGGAGGGGCTGTCGGAAGCGCTGTCGAATGGCAAGTCCACCCTGCACATGGGCCGCGTCAAGGTGTTCAGCACCGAGCGCGCCTGCCCGAGCTGCGGCACCAGCTACCCCGAGCTGGACCCGCGCCTGTTCAGCTACAACAGCAAGCACGGCTGGTGCCCCGACTGCGTGGGCACGGGCCTGGCGCTGACGCGCGAGCAGCGCAAGGTGATGGACGACTCCACCGCCGCCGAAGACAACAAGGGCCGCGAACAAACCTTCGCCGAGCCCGAGCTGGACGACGTGGAAGACGCGGCCTGCGGCACCTGCCACGGCGCGCGCCTGAACCCGGTGGCCTTGGCCGTGCGCCTGGTCGGCCCGGGCCGTGGGCAGTCGGTGGCCGAGGTCTCGGCGCTGTCGGTGAAGGACGCGCGCAAGTGGACCGAGAAGCTCAAGCTGGACGGCCGCGAAGCGACGATTGCCCGCGACATCGTCAGCGAGATCAAGTCCCGCCTGAGCTTCATGGAGCAGGTCGGCCTGGGCTACCTCAGCCTGGACCGCGCCGCGCCCACGCTCTCGGGCGGCGAAGCGCAACGCATCCGCCTGGCCGCGCAGTTGGGCTCCAACCTGCAGGGCGTGTGCTACGTGCTCGACGAGCCCACCATCGGCCTGCACCCTCGCGACAACCAGATGCTGCTGGACGCCCTGCACACGCTGGGCCAGTCGGGCAACACGCTGGTGGTGGTCGAGCACGACGAAGACACCATCCGCCGCGCCGAGCACATCATCGACATCGGCCCGGGCGCCGGTGTGCGCGGCGGCACGGTGGTGGCCCAGGGCAGCCTGGCCGACATCATGGCCAGCGAGGCCTCGGTGACCGGCCGCTGCCTGCGCTCGCCCATGCAGCACCCGCTGCGCGTGGACGCCGACGGCCAGGCCGTGGGCCGCCGCCCGGTGGCCACCGACACGCCGCAGCTGCACGTGCACAAGGCCCGCCTGCACAACCTCGACATGGTCAGCGCCCAGGTGCCGCTGCACCGCCTGGTGGCCGTCACCGGCGTGTCGGGCTCGGGCAAATCGACCTTCGCGCGCGACGTGCTGCTGGCCAATGTGCAGGCCGCCGTGGCCATCGCGCCCAAGCTGCGCGCCACCACGGCACCGCTGTGGACGGGCTGTGAGGGCGTGGACGGCTGGGGCGCCATCGACCGCGTGCTGGAGGTCGACCAGACCCCCATCGGCAAGACGCCGCGTTCGTGTCCTGCGACCTACATCGGTTTCTGGGACACCATCCGCAAGCTCTTCGCCGACACGCTCGAAGCCCGTGCACGCGGGTGGGCGGCTGGGCGTTTCAGCTTCAACACCGGCGCCGGCCGCTGCCCCGACTGCGAAGGCCAGGGCATCCGCACCATCGAGATGGCCTTCCTGCCCGATGTGAAGGTGCACTGCGACAGCTGCCACGGCATGCGCTTCAACCCCGAGACACTGGCCGCCACCTGGCGCGGCAAGCACATCGGCGACGTGCTGAAGATGGAGGTCGACGAGGCGGTCGAGTTCTTCGCCTCCATGCCGTCCATCGCCCACCCGCTCAAGCTCTTGCAGGACGTCGGCCTGGGCTACCTGACGCTGGGCCAGCCCTCGCCCACGCTGTCGGGCGGCGAGGCCCAGCGCATCAAGCTCGTGACCGAGCTCAGCAAGGTGCGCGACGACATCGGCAAGCGCGGCAACAAGGCGCCGCACACGCTCTACGTGCTCGACGAGCCCACCGTGGGCCTGCACCTGGCCGACGTGGAGAAGCTCATCCGCGTGCTGCACCGCCTGGTGGACGGCGGCCACAGCGTGGTCGTCATCGAGCACGACCTCGACGTCATCGCCGAGGCCGACTGGGTCATCGACATGGGGCCGGAAGGCGGCTCGGGCGGTGGCCAGGTCGTGGCCGAAGGGCCGCCCGAGGTGCTGGTGGCCCAAGGCACGCACACCGGCGTGGCGCTGAAAGGCGTGCTGACGCGCACCATGCCCTGAAGCAGCGGGCCAGGCCGCCTTTTCCGGGGGGGCGACGGTGAGGCCGTCAAGGCACGGCGTACAGTGACGGCACACATTCAAAAACCCCGGGAGAACACATGCTGCCAGCGCAAGGACCGCGCGTGGCCAGGCTGGCGTTGCGCGTGGCACTGGCCGCGCTCGCGCTCACCTGGCTGCTCAAACTGGCGTCGATCTGGTCATGGCGCATGGGCCACGACACGCCACTGCTGCACTACGCCGCCTTCCTGATCGACCGATGCGGCTTCGTGCCTTACCGCGACCTCTTCGAGACCAGCATGCCCGGCACCTTCGCCGTCCATGTGCTGCTCGGGCATGCGCTGGGGTTCGGCGATGCGGCTTTCCGCCTGGTGGACGTGACCCTGCTCTGCGCCACGATGGCGATGTGCGCGGCCTTCATGCGCCGCTTCGGCGGGCTGCCATCTCTTGTCTCGGCCCTGGTGTTTGGCCACCTCTACCTGGCCAAGGGCCCTGCCATCAGCCTGCAACGCGACTACATCGGCGTGCTGCCCGTGGCCTGCGCCCTGTGGCTGCTGCCCACCCAAACCCAGGTCGTTCCACGGCATGGGCGCTTCGTTGCTCTGGGCGTGCTGTTCGGTTGCGCCATGCTGATCAAACCGCACTTGGCCATCGCCTGGCCCGTGCTGCTGTGGGCCCTGCTGACGCTGCGCCGGCAAGCGGGCCACCGAAGCTGGCCGGACGCGCTGGGCTGCGTGGCCGTGTCGATCGCAGGGCTGCTGCTGCCCTGGCTGCTGGCTTGGGGATGGCTGAGCGCGCACGGCGCCTGGGCACCTTTCACCGACATGGTGATGCACTACCTGCCCCTGCACAGCGCCATGACGGGGATGCAGCAAACCATCTCGGGCACGGCGCGGTGGTTGTACCTCTTGCGGCGGGGCCTGGGCATGGGCGGACACCACCCGATGGTCGCGCTGGCGCTGGTGTCTCTGGCGATGTCGCTGCTGCCGTGGCGGCGAGGCCTGGCCCTGACGCCGCGCGAGGTGACCCTGCGTGTCCTGCTGGGCTGCGTGATCGCCTACACCGTGTACCCCATGCTGGCGGGCAAGTTCTGGGACTACCACTACATGCCGCTGGTGTATTTCTGCGCCCTGGCCATCGGGCTCCTGTTCCACACACCCGACACCGCGACAACCACGCGTCCCTCGGCACAGACACACCTGCTGGCGGGCCTGGCGCTGGCCGCGATGCTGTTCCTGCAAGTGCCCTGGGCCACCTACCTCGGTCCGGCCCTCAGTGACCTGCGCGGCACCACGCCGCGCACCGTGAAAGACGAGCGCATCGACGACATGAGCGCCTGGCTGCGTGACCACCTGCGCCCCGGCGACACCGTGCAGCCGCTGGACTGGACCGGCGGCACCCACTACGCGATGTTGCGTGCGCAAGCCCGCCTGGCCACGCGCTTCCTGTACGACTACCACTTCTACCACCACGTGTCGTCGCCCTACATCCAGGGGCTCAGGCGCACCTTCATCGCCGAACTGGGTGCCGCTGCGCCACGCTTCGTGATCGAGGTGCCGCAAGACAAGCCCTGGGTGTCGGGTGCCGACACCAGCCGCGACTTCCCCGAACTGCAGGCCCTGCTGAGAACGCACTACACCGTGGTGCACGAAGCCCAGGACTACCGCATCCACGAGCGGCTTCCCGGGCATTGAGGCGGATCACACCGCGGCGTGCACCCGCAGCACGCTGGACCACATCAGCAGCGTGCCCACGGCCGCGGCCGTCGTCCACAGGATGACGCGCGCCACCATGGCCGTGTCCGCACCTTCGCGCTCGGCCAGCATGGACACATTGGCCGCCGAGGGCAAGGCCGCGGCCAGGGTCAGGGCCAGCACGCTCAAGGGCGGCAAGGCATGGCCCAGCTCGGCGGCCACGGCGGCGGCCAGCCACACCAGGGCGGGGTGCACCAGCAGCTTGAGCGCCACCAGCCACCACAGCGAGGGCGCCACGGCATGTGCACCACCGCGCGCCGAGGAAGCACCCACCACGCTGACGGCTCCGGCCGCCAGGCCCGGCCGCATCTGCGAGCGCGCCACGATGGCGCCCAGCGTGACCAGGGCCGCAGGCGTGGACGCCTGCCCCAACAGGCGCAGGATGTCGTCCACCGGCTTGACCAGGCTCAGGCCCAGCGCCGACACCGCCAAGCCGATGGCCATGGCCAGCAGCAGCGGGTTGCGCAAAGCGCCCTTCAGCGAAGACAGCAGCGCGGCCAAGGGGCCCGGGTCGTTGGCGGGCAGGTCGTCGGGCTCTTCACGTGCGGCGGCACCCCGCGCGTCCACCGCAGGATGCGGATGCGAGTGCGCCCACGCCATCGCCAGCGAGCAGCTCACGAGCACGTCGATCAGCAAGGTCGCCGCCACCGGCCCGGCCGCGTCCGGCCCCAGCAGGCTGGTCAGCAGCGGCAGGCCCAGGAAGCCCGTGTTGGGGAAGGCCGTGACCAAGGCCGCCAGCGCGCCATTGCGCCGCGACAGGCCTGCGCGCCGCGCCCACCACAGGCCCAAGCCCATCACCACCAGGCTGGCCGTGGCATAGACCAGCAACAGCGTGGCGCTGGCACCCGCCTGCAAGCGCCCTTGCGCCGACAGCCGCAGCAGCAGCGCCGAGAGGGCGAAGTACAGCACGAAGGTCATCAGGCCGCCGATGCCATCGACCGGCAACAGGCCGCGGCGCGCGGCGATCCAGCCCAGCGCCACCAGGCCAAAGAAAGGCGCCATCAGCGCGAGTACGTCCAGCATGGGAGCGATTGTGCCGTGTCAGGCCTTCGGCGCGAACCTCAGCATCAGGTCCACCAGGTGCTCGCCGGCCGGCGTGAGGGGCAGGTCGGGCCGGCGGATCAGCACCACATCGGGCGCAGGCAGCACCTCCGTGACGGGGATGATCTGCAAGGCGTCGGCGGTGAGCGGGAAGTCCTCCCACTGGCGCGGCAGCATGGCCAGCAGGTCGGTCTGTGCCAGCGCCACCATCAGCGACAGGGCGCTGCCCGCTTGCAGGATGACGTTGGGCGGCGGCAGCTCGTAGCGCGCGAACAGACGGGCCAGGTCTTCGCTGGCGTTGTAGTCGATGGAGGTCGTGGCCCAGTCGGCCGATGCCAGCGCCTTCAAGGACGTGGCCTGGCTCAAAGGATGGCCCTTGCGCCCGACCACGGCGCGCGTGTTGCTGAACAGGGTCTCGACCGCCAGGCCCGGTGCGGGTTGCAGGCGCGGCGCGGCCCCCAGGTAGAAGTCCACGCTGCCTTCGCGCAAGCGGCTTTCCAGGTCGGGGAAGAGGCCCTCGATGAGCTGCAGGCGCACGCCCGGGTAGCGCTTGCGGAACATGGGCAAGGCCCCGGGCAGCAAGCCCGCGTGCGGCATGATCGACAGCCCCGCCACCAGCGTGCCCTGCCCCTCGCCCAGCACCTGGCTGAGCTCGTCGCGGGCCCGCCGTGCTTCGTTGACGATGAGGCTGGCGCGTTGGTAGAAGACGCGCCCCGCGGCGGTGAGCGTCATGCCCTGCGCCTGGCGATCGAACAAGGTGGCGCCCAGGTCCTTCTCCAGCGAACGCACGCTGCGCGTCAACAGGGGCTGGGCGATGTCCAGGTGGCGGGCCGCGGCACGCAGGCTGCCGTGCTCCACGATGGCGACGAGGTCGCGTAACTGCGTGAGTTTCACTAGGGTTTTGCCGGGATGAGCAATGCGTATCGCTTTGCCGATTCTGGCATCTTCTCCGCATCCCTTCGCCTGTCTACAGTGCACTCAACCGCCCGATGAAGCGGTCAACAAGGAAGCGCCTGGACCATGAAGCGAAGCATCCCCTGGGTTAACACCCATGCCTCCCGCCAAGCCCGTCAGACCGGTTCGCCGCGCTGACCCAGGCCCAGGCCCTCACCGCCTTCCCGCCCCTTCCACCCGCCCTGTCAACCCGATGCGTTCAGGCCCGCCCCCGGGTCGCGCCGCTGCATGCCTCACCCGCATGCATCACCCCAAGGAAACCACCATGACCACCTCCCCCCGCAAGAAAGCCCTCGTCACCGGCGGCGCCACCGGCATCGGCCGCAGCGCCGTGCTGGCCCTGGCCCGCGCCGGCTTCGACGTCGCCATCAACTACGCATCGAGCGCCAAGGCCGCGCAGGCCGTGGCCGCCGAAGCCCAGGCCTTGGGCGCCCAGACGCTGCTGCTGCAGTGCGACGTCAGCGACGACCAGGCCGTGCGCCAGATGATGGCCAGCATCGGCGAGGTCTTCGGCCACCTCGACGCCCTGGTCAGCAACGCCGGCACCACCGCCAGCTGGAAGGTCAAGGACCTCGAAAGCCTGGACATGGCCGAGTGGGACCGCACCTTCGCCGTCAACGTGCGCGGCAATTTCCAGGTGGCCCGCGCCGCCGTGCCCCTGCTCAAGAAGGGCACGAACCCGGCCATCGTCAACACGGCCAGCATCGTCGGCCTGCGCCCCGGCCCGCAACCGCCGGCCTACGCCGCCAGCAAGGCCGCCGTGGTCAACCTCACCAAGACCCTGGCCTGGAACCTCGGCCCCGAGATCCGCGTCAACGCCGTCGCACCCGGCTGGATGGAAGGCGAATGGATGGAACGCATGCTGGGCGACAAGTACGAGGACCTCATGGGCAAGCGCGCCAAGCAGACCCCGCTGCGCCGCTGCGTGACGGCCGACGACGTGGCCGAAGTGATGCTCAACCTGCTGACGGCCAACCGCTTCGTCACGGGCGAGATCGTGGTGATCGACGGTGGCTTCACCGCATCGACCTGAGCCGCACACACCCCGAGGAGACCCCCATGCTGCAAGGATTCGTGCCCTTCCCCGAGGACTTCGCCGCGCGCTACCGCGCCCAGGGTTACTGGCGTGACCAGTCCCTGGCCCAGGAGTTCGCTGCCGTGTTCGAGCGCTTCGCCGAGCGCACCGCGCTGATCGACGGCGAGCGCCGCTACACCTACGCCGAACTCGACGCTGTCAGCGACAACCTCGCCCTCAACCTGCTCGACCTCGGCCTGCAACCGCTGGACCGCGTCGTGCCCCTGCTGCCCAATGTGGCCGAGTTCGTGGTGCTGTACTTCGCGCTGCAGAAGCTCGGCTGCATCCCCATCGCGGCGCTGGTCACGCACCGCCACGCCGAGCTCAACCAGTTCGTGCAACTGTCCCAGGCGCGCTGCGTGGTCTACCCGACCGCGGTGCGCGAGCAAGGCGGCGAGTTCCGCTTCGCACCCATCGTCGAGCGCGTGCAGGCCGAGCACGCCTGCCTGCAGCTGCGCCTGGTGCTGGGCGAAGCCGGCCCTGGCGAGCACTCGCTGACCGCGCTGATCGCCCAGCCCGCCACGCGCCCAGCCTCGGACCTGCGCAAGGTCCGCATCGAACCGACCGACCCGTGCATCTTCCAGCTCTCGGGCGGCACCACGGGCATCCCCAAACTCATCCCGCGCACCAACAACGACTACGCCTACAACAGCAAGGTCGCGGCCGAGGTGGCCGGGGTCGATGCCGAATCGGTGCTGTTGCTGGTGCTGCCCATCGCGCACAACCTGCCGCTGGCCTGCCCGGGCATCCAGGGCTTCCTGTTCAACGGCGCCACGGTGGTGCTGCACGCCAACACCAAGCCGGCCGAGATGTTCCAGCTGATCGCCCAGCATGGCGTGACGCACCTGAAGGTCGTGCCTGCGCTGCTGATCCGCCTCATCAACGACCCGGCGATTGCCGATGCGCAACTCGACTCGGTCCGCCAGATCCAGAGCGGCGGCCAGCGCATGCAGCCCGAGGTGCGCATCCGCACGCGCCAGCTCTTTCGCAACGCCTTCGTGCAGGAGAACTTCGGCATGAGCGAAGGCCTGCTGATGTTCGTGCGCCAGGGCGACCCGGAAGAGGTGCTGCTGGAGACCTGCGGCCGACCGGTCTGTGCAGACGACGAGCTCAAGCTCATCGACGACGACGGCCGCGAGGTGCCCGATGGCGAGGTCGGCGAGTTGGCCTGCCGCGGCCCCTACACCCTGCGCGGCTACTTCGGCGTGCCCGAGTACAACGCGCGCCAGTTCACCGCCGACGGCTTCTACCGCTCCGGCGACCTGATGCGCAAACACCCCTCGGGCAACTACGTCGTCGAGGGCCGCAAGAAGGACCTCATCAACCGCGGCGGCGAGAAGATCAGCGCCGAGGAGGTCGAGAACCTCATCCTCATGCACCCGGCCGTGCAGAACGTGGCCTGCGTGCCCATGCCCGATGCCGCCCTGGGCGAAAAGATGTGCGCCTTCGTGGTGCCGCGCGCCGGCACCACGCTGACGCTGCCCGAGCTGGTGGCCTTCCTGCAAACGCACGAGATCGCCCGCTTCAAGCTGCCCGAGCGCCTGGAGCTGCTGCCCGACTTCCCCGTGTCCACCTTCGGCAAGGTCTCGAAGAAGGCGCTGGGCGAACGCATCGCGGCGCAACTGACCGAAGAAGCCCAAGCCAAGGCCCTGGCGGCCTGACCCCCCATCCCACCACAGGAGCACCCCATGCGCATCATCGACCTGCACTGCTACCCCGGCACCCCCACCTGGATCGACTCTCAGGGCCCTTACCCCGAAGAGCTCGCCCGCTACTGGAAACGCGAGTGGGTGGGCAAGTCGGAAGCAGACGTGGTCCAGGAGTTCACCACCGCCGGCGTCGAAGCCTGCCTCGTGGCCCTGGACCTGGAGACCACCGTGGCCAGCCCGCCCTGCACCAACGAGTACGTGCATGGCATGTGGCAACGCCACCCTGATCGCATCATCCAGTGCTGGGGTGCCGTGGAGCCGGCCAAGGGCGAGATCGCCATCCGCCAGGTGAAGAAGGCCGTGACCGAGCTGGGCTTCATCGGCTTCCACTTCCACCCGATCATGCAGCACTTCGCCGTGAACGACCGGCGCCACTACGACCTGTTCGAAGAGATCAACGCGCTCGGTGCGGCCGTGATGATCGACGTGGGCACGACCGGCATGGGCGCGGGCATGGCCGGTGGCCACGGTGCGCGCATCCGCCATGCGCATCCCGGTGCCATCGACGACCTGGCCGCCGACTTCCCGAACCTGAAGATCATCATGGCCCACCCCGGCTGGCCCTGGGTCGACGAGACCACGGCCGTGGCCCTGCACAAGGGCAATGTGTACTGGGAGATGTCGGGCTGGGCGCCCAAGCACTTCCCCGGCAATTTGAAGGTGGACATCCGCGGGCGCCTGCAGGACAAGATCATGTTCGGCAGCGACTACCCCAGCCTGCCGTATGAACGCATCCTGCGCGAGTGGTCCGAGCTGGGCTACAGCGACGCGGTGATGGACAAGGTCATGCACGGCAACGCCGAACGCGTGCTGGGGCTCTGATGGCCCACCCCCGAGCGGCCACGGCCGCTCCCCCTCAAGGGGGCGCTGCCATCGGCCCGGCCAAGCCGGAGCCTGGGCAGCCGCTGGATCGGGGTGGCGCACGGCCACCTCCTGTTCACTTTGGAGACCTTTCCCCATGAATGCAGCGTTCATTGTTGACGGCATCCGCACGCCGATCGGCCGCTACGGCGGCAGCCTCTCGGGCATCCGCACCGACGACCTCGGCGCCTTGCCCCTGCAGGCCCTGATGGCCCGCCACCCGCGGCTGGACTGGGACCAGCTCGAAGAGCTGTACTTCGGCTGCGTCAACCAGGCCGGCGAAGACAACCGCAACGTGGCCCGCATGAGCGCGCTGCTGGCCGGCCTGCCGGTGACGGCCGCGGCGGCCACCGTCAACCGCCTGTGCGGCTCGGGGCTGGAGGCCATCGCCAGCGCGGCACGCGGCATCGCCTGCGGCCAGCTGGACCTGGCGATCGCCGGGGGCGTGGAGAGCATGAGCCGCGCGCCGCTCGTCATGCCCAAGCCGACCAGCGCGTTTTCGCGACACGCCGAGGTGCACGACTCGACCATCGGCTGGCGCTTCGTCAACCCGCGCATGGCCGCCCTGCATGGCGTCGATGCCATGGGCGAGACGGCCGAGAACGTGGCCGAGCAGTGCGGCATCTCGCGCGCCGACCAGGACGCCTTCGCGCTGCGCAGCCAGCAGCGTGCCGCCCGCGCCCAGGCCAGCGGCGTCTTCGACATCGAGCTGCTGCCCGTGCTGGTGGCCAAGCCCGATGGCCGCAAGGGCGAGACCACGCTGTTCAGTGCCGACGAGCACCCGCGCGCCGACACAACGCTGGAAACGCTGGCCCGCCTCAAACCCGCCTTCCGCCCGCAAGGCAGCGTGACGGCGGGCAACGCGTCCGGCGTGAACGACGGCGCGGCGGCCCTGCTGCTGGCCAGCGAAACCGGTGCCGCGCGCCACCACCTGCAGCCCCTGGCCCGCGTCATCGGTGTGGCCACGGCCGGCATCGCGCCGCGCGTCATGGGCCTGGGGCCGGTGCCGGCGGTGCGCAAGCTGCTGGCGCAAACCGGTCTGTCCATCGGCGACTTCGATGTCATCGAGCTCAACGAAGCCTTCGCCGCGCAAGGCCTGGCCGTGCTGCGCGCGCTCGGCCTGCCCGACGACGGCGAGCACATCAACCCCCACGGCGGCGCCATCGCCTTCGGCCACCCGCTGGGCATGTCGGGCGTGCGCCTGGCCCTGACCGCCGCGCGCCAGCTGCACCGCTCCGGCGGCCGCTACGCGCTGTGCACCATGTGCATCGGTGTGGGGCAAGGCATCGCCGTGGCCATCGAACGCGTTTGACCGGAGACCCCATGTCCACCACCGACCCCATCCTGCAAGAGCGCCGCGGCGCCATCGCCCTCCTGACGCTGAACCGGCCCGAGACCCGCAACGCCCTGAGCGGCGAAGACTTCTTCCAGGCCTTCGAGACCCTGTTCGCGCAGCTCAACGAAGACCTCTCGGTGCGCGCCATCGTGCTCACCGGCGCGGGCAGCGCCTTCTGCTCGGGCGGCAACGTCGCCGAGATGCGCGACCGCCAGGGCATGTTCGGCGGCAGCCCCGCGCAGATCGTGGCGCAGTACCGCGCCGGCATCCAGCGCATCCCGCGGGCCTTCCAGGCCCTGCACGTGCCCATCATCGCGGCCGTCAACGGCCCGGCCATCGGCGCGGGCAACGACCTGGCCTGCATGTGCGACATCCGCATTGCCTCGACCCAGGCGCGCTTCGCCGAGAGCTTCGTCAAGGTCGGCATCGTGCCGGGCGACGGCGGCGCCTGGCTGCTGCCCCGCGTGGTCGGTGCCAGCAAGGCCGCCGAGATGGCCTTCACCGGCGACACCCTCGACGCCGACGAGGCCTTGCGCATCGGGCTGGTGTCCCAGCTGGTGGCACCCGAAGCGCTGATGGACGCGGCCCTGGCCCTGGCCACGCGCATCGCGGCCAACCCGCCCCAGGTGCTGCGCTGGACCAAGCAGCTGCTTCAGCAAGCCCGCAGCGCCACGCTGGACGAGGCCCTCGACCACGCCGGCCACTTCCAGGGCCTGGCCCACCACACGGCCGACCACGCCGAAGCGGTGGCCGCCTTCTTCGAGAAGCGCCGCCCGGCCTTCACCGGCCGCTGAAAGGGACGACGATGCGTGACGCCGACATCCCCACCGACATCCTCCTCGAAGAACGCCCCGCCCCCGGCGTGGCCGTGCTGCGCCTGCACCGGCCCGAGGTGCTCAACGCCCTCAACCTGGCGCTGCGCCGCGCCCTGGCCGAGGCCTTCACCCGGCTCGATGCCGACGAGGCCGTGCGCGTCATCGTGCTGGCCGGCAGCGCCCGGGCCTTTTGCGCCGGTGCCGACCTGGGCGAGTACCTGGACGCCACATCCACCGAGATCATCGAGCGCCAGATGGACCGCCTCTGGGGCGCCATCGCCGCTTGCCGCAAGCCGGTGATCGCGGCGGTGCGTGGCCACGCCCTGGGCGGTGGCTGCGAGCTGGCCATGCACGCCGACATCCTGCTGGCCAGCGACACCGCCGGCTTCGGCCAGCCCGAGGTGCTGCTGGGCCTGATGCCCGGCGGCGGTGCCACGCAGCGCCTGAGCCGCGCCATCGGCAAGTTCCGCGCGATGAAGCTGCTGCTCACCGGCGAGCGCTTCGGCGCGGAACAGGCCCTGGCCATGGGCCTGGCCAGCGAGGTCGTGCCCGATGCCGCGCTGGAAGACCGGGCCCTGGCCCTGGCCAGCCAGCTGGCGCAAGGCCCGCGCCTGGCCCAGCAGTTCATCAAGGAAGCCGTGCTGGAAAGCATGAACAGCCCGCTGGCGCTGGGCCTGCAGTTCGAGCGCAAGTCCTTCCAGCTGCTCTTCGCCACGGCCGACAAGCACACCGGCATCGCCGCGCGCCTGGCCAAGCAGGCACCCCGCTTCGACTGACCCTGTTCCGACCGTTCCCGACCGATCATGTGGCCCACGGTGCAGCGCACAGCGGGCCATCCCCAGGACCGCTCACACAGACGGTCCCCGACAATGAGGAGACGATGATGCGCAATTCCCCTTCCAAGCCCCTCGCCAACCCCTGGTGGGTGGTGGCCGGCTCCCTGCTGGGCCTGACCGTGGGCAATGGCCCCGTGATGCAGTTCACCTTCGGCGTGTTCGTCAAGCCACTGAGCGAAGCCCTGCAGACCGACCGGGGGACCATCTCCGGCGCGCTGCTGGCCGGCCTGGTGGCCACCGGCATCGCCACGCCCTTGATCGGCCGCCTGATCGACCAGCACGGCACCCGCCGCGTGGCCCTGCCGGCCATCGTGCTCTTCGCGCTCGGCATGGCCGCCATCGGCCTGTTCGCCAACTCGCCTGCCGTGCTCATCCTGATGTACGCGCTGTGCGGCATCGTCGCCGCAGGCCAGACCCCGCTGCCCTACAGCAAGGCCATCGCCGCCGTGTTCGACGAACGCCGCGGCCTGGCCCTGGGCATCGCCACCGCGGGCGTGGGCCTGGGCACCATGCTCATGCCCATGCTGGCGCAAAAGCTGATGGCCAGCTTCGGCTGGCGCGGCGCCTACATGGGCCTGGGGCTGGTGACGCTGCTGGTGGCCCTGCCGGCCATGGCGGGCCTGGTCACGCGCCGCCGCGAAGCAGCGACCTCTGCCGACGCAGCAGGCCCGGCACACGCCACACCCAATGCGATGGCACCCGGCATGAGCGCGGCAGAAGCCCGCGTCAGCGGCCGCTTCTGGTGCCTGGCCGTGGCCTTCTTCACCGTGGCGCTGGCCGCCTCGGGCGTGGTCGCGCACATCGTGCCGCTGATGACCGACCGCGGCGTGCCCGCGGCCTCGGCAGCCGCCGCCATCAGCGCCGCGGGCCTGGCCCTCATCGTCGGCCGCCTGGCCGCGGGCTGGTTGCTCGACCGCCTGCACGCGCCGCACGTGGCCATGGTGTTCTTCAGCCTGCCGCTGCTGGGCATCGCCCTGCTGCTGGGCACGGCGGACGCCCGCTTCGGCGTGCCGGCGGCCATCCTGGTCGGCCTGGGCCTGGGCGCCGAGGTGGACCTCATCGCCTTCCTGCAATCGCGCTACCTGGGCCTCAAGGCCTTCGGCGAAATCTACGGCTACCTCTTCGCCATCTTCATGCTGGGCTCGGGCCTGGGCCCCTTCCTGATGGGCCAGAGCTTCAAGCTGCTGCACAGCTACGACCCGGCCCTGATGGTGATGGCCGCAGGCCTCGTGCTGGCCTGCGTGCTGATGGCCCGCCTGGGCGCCTATGCCTACGGCAGCCGCGCCCAGGGTGCCACACCAGCGCCCCCCGCACAGACCGCCACGCTCGACGAGCCCCGCGCCCCGCGCGCGGCCTGAGCCTCCCGGCGCGCACCCGCTGCGCCGCCCACCTCCGCAGCGCACCGCGCCCTGACACAGGGCGTGGTGGCCGCCTGCGCCCCCGCACAGCCCCCACCCCCTCGCTTGCAAGGCCACGCCATGTCCACACCCTCCTTTGCACCGTCCTTCCCCCCCGCCACACACCGCGCCACACACCGCGCCGCCACCCGAGCCGGCACCTCGGCCAGCACCCGGGCCCTCTTGGCCAGCGTGGCCAGCCTGTGCGCCGCCACGGCCCAAGCGCAATCCGCCCCGACATCGACCGTGCAGATCTACGGCCTGATCGACGTGGGCGTGGAAACGCTCAACCAGGTCGGCGCCAACGGCGACCACCTGACCCGCATGCCCGGCAACACGGCCTCCGTGCCCTCCCGCCTGGGCCTGCGCGGCAGCGAAGACCTGGGCCAGGGCCTCAAGGCTGGCTTCACGCTGGAGTCCGGCCTGGCCATGGACACGGGCGGCCTCAACCAGGGCAGCCGCCTGTTCGGCCGGCAAGCCTTCGTCAGCCTGAGCGGCGCCTGGGGCCAGTTCAACCTGGGCCGCCAGCACACCATGACCTTCTTTTCCCTGCTCGATGCCGACGTGATCGGCCCCAGCGCCCACGGTCTGGCCTCGCTGGACAGCTACCTGCCCAACGCCCGCGCCGACAACGCCCTGGGCTACCGCGGCAAGTGGGATGGCTTCAGCGTGGGCGCCACCTACAGCCTGGGCCGCGACACCGCCACGGCCGGCAACCCCGGCGCCACCAACTGCGCCGGTGAAAGCGCCAGCGACCACCGCGCCTGCCGCGCATGGTCGGTGCTGCTGAAGTACGACGCGGCCGACTGGGGCGTCGCTGCCGCGCAAGACACCCTGCGTGGCGGCCCCGGCGCTTTCGCCAACCTGGGCAGCAGCGCCCTCAGCGACACCCGCACCAACCTCAACGGCTGGGTGCGCCTGGGCGGCATCAAGCTGGGCGCGGGCGTGCTGCACCGGCACAACGGCGGCAACGCGGCCACCCCGCGCAGCGACATCGCCTATGTGGGCCTGAGCGCGCCGCTCAACCAGGAGCTGCTGCTGGAGACCCAACTGGCGCAGCTGCGCTACAAGGACTCGGCCAACAAGGCCACCCAGGGCGTCGTGCGCCTGAGCTACAGCCTGAGCAAGCGCACCGCCGTCTACGCCTCGCTGGCCCGCCTCGACAACAGCGGCAGCCTGGCGGTGTCGGTCAGCAACGGTGCCGCAGGGGGCACGCCGGCCGCCGGCCGTGCGCAGACGGGCACGATGTTCGGCGTGCGGCACAGCTTCTGAGCCAGCCGCACGCCCCCCTGTGCGGTGCGCCGCCCACCGGGAGCGGCGCGCCGGCCAGTCTGAGCGAAGTGCCAGTCATGGCGAGTCGGCCATGCCCCTTGAGGGTGCGCGCGCAAGCCAGGCATGCCCCGCGCGCCAGGCGATGCGCCTCGGGCCTTGCCCCGATGGGGGTCGGGCTTGCGTCCATGGGGGCCATGCGCAAGCCGATGTCGGTCGTGCGCGAGGGGGGTGAACCCGGCGCGTGGGTGCCAGACAGCGGCGGATGGATCCCATCGGGCGGCTGGTGAGGCAAATCGGGCGGCGAGCCGCTCCCGGTGGGCAGTGCGCCACCCCCAACAGGCGGCGGACACCCCCCAACAGGCGACAGGCCCGTCAAAACGGGGGAACCGCGGCCAGGGATGGGCGGGGGCTGCGCGACATCGGCCGGCGGGCAAGGCGGTCTGGGCGACAGGCCGGGCCCACTGGGCGCCGCCCAAGGCCCCGGCTGGCATGCGCCGCCATGCCTGAGCCACGCACCGGGCTGCCTGGCCCGGCCCCGGCTCAACGCACCCTCAATGCACCGTCAGCGCACCCGCAGCATCCCCAGCACGCCGCCCTTGCGCATCACGCGCCAGCCCAGCAGCACGGCCAGGATGGCGGCGTACACCGCCACCTCGCTCAGGTCGTTCTTGGCCGCCTTCTTCCAGTAGAAGTGCAGCAGGCCCAGCAGCGCGATGGCATAGACCAGCTTGTGCAGCCGCTGCCAGTTCCTGCCACCCAAGCGGCGGATGGCCGCGTTGAACGAGGTCAACGCCAACGGTGTCAGCAGCAGCAGGGCCAGCATGCCCACCAGGATGAAGTTGCGCTTGAACACATCCTTGACGATGTCGTCCACCACCAGGCCCTTGTCCAGCCAGGCATAGGCCAGGAAGTGCAGCAGCGCGTAGGCGAACATGGTCACGCCCAGTGCGCGGCGGTGGCGCAGCAGCCCAGGCAGCGAGGCCACGTCGCGCAGCGGGCTGACGGCCAGCGTCAGCCACAGGAAGCGCAAAGCCCACTCGCCGGTTTCGCGGATGAGCTTCTCGGCCGGGTTGGCGCCGAGCTGGTCGGTCGCCGCGCCGATGAACAGGCCGATGGCGGGCAGCGCGCACAGCGCCCACAGCAGGGGCTTGGCCCAGGGCTTGAGCAGGGCCTGGTTGAGCCAGGAGGGTTGGATGGCAGCGGTGGTCATGGGGGCAATCTGCAGGTCGGTCAGAAGTTCTTTTTCAGGTCCATGCCCGCGTACAGCTGGCCCACCTGGGCCTCGTAGCCGTTGAACATCAGCGTGGCCTTGCGCGGCACAAAGAAGCCGCCTTCGCCGATGCGGCGCTCGGTGGCCTGGCTCCAGCGCGGGTGGTCCACCTTGGGGTTCACGTTCGAATAAAAACCGTACTCCGAGCGGTTGGCCTTGACCCAGGACGAGGCCGGCTCCTTCTCGACCAGGCGGATCTTGACGATGGACTTGGCGCTCTTGAAGCCGTACTTCCAGGGCACGACCAGGCGCAGCGGCGCGCCGTTCTGGTTGGGCAGCACCTCGCCGTACAGGCCGAAAGCCATCAGCGTCAGCGGGTGCATGGCCTCGTCGATGCGCAGGCCTTCGATGTACGGCCAGTCCAGCACGGCCGAGCGCACACCGGGCATCTGCTTGGGGTCGGCCAGGCTGACGAACTCGACGTACTTGGCACGGCTGGTCGGCTCGGCCTTGGCGATCAGCGCGGCCAGCGAGTAACCCACCCACGGGATCACCATGGACCAGCCCTCCACGCAGCGCAGGCGGTAGATGCGCTCTTCCATGGGCGCCACCTTCAGCAGGTCGTCCAGGCCCAGCTTGAGCGGCTTGCCCACCTCGCCCTCGATGCTCAGCGTCCAGGGACGGGGCTTGAGGGTGCCGGCATGCTCGGCCGGGTCGGACTTGTCGGTGCCGAACTCGTAGAAGTTGTTGTAGCTGGTGACGTCCTGGTAGGGCGTGAGCTTGTCCATGGCCTGGGCGCCGGTCACGCTGCTGCGCACACCGGCCAGCGCGGCCAGCTTGCCGGGGCGCTTGACCTGGCCGTCCTGGGCCCAGGCCTCGCTGCCATTCGCCAGCAGCAAGCCACTGCCTGCCACGCCCGCGGCCTTCAGCCACAGGCGGCGCTCTTCGTAGACGCCACGTGGCGTGACCTCGCTGGCCACAGGGTGTTGCATCCCGCTGTCAGGGTGCAGGAGGTGGCGGGATGTGCGGATGAAAGACATGGCGGGAACTCCGTGGTGCAGGCAAGGCCAGACTGGCGATGACCCATCGGTCGCCCCAGCAGTTCCGAACCTTACACACTTTCACCCACGGGCGTGGCCGCAGGCTCAGGGCGCCATGAACGGGATCGTCTCGCCCTGCGGCCCGTGGACCTGCAGCAGCCGCCCGGCCAGGCGGGCCTGCACGCGGTCGGGCAAAGGCGCAAAGCCGGTGTCGCGGGTCAGTTCGTCGCCATGCATGAAGCACCAGTGCACGAAGCGCGCCGTCCACTCGGCCGAGGCCATGTCCTTCGGCGCCGCGTCCAGCAGCACGAAGCTGGTGGCCGTCAGCGGCCAGGCGTCGGGGCGCGGGCGGTTGAGCAGGCTGGCGGTGTCGTCGCCCTTTTGGTGCAGTTCGGACGACAGGATGGCCGCGCGGAAGGCCGCTTCGCTGGCCACCACCGGCTTGCCCGCGGCGTTCTTCAGGCGCACCGCGCTCAGGCGGTCGCGCAGCACGCGGTCGAAGGACACCACGGCGATGCCGCCCGGTGTGGCGCGCAGCAGGCCCACCACGCCGTCGTTGCCCTTGGCCGCGCGCGGGGCCTGCGCCCCTGCCACACCCGCAGGCCAGGTCGGCAAGCCGCTGGCCGGCACGGCCGCCTGGAAGCGCGCGGAGGCCTCGCCCAGGTAGCGCAGCAAGGTCTCGGTGGAGCCCGACGCCTCCTGGCGCACCAGGCGCACGATGGCCAGGGCCGGCAGGCGCACGCCCGGGTTGAGCGCCGCGATGCGGGCGTCGTCCCAGCGCGTGATCTGGCCCTGGAAGATGTCGGCCAGCAACGGGCCGTCCATGGCGAGCTGGTTGCCCTCCACACCCGGCAGGTTGAGCACCGGCACCAGGCCGCCCACCAGCATCGGGATCTGCACCAGGCGGGCTTCTTGCAGCTTCTGCGCGCTCAGGGGCACGTCGGTGCCGCCGAAGTGCACGCTGCGCGCCGTGATCTGCTTGACGCCGTCGCCCGAACCGGTCGGGGCATAACTCAGCTTCACGCCCGGGTTGTCGTGCGCGAAGCGCTGGGCCCAGCGGGCGTAGACCAGGGCGGGGAAGGTGGCACCGGCCCCGCGGACCTCGACCGCAGGCGCCGCGATGCAGGCCGACACCTGCAGCAACACGCCACACACCACCCCGCACACTGCCTTGGAAAAACGCTTCATCGCCCGACCCGCACACACGTCCGCAAAGGAGGCGAACGATAGCGCAAGTTCGCGAAAATGATCCTTTCAGATCAAGGGAAAACGCGAAACAAACCTGTAACTTCGGGGCAAAGACGGCACTCCCGCACACGCCCTCCCCCGCACCGGTCTGTGCAGGCTCAGGCCGCCTTCTTGGCTGCGACCTTGGTGGCTGCTTTCTTGCCTGCCGTCTTGCCCGCTGTCTTGCCAGCCGCGCGCGGTGCACGGGGCTCGAACTCGAAGCCCACCTTGCCCGCCTTGGCGTCCCAGCTCAGGAAGGCCTTGAACTTGCGGCGCGTCTTGTTGGACACGAAACCGTCCAGCAGCTCGGTCTTGCCGTTTTCCAGCAGCTTGGCGAGCTGCTCCGGCGTGATCGGCTGCTGCAAGATGACCTTGCCCGTCTTGAAGTCGCAGCTGGGCTTGGGGCCGACCGACTTCTCGCAGATGTAGTTGGTGCCGTGCTCGAACACCGAGCTGTTGCACTTGGGGCAGGCGCCCAGCGTGGTCTGCGCGCTGAAGTCGATGGCCTCGCCGGACTCTTCTTCCTTCTTGGCGTCTTCGCCGAAGTCGAACTCCATCTTCCAGTTGTTCGTCTCGGCGTCCTGGACCATCTTGAGCTCGGCCGTGAAGGGCCAGCCCGCCTTGGAGCGGAAGCCCTCCAGCGGGCCCAGCTTGTGCGTGCGCAGCAGCTGCTCGACCTCGTTCAACTCGAAGCTGCGGCCGGCCGGGATCTTGGTCATGCTGAAGCCGCAACCCGTGGCGGCTTCGCCGTCCGCACCGGTGGCCCCGCCCTTGCCCACGCAGGTGAAGCGGCGGTAGTTCTCCTTGACCACGCCGCCGCAGTTCGGGCAAGGCGTGCTCAGGGTGGCGTAGTCACCGGGGATGGTGTCGCGGTCGTACTCCTTGGCCTTTTGCACGATGCGCTGCGTCATCGCGGCGATCTCGTCCATGAAGGCCTCGCGGCTGAGGCGGCCCTTCTCCATCTCGCTCAACTGGTGCTCCCAGTTGCCGGTCAGCTCGGGCTTGGTCAGGTCTTCCACGCCCAGGCCGCGCAGCAGCGTGGTGAGCTGGAAGGCCTTGGCCGTGGGGATGAGCTCGCGGCCTTCGCGCAGCATGTACTTCTCGGTCAGCAGGCCTTCGATGACCTGTGCGCGCGTGGCTGGCGTGCCCAGGCCCTTTTCCTGCATCGCGGCTTTCAGCTCTTCGTCGTCGATGAGCTTGCCCGCGCCTTCCATGGCGCTCAGCAGCGTGGCTTCGGTGTAGCGGGCCGGCGGTTTGGTCTTCAGCGCGTTGACGGTGACATCTTCGTTGCCCACCGACTCGCCCGGCTGCACGGCCACCAGGTGGGCGTCGTCGCCCTCCTCGGCCGCTTCCTTGCCATAGACGGCCATCCAGCCCGGCTTGACCAGCACCTTGCCATTGGTCTGGAAGTGGTGCGTGGCACCGCCCGCCGGGATCTGCGTGATCCGGGTCGTGACCATGAACTCGGCCGAGGGGTAGAACACCGCGATGAAGCGCTTGACCACCATGTCGTAGAGCTTGGCCTCGGCCTCGGTCAGGCTGCGCGGCGCCTGCAGCGTCGGGATGATGGCAAAGTGGTCCGAGACCTTGGCGTTGTCGAAAACGCGCTTGATGGGCTTGATGTAGCCGTCGTTGAGCGCCTTGCGGGCGTGCTGGGCCAGGTCTTTCAAAGGCCCGGGCAGGTCCTCGTCGGCGATCATGCCCATGGTCTGCTGGACCACGCTCAGGTAGTCCTCGGGCAGCGCGCGCGAATCGGTACGCGGGTAGGTCAGGACCTTGTGCTTTTCGTACAAGGCCTGGGCCAGGCCCAGCGTGGTCTTGGCGGAAAAGCCAAAGCGGGAGTTGGCCTCGCGCTGCAGCGTGGTCAGGTCGTACAGCAACTGGCTGGCCTGGGTGCTGGGCTTGGACTCTTCCGTGACCGTGCCGCTCTGGCCACGCACGGCATCGGCAATGGCCTGTGCCTCGGCGGCGGACCAGACGCGGTCGGCCTTCTGCTCGGCCTCCAGCGAGCCTTCGGCCGCGCCCTTGACCTTCTTGAAGTCCGGGTTGAACCACTTGCCGTCGTAGCTGCCGGCCTGCGCGCCGAAGGTGCCACGGATCTCCCAGTAATCGCGGTAGATGTGCTTGCGGATCTTTTCTTCGCGCTCCACCACGATGGACAGCGTCGGCGTCTGCACCCGGCCCACGGTGGTCAGGAAGAAGCCGCCATCGCGCGAATTGAAGGCCGTCATGGCGCGCGTGCCGTTGATGCCCACCAGCCAGTCGGCTTCGGAGCGGCAACGCGCGGCAGAGGCCAGCGGCAGCATCTGCTCGTCCGTGCGCAGCTGCGCGAAGCCATCGCGGATGGCCGCTGGCGTCATGCTCTGCAGCCACAGGCGGCTGACGTCCTTGCCCAGGCCCTTGGCGCGGGTGGTGGCCGTGCTGTCGGCGGCGTACTGCACGATCAGGCGGAAGATCAGTTCACCCTCGCGCCCCGCGTCACACGCGTTGATGAGGCTGGTGACGTCCTTGCGCTTGATGAGCTTGACCAGGGCGTTGAGCCGGCCCTTGCTCTTGTCGATGGGGTTGAGGTCGAAGTGCGGCGGGATGACGGGCAGGTTGGCGAAGCTCCATTTGCCGCGCTTGACGTCGAACTCGTCGGGCGCCTTGATTTCCACCAGGTGACCCACGGCCGAGCTGACCACGTAGTGCTCGGACTCGAAGTACTCGTCGTGCTTGTCGAACTTGCCGTCGATCGGCGTGAGGGCACGCACGATGTCTTGGGCGACGGAAGGCTTCTCTGCGATGACCAGGGCTTTGCTCATGAGCGGGCGTGTTCGGAAATGTTGGAGACCGTATTTACAATCGGGCTTCTCGCGCGCACACACGTGGGCGCACGGGCGCACACGCGGGCACGCGCGCGCCCACCAATTCAATGTACCCAAACTGGCCGATGACGCAAGCCGCCCCACGAAACTCATCCGCGCCCCAACCCGCTGTGCGGACGGCCAAACAACACTCTGAGGCCGCAGACCGAGGCCGCCGCACCCAGGTGCGCGAGTCCGGCGTGCATGGCAAGGGCGTCTTCGCGATCCGCCCGCTGCGCGCAGGCGACACCGTGCTGGAGTACAAGGGCGAGATCATCACCTGGAAAGAGGCGCTGCGCCGCCACCCGCACGATCCGGCCCAGCCCAACCACACCTTTTACTTCCACCTCGACGACGGCCACGTCATCGACGGCAAATACAAGGGCAACTCGGCCAAGTGGATCAACCACAGCTGCGCGCCCAACCTGGAAGCCGAGCAGGATGGCGACCGCGTCTTCCTCAAAGCCCTGCGCGACATCGCCGTCGGCGAAGAGCTGTTCTTCGACTACGGCCTGATCATCGACGCCCGCCTGACGCCCAAGCTGAAAAAGGAATACGCCTGCTGGTGCGGCGCCGACAGCTGCCGCGGCACCATGCTGGCCACCAAGCGCCGCCGCTGACCCTCGGCGCTGCGCACCACCGCCAACGCGCATGGACACCCCCCCAAGCACGGCAGACCTGGCGCCGATCCTGGCCGACCTGAACCAGGCCGCCGAGCGCCTGTGGCTGGCTTGCGCGCCCACCACGCCCGGGCTGGTGCTGGACGTCGTGCCCGAGGCGGCATCGACCAACACCGCGCTGATGGCCCAAGGCCGGCGTGGCGAGGTCTGGCCGACCGCGATGGTGGCCGTGCGCCAGACCGCAGGACGCGGGCGCCGAGGCCGCAGCTGGGAAGCCCGCCCGGGCGACACCCTGACCTTCTCCCTGGGCCTGCCCCTGCACCTGGACGCCGTGCCGGGCGGTGGCAGCGCGCTGTCGCTGGCCGTGGGCCTCGCCCTGGCCGATGCGCTCGACGCGGGCTTGCAGGCCCGCCACCCGTCGCATGGCCACGCACCCGTGCCCCCGGCCATCGGCCTGAAATGGCCCAACGACCTCTGGCTGGGCGCGCGCAAGCTCGGCGGCATCCTGATCGAAGCCACCCCGGCCCCAGGCCTGACCGAAGGGCAACGCTGGGTCGTCATCGGTGTGGGCCTGAACGTCCAGCCGGGCGCCGCGGTGCCGGGTTCGGCCTGGCTGCCCTCGCCAGCGCCCAGCCTGGGCGATGTGTGGGGCTGGCTGGTGCCGGCCTTGCTCCAAGCCACACAGGCCTTCGAGCGCCAGGGTTTTGCCCCGCTGCAAGCGGCCTATGCCCGCCGCGACGTGCTGCTGGGCCAGCCGGTGCAGCTGTGGACCTCGGCCGCCAGCCTGCCGCCAGCTGCGGGGGCCGCATCGCCCGGCACGCCACAGCCCGATGAGACAGGCACCGCCCAGGGCGTGGACGACAGCGGTGCCCTGCTCGTGCATACTGCCTCGGGCCTCCAACGCTGGCACGCCGGCGACGTCAGCGTGCGCCCCGCCTGAGGCCCTGGCGACTCACCCACCTTCCCGGTTCAACCACACACCCGCCCCCATGCTGCGCTACCTGGTGCTGATCCTGTTCGCCGTCAACGCCGCCTTCCTGGCCTGGAGCCAGGGCTGGCTCAAGCCCCTGGTGGGCGTGCAACCCGACGCCCAGCACGAGCCCGCCCGGCTGCAGCAACAGCTCCATGCCGATCGCATCGCTGTGCTGAACGGTGGCCAAGCTGCAAGCCCTGGCGCGGCGGCCAGCGAGGCCACGCCTGCGGCGGATGCCATGCCCGGTGTCACCTCGGCCGCTTCCGCTGCATCGGACGCATCGCATGCGGCATCCAGCGCAGCCTCAGGCGCCACGTCGGCGTCTGCCATGACCCCGCCGGCCACAGCCGCGGGCATCTGCCTGCAGGCCGGCCCCTTCCGCAGCGAAGACATGGCCCAGGTCGGCGCGACGCTCAAGGCGCAACTGCCCGCTGACGCGTGGTCCACCCAAGCCGTGCCCATCTCGGGCATCTGGCTGGTGTACATGGGCCCCTACGCCGACGACGAGCTGTACGCGAAGAAGCTCAGCGAGCTGCGCCGCATCAAGGGCCTGAATTTCGAGGAAATCAGCGCGCCAGCGGCGCTCGCGCACGGCCTCTCGCTGGGCCGCCACACCAGCCTGGCAGATGCCCAAAGCGGCCTGGCGACCGTGAAGCTGCGAGGCATCCGCACCGCACGCATCGTGGTCCTGCGCCCCGAGGCCGAACTGCAACTGGTGCGCGTCCCTCAGGCTTCACAGCCCACGCAAGTGGCCCTGTCGGCCATCAAGCTGCCGCAAGGCAAGGCGTTCAGCGCCTGTCGCCCTTGAGCCTGTCGCCCTCGATGCGCACGGCGCGCAGGGCACGGGCCTGAGCGTCCGAGCGCCAGCGCCACCAGGTCAGGCCCAGCACGGCTGACAGCAGCGTCAAGAGGCTGAGGTCGTCGGAGGCACCGCCGCCGCCGCCACCGCTTTTGGACGAGGCTTTCAAGCGCTCGGGCACGAAGTAGCTGGCGTAAAGGTTAGGGGCGTTGAACGTGCCAGAAGATGCGCGGCCAATGGCGTACGCCAACGCTGCATCTGCATCGACCACGCCCTTGCCGCAGGTCGCTTCAGTGCAATGGCAGTTCCCCGTGTGCGAAGCGTCGCAACTGGGCAAGTTGTTGGGGTTAGGAATGATGGAGTAATCGTTGGCGGTGCTCAGCAACGCATCGACGAGTTCATCCACTGTCAAAGTCGGTGCGATCGACAACACCAATGCAGCCACCGCCGCCACCTGTGGTGCTGAGAAGCTCGTGCCCTCAGAAACGTAAGCACTCTCCACCTCCACACCCTGGGCAAAGGTCAGGCCGCGGTCAGTGAGGAGGCGCAAACTTTCTTGTGGCTGCGCCGTCGCATCGCCACCCGCGACTGCCAAACCGAAGTACCCCAAGGCACGGCGAGCGGGCGAAGCGTCAACCGTGTTGGCGTACCGTGCCTTGCTGCCGTCATAGCGCAAGGCCGTCACAGCCATGACGCCAGGGCAGCTGGCTGGGCGAGTCGGGCCCACATAACCAATTGCGTTTTGCGAGCCATCTCCGTTGCCGGCCGAAGCGACCACCAGGGTCCCTTTGGCGCGCAAAGTGGCAACGGTGTTGCGGTAGAGCACATCACCCGACCTCGGGTCGGTGCTCTGGCAATCCCCCTGCCCGCCAAAACTCAAGTTGATCACCCGAGCCGGCATCGGGTTGATGCCTGGCGAGCCTTGGTAGTCCACGCCTGCAGACCACAGCATCCCTTCGATGATGTCGCTGACCAGCGCCCCTTGGGTTCCGCCAATGCGCACCGGCAACACCTTGGCAACCCCTGGAGGCAGCATGCTCAGCGCGCCAGGACCCATGACGTTGCTGCTGGCCAGGGGCGTCAAGACCGACATGACGGCCGTGCCATGCCAAGAACTGCCATAGTCAAAGCAGGACTGACTGAAATCACGGCTCGGGCAGTCTCCAGGGTCGGTCGGGTCGGGATCAATGCCGTTGCCGTCGTTCGAGTAGCTGGTTTCTGAAACAAAGTCGTATCCGAACCCGGACGGCGTGCGGGCGTCCAGGTCCGGGTGGGTGAGCTTGCCGGTATCGAGCACGGCTACGACAACAGGTGACAGCGTTGCAGACGTGCCGTTCAGCGTTTCCCATGCTTTGCGGAAATTGGCCACACCTGGGCCAACGCCCACGTCCACGCCAACGCCTGTGCCACCCGTCACGCGGCGATGCAGCCATTTGTGCGAGTCATAGGCACTTGCTGCCAACGTTGCGGCAGAGTCAGAAAACTGCACTCCTGCCGCCGCAGCCCGCTCCATCCGGTTGACCACCACCCACTCCACGTCCGGGTCCAGGCGGAGCTTGGCCGCTTCGGCCTCGGCCTCGGCCGCCGTCGTGTAATGGCCTTGGTGGATCACATGGGCGCCGTAGGCCGTGGGCTTTTGCACCAGGAAGCCAACGCGCTTGCGGTTGGTGGCCGCAGCCATGCGCAAGCGCTGGGCCTGGGCCGTGTCGGAGGGGCGCACGCTGGCCGGCAGGCGCACCACGGAGTTCACTTGGCTGTCCTTGAGCTTGACGATCAGTCCCAGCGCCAGGCGCTCGGCAGGTGCGGCAGCAACACCTTGGGCCCACGCACCCGCAGCGCCCAGGGCCAGCCCCAGCACACAGGCCAGCGCGCCACCGCGGCGCACCCACGTGGCAGCAAACTCACCCGGGCGCCCAAGCCCTTTTCGACCAGCGTTCACACGTAACTCCTGAACCAGCACTGACGCAACATGTCGGCGAAATTATGTCGCCCGGGGTGGCACCGCAAAGGTGCAAACAAGCACGTCCTGACACCTGTTGTCGGCCATGTTGCATCTGGAGTCAAATGGAAAAGGCCCCACTTGGGGGCCTTCGCGGTACAAGTCAACGCTTCACGCGTTGTTTACCGATTTTCACATGGCGAGGGGATCGCTCACTTCGCGGCAATGACGCGGGCCATTTCCAGACACTTGTTGGAATAACCCCACTCGTTGTCGTACCAGGACACGACCTTCACGAAGGTGCTGTCCAGGGCCAGGCCGGCTTCGGCATCGAACACCGAGGTGCAGACTTCGCCGCGGAAGTCGGTGGCCACGACCTTGTCTTCGGTGTAACCCAGCACGCCCTTCATGGCGCCTTCGGACGCGGCCTTCATGGCCTTGCAGATGTCTTCGTAAGAAGCTTCCTTGTTCAGCTCGACGGTCAGGTCAACGACCGAGACGTCCGAGGTCGGCACGCGGAAGGCCATGCCGGTCAGCTTCTTGTTCAGCTCGGGGATCACCACGCCCACGGCCTTGGCAGCGCCCGTGCTGGAGGGGATGATGTTTTCCAGGATGCCGCGGCCGCCGCGCCAGTCCTTGTTCGACGGGCCATCCACGGTCTTTTGCGTGGCAGTCGCTGCGTGCACAGTCGTCATCAGGCCGCGCTTGATGCCGAAGGTGTCGTTCAGCACCTTGGCCACGGGGGCCAGGCAGTTCGTGGTGCACGAAGCGTTGGAGATGATGGCCTGGCCGGCGTAGGTCTTGTCGTTCACGCCGTAGACGAACATCGGGGTGTCGTCCTTCGAGGGGGCCGACAGGATGACCTTCTTGGCGCCAGCCTTCAGGTGGGCTTCGGCGGTTTCTTTGGTCAGGAACAGGCCGGTGGATTCGATGACGATGTCGGCACCGACTTCATCCCACTTCAGCTCGGCCGGGTTCTTCACGGCGGTCAGGCGGATCTTCTTGCCGTTGACGACCAGGGTGTTGCCCTCGATGGCCACATCGCCCTTGAAGCGGCCGTGCACGCTGTCGTACTTCAGCATGTAGGCCAGGTAGTCGGGCTCCAGCAGGTCGTTGATGCCGACGATTTCGACGTCGTTGGCGAAGTTCTGGACGGCGGCGCGGAACACCATGCGGCCGATGCGGCCGAAGCCGTTGATACCAATCTTGATGGTCATGATTCGTTTACCTTGCGGAAGATGACAGAACAGGAAATCGGGTCAGGGTCAGGGTCAGGGTCGGGAGCCGCAGCTCACTTCTTCTTGGCCAGCACCTTGAGGACGGTGGCCGTGACGTTTTCGGGCGTGAGGCCGAAATGCTTGAACAGCACGCCAGCCGGGGCCGACTCGCCGTAGGTGTCGATGCCGACCACCGCGTCCACGCCGTACTTCCACCAGAAGTCGGTGACGCCGGCTTCCACCGCCACGCGGGGCAGCTTCGGCGGCAGCACGGCCTTCTTGTAGGCGACGTCCTGGCGGTCGAACACGGAGGTCGAGGGCATGGAAACCACGCGCACCGGCACACCGCGCTTGGCGAGTTCAGCCTGGGCATGCAGGGCCAGTTGCACTTCCGAGCCGGTCGCGATGATCACGGCAACGGCCTTCTTCTTCAACCCCACTTCTGCGGGTTCGGCCAGGACATACGCGCCTTGCGTGATGACATCCGCATCTTGCTTGGGGGCGTAGGGCAGGTTCTGGCGCGACAGCAACAGCGCCGAAGGACGGTGCTTGTTGGCCAGGGCGATGGTCCAGGCCACGGCGGTTTCGGTCGTGTCGGCCGGACGCCAGACGTCCAGACCGGGGATCAGGCGCAGGCTGGCGGCGTGCTCGACCGACTGGTGGGTCGGGCCGTCTTCGCCCAGGCCGATGGAGTCGTGCGTGAACACGTGGATGACGCGCTGCTTCATCAGCGCGGCCATGCGGATGGCGTTGCGGCTGTAGTCGCTGAAGGTCAGGAAGGTGCCGGCGTAGGGGATGTAGCCGCCATGCAGCGTCACGCCGTTCATGATGGCGGCCATGCCGAACTCGCGCACACCGTAGTTGATGTGGCGGCCGGGCTTGCCATCGGTGGTGACCACGGCACCGGTCTCGTCCACGCGGAAAGCCGGGGTGCTCTTGGTGTTGGTCAGGTTCGAGCCGGTCAGGTCGGCCGAGCCGCCCAGCATCTCGGGGATGGCGGCGGTGAAGAACTCCAGCGCGATCTGGCTGGCCTTGCGGCTTGCCACGGTCTCGGCCTTGTCGTGGGCAGCGGCCACGGCTTGCACGGCGATCTCGGGGAAGTTGGCGGGCAGCTCACCGGCCATGCGGCGCAGGAACTCGGCGGCCTCGGTCGGGAACAGGGCCTTGTAGGCCTCGAAGCGGGTGTTCCAGTCGGCCACCAGGGCGTCGCCGTCGGCCTGGGCGTTCCAGTCGGCATAGACCTCGTCGGGGATGACGAAGGCGTCGTGCGACCAGCCGATGGTTTCGCGGGTCAGCTTGATCTCGTCGCCACCGAGCGGCTCGCCGTGGGCCTTGGCCGTGTTGGCGCGGTTGGGCGAGCCCTTACCGATGTGGGTCTTGCAGACGATCAGGGTGGGCTTGTCGGCCGACAGCTTGGCCTTGGTGATGGCGCCATCGACGGCGTCCACGTCATGGCCATCGACCGGGCCGATGACGTTCCAACCGCAAGCTTCGAAGCGCTGGGGCGTGTTGTCGATGAACCAGGGCGTGACTTGGCCGTCGATGGAAATGCCGTTGTCGTCGTACAGCGCGATCAGCTTGTTCAGCTTCCAGGCGCCGGCCAGGGCCACGGCCTCGTGGCTGATGCCTTCCATCAGGCAGCCATCGCCCAGGAAGGCGTAGGTGTTGTGGTTGACGATGGCGTGGCCGGGGCGGTTGAACTCGGTGGCCAGCAGTTTCTCGGCCAGGGCCATGCCCACGGCGTTGGTGATGCCCTGCCCCAGCGGGCCGGTGGTGGTCTCGACGCCCGGCGTCACGCCGACTTCCGGGTGGCCCGGCGTCTTGCTGTGCATCTGGCGGAAGGCCTTGAGGTCGTCGATGGACAGCTCGTAGCCCGACAGGTGCAGCAGGGCGTAGATCAGCATCGAGGCGTGGCCGTTGGACAGCACGAAGCGGTCACGGTCGGCCCACAGCGGCTGCGCCGGGTTGTGGCGCAGGTGACGCCCCCACAACGCCACAGCCATGTCGGCCATGCCCATCGGCGCGCCAGGGTGGCCCGAATTGGCTTGCTGGACGGCGTCCATCGCCAGAGCACGGATGGCGTTGGCCATGGCGGTGATGTTCTTGGTGGTTTGGGGCATGGTGGGCGTGGGTGGCAGCGGGAAACCCTGGATTTTAGCCGCGGCTTGTGGGCCGCTCCTGGCGGGAGGCAAAGGCCGAGGCCAGAAGGCAAGCAGCCTCAGGGCACCTTCGAGGAAAATGTCCACTTCGTGTGCAGGGCAAAGGTCACCGGCGGCACCACCAGCACCACGAGGGCGATGCCGCACCACGCCGGCAAACCCAAGGTCGCCGCCACATGAGACACGCCCATGGACAAGGCCAGCCCGCACGCGGAAACAGAAGCAAAACGCCACATGTTGTGCGGCGTGATGCGCGCAGAGAATGTCCAGGCCGCATTGGCTGCGTAAGAAAACACAGTGGCTACACCATAAGCCAGACCATTGGCGAGCGACGGCAGCCAACCCCATTGGCGGATGGCCACGTACGCAACCACGATGTGCAGGCACGTCGAAAGGCCACCCACGAGGGCAAACCGCAGCACCCGCCGCCACTCAAGCACGGAACGGTGCCTTCGTGGGCTCCAGCACGCACAGGATGGACAGCCCCGCCGGGAACCTCATGCGCCCAAGGCACCAAGCCTCCAGGCCCAACACGGACGCCAGCACACCGTTGACCAATGCCCCAGGCAAGGCCGCACCTGCGCCCTCCTGGGCGCCAGCAGCAGGGGGGAACAGCCGATCTTTCCAACGAACCAGCCACGCCACCGGCAGCAGGAAGGAATTGAAATGGGTGTGATCCACCACCGTCAGCCCAGCGCGCTCGACCGCGTCGAAGAGGGCCCTGCGGGTGTAGCGACGGTGGTGATGCAGCAGCTTGTCATGCGGACCATACAGGCTCGGATAGGCCGGCACGGTCAGGACGATCTTGCCGCCCTCACCCAAGGCTGGCAGCAAGGCGCGCAAAGCAGCGACATCGTCCTCGATGTGCTCCAGCACGTCGAACATGCAGATCAAGTCAAAGCGTTGCCCCTCGAAATCCACCTCGTCCGGGAAAAAACCCGTTCGGATGTCCGCCTGCCCACCGGATTTTGTTCGGGCCCAGGTCGCAGCAGGCTCATGGCACTCCACGGCAGACACATTGCCAAACCGGGACAGCATCTGAAGGTTGCCCCCAGTGCCGCAACCAACCTCCAGGACCGCGCGGCCAGGCCGCAACCCCAGCCGCTGCAAAAAACCGCCCACGATGCGCCGGCGACCGACAAACCACCAATGTCGGTCCTCCACCGCCGCCATCTGCTCATACGCCGTCGGGTCCATGCTTGTCCTCGTGAAGTTGCCTAACCAGGTAGACCGGGCGGCCCTTCGCTTCCATGTAGATGCGACCGATGTACTCGCCCAGCACACCGATGCCGACCAGTTGCACGCTGCCAAAGAACAGCACCGCGACAAACAAGGATGCGTAACCCGGAACATCGACCCCGAGGATCACGGTCCGCAATGCAATGAAAGCAGCGTAAGCCAAGGCACCCAACGCCCCGACGCCCCCGATGTAGGTCCAGGCCTTCAACGGAACTGCACTGAAGCTCGTGATGCCCTCCACCGCCAGATTCCAAAGCCGCAAACCCGAGAACTTGCTGTGCCCCTGGTGACGAATGGGGCGAACGTAATCCACCACGACGGTGCGAAAACCCACCCAGGCAAACAGGCCCTTCATGAAGCGCTGACGCTCAGGCAATTTCCGCAAAGCATCGACGACCACCCGGTCCATCAAGCGGAAATCACCGACGTTCTCAGGGATCTGGATGTCGGACACACGGTTGTGCAGTCGGTAGAAAAACCGGGCCGTCACACGCTTCAGAACAGCGTCAGAGCGCCGGTCGGAGCGCCTGGCCAGCACCACCTCGGCGCCAGCACCCCAGGCCTCCACGAGTGCCGGAATCAGATCAGGCGGATCCTGCATGTCAGCGTCCATCGGGATGGCGGCATCGCCGGTGGCGAAATCCAGCCCCGCCGACAAAGCGGCTTCTTTGCCAAAGTTGCGAGACAGCTCCACGACACGGACTCGCTGATCGGCATCTTTCAACTGGACCAAGTGCTGCAAGGTGTCATCCCCGCTGCCATCGTCCACGAACAGGAATTCGAAATCGAACGCCGGCATCCCTCGCGCAACCGCTGAGGCCGCAGCGTGGAAAGCCACGACGCCCGCCCCCTCATTGAAGCAAGGCACCACCAGAGAGATCAACTTCATTTTCCGCATCGCGCCACCCTCTCATAAAGCCACCAGCCCTGACGTGCAGCGACGAGCTGGGGCGCACAAGGAGCACCGTGGAACAGCAACCTCGACACATCGGCACGCGACCTGACAACAAAATGATCGTACCGGTCACCCTGGTGGCGTTGCCAGTTGAAACCATCCGCCCGCCACTCAAAGTGCTCTACCACCGACGCCCTGGGCAACAGCCCCGGACGGTAGACCACCAGCTGGATGTGCGTGCCTGTGAAGCCTGCGTCCACCAGGCTGTCTCGCGTCGCAGACAACCATGTGGGGAAATGCAGCAGCGTCGGGGCGATCGAATCCTCGTCATCGGGAGAGAAGACCAGGGACAGGACCCTGCTGTGCGGCGGCGCTTGATCGATCACCTGACGGAAAGCCTCGGCCTCGCGATCGAACGCGACCGCCCTCGCACCGAACAAGGCCACCCAGACCAGGGCCGCAGCCACCATCAGGCCACCCACAAGTTGGTGCCGCGCACGGCTCCAACCAGACGATTGCCTCGGCGCAAACAAGAGCACATACAAAGGCAAGAAAAAGATGGCGTATCGCTGGAAAACAAACGCCGTGCCAAACACGAAACTGGGCACCAGCAACAAACACAACACCAGCGCCGCGAATGGCGCCAGCCGCTGACGCTGGCAGGTGATTCGGTGTCCCAACAGGAAAGGCACCGCCAGCAACAGCATCCCCACGAGATTGGCCATGAGTTCGCTGCGAATCCCCAACGCCCTCGGGAACAAGCCTGACACCCGCCCCCAACCAGCCGAATGCGCAAAAGCCCAGTTGGCACTACCGTAGTAAGCCTCCGTGGTTTGCCACCACCCCAGGTCCCAACCCACAGGGACGCTCACCGAGGCATGTCCACTGGAGCGACTCAACCACAGGAACGCCAGGGCCATGACCCCCAGAAGCGGCCACAAGCGCACCCACACCCAAGCCAGTAGGTGGCTCACCCCACCACGCAACGGCAACACGCTCAGCCAGAAAATCGCTGCGACTACACAACAGAACGCCAGCACCAGCGCATGGCAGAAAAACAAACCCACGAAATAGGCCGACAAGAACAGTCCACGGCGGATTCCGGGTGCCTCTTCGTGCCAGACCAGCACCCGGGTGCACAACAGCCCAGCCGGTATCGCCAGCATGAAACTGATCATGCCCCACTGATAAACGAACCCGTACATGCCAAACAAGCACAACCAGGCCAGCGCCTGCTCGGACCGGTTCGTTTTCAGCAAGTGTCGGGTGACCCAGAGGCTCAACAGCATGGCCACCGAGACGATGAGCTTGCACGCGACCACCACGCCAACGACCTCCGCCAGACCGATGGTGAGGACGTAGCCCAGGATGTAAGGGGTGAACCACTTGATGGCCAGCAGACCCTCCCAAGGCGAGGAGCCCGACCATAAATCGCGGAACAAGGCGACCTGTGCGGCGTGCTGGGGCAAATCGGCCATGGGCGGGAAAGCTGGCCACCACAAGGGCAGCAGCGCCAACAGCGATGCCAGCCAAAACGCCAAGGCTTCCCACGGAGTCCCCAAGCCGAACGGACGGGTGCCGCGCGAAAAGTCACTTCCGTTCATACACATCCCAGCAGGTGAGCGAAGCCAATTTGCGCCAGTTGGACTCGATCTCCAACCGGTATATCCTCGCCAAGTACCTGCGGTTGCCTGACGCAATGGAGCACCTTGACACCATCAAGACGTCCACATCAGACAGCAGGGCTGCGGGTGCGGGATGAAAGTCGATCGTCAATTCGTGCCCATACAGAAGCCAGGGGTAGCTGTGCTTCGGCACCCGATAGCCCTCGGCCACGGAAAACACATAGGCCGGAAAATCAAGCGCATACACAGACTTGGCACGGTCTGGCACGGTCTTGACCAGGAAAGAGGCCGCCTCATCCAGGCCGGCGACATAAGCGGCATAGGTTTTTGCAGACCGCTCGTTGGCGGTCACGCCAGGCACATGGATGGGTGTGCGACCCCGCCAAGCCTCCTCGTCCACCGTCAGGTTCTGCGCGAAAAAAGCTGTGCTCACCGGGAGGCTGACAACGTGGGCATCGCTGTGCCTGATCGCGAATGCGAAAGCGTAGTGGCCATGGAAGGCGAGGTAGATCGCACCCATGATCAACCAAATGCATCGGCTGCTCCAACGAAGCAAAGCGACGTACTTCAATCCGGCGCGCCCGCCTTCGGACCCGCCATGCTCACTCTGGTCTTGCATGAACAACAAACCGTGCATGGCCACCACAGCAGGAGCCAGACCGTTGTCACCGAAGTTCGTCAAGGTGTAAAGGGTGATCAAAGCCAGTGCCACCAAATAGCACGACACGCGCCCCGCCCACGCCAGGCCCAGAAGCGAACTCCGCATTGCCACCAGCAGCGCCATGAACAACATCACGAACAGCTCCAGTCGGTGGGCTGCGAGGACCATGCGGTAGATGTCCAGCCGCTCTCGCATGCCGATCATGCGCAACTCGGACATGTCGCGCAGCGCAGACAGATAGCCCCCGCCGCCATCAAACCACTGCAGCACCCAAACAGACGCCAGCACGGCCAGCAGCGTGGCTTTTGCCAGCACGCGGCGCGAGCCAGCATCCCCACACAAAAGCGCATGCATCAGGCAAGCAGCGAACGCGATCTGAAGAACCGTGATCTTGGTGAAGAACGCCAGAACGAACACCATGGCCAGCCACACCACCAGCACAGGGTCACGTGCCGCGTCGCGGCGGGCAACCGGCAACAGCATCACCAAACCGATCAAAGCACCGCCAAACCGGTTGTAGCTCCCGGCGAACGCCACAGATCCGATCTGAGCCTCAGCCACGCTGCCCAGATTGAACGGCAACGTCGCCATCGCCACCACCCAGATGCCGGTGAAGTAAACCGAGGGTGCATGCCTGACTCGCCCGAGCAAGACTGAGAGCAAGAGCAAGGTCACTGCGCCTTGCAACAGGCATTCGACAACATATTCTCCGGCGACACCCACCAAGCTCTGCGCGACCAACTTGAGGTAGAGCGGCAAAATGAACGGAGCCCAAAAATCGACGGTCGGGGTCAATCCGTTGTGGATGGCATGAACGCCTCCTGACAGGGCCAGCTCATCCCACCAGTAGGATCCGAGGGGCCACCCCTGTGCGCCCCAGCGCCACACGACACCAGCAGCCATCACAGAGAAACACACAGAGATGAGCGCCATGGGCGCCCATGGCGCGCTCAGCAGCGACCAGGTACGTCGCGCGGCTCCATGCCCCAAAATGTTTGTCGTTCGCGTGCTCATGTCACCGTCGTCTCAGATGTTTCTCACGTTCTGCTGTCTCACACATGAAGCCATGCCATTGAAGAAATCACTCGCCACAGCCTTGCCTCATTGGTCCAAGATCATGATGTCGCTGGCAGCCCTGCTGGCTTTGGCGGCCTTGGGGCACCACTACGTTCAGGTTGGCACCAACGCGATTACTCGCCCCAGCTCATCCGATTTCTACAAGTTCTATCTGTCTGCCGAGCGGGTTCGCGCAGGGCAAAGCATGTACTGGCTGGTGCCCCCGCGGGAGCGCCAAGGAGACGCATGTCACCCCGACACCCCGGACGTTGACCGAGCGTCCACCATGCCTTTGCCTGGTCGGTTGACACTGGGGGGCGAACTTCCCTGCCTTGGCCCCAACCTCAATCCGCCCATTTTCATGGCGGTCATGCTGCCATTGTCCCTCCTGCCTTATGGCCAAGCATGGTGGATATGGGCGGCTTTTTCCTCCATCTGCACCGTCTTCAGTGTCTGGCTGCTGGCAGTAAGCAAACAGCGGGCCACGACGGAGCACATGCGCTGGACGCTGCTGGGCAGCACCGCCCTGTTCGCGTATTACCCGACGATGGCCAATTTTTCGCTGGGCCAGCTGGGCTCCGTTCTCTTGCCATTGCTGGCGATGGGCTGGTTCGATCTTCGAAAAGGCAGGCCCGTGCGATCAGGGCTTTGGCTGGGGCTGGCCATCGGCATCAAACCCTTTCTGGGCGTGCTTTTGCTGGGCTTGTTCGTGCTCGGAAACTGGAAAGCACTGATCAGTGCGACCTGTGCGCTGCTGGGGCTGTCTGCCCTAGGCGCCTTGATTTTCGGCATGAGCGCATGCCAGGACTATGTGCTTGTGGCGGGCAATGTGAGCTGGACCGCCTCCAACTGGAACGGGTCCTGGTTCGGCTTTTTTGACCGTTACTTCGGCGGTCAAGCCAATGCCAACTGGCCCGCAAACAAGCCACTGTCCAAAGCTTTGGGCACAGCCTTGGCCGTGCTGACGGTAGGCCTTTGGGCGTGGATCACACGTGGACAACACCGACGCGCAGCCACGAACGGGGTAGATGCACTTTTTGCGCTGGGCCTGCCTGTAGCACTGCTCACCTCACCACTGGGCTGGGTGTATTACTTCCCTGTGTTGACACTGAGTGGTTTCATTGCATGGCAGCACACCAGCCACGCTGCCGACCCACGTCCCCTTCGGCTGGCACTGCTGCTGCCTGTGGTCATGTCCGTGGTGCCGATTTCGCTCAAACCTTCGCCCTCACCGCTGAGCCCGACGCTTTGGTATGGCGTGGATGCTTGGTACTTCTACTCGCTGCTGATCGCTCTATTTGCTTACAGCGTAGCAATGCGCCCCAATAGATCGACAGCATAAAAAAGGCGCCCCTCAGGGCGCCTTCCTCTCGGGAGATCAAGTCAGCCTCAGGTACCCGTACCGTTCGATTTGGCGATCAGAGAAACAATGGCCGCATTGGTTGATGTGGTGGTCATGCCCCAACGAATTGCTGTGCCATCAGCAACGATCACTGGGGTGAAAACCATGGTGGTCCCCGACACGTTCGTTCCGACGTTGTTTGCAAAAGTAGCGGTGATGGCGCCGTCGGCACCGAGCGTCACACCAGAAACTTCTTTGGTGGCAGTAAAGGTCGGGATACCGTTGCTACCCTGCGTAGTGCAGTTAGTGACAACCCCACCGTTTTCTTGCACACAAACAGCAATTGCGGTCTTGATGGGATCAATGGCCGACATAGCGTTACCCACGCGTGCCTTCAAAATGTAGTCTTGATAAGCCGGCAGCGCCACAGCCGCCAGAATGCCGATGATCGCCACGACGATCATCAGTTCGATGAGGGTGAAACCTTGTTGGACGCGCTTCATGGTCAACTCCTTGGGGCGTGTGCCCGCTGGTCAGAGAAAGGGTTTGGGAGAAGCGCCCGACACCGCCGAGCGCATGCCAGTACAAGTGCAGCCCGCGTGCCAGCTTTCAGCCCTTGAAAAACCGTGATTTCCTGCGCGCTTTCCCGCGGGCATCCGAACGGATGAGACTGTTCAGGTCGGGGTTGTTTCTGTGTGTGAGACAGAAAGTGTCAACCCCCAGCTTGAACTGACAATTTTTGTCAGTCCTGCCGGCTCAGTCTTCGTCCGCCGGCACATGGAAGCGCTGGCCCTCGCGCAGCGGCTCGATCCGGTGCCGGCTGTCCAGCGCGCGCACCTGTGACAGCACCGCCGGCACCTCGCCTGGCTTGGGGTGGGTGATGTACACGCTCACCTCGCCGTCCAACTGCGCCAGCTCCTGGGCCAGGGTCTCGGGCGAGAGGTGGCCGCTGATGTTCGCGAGGTGCGCTTCTTCGTTGCCAAACGCCGTCTCGATCACCAACTGGGCAATGCGCAGTCCGTTCAAGGCCTGCCACAGCGCCGGGTTGGGCCCCGTATCCCCCGTGAACACCCACCAGCCCTGGGGCGTGTCCACGCCGAAACCCACGGCCGGCACGGTGTGGGCGGCTGGCAGCACGTGCACCAGGCGGTCGGTCTGGCCGCCGCGCGCGGCAAAGCGCAGCGTCTGGCCCACCTGCACCTCGTGGAACACCAGCACGGGGTGAGCCGCGCTGGGCAACCGCGTGAAATCGGGCCAGATCACGCCATTGAAGATGTGCTGGCGCAGCGCCTCCAGGGTTTCTGGCAGCGCGTGCACATGGATGGGCTTGAGCTGGGCAGGTCCGCCAGTGCCCATGCGCAGCTTGATCACCGTGTCGGCCAGCAAGGGGATGCCCAGGACGTGGTCGAGGTGGCTGTGGCTGATGAGGATGTGGTCGATGCGGGCCAGTTCGTCCAGGCGCAACTCGCCCACCCCGCTGCCGGCATCGATCAGGATGTCGTCGTCCAGCAGGAAGGATGTGGTGTGGCAGCGGGCCGCGATCGACCCGTAGCAGCCCAGCACGCGGATCATGTCGCCTCCGACCTGTGCCTTGGCGCCAGGCTCACGCCTGCACGAACTGCATCTGCGTGCCGGCCAGCTCGATCACGTCACCGCTTTTCAGGTGCACCGGGTCGGCCGCCACCGGCGTGCCGTTCACGGTGGGGCGGGCGCTGCCCTCGACGTGGGCGAAGACGTAGCCCCCCGGGCGCTTGGTGATGGAAGCCACCTGCACGCCAGGCTTGCCCACGGTGGTCACGACCTTGGTCAGGGCCACTTCGCGGCCTGCAGCGGCGCCATTGAGCACCTTGATGGACGCGGGCGTCTGCTGGGGCAGGCTGCCGAAATTGCTGGCAAAGCTGCCCACGCCACCCGAGAGCGTGCCGCCAAAACCAGACGGCGGGGCCGTGCTCGGGCCGGCCGCGCTGCGCGCGCCCAGGGCCGTCGGCAGGGGCGTGTCCGAGCGCATGATCATGGTCTTTTCGTAGTCAGAGCCCTCATCGACCAGGAACTTGATCTTGTACTTGCCGATCTCGACCGTGTCGTTGTGCTGCAGCAGCTGCTTCTTGACGGCCTTGCCGTTGATGTAAGTGCCGTTGGTGCTGTTGAGGTCTTCGAGGAAGACGTTGCCGCCCACCAGCTGCAGCACCGCGTGCTCACCGCTGACAGCCAGGTTGTCGATCACGATGTCGTTGTAGGGGCGCCGTCCCAGGGTGGTCTTGTCTTTCGTGACTTCGACCTCCTTGATGACGACCCCATCGAGTGAGACAACCAGTTTTCCCATTCGTAACCTCTTCGGGTATGGATCTTGATGTTGGATGTTCAGCCCAGGCCGCCCAGACGCTTGAAGGGCCACCATGACCTGGGTACCGGTTCGGCCACTCCCTGGGACCTCACCAGCACGACAGCGATATTATCCCGCCCGCCCGCCTCGTTCGCCGCGGCGATCAGCGCCCCCCCCATGTCGGCCAGCGATGTGTGGGCAGACATGACGTCAGCGATCTGCGGGTCGCGCAGCATGTCGGACAGGCCGTCCGAGCACATCAGGTAGATGTCGCCGGACTGGACCTCGTGCAGGTGGGTCTCCAGCAGGGCGAGGTCTTCCACGCCCAGGGCCCGCGTCACGAGGTTCTTGTTGGCCGAATACAGCGCCTGCTCGGGCGTGAGCATGCCAGCGTCGATCTGCTCTTGCAGTAACGAATGGTCTTTGGTGATCTGCTGGAGCTGGCCGGCGCGCCAGCGGTAGCCGCGGGAGTCGCCGATGTGCCCCATCAGCAAGCGCCCGGAGCGGAACACGCCCATCACCAGGGTCGTTCCCATGCCGGCGTAGGTCGGGTTGGAATTGGCGGCGCTGAAGATGGCGCGGTTGGCGTTGTCCACGCAGATGTCCATGGCGCGCTTGACGTCGGCGTCCGTGGCATTGGCCGCGGCTTCGCTCAACCAGCGGCCCAATTCGGCCCGGATGAACTCGCAGGCCATGCCGCTGGCCACCTCGCCCGCGGCATAGCCCCCCATGCCATCGGCCAGGATGGCCAGGGCGCAGGGCTCTTCCAGGGCGATGCTGTCCTCGTTGTTGGTGCGCACCCGCCCGGTGTCTGTCTGACTGTAGAACTCGAACTCCATGGCCAAATTGTCGCTGTGTTGGGTCGATGCGGGGATCGGGGATGTCGTCAAGGCGTTGCTCGGGCGTTGCGTGGACGTCGTCAACCGAGTTCGATGTCCAGATCGCTGCCCGGCGGCTGTGCCGCTGGCAACGCAGGCTCGGGCAGGCCACGCAGCACCGCCCTCAGATCATCGGCCATTTGCTGGCCGTTCGCGTAGCGCGTGGCCGGGTGTTTTTGCAGCGCCAGCGCCACGATGTCGCCGAGTGCGGGCGGCAGGTCGGGGCGCAAGCTGGCCAGCGGCGTGGGCGGCTCGCGGCCGATGGCGCGCATGAGCGCGGCCATGGAATCGTTGCGGTAAGGCAGCGCACCGGTGAGCAGCTGGAACAGCGTGACGCCCAGCGAGTACACATCGCTGCGACCGTCGGTGGGCTGTCCGGACAGCTGCTCAGGCGACATGAAGGTGGGCGTGCCCAGCACCACGCCCGTGCGCGTGCGGGTGGCATCGGCCACGCGGGCCACGCCGAAATCCATCACCTTGACCACGTCGTGGGCCAGATCGACCATGATGTTGGCCGGCTTGACATCGCGGTGGGTGACGCCGCGGGTGTGCGCGTAGGCCAACGCCTCGGCCACCCGGGCCGTGATGCGCAGCACCTGCGGCACGCTGAGCAGTTGGCCCGGCTGGGTGTGGCGACTCAGGTCCACGCCCTCGACCAGTTCCATGGCGATGTAGGCCAGCCCATCGACCTCGCCCGCGTCCAGGATGCCGACGATGTCAGGGTGCTGCAGGCGCCCGGCCATCTCGGCTTCGCGCAGGAAGCGGTTGCGGGCGTCCACCAGCTCGTCGCCGCTGAATTCGCGGGACAAGGCCATGGTCTTGATGGCCACACGCCGGCCGGTGGCCGGGTCATGCCCTTGATAGACCGCGCCCATGGCGCCCTGGCCCAGCGGTTTGTCGATGAGGTAGCGGCCCAGGCCCGGTTGCGTCAATGTGGGCACCGGCCGCGGCGGCACCGAACCCCAGGAGCTGACCGTGGCCACCTGGGCCAGGCCGCGCACGCGCATCAGGCGGTTGCGCACCTCGGGCCAATCGGGATCGATGTCGGCCATGTGCTCGTAAACATCGCGGGCGGCTTCGAAGCGGGCATCGGCCTCGAACGCAGCCGCGATGCGCTCGCAGGTCTGCAGGGTCGCCTCGCGGTGGCTGGCGTCAGGGATGTAAGCGCGCAGGGTCTCCCAGGCCTGGTCCACCGGCGCATCGCCTTGCGCCTGCAGGACGCGCTGGATGCGCTGCGGCGGCGTCAGGGGCATGGGCTGCGATGACGCACCGCCGTGTGCGCGGGCTTCGTCCAGCTCGTCGAACCAGCTGTCCAGCGCAGGGGAGGAACTGCGGGCACCGCTCAGGGTGCTGTCATGGGCGCTGTCGTGGACACTGTCGACCACGCTGTCGCCGAACACGCCAGGCGCAATTTCCTGGCGAGACGCCTCGCGGTGCGCCCACGACGAATCCACGAACTCGTCCCGTTCGGCCTGCCGTCGATCGCGGCGGGCCTGCTCGGCACCCTCGGCCACCGGCGAGGTGTCGGTGAAGTCCGCCCAATCCGTGGCCACTTGCTGGCCGTGGCGCCTGGCCCGTGAAGCCGTGCGCCGCCCCCAAGGACTGCGCCAGACCAGCCAGATCGCCAGAGGCAGCAACAGCAGCAACCACGGCAGCATCGGCATCCCGCGGTTGGCGCTCAGGGAGTGCCGGGCTCAGCCCGGGCGGCGAGCGCCTTGCCCACGGCCAACACCAGCAGGGCGCACAGCCCGCCAGCCGCATAACGCACGACATCGCCTTGCGGCGGGTAACCCTGGATGGCCGGGTCCGTCACCGCCAGGGTGCCCGCGATCCAGCCCAGCAGCATGCCGCCAGCCGTGACGATGATGGGGAAACGGTCCATCAGGCGCAGCACCAAACCACTGCCCCACACGATGATGGGGATGCTCACCAGCAGGCCGAAAATCACCAGCGGCATCTGATGGCCTTCGTGGCCGGCGCTTTGGGCCGCACCCGCGATGCCGATGACGTTGTCCACGCTCATCACGAAATCGGCCACGATGATGGTCTTGATGGCCCCCATCAGGCGATCACTGGCCTGCAGGTTGCCGTGGTCCTCGTCTTCCGGCACCAGCAGCTTGACGCCAATCCACAGCAGCAGGGCCGCGCCCACCAGTTTCAGGTAAGGCAACGCCAGCAACGACATCGCGAAGAAAATCAGCACCACGCGCAAGACGATGGCACCGGCGGTGCCCCACAGGATGCCTTTGCGGCGCAACTCAGGTGGCAGGTTGCGGCAAGCCAGAGCGATGACGATGGCGTTGTCGCCGCCCAGCAAGATGTCGATCATGATGATCTGGCCAACTGCAAGCCAGAACTCAGGGGTGAGGAAAGCGTCCATGTGCGAAGAAAGAATCAGGCTCTGAGTGTAGGGGCTGAGGGTGACGTTTTGCCCAAAAACCGGGCCGGCGAACCACCCCATCAGGGCGATGCGCCGGCCCCATGAATTCGGCCAGAATCAGGCAGATCCCGGCCGACTCAAGTCGCAGCGATCAGATCAGCGACTTCAGGATGCGGCCCATTTCCGACGGGTTGCGCGTGACCTTGAAACCGCACTCTTCCATGACCGCCAGCTTGGCATCGGCCGTGTCGGCGCCACCAGAGATCAGCGCACCGGCGTGGCCCATGCGCTTGCCCGGAGGGGCGGTGACACCGGCGATGAAACCGACGATGGGCTTCTTCATGTGGTCCTTGCACCATTGGGCGGCTTCGGCTTCGTCCGGACCACCGATTTCACCGATCATGATGACGGCGTCGGTCTCGGGGTCGTCGTTGAAGGCGCGCATCACGTCGATGTGCTTCAAGCCGTTGATCGGGTCACCGCCGATGCCCACGGCGCTGGACTGACCCAAGCCGAGTTCGGTCAACTGCGCCACGGCTTCGTAGGTCAGCGTGCCGGAGCGCGAGACCACGCCGATGCGGCCCTTGCGGTGGATGTGACCGGGCATGATGCCGATCTTGATCTCTTCGGGCGTGATCAGGCCGGGGCAGTTGGGGCCCAGCAGCAGGGTCTTCTTGCCGCCGGCCGCTTCCTTGGCCTTCATCTTGTTGCGCACCATCAGCATGTCGCGCACGGGGATGCCTTCGGTGATGGCGATGACCAGGTCCAGGTCGGCCTCGACGGCTTCCCAGATGGCGTCAGCGGCACCGGCGGGCGGCACATAGATCACCGACACGGTGGCGCCAGTTTGCTGCGATGCTTCCTTCACGGAGGCATAAATGGGGATGTCCGAGAACTTCTCGCCGGCCTTCTTGGGGTTCACGCCCGCCACGAAAGCGTTCTTGCCATTGGCATAGGCTTGGCAACCGAGGGTGTGGAACTGACCGGTCTTGCCCGTGATGCCCTGGGTGATGACCTTGGTGTCCTTGTTGATGAGGATGCTCATGATGGTTCTTTCCTGGGGCGTTACTTGACGGCGGCGACGATTTTGGTGGCCGCTTCGGCCATCGTGTCGACGCTGATGATGGGCAGACCGGAGTCGGCCAGCATCTTCTTGCCCAGGTCTTCGTTGGTGCCCTTCATGCGGACCACCAGCGGCACGTTCAGGTTCACGGCCTTGCAGGCGGTGATGACGCCGTCGGCGATGGTGTCGCACTTCATGATGCCGCCGAAGATGTTGACCAGGATGCCCTTGACGTCAGGGTTCTTGAGCATGATCTTGAAGGCTTCGGTGACCTTCTCGGCGGTGGCGCCACCGCCCACGTCCAGGAAGTTGGCCGGCTCGCCGCCGAACAGCTTGATGGTGTCCATGGTGGCCATGGCCAGACCGGCGCCGTTCACCAGGCAGCCGATGTTGCCGTCGAGCTGGATGTAGGCCAGGTCGAACTTGGAGGCCTCGACTTCGGCCGGATCTTCTTCGTCCAGGTCGCGGTAGGCCACGATCTCGGGGTGGCGGTACAGCGCGTTGCTGTCAAAGTTGAACTTGGCGTCGAGGGCGATCACATTGCCCTTGCCGTCGCGGTTCAGCGGGTTGATTTCCACCAGCGACGCGTCGGTGTCCATGTAGCACTGGTACAGCTTTTGGAAGATGTCCTTGGCCTGGGCTTGCGAGTCAGCGGGCATGCCGATGCCGTCGGCGATCTGCTGGGCTTGCGCGTCGGTCAGGCCGGCCAGCGGGTCGATGAAGACGGTGATGATCTTCTCGGGCGTGCTGTGGGCGACTTCTTCGATGTCCATGCCGCCTTCGCTGGAAGCGATGAAGGCAATCTTCTGGGTGCCGCGGTCGGTGACCACGGACACGTAGTATTCCTTCTGGATGTCAGCGCCATCTTCGATGTAGAGGCGGTTGACCTTCTGGCCTTCGGGGCCGGTCTGGTGGGTCTTGAGCTGCATGCCCAGGATGTCATTGGCCAGACGACGCACGTCGTCGATGGACTTGGCCACCTTCACGCCACCACCCTTGCCACGACCACCGGCATGGATCTGGGCCTTGACCACCCACACGGGGCCGCCGAGCTTTTCGGCCGCAGCCACGGCTTCGTCAACGGAAAACGCCGGGATGCCTCTTGGGACCGGCACGCCAAATCGGCTCAGGATCTCTTTGCCTTGGTACTCATGAATCTTCATGGGGATCTCGCAATGTGGTGATGCGTTCGTGTCGAACGTGACAAAACCCGCCCAGGCCGATCAGGCGGGGGCGAGCGCAACGCCCTCCGGGTTGGCCGGCTTGCGTTGCACCGATCAGCATAGCACTGCCACCCCCGAGAATGAAGGTGGTTTTCCGCAGGGCAGCATGGGAGCGCGCGTGCGAAACGCCGCGGAAGACGCCAAAAGGCGTGTGATACAGGGCGTGGCGACAGGGTGGGGCGACCCAGCCAGCCTGGCATGGGCTCTGCCGGGATGGGGATCGAGGGATGTGCCGTCACAGCGAGCCATCACAGCGAGCCGTCGCTGCTGGCGTCGTCAGGGCCGGTGTCCAGCGCCTCGCCATCGCCCTCGCAGCCCCCCTCTCCGCGGGTGACCCGGCGCACCACGTCGGAGGAGAAACCCCGGGCCGTCAGGAAGCGCATCTGCTTGGCGCGTTCTTGCGGCACCTGGGCCACTGCGCCATAACGCCTGACCCACAAGGCGTGGGCACGGGCCAATTCGGTGTCGCGCAGGCTGCGGACCACGGCCTGGGCGATGTCGGACGGCAGTCGATGCTGCGTCAGTTCGGCCTGGATGCGTGCCGCGCCGAAACGGGCTGCCTTGCGGTGGACCATGGACTCGGCGAAGCGCTCTGCCGACAGGAAGCCGCGGGCTTCCAGCTCGTCCAGCGCAGCATCCACCTGCTCAGCCGATTCGGCGTGGGGCGCCAGCTTGCGCTTGAGTTCCAGCCGAGAGTGCTCACGGGCGGCGAGGTATTTCAGGGCACGCCCTTTGAGCGACAGTTTCATGGGGCACCCCACACCGCACGCTCAGCCAAGCCGCTCAACCCATTCACTCGGCCGAGGACGCATCCGTCCCCACCGGGCGCAGGGAAATGCCCAGGGATTCGCGGATCTTGTTCTCGATTTCGCGGGCCAGGTCACCGTTTTCACGCAGGAATTCGCGGGCGTTGTCTTTGCCCTGGCCGATTTTTTCCCCGCTGTAGGCGTACCAGGCACCCGACTTGTCCACCACCTTGGCGGTGACGCCCAGGTCGATGACCTCGCCTTCGCGGCTGATGCCTTCACCATAGAGGATGTCGAATTCGGCCGTCTTGAAGGGAGGCGCCACCTTGTTCTTGACGACCTTGACCTTGGTTTCGTTGCCCACGATCTCTTCGCCACGCTTGATGGAGCCGGTGCGACGGATGTCCAGGCGCACAGACGCGTAGAACTTCAGCGCGTTGCCACCGGTGGTGGTTTCGGGGCTGCCGAACATGACGCCGATCTTCATGCGGATCTGGTTGATGAAGATGACGGTGCAGTTCGTCTTCTTGATGTTGGCCGTCAGCTTGCGCAAGGCCTGGCTCATCAGGCGGGCCTGCAAGCCAGGCAGCGCGTCGCCCATTTCGCCTTCGAGTTCGGCCTTGGGCGTCAGCGCGGCCACGGAGTCCACGACGATCAGGTCCACCGAGCCGGAACGCACCAGGGCATCGACGATTTCCAGGGCCTGCTCGCCGGTGTCGGGCTGGGAGATCAGCAGGTCTTGCAGGTTGACGCCCAGCTTCTGGGCGTACTGGGCGTCCAGAGCGTGTTCGGCGTCGATGAAGGCGCAGACACCGCCCAGCTTCTGCATTTCAGAGACGACTTGCAGGGTCAGCGTGGTTTTGCCGGACGACTCAGGGCCGTAGATTTCGATGACGCGGCCACGCGGCAGGCCACCGACGCCCAGCGCGATGTCCAGGCCCAGGGAGCCGGTGGAGACGACCTGGATGTCCTCGATCACTTCGCCTTCGCCCAGGCGCATGATGGAGCCCTTGCCGAACTGCTTTTCAATCTGGGCCAGGGCAGCCTGGAGGGCCTTGGCTTTTTCGGTGTTGAGGTTGGACTTCGCAGTGGCTTCCATGGGGTCTCCGGCACTGGGCCTGTTGATTCGGGGTGCAGTCACAAACGGCTTTTCGCCTGTCTGCCTGTCGGGCTGTGTTGGCTGCATTATGGCAAAGACTGGATATCTGTACAGTACCTTGCGCTGATTTTTTTATCCCTCTTGAGGGGGTGTCTGTTGTCACGCGCCGGCGGGGTCGCTGCCTTAGACTGGTTCGATGAGCCTCGCCCACCCCCACCCTCCCGCTGCCATCCCCCGGCCCCGCGTCAACCTCGCGCTGCAGGGCGGTGGCTCCCACGGGGCGTTCACCTGGGGCGTGCTGGACCGGCTGCTGGACGAGGACGGCCTGGACATCGGCGCCATCTCGGGCACCAGTGCAGGCGCACTCAACGGGGCGGTGGCGCTGTCGGGGTATGTGACGGGCTTCCAAAGCAGCGCCTCGAAGCACACCACAGCAGGCAAGCCAGGGGGGGCGACAGAAGGCGGCGCAGACGATGCCATCCGGCAAGCCCGCAAGCACGCGCAGAAAGCCCTGCACGACTTCTGGCAGGACGTCAGCCAGCACGGCCCCCTGGTGTCACCCATGACGCTGCAGGCCGACGGCCAACTCAAGAGCCAGTTCAATTTCGACCAGTTCCCGGCCTACCAGTGGCTGAACATGTTCACCCGGGCCTTCAGCCCCTACGAGTTCAACCCGCTGAACCTCAACCCGCTGCGCGACATCCTGGTGCGACACGTGGACGTCGAAGCCCTGCACACCGGCTGCGCGCACTGCGGCATCCCGCTGTTCGTGACGGCCACCTCGGTGCGCACCGGCCAGGCGCGCGTGTTCAGCGCCGAGCAGCTCAGCCTGGACGCGCTGCTCGCATCGGCCTGCCTGCCCTTCGCCTTCCAGGCGGTGGAGATCGACGGCGAGCACTTCTGGGACGGCGGCTACACCGGCAACCCGGCGCTGTTCCCGCTGATCTACAACACGCCCAACAGCGACCTGCTGCTGGTGCGCCTCAATCCCCTGCAGCGCGAGGATCACCCGACGCGCAGCATCGACATCATCGACCGGCTCAGCGAAATCACCTTCAACGCCAGCCTGATCGGCGAGATGCGCGCCATCGCCTTCGTCAAGCGCCTGCTCAAGGAAGACAAGCTCGACCCCGGCCGCTACAAGAACCTGCACATGCACATGGTCGCCGACGATGCAGGCATGGCCGAGTTCAACGCGTCCAGCAAGTTCAACACCGACTGGGCGTTCCTGCAGACGCTGCACCAACTGGGCCACCGCGCCGCCAGCCTGTGGCTCACCCAGCACCGCGAGCAGATCGGCCACAGCAGCAGCTTCGACATCGAAGGCTTCTTCCTGGGGCAGCACACCCCCCCGTCACACCCGCACACGCAAGACCCGCATCCTTGATGTGCCGCAAGTCTGGCCAGCCAGGTCGGCGCGAACATGAAGGCCTGAACCACCCAGAGAGACAAGCAAGGCGCCCCATGACCCTCGACCACCATCCCCTCGCCAAAGACTTTCCCGAACTCAAGGACAAGATCCACGCCTTGAAGACCAGCGATGCGCATTTCGCCCGCCTGGAGCGCGAATACGAAGACCTCGACAAAGCCATCGTGCGCCTGGAAACGGGCATCGAGCACAGTTCCGCCGCGGACTTCGAAGCCAAGAAGCTTCGCCGCGTGTCCCTCAAGGACGAGCTCTACGCGCTGCTCAAGGCCTGACAAAAGCAGGACGCCGACCTGAACGCCTTGGCGTCGGTCGGTGGCATGCCACTTAAAATGGCGGGATGACCCCTCCCGCATCTGCCGCCTCCACCGCCCCCCTGTCCACCGGCACGCCTGACGCCGCCCCGCCGCCCATGCGCTTGTCGGGGCTGGAGCCTGTGCTCATCGGGCAAGGGTCGCTGTTCGTCAACGTCGGTGAACGCACCAACGTGACGGGCTCGAAGGCCTTCGCGCGGATGATCCTGGAGGGGCGTTTCGAGGACGCGCTGTCCGTGGCCCGCCAGCAGGTGGAAAACGGCGCCCAGGTCATCGACATCAACATGGACGAGGCCATGCTGGACAGCCAGGCCGCCATGGTGCGCTTCCTGAACCTGATCGCCGGCGAGCCGGAAATCGCGCGCGTGCCGATCATGATCGACTCGTCCAAATGGGACGTGATCGAGGCCGGACTGAAGTGCGTGCAGGGCAAAGGCATCGTCAACTCGATCTCGCTGAAGGAAGGCGTCGAGAACTTCGTCCATCAGGCCAAGCTGGTCAAGCGCTATGGCGCGGCGGCCGTGGTCATGGCCTTCGACGAACAAGGCCAGGCCGACACCTTCGCGCGCAAGAAAGAGATCTGCGAGCGCGCCTACCGCATCCTGGTCGACGAGGTCGGCTTCCCGCCGGAAGACATCGTCTTCGACCCGAACATCTTCGCCATCGCCACCGGCATCGAGGAGCACGACAACTACGCCGTGGACTTCATCGAGGCCACGCGCTGGATCAAGCAAAACCTGCCCGGCGCCAAGGTCTCGGGCGGCGTGTCGAACGTGTCCTTCAGCTTCCGTGGCAACGAGCCGGTGCGCGAGGCCATCCACACCGTCTTCCTGTACCACGCCATCCAGGCGGGCATGGACATGGGCATCGTCAACGCCGGCATGGTCGGCGTGTACGACGACCTGGACGCCAACTTGCGCGAGCTGGTCGAAGACATCGTGCTCAACCGTCAGCCCGTGTTCAAGGACGGCGAAGACACCTCGCTGACGCCGACCGAGCGCCTGCTGGCCATCGCCGAGCAGGTCAAGGGCGCCGCCAAGGACGATTCGGCCAAGCTGGCCTGGCGGGGCACCGCCGAGGCACCCGCCACCGTCGAGCACCGCCTGAGCCACGCCCTGGTGCACGGCATCACCGAGTTCATCACCGCCGACACCGAAGAGTGCTACCAAAAGATCAAGGCGGGCGGCGGACGCCCCCTGCACGTGATCGAAGGCCCGCTGATGGCCGGCATGAACACCGTGGGCGACCTGTTCGGCGCCGGCAAGATGTTCCTGCCGCAGGTGGTGAAATCGGCCCGCGTGATGAAGCAGGCCGTGGCCCACCTGCTGCCTTACATCGAAGAAGAAAAGAAGCTGCTGATCGAAGGCGGCGGGGATGCCAAGGCCAAGGGCAAGATCGTGATCGCCACCGTCAAGGGCGATGTGCACGACATCGGCAAGAACATCGTGACCGTGGTCCTGCAGTGCAACAACTTCGAGGTGGTCAACATGGGCGTGATGGTCCCGTGCAAGGACATCCTCGACAAGGCCAAGGAGGTGGGCGCGGACATCATCGGCCTCTCAGGCCTGATCACGCCCTCGCTGGAAGAGATGCAGTACGTCGCCGCCGAGATGGAGCGCGACCCCTATTTCCGTGAGCGCCAGTCGCCGCTGCTGATCGGTGGCGCCACCTGCTCGCGCGTGCACACGGCCGTGAAGATCGCGCCGAACTACAGCGGCCCGGTGGTCTATGTGCCCGATGCCTCGCGCGCGGTGGGCGTGTGCTCCGAGTTGCTGAGCGACGAGCGTCAGGTGGCCTACATCGCCGAGCTCAACGCCGACTATGCCAAGGTGCGCGAGCAGCACGCCAACAAGAAGGCCACGCCGATGGTGTCGCTGGCCGAGGCCCGCGCCAACAAGGCGGTGGTGGACTTCGCGGCCCACACGCCCGAGGCACCGAAGTTCATCGGCCGGCGCGTGTTCAAGAACTACGACCTGGGTGAACTGGCCCCTTACATCGACTGGTCGCCCTTCTTCCAGACCTGGGACCTGCATGGCCCCTACCCCGCCATCCTGAAAGATGCGGTCGTGGGCGAGGAGGCGCAGCGCGTGTTCGCCGATGCCCAGGCCATGCTCAAGAAGATCGTCGAAGGCCGGTGGCTGACGGCCAACGGCGTGATCGGCCTGTACCCGGCCAACACGGTGGACGACGATGCCATCGCGCTGTACGCCGACGAGACCCGCACGACCGAGCTGATGCGCTGGCACCCGCTGCGCATGCAGAGCGAGCGCCCGGTGGTCGATGGTGTGAAGCGCCCCAACCGCTCGCTGGCCGATTTCGTGGCCCCGCGCCCGGAGGCAGGCGGCAAGGCCGACTACATCGGCATGTTCGCCGTGACCGCGGGCCTGAACATCGAGAAGAAGGAAGCCGAGTTCATGGCCCACCATGACGACTACTCGGCCATCATGCTCAAGGCCCTGGCCGACCGCCTGGCCGAGGCCTTCGCCGAGCGCATGCACGAACGCGTGCGCAAGGAGTTCTGGGGCTACGCCGACGCCGAGGTGCTGGACAACACCCAGCTCATCAAGGAGCAGTACCGCGGCATCCGCCCGGCACCGGGCTACCCCGCCTGCCCCGACCACACCGTCAAGCGCGACATGTTCAAGGTGCTGGAAGCCCACGAGGTCCACATGCACCTGACCGAAAGCCTGGCCATGATGCCGGCGGCCAGCGTCAGCGGCTTCTACATGGCCCACCCGGAAGCGGCCTACTTCAACGTGGGCAAGATCAGTGGCGACCAGCTGGAAGATTGGGCGCAACGCACCGGCCACAGCGTGACCGATGCCGAGCGCGCATTGGCACCACTGCTCTGAGCCTGCGGCGGGCGAGCCTGGGGCACCCTGTGGTTTGACCGGAGGCTGGGCGTGACGGATGTCGCACCTGCCTCCCCTTTCTGACGCAACCGTTTCAGGCACTTACACCTGAGGCATTCGGCTGCAGCTCGCGCCCCAGGTGACGTGGCAAATTGGCAACGCCTTTGCACCGCTTCGTGCCGCCCACCCGCGGCCACCTGCGTCACCCACCGCTTGCCATGCCGCTGTTCGCCCTGTCCTCTGCCCTGTTGCGCTGTGCCAGCGTCGTCAGGCGCATCCACATCCCCCAGCCGATGGCGGTCAGCCGCGTGGCCATGGCCGTCCTGGCAAGCGCCACGCTGGCGCTGGGTGGTTGCGGCGGCGGGGACTCGTCGAGCAATGCCACGCGCGAACAGGCTGCGGCCAAGCCCGCCAACGATGTCGAGGCCTACCGCTTCTTGCAGCAGGCGAGTTTCGGGCCGACGCCCGACCAAGCAGCACACCTCAGCAGTGTCGGCTACCTGCCGTGGATCGACGCGCAGTTCAAAGCCCCCGTCAGCAGCACCCACCTGGCCACGACCAACGCGAGCGCCAGCGCGCTGCAGCGCTCCGCGGCCATGGCCGATGACATCGCACGCAGTTGGTGGACACACGCCGTGCGCGACGACGCATCGCAACTGCGCCACCGGGTCGCCTTCGCCCTGTCTGAAATCTTCGTGGTCTCGACCGTGTCGCTCGACAAAGGCGCCATGGTGGCCAGCTACCTCGACATGCTCACCGCCCGGGCCGATGGCAGCTACCGCGATCTGCTGGAGGCCGTGGCGCTGCACCCGGCCATGGGCACTTACCTCTCTCACCTGGCCAACGTGAAGGAAGACGGCAAAGGCCGTGTGCCCGACGAGAACTTTGCCCGCGAGGTGATGCAGCTGTTCTCGATCGGCCTGCACGAACTGGAAGACAACGGCCAGCCACGCCTGGTCAATGGCAAATTCGTCGAAACCTACACCGCCGCCGACATCAAAGGCCTGGCGCGCGTTTTCACGGGTTTCAGCTGGTACCGCCCTCCCGGCAAGGAAGGCCTGGCCTGGTGGGTGTGCTACTGGCGAGGCGCCGATTGCCGAGACGCCGACCAATTCATCCTGCCCATGTCGAGCTACCCCGAGGCACACGCCACGGCCGCCAAGCAGTTCCTCGGCGTGACCATCCCGGCACAAAGCACGCCCGACCCACGCGCCAGCCTGAAGATCGCACTGGACACCCTGGCCAACCACCACAACACGGCACCATTCATCAGCAGGCAACTCATCCAGCGTCTGGTCACCAGCAACCCCAGCAATGCCTATGTGGCAGATGTGACCCAGGCCTGGCGTCAGAGCAACGGCAACCTGCGCAAGGTGGTGGAAGCCATCCTGATGCACCGCGAGGCCCGGCAGCCCAGCACAGTGCAAGACGTCCGCCAGTACGGCAAGCTGCGCGAACCCCTGTTGCGCGCCACCCACCTGCTGCGCGCCATCCCCCACACCAGCGACCAGTTCAACGCCGGAGGCCCCGCCCCGTACTACTTCGCCATCGACACCACAGACCCCGGCGGCAGCCTGGGCCAGACGCCACTGCGGGCCCCCTCGGTCTTCAACTTCTTCCGCCCGGGCTACAAATCTCCGCAAAGCCAGACGGGGAATGCAGGCTTGGTGGCGCCGGAAATGCAGATCGCCAGCGAAACCTCGGCGCTGGGCTATGCCAATTTCGTGGCCACCATCCTGTCCAACGGCTGGGGGGAGTGGAGCAGCAGCCGCAACCGCCTGGACATCAACTTCGACCTCAGCGGCTGGACCTCGCAAGCCAGCAGCCCGTCAGCCCTGGTCGATGCGATTGCCACACGCATGCTGGGCAAAACGCTGCCCAGCGCCACGCGGGACGTGGCCATCGCCGGCGTGACCGCGATGCCGGCCGCCAATGACACCCAGAAGCGCAAGCGCGTGCAGGCCGCCATCCTGCTGGTCGCGATGTCGCCCGAGTACCTCGTCCAGCAGTGAGCGCCGACATGCCAGACCATCGCCCTGACCTGGAACGCAGGTCCTTCCTCCACCGCGCGGGACGCCTCACCGCCTTGGGCGCTGCCACCCCCCTGGGGCTGAACCTGGGCGCCATGACCCTGGCCGCCGCGCAAAGCAGCGGCAGCGGCTACCAGGCACTGGTGTGCATCTTCCTGGCCGGTGGCAACGATGCCTTCAACACCGTGCTGGCCACGGACACCACCTCCTGGGCGCACTACAACGCCCACCGCAAGCCCTCGGATGGCAGCATCGGCATCGCCTTGCCCGCGCCTGGCGTTGCGGCCAACGCAGCGGCCGCCGGCAACACACCGGAGCGCCTGGGCGGCGTGCTGCCCATCCCCCATGCCGGCCGCGCCGTGCACGCCGATCGCCAGTTCGCACTACACCCGGCATTGGCCCGCACGCAACAGCTTTACCAGTCAGGCCGCATGGCCGCGGTGGCCAACGTCGGGCCCTTGACGCGCCCGACCACCAAGGCCGATTACGCCAACGCCACCGCCAGCAAACCGGCCAAGCTGTTCTCCCACAACGACCAGCAATCCACCTGGCAGACCTTCTTCCCCGAAGGCGCCGCCGCCGGATGGGGCGGCTTGATGGGCGATGCCCTGCGCCTTGAAAACGGCACGGGCCGCAACGCCACCGATGCCTTGCTGGTGCGGCGCATGTTCACCTGCATGACACCCACCGGCGCGGGCGCCTGGCTGGCGGGCCGCGAAGTGCTGCCTTACCAGAGCAGCACCACGGGCATCCAGTCGCTGGGCAGTGCAGGCAAGATCTACGACAGCAGCGCCTTGCAGGCCTCGGTGGCCACGATGCTCGGCGGGCGCGATGCGAATGGCAACAACCCCATCGCATCGACCAACCTGTTCATGCTGGACCACCAGCAGCTGGTGCAACGCGCCCTGCAAGCCAACACGCTGCTGGCCGCGAACCTCTCGCCGCTGGGCATCGCGCCCTGGAGCACAGCGGGCATCACCAACCCTGGCAGCGATGCCATGCTCAAGTACACCAGCCCGGTCGATGGCACGCAGAAGTTCAACGGCCTGGCCGCACAGCTGCAGATGGTGGCGCGCATGATCGACCTCAACCGCACCGCCAACCTGGGCATGAACAAGCAATTCTTCATGGTGAGCCTGGGGGGCTTTGACACCCACGACAACCAGGTCAGCGATCAGGCCGAACGCCTGGCTCAGCTCGACCACGCGCTGGCCTACTTTGACAACGTGCTGGGGGCCATGCCCGGCCTCGGCGACATGCGCAGCAACGTCACGACCTTCACCGCCTCCGACTTCGGACGGACCTTCACCAGCAATGGCGATGGCACCGACCACGGCTGGGGCGCGCACCACCTGGTCATGGGCGGCTCCGTGATCGGCACCGAGGTCTACGGCACCTTCCCCCGCTACAGCACGGCCGATGCCCAAGGCAATTTCAGCAGCACCGACCAGATCCAGAACGGGGT
>Ga0209107_10000036_pt1 | contig 80819 bp, 67 predicted proteins | sample LakErihyJuly2011_2_FD_187460 | JGI IMG/M metagenome (GOLD analysis project Ga0209107, IMG submission 187460) | Freshwater microbial communities from dead zone in Lake Erie, Canada - CCB hypolimnion July 2011 (SPAdes) (version 2) | ecosystem: Environmental > Aquatic > Freshwater > Lentic >...
CTACCTGATTAAAGTTCAATATTGGGATATCAAAGATGAAATCGGATTTAGGCTTATGATCGATAACGCTATCTATCGTATGCTCTTTAACTGCCTCAACAATATCAATTACCACTTTACAATGGCCACTAGCTCCAAACAAATACATATTAATTTCCTTTAAAAGCTTCTGTTGTAACCTGCCCTTCACTATTGATACCTTCTTTCATAATTACTTTTTTAACTGTCAAAAATACTATTTTTAAATCTAACAAAAAACTAATATTATCAACATACCAAACGTCATATTCAAATTTTTGTTGCCACGAAATGGCGTTCCTCCCATTTACTTGTGCCCAGCCGGTAATTCCTGGCTTTACTTCATGACGAAGGCGTTGATTTGGGGAATATAAAGGAAGATATTCTGGTAATAAAGGACGTGGTCCTACTATACTCATATCTCCCATAAGTACATTCAATAATTGAGGTAGTTCGTCTAATGATGTTTTCCGTAAAAACTTACCAATTTTTGTTAATCTTTGTCCGTCTGAAAGTAGATTATTTTGAGAATCTTTTTTATCATTCATAGTTTTAAACTTGATGATTCTAAAAATCTTTTTAGATAAACCCGGACGCAATTGAAAAAAAAAGGGTTTTCCTTGATTGGCAAAATAAAGACCTATTGTGGCTAAAATGAATATGGGACTTAACAGCACTAAACCAAAACAAGCTACTGTTAAATCAAATATTCTTTTAAAAAATGATTTATACATTCAATTCTAATTTTTTATATTCAGCCAAAATGGCTTTCCAAACAACTTCTTGTTCGTACCGGGACGCAATCATAAGTCTAGAATTTTGTACTAAAAAACTTCTCAAAGCATCATCTTCCATCATTTTTTTCATTGCTCCAAAAATCGCACTGCTGTCTTTTACTGGAATAATAGTGCCGTTTTCTCCCTCTACAATGATTTCGTTACAACCGTTGATATCCGTAACAATACTGGGCAATCCCATCGCTCCAGCTTGCATTACAACATTTGGAAAACCTTCGCGATAACTAGGAAAAACCAACGCATTAGAAACCGCAAGATAAGGCCTGACATCATTTTGATGCCCCACGGCAATAATATTAGGGTTAGTATTAATTTGATGCAGAGTTTCGATTTGCAATGGATCAAGATGATCTTCTTGAGAACCTACTAACACTAATTTGACTGCCGCTTTGATATCATTCAATTTTTGAAAAGCGGCAATCATTTCATTAATGCCTTTATCTCCTACCAAACGTCCGACGAAAATAAACACAAAATCTTCTGGAGTAATTCCTAAATTAGATTTTAGCATCTGTTTTTCTACGTCTGAAAAATGTTCTGGATTGAAATGACTAGTGTTGATTCCGTTAGAGCTACCGTTGCCTATTACTTTTAATTTTCCTGGTTTGCAAAATTTTTCCTGAATAATAATTTCTTTCAAAGTATTAGAATTCGGATAAATCATAGTTGCTGACCAGTACGTTATTTTTTCTACACCATTTAATAACTGCCGTTTATTGCCTTTTGCTTCTAATAAAGGAAGTCCTGCAATAGTGTGTAAGCGATGCGGCACTCGTGCCAATTTAGCCGCTAACATCCCTACGGTTCCTGCCTTTGGAGTATGGGTATGAACGATAAATGGCTTTTCTCTTCTAAAATAGTTGTATAATTGCCAAAACGCCTTTAAATCTTGCAAAGGCGTTATTTTTCTGGTCATTTCCACAGCATATACATTGACCCCTTGCGCCTTACCCACTTGCTCTAAACTAGGTTTATCAGAAGATATTGCCGTAACATCATAGAATTGCCTCATATAATTCAACTGATTCTCCAGTAATTTCTCTAATGAAACGGGAATTGTTGTTATTCTGACAAGTTTTTTGTTCACTTTGTAAAACTATTTTTGCTGTTCTTAATAATAATCTGATTTACAAATCCTATATTTTTTCCTTTTCCCTAAAATGAATCAATTGGTGCAGGGCATATAGAAACAGAGGCAAAAACATTAATCGCATTCTGCTGGCTAAACCTAAATTATAGATATAAAAAGCAATCATCAAAAAAATACTACCTCCTATCAAAAAAGCCAATTTAATTTCACCAGAAACAACAACTTTTCTTTTAATCAAATAAATTATACCCCATAGAAACAACAGTAAAACAAGACTGTTTTCAACAGAAATAACGTATTGATAAAATGTTGAGGCATCATAGTATAAAGGTCGAAATAGAAGCAACCAAATACGCTCTAAATAATTCGATGCCATTAAATCAACTCCACTCCCGCCACCTAATGCATAAGCATTAATTTCATTCCACTTTCTTGAAATAACTTTAAAAGTAAAACCGTCAAGATTAATAAATTGCATAAGTATTGGCATAGAAAAACCAAGTACAATTAATGTCAATAATAACAGTTTTGCCTTGATTTTTTTGGATACATCGTGTTGCGTCATGTAATATATAAAAAAAGCACCAAAAGTCACCACAAAAATATGTGGTCTAAGCAATAGTAAAAGTATTAAAACTATACCGTGCAAAAGACTGAATCGGAACTTCATTTTATTTTCAAAGAACAAGTATGTCAAAAAAAAGAAAACTAATACATCTTTGCCAACAAAACCAGACCAATAATGCAAGGAAGGCAACAAAAAGAACAACTGGGTAAAAGAAATCCCATAAATCGTCAATCCCATTATATAATGCTTAGACATCTCATCAAAATACCATAAAAAAGCTTGAAAACTAATAGCCGAAAAAAGAAAGTATAGTATAAATTTTGAAATTCCTATCTTAACTAAAGGATAAATCAGAAAAGCCATAAATTGACTTCCTAATCCAAAAGCTGAAAACCAAGAGTTGGCAGTTTTAGCAGTTTCATAAAAAAAATTGGCATCTATTATATTATCGCTGTAAGCTATACCTGCGGCTGTAAAATGAACCAAAAAAAGAAGAAACAAAACTATTTTTTGATCTTTATTACACTTTAAATAATAGGCTTTTGAAATAAAAAAAATATAAATAAAAATTAAAAATGAAGTAATAAAATTTATCATTTATTTATCTTAATATTATTACGCATTGAATGCAAATACCATTTTTGAAAACAAAAAAAAGTCCATACCCTAAAAGTATTATCTACTCTCTTTTCAAGATGATATTGAATCATTTTGCTGATAAATTCATAATTAAATATTTGCTGTTCCTGAATAAAGTTTGGTTCTACATAGAAAAGTAATTCTTCTTTTAAATGAGTACGAAGCCAATCTCCAACTGGAACACCAAAACCTTTTTTTGATTTATCCAAAAAGCCTTTTGGAAAATTATCTTTGAAAGCCTCTTTAAGTAAATGTTTTTTATCCCAGCCATTTATCAAGAAGGCCTCTGGTAACTGTGAAGTAAAATCCCACAGTTCTTTATTGAGAAATGGCGCTCTACACTCAATCGAATTCAACATACTTACTCGATCTACTTTAACGAGCATATCGCCTTCTAAACTCAAAATACGATCTATATTCCTGAAATCAGTCAGAGTTGTTTTATTGTTACCAATTACATCTTTATAATAAGAAAAACTATCATTTTCTAAAAATTCCTTCGTTAAAACAGAACTGATTTCATCCGATTGAAAACCTAATGAAATTATATTAGTGTAAAAATCACCTTCATAATTTATGGCTTTAATTAATCGGTTAATTTTAAAACTCATCCCTCTCGTATCGTCTTGGATATTAAGTATTTTTTGAAAAAATTTCTGCGTCTTTTGATGCATTTGTTTAGGAACAAAATCGATATATTTCTGATTAAGCTTGCCGATATAGTATTTGTTATACCCCCCAAAAACTTCATCGCCACCATCACCTGTAAGAGCTAATTTGACATTTTGAGCCACTCTATTAGATACCAAATATGTTGGCAATGCCGATGAATCCGCAAAGGGTTCGTCAAAGTTTAGAATGATTTGATGTAAATTATTCTTTACATCATTTTCGGTTATAATAAATTCGTGGTGTTTACTATCAATTATACTTGAAACTGTTCTCGATTTTTCAGACTCATCAAAACCTTTTTTGTCAAACCCGATTGAAAAAGTTTCAATCTTTTGTTTAGATTGTTCGGATAAACACAAAGAAATGATAGAAGAATCTACACCTCCTGAAAGAAAAGTTCCCAACGGAACATCAGAAATAGATCTGCTTTTTACACTTTCTCGAATTTTTTGAGCAGTAACAATTTTAGCCTCTTGTTTTGATATTCCTTTATAATTAACATAAGTATTCGATTTAATGACACGGTCCTTTATAGATAGAGTTACGCAATCAATCTCTAAGAAATGATTGGCGTTTAATTTATTTATTCCCTCATAAATTGTATAAGGTGCTGGAATATAAGTCAATTGAAAATATAAATTCACTGCCTTTTTATTCAAATCTGGCCTATTGTCCAGTACTTTCAACAGCGATTTTAACTCTGAACACCAATAAAAAGTACCGCCATTTAGGGAATAATACAGTGGTTTTTCGCCAAAAAAATCACGTGCTATAAATACTTTATTTACTGTTTTGTCATAAATACTGAAAGCAAACATACCATCTAGCCAGGAAAACGAGTCCACTCCATATTTTTCGTATAAAGCAATAATTACCTCCGTGTCGGAATTGGTTTTGAAATTATATCCAACTAGATATTCCTGCTTTAATATTTTGTAATTATAAATTTCACCATTAAAAACAATAACTTTTTGGTTATCCGCTGAAAAAATAGGCTGTTTCCCTGTTGATAAATCTATGATAGACAATCTCCGCATAGCCATTCCAACTGAATAATCTGTACCACTTTCTGTAAAAAAACCATCTTGATCCGGCCCACGATGAATAATTTGCTGATTCATCTGATCCAATATACCATCAATAATGTTTTTTTCTATAAGGCTTTTTGATACAAATCCGTTTATTCCGCACATTCTTTTTGAAAATTTAATAAGCTAATTTGTTAAAATTAAACAAACGTGCTATCGTTAGTAAAAAAGCAGAATTTTTTTTGACTCTTTAATGCTTTTTCATTTTAATTTGTTGACAACCGAAAGATAACTTCCGCTATTGCTCTCAACTGTATAATATTTTGCGAAATCATAATAATTTTGCAGACCTATCTCCCTGAAATAATCTTGGTTGTTATATACATTTTCAAATGCAATTACCCAATCCTCGTTTGAAGTGGCAAAAAGATTTTTTTTATTCCTGTTAATTTTAACATTGGCTTCAAGTGGCGTGGCAATAGTGGGCAATGAGCATCCCATATATTGCACTAATTTAAAACCACACTTTCCTTGATTGAAGGGAGTGTTATCTAAAGGCATTATTCCAACATCAAATTTATTTATTTCTTCAATTTCAGTTTTAGAATCCCAATCGATAAAATTTACATTCAAATGTGCCAGTTTGTTTGATTCGTTCTTGTCGAAACCAACCAAGTTTAATTGAAATTTTATTTTTTGGGACAATTCTTCAAATGCCGGAATAAGTTTCAACACATTGACGCTGGTTGTCCTCGATCCTATCCAGCCTATCGTAAAAACAGCATTGTTTTCCTTTTTATTTTTTTGACAATAGAACTCTTCTCTAACTGATGTTGGAATTTCGATACAATTAGCATTAAGTTGGCTTATATACTTCGTCAAGTATGGACTTCCGCTCACTACATAATTGGCGTTTTTTATGACATTGTTAATTTTATTGGAAAGAAAGAGTTTTACAAGAAAATTAGGAGAAGAATCGTAGTTATGAAAAATGGCATCATCAAAATCAACAATGTAATTTATATTTAAAATCTTGAATAGTTTCTCGAAAATAGATGGAAAGTAAGGAAATAATTCGTATTCTATATAAATTAAATCATATTTATAAAGTTGCAATAGTTTAAAGGCTCTCCTTAAATAATAGTGTAGCGTGTAGCTAATTTTGACTGTTTTGCTTTTGCTGAAAAAGTGAGATTCAAATAATGGTGCGACTTCAACCTTTATCCCCGCTTTTTTGTAAGATTCTAAATACTGATAAATCCGGTACCTGCTACTGGGTCCAAGTTCGTTGTATTTTGGTAAAAATAAAATTTTCATCATTTCTATTTTATATATAAAACAAACCGTGCCAAACTCCCTTTATAATCATCTTAATTTTTGCTATTTTCAATTTTTCAAAAAGGAGAATACTTACAATCGTTTTACCAAATGACAAAAAATCTCTTAGAACAAAAAGAGGAAAAGTAAAAAAATACTTTTTATATATATAAATTTTATTGCGTGCATAATAAAACCTCCGTAAAGGTGAATGATTGGTACAAATTATTGGAATTCCCAAAATATAATGCATCTTGCTTTCGCCTAAATGATGGCATAATACACTATTCTGAGATTGAATAATCTTGTATTCGTTTTTCTGAAGTCGAAGACATAACTCAAAATCTACATAATCAATAAACATTTTAGTATCAAAACCTCCTACTGATTTTAAAATTGCAACATCACATAGGGAACCTGAAGTTATTGCAGTAAATACCTCTACATATGGTTTAGAGGCGACAACAAAATGATTGCTGTTCATATCTTTTAGACTAGGACAAACAATTGCTGTGGTAACATTTTTGAATCCCAAAAGTAAATCTTGCAAGGTTGCCCTTTCAAAATATGAATCTTGGTCCATAGTTAACATAAAATCAAAATGATTTTTATGAGCATATAATAGAGCTTGATTTAACGCTTCCGCTATACCAAGATTTGATTTGTTACTTAATACAACTATTTTTTCACTAACTAAATCTAACAATTGTTCAACTGTTTTTGAACCATTGTCGATAATTATGACTGCGTTTACTGAATCGACAAAAGAAGCGATGTTTTTCTTTAATAAATTAAAATTTGGGTCAAAGGTTATCACTACCCCTAAAGTGGTATTCATTTTCGCATGGAGTTTATGACAACTTGATTGCTATAAAAGCTTCAAGACCGCTAATAATGTTGCTTTTGATGTCTTATTGAAATTATAAAAAAAAATATCTAATTATTGTTTACTAATAAACAATAACGTTCAAAAAAACAAATTTCGTCTAACGCTGCTGCTTTTCAAAATGACTCATTTATTTAAATTAACATCATTTAAAAAATATTTAAAAAATATCACTAGCGAACTCAAATAAATCCAAGTTGGTATTAAAGTCAAATACTGTTCTTGAAAAAAAGACATAAAAAGTGGATACAACAAAATGGAATAAAAGAACGTAGGCATAAATTTACGTTCAGTAATTGCCTTTAAATAAAAAAAAGTATGCAAAATACCCATACTACAAATCATAATCATCATAAAAAGCATACCAAAATCTTGAAAATAAATTTTATATATACTATACACATTTGTGTCGAAAGGTACTGATGCATATTGATCTACCAAATCAATCGGCTTACCTTCGACCATTCCAGTTTTGTATAAAATGCTATATAAAAACCGAAAAGAATTATTGCCATAAGTACTGTCGTAATTAGAATGTATGAACGCATCAAAAGCGCTTAAACTTCCTATCAAGTACACCATAAAACTTTCAAAAATACCGGAAATATTTTCTAATAATGTGTTTTCGACAGAACCTCCCTTGTTGAGTAAAATCCCAATTGTTGCAAATAAAAATATAACACCCAAAATTCCATAAATTAGATATTTCATTTTCAATTTTTGAAAAACAATTAATATTCCAAAGAATAAACATAGGTAAAAAATGAAAAAAGTTCTTCCGGTGGAGAAAATACAAAAAACCAATAAAATCAAAGCTGATAGTATTAGTTTAATTTTATTACTTTTATTGTAAGCGAATTGATAACTTTGAACAAAGAAACTAACATAGGAAAAAGTGATACCATATTTTGAAAATCCAACATCTTGTTCTTGAACCGCAGAATTTCGCAGTCCTGCAAACAAACTGTCGTATATCATATATTCAATAGCAAGTTCATAACTTTTAAGAATATATACAGGCAAAAAAATCAATGTAATGCCAATAAGGAGAACGTCAATGTTTTTTCTTATTTCAAAGAAATGCGTCTCGTCTAAATTAGCAATCTGAGGTTTAAATTTCAGTTTAACGGCCAATCCACCCAAAGTAAACAATAGGACCCCTAAAGTATATATGGCAAGAGCTTTGAATGACAATCCAAAGATGGTTACTAGATTAAATGTATAGCATAAAAAATGAAAAAAAACAACAACAAACCAAACCAAACTAAATAAAAATGGCGGATAGCCCATTGTTTTGTTAAGATAATAATTAAACAAAACATTGAGTCCTATGATAAATAAAAAAACTATGTACCACATAAATTCCCTTTATTTCTATAACCAATAAAAAAAACAGTTAACAATAAGTAGACTAAGGCGCATACTAAAGTTGAATAGGAAGCAAATACAAATCCATATTTTGGGATAAAAACAATATTCAACACAACATTAACAAATAATGCAATAATGCTAAAAAGTAACATCGTTTTAGTTTTCAATTCAAATTCTAAGGGTTTATGTGCCAACATCGCTAATTGCCATAAAAATGCGCCAAAAATTATGGGCATTACTAACTCAAGCGACTGCTCAGTGACTTCAATTCCAACAATTCTTGTAATAAAAAAAACTCTCAAAAAGTAAGCTATTACAATAATCACTAAAAAAATTAGGGCTTCAAAAAAGATTAGTTTCTTCAAAAACTGCATAGCTCCTTTTTTATTCCCAGAATTATATTTTTGTGTCATAATAGGAAATCCTGCCACTAAAATTGGGGCATATAAAAGTGTGATACCTTTATTTAACATATCGTAAATAGCGGAATAGGTGCCTACATCTTTATCGTTTAAATAATAATCAATAATATATCTGTCCGAAACATTTAATAGGGACGAAATAGCAAACCAAAACGCCATTGGCCAACCATAATGAAATAAATAATTATTTTCTTTAAAGAGCGAAAGGAAGTAACCCTTGCTATATTTTTTAATAAATAAATCGACCGATATCTTAAAAAATTTAAAATCTATTCGTAGAAGTAGAGCAAATGATATTAAATAACTTATAAAAAAACTTATTGTTAGTCTAAGTAAAGTATCTATTTCAGTTAAAATTAAGTGAAAAGCAATTACCATTGCTAAAAAAACTAATATCCTGAAAAAATCAAAATAAAAAGATTTACGAGCATTAAATTTTGATTGATAAAAAACAATTGATAACGCCACCAAACTACCTAAAAACATTGTTAATGTACCAATAATTGAAATGGCAATGCCGACATTCATATAAGTTAAAATTCCGAAACAAAGTAAGCTTAGTGGAAAAAAAGTAAAAAAAAACAATTGGAAAATTGAAAACTTGAAATTGGTGCTGAAATTATTAAATCGTAAAACACCTTGATTTAGCCAACCGCCACCAAATGAAATTAAAATCAAAATAAAATTCTGTATTAAGGAAAAACTACCATAGCCTTCAACCCCATAATAGCTAACAATCAAGGGTATGGTTATAAAGCTAATCAAGCCACTAAATAGTATTCCTAAAAAATAGATGGAAAAATTCTTGATAAATAATTGATGCGATTTAAACATTCTAAATTTTTGTAATTTCTAACATTAAAAAAAATAACCCAAAAGTAGGTTTTAGATTCAAAAATTTGCAGATAGATTTATGAAATATAAGTTCAAATCTTAAATAAATACAAGAATATTATCAAATTACAAAAACATCTTTTTTATCATAAGTACTATAATCAAAAGTAGTTCCACTAAAAAACCACCCGCAATAATCCCTTTAGCCTTACCAAGCTTCTCCTTCTTCAATGGTAAAATTGGTCTGTCTAAAACTTGTATCAAAGGAGTTTCCCTTCTTACTGTGACCTTGGCTAATTCAGTTTGTTTGACTAATTCAGTAAGAATAGCGGCATTAGCCTGAACGTCAACTTGCTTTTGTGAGGATGTTACACGGCGAATGTTGAGTGCGGGATTTAAATTAAAAGTATTATCATTGGCAGTGGCGACACCTGTTATAGCATTATTCAATTCTCCTCTGATAGAATCGGTTTGTCTTTCTAAAATCTCCATATTATTCCTTGCCTTTTTACTCTTAGTAGTGATATAAAACAATCCAACCTGACTTGCTAATGTTTCACAAAAATCTTTAGCAAATTGCTCGTTAGTAGAAGTAAATTCCATTGTGATGATATCAACTTTTTTATCTTTTTGCGCAACAGTCAGATGGTTTTTAGATAAATCAGCATAAATAACCCCCAAAATGCTATCCTGCACTCTCGTGAAATATTTTCTCTTTGTCTCAGGAAAAAATTGAATCTTCGTAAATTTTGGTTTTTTATTCCAATTTTCTCTCCATTTATTAATTTTAATATACATTTCCGCATAAGAAATTGTATCTCCTTTATAGACCACAGGCTTCATTAAAGTTTGCTCCACCATACTGCGCGACTTGAACAGTTCGGTTAAATTTGACCCTTCAAAAATTCCGCCTCCACTTCCCCCGAGGCTCAACCCAAATTGACTGGCTAAACTTAGAACCCCTCCTGACCCTCCAGATTTATCATCTTCTAATGCAAAAGTTAAAGTTGCTGTGTAAACTGGTTTGTTAATTAGTGAAAACCCTAAACCTAAAATACTTCCTATTATTCCTGCCAATAAAATAAGCTTCCATTTCGATAGAAAATAAACGTACCATTCCTTAGCTTTCTCTATCAAATCTTTTAACGAAATTTCGTCTTTTCTGACTAATGATTTATTCTCCATATAAAATAGAATTTTATTTAAATGCTGTAACTACCAAAAGCGCAATACTGGTTATTATACTGCCTATACTAACCCATTCTCCTGTGGACATTTTTCTAGCTTCTGGTTTTTCAGGAATTACAATTTGGGAACCAGGCAAAACCTTAGGATACGATCGTATAAAAAAGAAACTGTTAGACACTGCAGCCTTCCCGTTTGGGTAAATGATATACGCTTTTTTCTTCCAACCCTTAGCATCAGTTCCGCCAACAGCACTTAAATAATAATTAAATCCTTTGCCTTTTTCATAAGGAATCTCTGAAGTCAGGAGTACACTGCCTGTAACTTTTACGCTTTCACTATATAACGACACTTCAATTTCATCACCAGGAAATAAGGTAACATTTGTTTTATCGTTTGGATTTTTTACAATGTTTCGCCAATCAACAGGTATGGTTGCATATTTCAAATCTTCTTTCAATTTTTTTGTCAATTTATTTTGAATGGAATCTGTTTTGCCCCAATTGAAATTAACGTTTTCCAATTCTTCAATTTGCTTGGCTTGAATAGGACGCTTTATTTTTACTCCATCTAAATTGGCAAGAGGCGTCAATCCTCCCGCTCTTTGAATGACATCATAAATTTTTTCCTTTTTACTTGCTAGAACGTAATTTCCCGTATAATTTACCGCTCCACTTACCATAACCATTTCAGGTTTTTCATAGACTGCCATTCTACGAATATTCACTACATCAAACGGCATCAATTCAAAGTTTTTGATTTGCTCGTTGTTGTTGGCCAAAATTTCTAGATTAAACAATTGAACCCTATTCGGATTTGCATTGTCAATTTCGTCTGATTTTATCATTCTGGCAATCTCGACCCTTTTAGACGCCGATCCAGTCAATCCGCCTGCCTGAACCAATAAATCATTTAGAGTCAAGTTTTCGTTATAGTCATAAACTCCTGGTTTTTTGATCTCTCCATCAATAGTTATTTTAAAATCTTCAACAAAATCTAAAATGGAATACACGGTCACAATATCTTCTTTTCGCAAAGTAATATTGGCTTCGGCATCGCCAGCCAAAACTTTAGCTAAATTAACATTGGTCACTTCGGTGGTCAAATCAGATTTCAATCGCACAATTGTAGCCCTGTTAGTGTAGGCATCTTCTTTTAATCCATCGGCTTTCAAAATAAGGTCTGAAACGCGCATTCCTTCATAAAAAGAATAGATATCTGGTCTAAAAACAGCTCCTTCAATTTTGATTCGATTCTCAAATCGGTTTAAAATTTTTGAAACTCGATACACATCACCAGCAAGTGGCTTATAACTGTTGAATTCGGAGGATTTTATATCTTTAACCTTAAAATCTTTACTGGTTTTTTGCAATACATTGACTGAAGCTGTATAGGCAAACTCATTGAATCCTGAAGCAAAAGACATTAAATCCTTGAAAGTTTCTCCAGTTTTCATCTCGAAAATACCAGGACGTTTTACCTGTCCCTCAACTGTAACTCTTTGCGTATACGCTGGAATTCGTATCACATCATTGTCTTTTAAACCCACATTTTCGGACTGATTGCCATTGACTAAAAACTTATAAATATCAACGATCTTATACACCTTGTTGTTTCTTAATAACTCAATGTTACGATAACTCCCATTCTTACCTGGTCCACCTCCCAAAAAGAGAGCGTTATAGACAGTCGCCAAGGAAGAAATGGAATAATTTCCGGGCTGTTTACTTCCTATGATCGTGACTTTGATTGTTCTAATGCGACTCAAACTTATACCCACTTGTGACTGACCCGAAGCAACAGTGCTGTAAACTCTAGATATTGCTCCTCTAATTTTCTGTGTGACAGCTTCTATGGTCATTCCTGAAACTGAAATTTGTCCCACATACTGTATGTTAATCTTCCCTTCCATATTCACGGGGACAATAGCCGAGAATTCTTGTACTCCGTAGACACTAATTTGCAACTCATCTCCAGGCCCTAAAATATAATTTACCGGAGTAGCTAATTTTAAGTTAGGCTCAAAATTCAATTCGGGATTATCAAATAACTCTGAGCCAAAAACCAATGCATTTAGGGTGTCCTTTACTTTTTTGTTGACGATTTTATCTTGTTTCCGACCTAATTCTTCTTTGTTCTCATCAAAGTTGTCTTTATTTGAAACCCCAGTCGGACTGGCTTGATTGCCTGCTAAGCGCGATTTTAATTTGGCAAACTCAGTCGCCGTCATCCCTTTGGCTAATGTTATGGGCTCCACTTGCTCTATAGTAGTATTATTGGATTGCAATTGGCTTTTTATTTTAGCTATGTCGCTGTCCGATAAATAATCGACTTTGAGCGTACTCAAATCAGTACTTCTCAACAAATCTTGAGATAGCAATGTGCCCGATTGAAAAAGAGCCAACATCAGTAAAAGTGCAGTAATAATTTTTCTCATAATGTAAAGGTCGTTAATAATATTTTTTTGTAAATAACGAATTATAATCATTTTAATGCAATTCAACTTGGTTATTGAATCTCGTTCTTCTTTAAATAAAACCTAAATACCGCGGAAAAAATTTAAGCCATAACATTCAAAAAATCTTTTCTTCGCACGGCTTCGCCGTAGTAACTCCCAAAATAAGAGCACAAAAAAACGCAATTGATGCAAATCTATGTTAAATAAAAAAGATTTTGACCCTTATTTTACAAAATCTGACACTGCAAAAAACATTTATTTTATCCTATTTCTGTATTTATTGCACAACAAACAAGTTTAGCAATTAAAAGAAGGCCCAGTACAAAAAGTCAAAAAAAATAAAAAATCAAACCTCTTTTTTATTCACCCTAAGAATACATCCTAAAGATTCTAAAATCAAAATATAATGATTCTTTTTAACTTCTTGTATCACAGCCGACTGACTCAAAAATGGACCTGATTCCATGACAATCTTATCCCCTTTTTTCCATTGATCTACTAAAACGTCGTATGTATCAGGAACCGATAGCCATTTTTTAATCGCTTCAATTTCTGAATCTTTTACCACGGCGGGTTTCCCCAACCAAAACAAATATCGAATAGCTCCTGTAACTTCAAATATTCGATGCCGTTGCAAATCCTCAAGCTGCACGAAAATATAGGAATTAAACAAGGGCACACTTATTTTCTTTTTCCGATCTGACCATTGACTAATTTTGGTAAGCAAAGGACAAAAAGTAACGACTCCAATTTCATTCAGTCGCTCTGCCACTTTTTTTTCCCACTTAGGCTTGGTGTACACTACATACCAATTCATAGTTTATCAAGTTGTTCGTTGTTCGTTTTGTGTTTTCTTTTTTTCCGTTACCCTTTTGCTGTTGTCCGTTTTATGTTGTATGTTGTCCGCTTGCTGCTTTCTATTTAATACGATATCAAATGAATTTTAACTGATAACTTATAACCCATAACCCTCCTAAGAATAGATCTTCGTATAATACTGCTCATAATCTCCGGAGGTAACGCTATTGAGCCAATCTCCGTTATTTAGATACCAATCAATCGTAATCTCTAGTCCTTGTTCAAAAGTGACCGATGGCTTCCAACCCAATTCATGGTTTATTTTAGTAGCATCAATAGCATAACGTAAATCGTGGCCTGGTCTATCTTTTACGTAAGTAATCAATTTAGCAGATTCTCCATTTTCTCGACCTAATTTTGTATCCATTATTTGGCAGAGCACTTTCACCAAATCGATGTTTTTCCATTCGTTAAATCCGCCAATATTATAGGTTTCATGATTCCGACCTTGGTGAAAAACCAGATCAATAGCTACGGCATGATCTTTTACAAACAACCAATCGCGTGTGTAATTTCCGTCACCATAAACAGGTAACGGTTTATTGTTGATGATATTATTGATGAACAATGGAATTAATTTTTCTGGAAAATGGTTGGGTCCATAATTGTTAGAACAATTAGTTAGCACAAAAGGCAATCCATAGGTTTCTCCATAAGCTCTTACAAAATGATCGGAACTTGCTTTAGACGCTGAATAAGGAGAATTAGGGTCATACGGCGTAGTTTCAGTAAACAAACCTTCGGCACCCAACGAACCATAAACCTCATCCGTGCTCACGTGATAAAAACGTTTACCTTCAGCGTTGTTTGTCCAACTTTCACGAGCGGCATTCAGTAAATTTACTGTTCCAATCACGTTCGTTTTCACAAAAGCCATTGGATCCTCAATCGAACGATCCACGTGAGACTCCGCTGCTAAATGAATCACGCCATCAAATTGATGTTCTTGAAATAAATTAGAAATAAAAACAGCATCAGTGATGTCGCCTTTGACGAAAGTATAATTCGGTTTTTTTTCAATATCAATTATGTTCTCTAAATTTCCGGCATACGTAAGTGCATCCAAATTAAAGATGTGATATTCCGGATATTTTTGGACAAAAAGGCGCACGACATGGGAACCTATAAATCCGGCTCCTCCCGTTATTACTATTTTTTTCATTGCATTAAATTTATTTGTATCGTCTGTTTTTATTTTTCAGCTACTAGCTTCAGACTTCCTGCTTCCAACTTTTATCTAAAGCCTTGCATCTGCAACGTCTCCTAACACGCCTTTCACATCATAAAGTACGCTGTTTCTGTTTCGCAGGGCATTATAATCTAAACCAATAAATTCCTGATGTGCAACACCTAGAATTAACGCATCGAATGTAGTCGTTGGTATTTCTCTGCTCGTTTTTAAATTATATTCATGCAAAACTTCGGCTGGATTAGCCCAAGGATCATAAAGACTAACTTTAATACCATAGTCCTCCAAGGCCGAAATTACATCTACAATTTTGGTATTGCGAACATCGGGGCAATTTTCCTTAAAAGTTATGCCCAACATCAATAAGCTGGCACCATTAATGACAACTCCTTTTTTAATCATCAACTTGACTACCTGCGATGCTACATATTCGCCCATACTATCATTCAAACGGCGACCTGCGAGAATTATTTCAGGATGATAGCCATTTTCTTGTGCTTTTTGTGCCAAATAATAAGGGTCAACTCCAATGCAATGTCCACCGACCAAACCGGGTTTGAAAGGAAGAAAATTCCATTTTGTTCCTGCGGCTTCCAAAACTGCATGGGTGTCGATTTCTAAAATGTTGAATATTTTGGCCAATTCGTTAACAAAAGCAATATTAATATCACGTTGCGAATTTTCGATCACCTTGGCCGCCTCGGCAACTTTAATGGATGGAGCTAGATGCGTCCCGGCGGTAATAACCGATTGGTACAATTGATTTACTTGCATGCCGATTTCTGGTGTGGAACCCGAAGTAACTTTCAAAATCTTGTCTACAGTATGTTCTTTATCGCCGGGATTAATTCTTTCAGGCGAATAGCCAACAAAAAAATCGACGTTGAATTGCAATCCTGAAACTCGTTCCAAAACCGGTACACATTCCTCCTCAGTTACACCGGGATAAACAGTAGATTCATAGATGACGATATCTCCTTTTTTTAATACTTTTCCCACAGTTTCGCTCGACTTGTACAAAGGAGTTAAATCAGGGCGATTGTTTTTGTCAACAGGAGTGGGAACAGTAACGATAAAATAGTTACAATCTGCAATTTCTGTCAAGGTTGAAGTGCAATACAAACCAATGCCGGAATTAGGAGTGTCTAGCAATACTTCTTTTAAACTAACGGCGTCGATTTCGAGCGTGCTATCATTTCCCAATTTGAGGGAATCAATCCTGGTTTGATTGATATCAAAGCCCACGACTTGATATTTTGTAGCAAACAATCGTGCCAAGGGCAAACCAACATATCCCAATCCAATTACTGCAATTTTGATTTCTTTTTCCAATTTATATTTTTTTCGAGTTTCTTTTGAAAGAAACCTTTTGTTTATTTTATTTAGAAGTCTTTCTGGAGTCTCTATAACCTAGTCTAAACCTTTATATTCTATTTTTTATTTTCGTCTTTAGGAATCAAATTTTCCCAATACCAATTAACGGCTTCCTTAAGTCCGTCTTGCAACGAAAATTGAGGATTATAACCTAATAAAGTCTTTGCCTTTTCAATACTGGCCAAGGAATGGGGAATATCTCCTGCACGATTCGGTCCATATTCAATAGACACATTGGCGATCCTAGGATCGTAAACCGATAAATATTGTTTTAAATAACCTACTAAATCATTCAGCGTGTTCCGGTCGCCATAAGCTGTGTTAAAAACGGTATTTATTGCTTCGGGATTAGTAGTAGTCATCGCCAATTCATTCATTTGAATTACGTTATCGATATAGGTAAAATCACGAGAATAATTACCGTCGCCATTAATTTTTGGACTTTCGAGTTGCATCAGTTGCATTACAAACTTTGGAATAACAGCAGCGTATGCACCATTCGGATCTTGCTTGCGACCAAAAACATTGAAATAACGCAAACCAATAGTTTCCATCCCATAGGTTCGACTAAAAATTTCGGCATACAATTCGTTGACATATTTGGTAATAGCATAAGGCGACAATGGTTTTCCAATGATATCTTCTACTTTTGGTAATCCTTGCGAATCTCCATAAGTCGATGAACTGGCGGCATACACAAATCGCTTTACTTTAGCGTCCCGTGCAACAGTAAGCATGTTTAAAAACCCGCTAACATTGACGTCATTTGTAGTAATCGGATCTTTAATAGAACGCGGCACTGAACCTAAAGCAGCCTGATGAAAGACATAATCCACGCCCTGAATCGCTGTTTGGCAATCATTACTATTTCGAATATCCCCCTCAATTAATCGAAAGTTCGGATTATTGATACTATTATTTAAATTATGCAGATGCCCCGTTGCAAAATTATCCATACAAACTACTTGATGTCCTTTGGATAAAAAATATTCGCAAAGATTAGAACCAATAAATCCTGCTCCGCCCGTAATTAATATTTGACTTTTTGTTTCCAACTGTATGACTTAAATTTGTAAAAACTGTATTATTTTGTTCGTCTTTTTCGAATACCCCTACTTATTTTTTCAATAACATTCCTAGGTGGATCCTCTTCATGATAGCCGTTTGAATATGCACCGTAGCCGTAACCATAGCCATATCCGTACCCGTAACCAGCTCCATATTTAGCCTTGTTTTCGAAACCATTCAAGATAATGCTCACATTGGTAAGTTCGCCACGTTTCACCCTATTATTTAATTGACTAATCATCTCCTTTTTAGTAAAATTTTGTCTAACGATGTACAAAATAACGTCACAATACTGCGCCAATTCCAAAGCATCCGAAACTAATCCTACAGGTGGAGTGTCCACAATAATGTAATCGTATTTCTTTTTCAACTCTTCCATTAACTCTTTCATACCCTCACTCATAACCATCTCCGCTGGATTGGGTGGTAAAGGACCTGAAACAATTACATCTAGATAAGGAATTTCAGTAGGGAAAATAATTTCGTCAAGCGTTTTTTGTTCTATTAAATAATTTACTAAACCTACGTCGTTTGACAAATTAAACTCAGCAAAGATTTTCGGTTTGCGTAAATCCATACCAATGACAACTGTCTTTTTTTCGCTTAATGCAAAAATAGTTGCAATATTGAGCGAACAAAATGTTTTTCCCTCACCACTAACTGATGAGGTGATCATTAGCGTTTTAGCACCATCAACCTGTTGCTTTTTATATAAAAATTGAAGCGACGATCTAATGGCTCTAAAAGATTCTGACAAAGCAGATTTTGGCTTACTGAAAACGGTAAGATTTGTTGGTTCTCTATTAATTCCAACGACACCTATTAGAGGAATTTGGGTCAATTTATTAATGTCGTCTGTATTTAAAATAGAATTATTGACAAGGAATATTCCAAAAACAACAAGCAACGGAATCAGCAATCCTAAAAATAATGCTAAGACATAATTTACTGCTGTTTTAGGACCTATTTGTCCTCCTCCAATATCTTTGGCCGGGTCAATAAAATGAATATCCGATAAATTTGCTGCTTTTACAATATCGGCTTCAGACCGTTTTTGAAGAAAGGTGCTGTAAATATTATCGCTTAAATCATATTTCCTTTTAATTTTGATGAGTTCCTGTTGATCATCTGGAAGTCTTTTTATGCTGCTTTCCGTTTCATTTATTTTACTATCGATTACAATCAAATCATATTGCAACGAGGCCTTTGCGGTGGCTATGTTTTCAATTAAGACTTTCTTGATTGCATCCATTTGATTATCAAAATCTCGAAAAATCTTGTCGCTTTTTACTGCATAAGCCATTTCTGATCTTTGAGTAGAAAGGGAAATCAATTTTGAAATATTCATAACAATATTGGGATCATCAATTCCAGCTACTGATGGTGCCGGAAGCTTTGCATAATCGACACTATTTTTTAAATAGGCCTTTAATGAATTATAGTAAGCTGCCTTGCGGGTTATTTCATCTTTCCTAATATCAAATGCAAGAATTTTGTTCGAAAATTTTTCACCTCCCGCCTCTATATCTAAAAAATTTCTGTCTCTTTTGAATGATTTTAACTCGTTTGTGGTTTCTTTAAGTTGTGATTCCATTGACACCAGAGTACTGTCGATAAAAGCTATAGTATTATTTGCAAATTGATTTTTTTCGTCTAACTGTCTCTTAATAAGTGTCTTGACGGTAGTGTTAAGATACTCAACCATTCTGGACTTGTTGGTCCCTTGCATACCAAGAGTAATAATCGAACCTCCTTTATCGTCTGACTTAACATTTATGCCTCTATAAGCAGAAACAGTTCCGTCAAAATCGTTAAATTGTACAAAATATTGATTGCCAATGTAAAATCCCGGATTGTCTTTAATTTGCAATTTCCAATTTAAAAAAGGCAACGAAACTTGTTCGCCCACTTTATATTTTTTGATAAAATCTTCTTGCGCTACAGAGGTGCTGCTATAGGAATTGTCGGAATAAGTAACTAGTGATACGTTGTTACCGCTAAAAGAAATGCGAATTTCATATTCATTTGCGCTTAAAAACGTAATTCCAATTAATGCCCCAGCGATTTGCCCTTTAGATTTGTCTATATTTACATAAAAGGGAACTGCACCATAAGCGTCGTATAAATTGTACTTTCCTTGTGCAAAATACCCAATATAATATTGTAATTTATCAACAACCAATTCGTTATGGGATCTGGATTGCAGGGTAGTAGACACTGTTTGCACCTGATCTGAAATGCCACCCCAATTGAAAACTAAACTTGTATTTGAGGTAAAAAGGGGGTTGCTTTCTTTCTGTACAGAAATAAGCGTCTCCATTGCATAAATTTTTTCTTTACGGATGTTGACTTGATACGCTATGGTGAAAGTCAATATCAGACTCAATAAAAACCATCTCCAATAACTTGCGATTTTCAATAACAACCCTTTAAAATCGAAAGTGCTTTGGCTTTCAAAAATTGAAAAATCTTTTATATCTAACATTTTTGGTTTTTATTATAATGTTAATAATACTAAAGCAGTAGTTACCAAGGAAATTAGAGTAATTATGGTACTCAACGATTCTATCCCCGTCTTTCCTGTCCCCCAAGTTTTTTGTTTTAGGGGTTTCACATAGATATAATCATTGGGTTGCAAATGATAATAGGGTGATTGCATCACGTTGATGTCAGTTAGGTCAATATCATGCATTTCAGTACCTGTTGGCAACTGACGAATTATTGTGACGTTTTTTCGATCTCCAGTAATGGCAATATCCCCAGAATTAGCAATAGCCTCCATAATATTAACATGATCTTGAAATAAAAATTTAGTTCCTACACTACCCACTTCACCATTGATGGTGTATTTAAAACCGGATAATTTAACAATCACAAAAATATTCGCTTCCTTTTTAAAATACTCATCGAGGAGTTGTTTCTCAATTTTTATTCTTAATTCATCAACCGTAGAGCCTATTGCGCTTATCTCGCCTAAAACTGGAATTCGAATATTGCCATGATCATCAATTGTGTACCCTGAAAAATACAATGCAGAAGCTCCATTTTCCGTTTCTCCTTTATTGGTAGGATTGAAAATAGTTGTTAATTTAGCGTCGTCAGCTTTGATTGTGATACTCAAAACATCATTCACTTGAAGGTGATACGGTTTTAACATAACCTCTGTTATGGGAGCAGGGGTTTTAATCTCGTTTTTATCTTGCAAATAAACAAGATCTTTAATAGAGATACATGAAGTAAAAGATAGACTTATTCCGAGGAGCAGTAAGCGTAAAGATTTGTTCATTTTAATTTTTTTGTAACAAATATAGTTTTTCATTTCACAATTCAAAAATATCACCGTTCAATAAACGGATTAATTATTTTTTAATGACTTATCAACAGACATTGTAATGTAACAAAAGAAAGAAAAAGTAGAAGATTGCCCTTCATTGACTGGCATTATTGCGTTGAACATAATAAAAGTTCTCCACTTCTAACCTCTAATTTTCCAATTCTAACTTTTAAAAGACTTTTCAAACGGCACTCGCTGCAAAATACTTCTGCCTAGTGTAACTTCATCGGCGTATTCTAACTCGTCACCAACTGAGATTCCCCTAGCTATAGTGGTGGTAACAACTTCGTAGTCTTGTATTTGTTTATAAATATAAAAATTAGTCGTATCACCTTCCATCGTTGAGCTTAATGCAAAAATTATTTCTTGCACGTTTCCAGATTTTACTTTTTCAATCAATGTATTGATGTTCAACTGGCTTGGCCCGACACCATCAATGGGAGAAATCTTTCCACCTAAAACGTGATAAATCCCTCTAAATTGTCCTGTATTTTCAATAGCCATTACATCGCGAATATCTTCGACAATACAAATAATCTGGTGATTCCTTTTGGGGTTAGCACAAATCTCGCAAACGTCTCTATCTGAGATATTGTGGCAACTGGCACAAAACTTTACATCTTTGCGCATTGTAGTTAAGGCTTGTGCTAAAAAAGTAGTTTGCTCCTTGGGTTGTTTTAATAAATGCAGTACCAATCGTAAAGCGGTTCGCTTACCTATGCCTGGCAACTGCGACATTTCATTAACAGCTTGTTCTAAAAGTCTTGACGAAAATTCCATAGCTACAAATATAGCAATTTGTTTGGAATGGGTTATTTGGTGAACTGGTTATTTGGTGAATCGGTTAGGAAAAGGGTATCGGTTAAATCAAAAGTTGTACCCCAAATTAACAAATAACCAAATTAACGAATAACGCACAACCGATTAAATAAAAAAAGAGGCTTTCGCCTCTTTTTTTATTTTTTGAAAACCTTCTTGTACCACGGCTTTTTTTCGGGTGTTACACCATAACCATAGCCATAACCATAGCCGCCATAACCATAATTGCCATAGCCATACCCATATCCTTTGGAAGGTTTTGTATCGTTAAGCAAGAAAGCCATATTGGGAAGCTTATTTTCACGATGCATTATCTCAGGTAAACTAAGTAGACGCTTATCCAAAACGTTGGCGCGCACCACATATACAAAAGTATCCGCGTTCTTGGCACAAATGAACGTATCTGAAACCAAACTAACTGGGGCGTTGTCTACCACAACAAAATCATATTCTTTCTTGAATTGAGCAAAAAGTTCGTCCACTTTTGGATTCATTAACAGTTCGGTGGGGTTTGGAGGAATACTTCCTGCCAACAACACATCTAAGGTTTCATAAGTTTTCACTTTACTGATATAATCACCAATAACCGCATCCTTAGTAGACAAATAATCCGTCAGTCCTTTACTTTTAGGCAGACCAAGATAGCCATTCAATTTTGGACTTCGAATATCCATTCCTATCAAAAGAACCTTTTTCCCAGAAAGCGCAAAGATACTGGCCAAATTAACCGATAAAAAGGTTTTTCCTTCGCCTGGAATCGTTGAAGTCAAAAAAATGTTTTTAGACACACCCTCTGGAACCTGACTCAACATGAAGTCAAGATTGGTTCTCACGATGCGCAAGGCTTCGGCGCAACTTGACCTATTCGTCGTGTCAATAATTTGATCTGGGGTGAGCGAATTAGGAACATCTCCTAAATAGGAAATATCGAAGCGATCTGTAATATCAAATCGATTTTTTACTTTAGTATCTAATAAATCCCTGATGTATATAATTCCGAAAGGAATGAAAAGTCCAATCAATAAAGCGACCAGATAAATCATATTTGGCTTCGGGAATACAGGTATTTTAGAGGCTCTTGCCGAATCAATAACTCTAGCATTGGGTTCCGTGGCAGCCAAAGAAATAGCCGTTTCCTCTCGTTTTTGAAGCAAATAAAGATAAAGTTCTTCTTTTACTTTTTGTTGGCGAGCGATGACACGAAACTGGCGTTCCTGAACGGGTATATCCCCTATCTTGCTGTTCAACAGCCCCTCCTGACTACCTAAATCTCTTTTTTGAATTCCCAGATTGGATTGCAAGCGGCCTAAACTTTCCATAATATTCAATTTCAAGGAGGCAAGTTGCTGATCCAGCTTAATCACGCTTGGATTTGCTATTGTCGCTGATTTCAAAATCCGGTTGCGTTCTAGGACAATTTTGTTGTAGGAATCCATCATTGCCGATGCATCTCCTTCTGTCGAAATCATGTTGGTAGGCAATAAATCAGAATTGCCGCTTTTTTTGATAAAATCCAACATCGAACTTACCATGTTTGCCTGTATTTCGATTGCTACCTTTTTCTTATTGTAGTCACTAGAGCCTTCTATAAAGAGTTTGGCTTCCGTTTCAATATCCGTCAGCTTGTTGGCTGTTTTAAATTGTTCGGCATCCTTTTCAACGCCATCTAACTCTTGGCTAATCAGTAGCAACCGTTCGGCAATAAATTTAGAGGTACTTTCGGAGATAAAATTTTTATCGGATGCAGCATCTTCATTATAAATTGAAATTAGTTTGTCTAAGTACAACTCCGCTCTTTTAAATACAACATCCTTCATGGATATCACCACCACACTGCTCGTTTTGCTTATAGGTTCCACAGTAGTTCGTTTCCGGTAACTTTCTACCACTTTATCGAGAGGACTAACTATAATATTAATACTACCATCATCAGCAGTTGCTTTGGTGTTGCGAATCATTTTAGTAATAATCAAGTCCCCATTTTGAGTAGAAATGACTTGTCCATAGCGAAATTGCTTTTTCGTGTTCACTTCCTTAGATGTACTAAAAACGAAAGATTTAGATCTCAATTCAAATGTTTCAGCATTTATCGTAACAAACTCAAAACTCATTTGATCCGTAAAAAAAGAGGGTTTGACATTCGAAAAAAGTACGCGAATAGGAGCATTTTCATAAATATCCACATCTATAACTTTACCATCTCGGGTCATAGCAACATTTAAACCCAAGTTGAGCACTGTTTTTTCGGCTAGACTTCTTGATTTTAAAACCTCTACCTCATTGTCTAAATTGCTCTTTATGCCAGTCCCCAAACCCAAATCAGAAAATGCGGACAACTCGGATAACATCCCCCCTTTCTTGTCGTCTTTAACTAAAATGGTAGTGTTTGCCTGGTATTGTGGCACTGTATATCTCAAATAAACAAAGGCTGTAAAAAGGCAAATACACACCCCAACAACAAACCATTGCCAGTTATTCAAATTGCGCTCTATGGCTTGTCTTATGTTAAAATCATCGTTTTGATTTTCGAATGCGTTGGTGTTAAAATCCATATTTAAATTTATTTAGAAGCAGATACAATTAAAGTGATGATAGTGATCAATAATGAAGTAATAGAGATGATTACCCCTGTATTGGCTCCGACGGCCGCCCCATTGATTCTGGTTTTATTCGGTTCGACATAAACTACATCATTTTGTGCTAAATAATAAAAAGGGGAATTTATAAAGTCCGCTTTTGTAATATCAACGCGGTTATACGATTTCACCCCATTCAGTTCCCTAATAACTAAAATATTATCCCTTTTACCATAAATAGTCAAATCTTTGGCCATACTAAGGGCCTCCACTAGGGTTACTCTATCGGAGTTAATACTATATGTGCCCGGAAGAGTGACCTCGCCCTGAACTGACACTTTAAAATTAGTGAGACGAATATTAATAATCGGATTTTTGATGTATGTGGCAATTTTAGATCCTAATAATTGCATTAATTCCGAACGAGATAATCCTCCCACCTTTATTTTGCCCAAAACGGGAAAATCAATAGTTCCGGCAGCATCCACAAGATAGGACTGCAACATTTCCTGTCCTCGAGCGGTCATTATGCTATTAGCCAAGGGAACACTGATGGTACTCAAGTTGAAAGGCAAAGCCGATTCAGGATCATCGGCAGAAACGATAATTGTAAGCAAATCGTCCGCTTGAATTTTGATTTCATAGGAATTTAATTTCTCTGAAGAGACTAAACCATCAATATTCTGATAATAGACAATATCTTTTTTAGAAGCACAAGAAAAAAGAAAGATACAAAAAAGGAATGGGATTGTTTTTTTTAATAAAAAAAAATATTTCATGAAATTAAATTTTAAAGTTGGCAAATATACATATTATCAGTTACGTACTGTTAATTTTTTTATTGATTTTATACTTTTTTAAGAACTCTTAAGAACATCTAAAACTATACCGCAGCTCGCGTACACAACACAATTAGAATAAGGGAATCCATTAGAAAAGATAGTTGAGCATCTAAAATGCATTCTTTTCTCCCTTAAAAATATTCAAAACAGTCATTAAAATGATTCTGATATCCATCAGAAAACTCCAGTTTTCGATATACCAGATGTCGTGTTCTACTCTACTCTCCATATCGGCAAGTTCTTTGGTTTCGCCGCGATAGCCATTCACTTGCGCCCATCCTGTTATCCCAGGTTTAGCATAATGTCGAACCAAGTAATTATTGATTAATTCCGAATATTGCTTAGTATGCGACAACATATGGGGACGGGGTCCTACAACTGACATATTTCCCAACAATACATTGAAGAATTGCGGAAGCTCGTCTATACTGGTTCTGCGCAAAAAAGCACCCACTCTGGTAATACGAGCGTCGTTTTGACTTGCTTGCACTTTATTCGCAGCATTATTAACATACATCGTTCGGAACTTATAACATGAGAAGGGATGATTGTCTCTGCCCGAACGCTTTTGTACAAAAAATATGGGCCCTGCAGAATTAAGTTTTATAAACAGCATTAGGATTGGAAATAACCAAGAAAACACAAATACAATAACAAATAAAGAAAAACAAAAATCAAATAGTTTTTTAGCGAACCGATTTAGGGATATTTCCAAAGGTTCCTTTCGCAACATCAAAACGGGAATATTAGCATTTCCATAAAAAGAAACCTCAACCCGGTTTGTTTTTGTGTATTGCTGAAAATCTGGAATATAACGAATTCGAACCATATAGCGTTCGCAAAGTGCGGTAAGTTTATTGATTACTGCAATTTCATCAATATGTAGTGCGACATACATTTCATCAATTTTATGAGTATTTAGGTAATTCTTAACATCTTCAAATGTACCCAAAACAGTAGCGTCTACGATTGCATCTGACTCTACTTTATCATCAAAAAATCCCATCACTTTATATCCGCTGGTCAAATCTTTAGAAAGAATTCGGCTCATCCGTTCTCCCATTGCATTGGCTCCAACTATAATGACTTTTCTAGAGTTGTAGCCCTGAGATCGACCAAATTTCAAAAACTGCATGAATACTACCCGAAAGCAAACCAGTAAAACAAAAAAAGTAAGGTAGAAATAGATTAATCGGAGACGAGAAACTTGAGTGTACTTTAGGGCAATACAAAATATGGCTATAATAGCAAAGTGAATCATCAGCAATCGAATCGTTCTAATTAAAATAGATTCTATGCGCTCCATTCTGATTATTCTAAAAGATTCCTTGTATAGCAACAGCATAATCCAAAAGAGGTTCGTTAAATAACAAACTGTTTGAATTTGTCGCACTTGCAGATAGCGCAGTTCTCCGTATCGAAAATAAAAGGAAAGTATCAATGCAATGTTCAACAACAACACATCCCAAAATAGAAATGTAATTTTGTAATAACGAGAAAATCGCACACGAGCTAGTGCTTTTAAAATGAACATAAAGTTAAAGTTAGTTTCTAATTAAAATCTTGTACTGAGAATAATAAACTATATCGTCTCCAAAAAAAGGCAAATTTATATTTTTTTTACATCATTATAAGCTGTTGTACTAGACTTTTTTTATGATTTTTATTTGTCTATTTAGTCACACGAGTCGCTTCTGTTTGTCAGGATAAAAACCTACTTCTGCGCGAGCGTGAATAAATTGATGCCATTCCATCCCATTCGATACGATGAAACTGAAATTTTAGTCGTAATCATAGTATTGAGCATAATTAAATGCATTGTACTGAATTTTGATGGTCGATGCAGCAATCCTAATAGGAGAGCGCCAAGTTGACGTCGGGCTACAAGCGATTCATCTCTACTAAGCAAATCAATTGCGTCAATTTCAGTCCGATAATTTGCTTTAAAATAGTAATTGTGTAATGGTTCTAAACAAAGTTTTTTTATGCAAACAAAACTCGTCAAACTAGGATAAAATTTCGAATACGTTGAAAGACGATACTGTATTTTACCACTGAAAATAAACGCTTACAAAAAGGAGTTAAATGCTATGAAATTAAAATCATTATCATTTTAAATTGCAGCATTTTTCATTTTATAAAATTAAAGTTTAAGTCGTGTTTAAAGAAAAAATCTACGAAATTTTTAAAAATGACAACTTAATAATTTTGCAAAATAGAAAATAAATCCCAAAACCTAATTGACTTCCAGCAATAGCAAAAAGAACATCCAGTATATCAGGATGACGATTCAAAATAAAAAACTGACCAACTTCGGCGAGGCTAGCTACAGCAAAAACTATAATAGAATACCAAAACCAAATAACTGTTGCGTTAGTAATTTTTGATTGAGACTTACTAGAAATCCAAGCCGCTAAAAAAAAACCAAATCCAATAAATGGAATTGCAGTTCGAAGATTGAAATGAGAATTAGACCAGTTTCGAAGCCATAAGGGCAAGTAGGTCTCTGAGCTAAATTGTGAATCCGGTATCCACGAAAAATAAAAAATGGACAGGGTAATTAAAAAGAAAAACAATATAATAAAATTATGTTTCCATTCCATTCTTTTGTCCATATTGAAATTATGTTTTTTAAATAGTTTAATAATTAAATTGTAAAGCAGGATACATAATAAAATAAAAAAAATAGTATCGATGATGAGACAAGCGAAAATATAATGTTAAACGAAACAAATTAAAGCTTTATTTTCTGTTCTAAAATATACCTGATAAATACTGGTCCATAGTACAAATAACGTTGCCACATGCGTTTGGGTTCTTTGAGCAATCTAATAAACCATTCTAATCTCAAATTAATCCAAAATGGACTCGGTCGTTTCACTGTGCCAGCATAAAAATCAAAAACCGCACCAATAGTGCAAATGATTTTGGTGTCTAATTGTTGTTTATGTGCATAAGCCCATTTCTCTTGTTTGGGTGCTGTCATCCCTACGAACAAAACATGCGGTTTAAAGGCATTGACAATTTCGACCATTTTTTCATTATCTGTTTGAGAAAATTCCTTTTTGAAGGGTGGTGAAAAAGTTCCGACTCTAATATTTGGGAAATCTATTAAAACTCGTTCTTTTATTTTCATCAAGGTGTTATCAGAAGAACCCAAATAAAAGCAACTACCCCCTTTTTGGTTCAGTTCCTGCAATAAATGGCGATGCATATCGGCTCCAGCAATTTTTTTGATTTTTTGGCCAGTTAACAATCGTACTGCCGCAACAATTGCCATACCATCAGGAAGTAAAACGTCAGCATATTGTAAGGACTCCTTAAAGGTGACATCCTCTTCGGCGATACAGAAAGAGTACTGATTAATGGTGTTAATCAAGATTTTCTGCGCAAACCCAATCTGATTCAAAGCACCATTAAAAATGGAATAATTTTTTAGTGGCAGGGTAGATAGGGAGTTAATCATTGTTGTTTAATCTAAAGAAATATAAAAACAGATCGCCACAACTTGTACAGCGGGGAAACAAGACGTCCATAAAATATTCTTTGGAAGTAACCAAAATAGCTTTGAAAAGAAATGAAAATTTCAGAATTAGTAATAGCATTGGGTTCGAAAGTATATTTTTGTTGATTAGATTTGTCAAATAAAGTATCATATCGGTTGAATGCATTTGTGTGAGTAGCATACTCATCAAAACCAATATTTAGCACTTTGGATAACACGGGAAATACGGTTAGTTGCTTATTTTTATATTGATTATAATACCATCTAATTGCCCATGAATCTATCTTTAGTTCCATTTGTTTTTGGAGCATTTCACAAAGATCAGTCCCGCCTTTGGCAAACTCTCTTTTTCTAGTTTTGCTAATTTTAAAATCGGCATAATCTTTTACTTCCCAATCCACATTTTCCCATCGGTCTTTCCAGCTTGCCCATCCCCATGACATGCCACGAGGTGTAAAATAAACGTCATAATTATAATTTTTAGGGATAGCAACTTTTAAACCATAACCTGACACTGAAAATACTTTATTATTATTTTCATAGAAATCCAATGCCTCATTCATAAAAGCCAAAAAATTTTGCGAAACAAATAAATCATCTTCCAGCACAATCACTTTACTGTGCTGGTTTATCACTTCGGTTACACCATCAATAATGGAGCTAGCAAGACCTTTATTAATTGGGGACTCGTGTATGGTGATTGTTTTAAAACCGCTAATGGTTTTTAAATATTCTCGAACTTCGGCTATAATAATTTCGTCATTGAAGGATTTTGCACCATCTGAATAGACATATAAATCACTATGCACAGCAAGCGCATTAGCCTTTAAGGCATCAACTGTTTGCTTTAACGTTTGAAGTCGTTTGTAAGTGAAAAGAACTATTGGGGATAGTTTCATGGTATGCAATTATTTTTTAGTAATATTTTAGATAAATGGTTAATCATCTTTTTTTCGCAATAATTTGTTGTAAATGGTCTCAAAATAATCGAGCTGCAATGCAGGTGAATAGCGGGATTTGTAATTATCAAAAGCATTACTAACCATTTGCTGTTTTTCACTTATGGAAAGAGCGTCGAAACGGCTAACTACCGCTTTTAAATCATCTACATTTCCTGGCTCAAAATGAAAACCATCGTAACCATTAGTAATCATTAAAGTCATAGCTCCAATATTTGAAGCTAGTACTGGCGTATTTGTGGAAAGAGATTCCAATATTGTCATGGGCATTCCTTCGTACCAGACTGATGGAAAAACTAAAGCTTGGGTCTTCTGTAACTCAGTTGCTACCTCTGTAGTGGTTAAATTGCCGATATAACTAATATTAGCAAACTCTTTGACCGCCTGTAAAACCAAACCTTTTAGCGGTCCATCTCCTGCTATTTTGAGTAAAAAAGGCAATTCACTAAAAGCCTTTAACAATGATTCTATTCCTTTTTCTTCTGACAAACGCCCAATGTAAAGAAAATGTTGTTCCCTTTCAGTGCGTTGCGGTGTTGCTGTCTCAGGCGTGAAATTTGGTTTGACAGTGTATTTTTCTTTTGAAACGCCAAAATTGGATTCCTGAAAAAGATCAACTGTAAATGAACTTAAACACACATATAAATTAATTTTTTTCCAAGTTCCTATTTTTTTATGAAACCAAACAACAAAAGCAAGCCAAAAAGTTTGCCTCGCAGATGAACGATATACTTTATTTCTGACGGCATCCCAAGCAAATGATTGCCTTAAACTATTGGTAAATAACTTTCCGTTATGCGATAAGAAACCGGATGGACAAAGCAAACGAAAATTGTGAATGGTATGAACAACAGGTATTTTTAGGCGATTAATTTCACGGAATACTAAAGGCCCCAAAGCAAAATGCCAATTGTGAATGTGAACCACATCGGGTTGAAATTCTTTAATTTTTTTTCTTACTTTGATCGCAGCGCTAACATTCCAAATGGAACACAGAAATTGCAGTGCCCCTTTCCAGCCAAATTGATTATGAAAACGCATAATTTCAACGGAATAGTTTTGTTTCAACAATTCAATTTCTTGTTCTACCGCGGCATCTTCCCCTCCTCGCAGTTGATAAAAACTATGAATGATTACAATTTTCAATGGTTGCATAATCAATTTTATATGTTTTACTTAAATATTTTTTTTCTAATATAGTACGTTAATGCTAAAAAACTATTTTCACGAAAAAGCCTCAATCCACGGGCAAAAGACTTAGCGTAAACATTATTATATGTGTCACGATCAGCCTGTTTGTTTATTTTTAGTATTGGATGGTTTAGGGGAAAAATTATTTTTAATAGTTTGAGGTCATCCCTAAATGAATCTTTTATAAAAAAATGAGTAGAATCAACATTCATTCCTATGTTTATAACAAGATTTGTACTAGTAGTTATGCTTTTTCCGTGATTTTTCCAAATGGCATAAACCCATTGATAATCCCAAGTGTTGGTTTTCTCATTTGCCACTTTTTCAAAGACATTAAACCAATATTTCTTTTCACTAAGGGTTTGAAACAAATCATTAAAACAGTTTGCACTTAATACTTTTTTGTAATCGCTAACGTCTAAATTATAATTAGACCAAGCCCTTCTCCAAGTTGCCCACCCCCATATGTGGGGATAATTTGTAAAATAATAACTTGATGAAATTTCAATTGGCTTTTTGTGAAAATTATTTCCACCAATCATCATGACCTCATTATCGCTTTCATATTTTAAAAGTAATTCGCTACAAAAGTCAAAAAAAGTTACATCAGGCAAACAATCATCCTCTAAAATAATGCCATATTCAACCTGCTCAAAAAACCATGTAATGGCACTACTTACTGCTATTTTGCAACCTAAATTTTTTTCCCGATACAATGTTTTTACTTCGCATGGCCAATCAATAGTATCAAAAAGTGCTCTCACTCTTTGACATTTTTGCATTTCATTTAATATTGAATCCCGTGGCCCATCGGCAGCAATAAATAGTCTTGACGGCTTTACTTTTTTTATTACATCAAAAACTATTGAGGTGGTTTCTGGTCTATTGAAAACTAAAAATAAAATTGGAGTATCAAAAGTCTTTTGTAAGGTCATGTTTACTAGTGGCGGGTTTTAAATTTTGGTATTCAAACGCATTTAGATTCGTTTAGATTTCATACCACCTATATCATCAATGTATGACTACAAGAAAATAAACTATAGTTTTTTATTCAAAAAAACAAAAAAGGAAGGCCATAAAGTCTTAAACCAAAGTTTAAATATACTCCTTAGTAAATGACTTGGATAATGCCTCTTTATATAAAACAAATATTCATTATAGGACAGTCCTAATGGACTTTTTAAATACTGTATTCGCTGTTTTAGACTTTTTGATTCACTCCAATTATTACCATGGTCATCTTCGCAAAAACCACAAAAATTAGGTGTTATATAAACATGAAACCCTGCTTTAATGGCCCGCAGCGAAAAATCAAAATCGGCAATGCCGTGTATGAATTTATCATCTAAAAAACCAATTTTTTCGATTACACATTTCTCAACATAAAGCACATTGGCATTAGTAAGATGACAAGCATGTGGTGTGTCTAATCTATGATAAGTAGATAAAATTATAGGAGCATAGATTATACTTAAACCTTATTTATTGCATTAAAATAATTATTTATCAATAGCACCACTACCAGTAACAGCCATTTTCAACTTTAGTTGCATTCTTTATTTTATCTATATCGTCTGGAAATACAAAGTAGTCGTTAATAATCTTTGTAAAATCAGGGTTATCTACCCACCTTTTGCCTTTAATACCAAATAACATTTGTGTAGGACCTCCTAAATGAACTGCTTTTTTGCCCATACGTTTCACATGAGCTGCAAGTGGAAAACCATAAGCACCACATCCAATAATAGCAATATCAAAATCCTTTTTATCTATTTCAGACTTCATAAAATCTAGCGCTGTAAACCAATCTGAAAAAACTGAATCCGTTCCTGCAACTGTCTGTACAGCTTTAATCGTTTGAAGTGACTCAAAATGAGGTAAGACACGTTTATCTTTAAACAAAAATTTCCTATTAGTATGATACTGCCTTTCAATATTGGTATTGAAAGGATGAATAACCAACACTTTTTTATTTTCTAAAACGACTGACCAAGGATCCTCCTGAAAATAAGGTTCTAGCGCTCTTAATTCTACCCTTTTTGCCATTGGAAATTGCTTTTGCAAAAAACGTTCTTCAACGCGCCAAGAACCCAAGACATCTACCAATTTCATATCCTCATACATCATCTCAGAAAATCGATGGATTGTTTTATCAGTACTAGGAAAAAACCCAGCTAGCATTTGCATATTAGTAAACACCCTATTTTTGATTAAAGGCTGAATAATTCTAGGAGTCTTAGGATACAAAACAGCTTTAATCTCTGTAGATCCAAATCTGGCAACCATTGACGGCTTGTCCTTTTCCAATTCCTCTTTGATAATAGAACTACAAATAGCCCCCTCAGTCGGACTGATATAAAGAATATCTTTAATGATGTTGTGAGCTAATTTCGAAAGTTTACCACTCATTTTTTTGATAATGTTAATTAAGGCAATTTCGTATTACAAATCTATTTGCGTTTTAAACTAGATTCTATCCACTTTTTCTGAAATCGATCAATTAAGGCTTTTACAACAAATTGTATTGTACCTGTAAATCCAATCAAATTAATAGAGAAAGGTAAAAGGTGAAAGGTCTTGTTTGCTAAAGAGTCTAAATTTTTTTTATCAAAAGCCAATATATAAGGCAGATTAATTCTCAAAAAAGGAAAACCATGATTGGAAGTTTTGAATCGAATAATTTTTATTTTATCTTTTGCTAAACTACTAATTGATTGGTATTGCATTATATCCATCTTTGAGTGGCAGGATTGAAAATAGTAATAATCAACAGCATCTGTAATAAAATTAGATAAATCAAAATAAGACTTTACTTGGTTGTCATTAAATTTATCAAACAAAATAGGATCAACTGCCGAATTGGAACTTTGCATTGTCACTTCCAGATTTAATTGAGAATTAAAAGCATACACTCGATTTACTCTTAATAAACTACCAAACAAAATGGCTGCAAATCCTCCTGCTGAACTTCCAAGGGTATATACTTTATACCCCATTGTTTCTTTTTTTAAAAAATTCGCAAGTTTTGAAGGGGTATCTAGTTCTGAATTGATTCCTCCAATATACCATTGCTTGCGAATATCCCTGATAAAAATGTGCTTGCCTGCATTAGAAATTTTATTTTTTTTCCACTCAAATTTGTCCCTTTCAAGAATTGAATATTCAAACGATTTTAGCGTATTGGGATAATAGATTTCGTTACTGCTAAAATAAATAACACATAAACTAGAATCACAATTAGCACCGCTATTATATTCAATAAAATAATTATCATTATCAAATGCTCTTAATATAGCAGGAGAATTTATTTGGAAAATAAACGGTTCTTTTTTATCCATAAAATAGGAAATAATAATCGTAAATGAATTGTTAAAAAATGTTTTATCGCTACTAAAAAACCATAATATTCTTTTTCAAATAAATAATAATAGTACGGATGGCTATTACCTAAAGGGGAGTATAAATTCCCAATTCTTTTAATCAAAGAAACAGTAGGAGTGCACCAAAGAGGCAACTTTTCAGACCCCTCACAACTTCCAATATAATCTGACGCAATATAGGACTTTAGCCTGTTTTTTCTTATTCTTAACCCATATTCAAAATCACCAATAGCATGTGGGAAACGCTTGTCAAGCAGCCCAATATTTTTAAAGATAAATTTTGGTAGTAATACGCAATTCCCATTTATAGCATAACACTCTTGGAGTTTTCCATTGGGAATTGATATTTTAGATTCTTTAGAGAAACCCCCATAAGAAATAGTATTAGTTTCTAAAGAGATTGTACTGCCGCAAATTGCTGATGTATAATTTGATAATTGAGCCCCATTTAAAAGCGTTTTAATAGCATTTAAAAACAAAAATGTATCATCATTCAACCATAAATAATAATCAAAATCTTGCGTTTTGGCAGCCGTTTCCCAAGCCTTATGCATGCCGCGATTCCAGTAGAGATTTCCATTACCTTGTAATATATTTACTGCAGGAAACTTATTCTTTATCGCTTCAGCTGTTCCATCAGTTGAGGCATCATCAACCAAAAAAACTTCAATAGCATAATCAAGATCTAGCCCTTTCTGAAAATATAATGCTTGAAGACATTGTAGAGTTTTTTCCTTTCGATTATGACAGGCCATCAACACCGCTATATTGGGAATAGATAACATAATACTTATTAACTTTTACGGTTGAAATTAAGATTAGTGAGCAACTTTTTGGACATGGTCTTTTTATTTGCGAAGATACCCCAAATCCACATTTTGAATTCTAAATCCGTCATTTTTCGGAAAGAGACAGAAAAGCACATTCCTATCATTATCCAAAGAAAAATATTCGACAAATCAAATTCAGAAAAATCTTCCACAAATCCATAAGCCCAGCGAAACGCAACATTTATGCCAATCAACTTTATAAAAATATTATTGGATTGATTGATTGCTAAATACGAAGCTTTAATGAAGATCAGAAAATACAAGAAAACACCAACTGCGCCTAACCATGTAAAAATATTGAGTATGGATACTTCATTGCTAAAACGCTCTAGTTTGCCGGTATTCAATTTTAATTTATTAAATTCTCCAAAATACGCAGAATCATTACCGCGCGCAGGAGTTCGCCCTAAAAACACATATTCATGCAATAAAGCCGATTCAATTACCTCGATGTACAAAAAAGTGCGAGAATCAGCTATCAGACTTTCCTCATCAGGCCCTTCATAAGTGGCTAAATTATTCACGCTAGATTTTGTTTTGTATTCTCCATCAACATACTCATCCATTTTAAAAACATTGAAAACCCCACTAGCAGCCAAAAAAAACAACCCTAGTGGTGCAAATAATAGCAACAGCCGTATGGTATTTAGAAATTTAACAGCAAGAATCTTTCTGATGTAAAATAGTAGTCCAATCGCCAATGGAACTATAAATTTAATCACATTGCTTCTAGCGGTAATATCAAATGTTATTACATATATAGTGACTAGCAAAACAATAATTTTCCATTTCATATTAAGAATTGGAAAAAAAAGTAGTAAAAAACTAAAAGGCATCAAAAATCTCCCCACTCCGTCTCCCCAGATAAAAGGAATAAAGGGAATATACATAAAGAGTGCATACTTAAACCAAGTTTTACTAATTTTTTGTAAGGATAAAAAACTATTAGCAACATAAACCAATAATGGTAATAGTAAGAAAAAAGCGGTAGCTACTAAGTTTTTCCATTCCCAATAATTTTCTGCTGTAAATGCTCCTCTTATAATACAAATAATATTCCAAGAGAAATATAATTTAACAAAAAATAAATTTTTCTCTAACTGTGAAGACGAAAAACTCTTTCTTGTTTGAAGCAGTATAATAAAAAATATAATTTGTACAACCCACCATAGCAACTCATTCCCAATAGGTAAATCGCTCCATTGGTTCGAGGATTTAAAAGATAATAGTAAGACTAAAAAAGAAAGGACAAGAATATATATTCTATTTCTATTTTCATTTTTTAAATCGCGAATCATTTATATAATTTTAGAAATTAATTGGCTGAAAAAGTAACTAACGGAAATTGTCAATTTTTGATTGACTAATTTTATCGATAGTGTTTTCCCACCATCTGCTATAAAGTATTTTTTCTACTTTTTCTGCAGGAAATCGATATTTAATAATTTTGGCAGGTATGCCTCCAACTACAGCGTATGGCGGAACGTCTTTTGTCACCACTGAATTAGCAGCCAAAACTGCACCGTGCCCAATAGAAACACCGTCGATAATAATGGACCGAGTTCCAATCCAAACATCATTTCCTATACTAATTGGCTTATACTCTGTTATATCAATATCTTTTTTAATCAAACTAATTTGTAACGGATTAAATACGCGGTAAAAAAGTGGCGAAGTGGACAATAAGTCTAAGGGATGATTTCCCAATCCTATTAGAACCTCATTTGCAATAGAACAAAATTTGCCAATACTAGCGTTCTGAACCAAGCAATTCTTTCCTAAGTATGTATATGAATTTATTTCTGAATTATTTATAATACTGTTTTCTAAGAGATGTACATGAGGATGAATAATCGATTTTGAATCGATGCAACATCCTTTGTCTATAATAGTATTTTTAAATCGAATTTTATTTTCAATATCACGAGCGCCTTCATTGGCTATTTCAATTGCTTTTTTAATGAAACCAAAGGGCAATAAAAAAATGCGTTTTAATTTTATCATAATAATCTATATTTACCAATAACAAGCTCCTTCGACTACTTGGGCGTTTTTAGGCTTTACTGCATTACTAGGTCGTATCCAATGTTCATTCATCAAATCAGAATAAAAACCCGATGGGATTCCCCATTCCTTTACTCCATAATTAGGATCTTCCCATCGTTTGCCTCGAATACCAAATAATAATTGTAAAGCTCCTCCGTAATGAAATCCTTTTTTGCCCATTCTTTTTACGTGGGCAGCCAATGGAAATCCGTAAGCACCGCAACCAATAAGGCAAATATCATAATCTACTTTGTCAATTTGTGCTTTCATGAATTCTAAAGCCTCAAACCAATCCGTAAACTCTGTTTTTTCATCGGCTAAACTTTGTACTGCTTTTATAGTTGTCAAATTAAAACTAGGTAATATATTTTTTTTAAACAACAATTCTCTTTTTTGATACTGTTGCTCGATATCCTTTGCAAAAGGATGGACTACTAATACTTTTTTACCTTCCAACGCTTTTGACCAATGATTATCTGCCCAATAGGGTTCCAATAATCTAAGATGAATTTTTTTAGCTTTTTCTAATTCTTTTTCGAACAATTGCTCATCGGCCAACCAAGAACCTAAAATATTCACTTCTGGAATATCGTTTACCATTAACTCACAAAACTGTTCGATTTTATCTTTTTTTGCAGGAAAGAATCCACTACAGTGATGCATTTGGTCGATGATATTCTGTTGCCACCACCAAGCTTGTGCGTTTCCTTTGATGTAATCTATATATTTTCCTTTATTATTTTTTATTCCTAAATAATTATTTAAGCATAAAAGTTCAGTACTACCGAAGCGCGCTATCATGCAAGGTTGATCAGATGTTAAAGCATCGTAAATAATTTGGGAAGCAACATTAGCATCTTGAATGCATTCGGGTTTTAGATTTTTTTTACTATTAAATAAAGAGGCATATCCTTTACGAAGGATTTTTAAAGCAAGTATTTGATATTTATTCATTTAGCTATTAATTATTATAACCCTTTAACTTTTAATTATTTTCCATTTAAATCCATCAACAAAAGCTGTTGCAATAGAATGAAACCCTTTAGATAATTGATAATCATCGTTCCTAAAAGCATTGTAGATTAGAACTAAAATAACTATACCATTAATTCGTAAACCTCTAATTAATGCGAATAAATTATTACCAAATTTCCTATCTAATATGATACTATTTCGAGCAAAATAGTACAATTTAAAATCTACTTTTAATCCTTTTGAAACATCCGGGAATATTTTTTTTGGTAATAAAGCATCTGCAACTACTCCTATTTTAAATCCAGATTGCACTGTTCGTATTGCATAATCGGTATCATCGTGATTAATGAAAAAATCTTTTTCAACATCGCCTATCTTTTCAATAACTTCTCTCTTAAACATAGGACCTTCAAACGGGAAGGCTACAATTGGTAATATTTTTTTATTGATGTCATCTGATGCGCAAATACCGTTTCCAATCCCCAAATTTTTAAAAGGGTTTTTAAAATTAAATTGTGTTCCGTATCTCCAACGTAATTTTTTATCTTTATCACAAAATCGATCGGGCATTAAAACATCATATTCATCTCCATAATCTTTAAACGATTTCATTAATATTTCTAAACAATTCAACTCTGGTTCTACATCATCATCCATCACCCATATATAATCAAAACCTTGATCATACGCCCTTTTTATACCAGTATAAAAACCTCCCGCGCCCCCAAGATTTCCTTGATTAATAACCTCTAAATCCGTTTGTTCATTAAGCCAGTTTGTAGTACCATCTGTACTGTCATTGTTTACAACAAGAATTTGATCTGGCTTATAGGTTTGATTTTTTAAAGCAGTTAGACATTCTTTTAAATAGGATAATCTGTTGTAGGTAACTAATACTACTGAAATTTTTTTATTCATAATTAACTCAAAATTTTGTTTCCAAATTATAATAAATTAAACTAAAAAATTTAAAAAATATAATTATTAAAACTGCTGAATATACTAAAATTAAATTATTTAATCTGGATTTTTGAAGGTAAACAATAATGGATTTTCAACATCTTGTTTTTCAAAGAAACCTTACTATTCTTTGGTAATTATAATAGCGACTTGCTCGTGCTTACTATTGTATGTTATGTATCTGTATTCTTTTTTAGTCTTATCGATAAATTCTTTAAATGCTTTGAATTCACCGTGCTCCCAACTTGGATAATTAAAATATTCATCAAATACAATAACTGTCCCTTTTACAATATTATGCTCTAAAAGAGCAAAAATTGTGTTTGTTGAGGAGTAAAGATCACAATCAATATGTAAATATGATATTTTCTTATTTGTATTAGCTTCAACAAAACTAGGCAAGGTTTCGTCAAACCATCCTTTAACTAGTGTCACATTTTCTGAAACACTTGGCAATTTACTTACAGCAAAGCACCCTTCAGTAAAACCATCCCGCCAAAATTCAGGCAACCCTTCAAAAGAATCAAAACCATAAACGTTATAATTATTCAATTTTTTTGAAATAAAGTTAATTGTATATCCAGTATGCACACCAAATTCAAGTACTAATCCATCCTTAATAATAATATTATCAATTGCAAGTTCGTGCACCCTTTCTTTGCTGTTAACTGAGGGGATCTCATACATGTTGTTTTCAATGTACTTCACAGTCGCATTCAGCGCATACAATTTTCTAACATAGTTAATATCTTTTTCGATGATTGATATTATAAATCGCGAAGATTTATTTAATATCTTTTTTAATAGTTGTGAAAATACATTCATGTTTTTTTTTTAAGTTGTGCATTATTAATAGAAAAATTAGTTTGCAAAGAACTTCCAACATTATCAATTACAACACAATAAACTGCGAATGTAGCCGCAAAGGCTCTTGAAAATTGTATTAAATAAATGGTTTTCTTATACCCGAATTGAATTTATAACAAACTTCCAGAGCATCATTAATTATATGATGCATATCCATATATCTATAAGTAGCTAATCTGCCAAGAAATGTATATTTTGATAATTGATCTACTTCATCTTGGTATAAATCAAGTTTCTTTATATCTCCCTCCAATCGTTTTGGATAAAATGGGACATCTGTTTCTAAAGTCTCTTTGCTGAATTCCTTAAAAAAAACAGTGTTTTCGTAATTCTCCCATGGGGTAAAATGCTTGTGCTCATGGATACGAGTATAGGGAATTTCGGTGTCTGCATAATTAATTACTGCATTACCCTGATAATCTCCGATTGCATCTTCTCTCTCAAAAAAAACAGTTCTATAGCTTAATCTTCCATATTTATATCCAAAAAACGCATCAATGGGTCCTGTATAGAAGACATGATCAAACCCTTTTATGTCAAAATTTATATCAAATTTTGTATTTAACTTAATTTCTATGCTAGAATGATCCAGCATTCTCTCAAATATAGCAGTATAACCATCCTTTGGTATTCCTTGTAGCGGATTAGCATAGTAGTTATCATTGTAATTAAACCTGATAGGTAATCGCTTTAATATTGACGCTGGCAGTTCTGTAGGCTCGCATCCCCATTGTTTTTTTGTGTAACCGTAAAAAAAAGCATCATACAGATCTCTTCCAATCATTTTGAGTGCTTGTTCTTCAAAATTTTTAGGTTCAATAATCGATTTATCCCCTAAGTTAGAAATAAATATTTCTGCCTCTTTAGGATTAAAATTCTTCCCAAAAAATTGATTGATTGTATGCAGATTGATAGGCATTGAATATACTTTACCTTTATAAACTGACTTTACGCGATTAATATATGGCATCATTTCACAAAACTGAGAAATATAATTCCAAACTGTTTGATTGTCTGTATTAAAAATGTGAGGACCATATTTATGAATCATTATACCTGAAGATGAATCTCTTTCAGTATAACAGTTTCCCCCAATGTGCGATCGCTCATCAATTACCAAAATTTTGTACCCTGCCCTTTTACTTATTTGTTCTGCAATTACTGCACCGCTGAATCCAGCACCTACTATTAAAATATTCATATTAGAATTGTCTTTTAATTTTTAAAATAATTTGATTCAGAGGGGCGAATAATACCGTGGGGTAGAAAGCCTTTATTGAAAATATTTGAATGCCTATTTTATATAAATAATAACCCGTACTTATTGTAATAAACAACTCTGTTATTAACCATGCAGATGCAGCACCTATACCACCATAAAATCTAACCATTACTGCGTTAATTAATAAACTAATTATAGCTCCAGCAGTTGTGATTTTAAAGAAAACATTGTCTAATTTTAAATTAAGCATTATTTGAATCCCATATAAATTACTTATTGAAATAATGAAAGGAATGAAAGCCATTAACTGAAAGATTATTTTACTTTTTTGAAAACTGCTCCCATAAAATTCACCAATAAACCATGTTCCAAATGTTAACAAAAAAACACCTAAGAAAAACATTAATGTAACTATCAGTGGGGCTATCTTTTTTACTGCATTTATTCCATTTATATTACTATACGAAAATTCACCTCCAATAAATGGAAACAAAGAATTTGTTAATGGCATAACAATTAATGATTGCGCTAGAATAATAAATTTCTGTGCTGCAGAAAAATATCCCACTTCCATTTTACTGGCAAGACTTCCTAATATCACTACGTTAGTAGTTGTATACAAACTAATAATAATTGAAGAAAAAAAAATTATTTTATCGTTATTTAAAACATTTATTAAAATAGAAAAATTAGGAATTTTTATTTTTATTTTATATTTAAACATTGCCCAATTAAGTGATGTGAATGTTACAAAAATTTGTACAATGCTCATTGCAAAAGGTTGCCAAAAGAAATCACTTGGTTTTTTTATTATAAAAATAATAAATGCTGTTAAAGCTACTTTAGTAATTAAATTAAAAAAAGCTAATCTTTGTAGGTCACCCATTCCCTGATATAACCAATCAGGCGTAAAAACACATGCGACTGTAATTAAATAGGTTACAATAAAAACTTTCATGTTTTGTTGAAAAACAGGAATGAAAAAAATACAAAGTATAAATAAACAAAAAGATAATATCCATAATATAATTTGGCAACCTAGTACTTCATTAAATATTTCACTAATTTGCTTATTATCGTTTTTATTTTGAGCAATTCTTCTACTTGCTGTTAAATTAAATGCATAATTTACTAGTAAAATAAAATACCCAACAATAGCTCCGGAATAATTAATTAAACCAAACTTTTCTGGACCAATTATGCGCACTACATAAGGTATACTTAATAAAGGCAGAAGAATATTTGCAATCTGTACTAAAAAAAGACTAGATATATTTTTAAAAAAAATAATTTGTTTAGTCATATATTTTTAAATATTAATTTGAAATACTTTTCGTTACAATAATAAATATAATCAATAAGAAGCTATTGAATTAAAACGGTAATCGCCATCCGTGCATACAAAATTCCGTTATTTTTAGCTACACGATGAGCTGCTTGCATTTATTCGTTGTTTGTAGTTTGAGGTTTGTGGTTTGAGGTTTGTTGTTTGAGGTTTAAGGTTTGTGGTTTGTGGTTTGTGGTTTGTGGTTTGTGTTTTAATCTAGCTTATTATTTAGAATTCTATTAAACAATTAAACTCGATTAAACAATTTTAAACAATCAAAAAGTTAACCCTTTATCTAACCCTTTTCAAAATTTCCAGATCGCTAGCTACCATTTCTTTAACCAACCCTGCAAGGTCGTATTGTGGTTTCCAACCTAATTTTTTAGACTTACTAGGGTCCCCAATCAATAAATCTACTTCGGTAGGGCGGTAATACTGCGGATCTACTCGAACCACTACGGTTCCTATTGGCAATTGGTATTCGGGATTGTTACAGGCAACAATTTTAGCAATTTCATTTTCATTTTCGCCCTCAAAAGCCAATTCTACTCCTGCTTCAGCAAAAGAATAACGCACAAAATCACGAATATAAGTGGTTACTCCAGTTGCAATAACATAGTCTTCGGCTACATCTTGTTGTAGGATTCTCCACATGGCTTCTACATAATCTTTAGCATGGCCCCAGTCTCTTTGAGAGTTCAAGTTACCCAAATACAAACAGTCTTGTTTCCCCAAAGCAATGGCAGCGGTGGCCATAGTAATTTTTCGGGTAACAAATGTTTCTCCTCTTCGTGGCGATTCGTGGTTGAACAAGATACCGTTACAAGCATATATATCATAGGCTTCACGGTAATTTTTAGTAATCCAAAAACCATATATTTTGGCTACACCATAAGGAGAACGAGGATAAAACGCAGAGTTTTCATCGTAAAAACCTGCTGCATTTTTATTTTCGGCCAAACCACCATACAATTCAGAAGTAGAGGCTTGATAGATTCGAGTTTTCTTTTCGAGACCTAAAATGCGTACGGCTTCTAAGATTCTTAAAGTACCTATTCCGTCCACATTGGCAACATATTCCGGCGAATCAAAAGAAACTTTTACGTGTGACATGGCTCCCAAATTATAGATTTCATCAGGCTGTACTTCCTGAATGATTCTTATAATATTGGTAGAATCGGTCAAATCCCCGTAGTGCAATTTAAAATTAACATGGATTTCGTGTTGGTCCTGATAAATATGGTCAATTCGTTGCGTATTAAAAGAGGACGCTCTTCTTTTGACTCCATGAACTTGATATCCTTTTTCTAACAATAATTCAGCTAAATAGGAACCGTCTTGACCCGTTATTCCTGTAACTAATGCTGTTTTTTGTTTTGTACTCATCTTTATAATTAGTGTTTATGTTTGTAACTTGGTTAAATAATTAACTAGTTAATGTATCAATTGCCTAACCGGTAAAATTTTAATTTTTTCTCTACGGACTATTTTTTTACCGATTAAACCGGCATTCTTAGCTTGTCAGAGTACTAACCGATTGAGCCCCTTATTTAATATCTCTTGATTATTTTTTGAAACTTATAAAGTGAATTAAGTTTATTTAAAATCAAATCTAATTTTTTTCGAAGTTCGATATATTTATTTTCATCAATATAACCGAAATCTAAAGCAGTATTCAAATGGTCTATCACTTCTAAACCTTTTGTATAGGCCATGTTAGTAAAATGGCCATGATCAAAATTAGATGCCTTTCCTGATCCTTCAGCTAAATTTGCTGAAATACTAGCCACTGATTTATTAATCTGACTGGTCAATTCAAACCTTTCTTCCTCAGGAAACAAGCGACTTGTTATTTTTATATCAATTTTATACTTTCTAGATAATTGATATACTTCTAATTTTTCAAAAGAATAAATATAATAACTCATTTTTTTTATGGATAATTGGTAATTTGTTAATTGCTTCGTTGATTAATCGGTCACTAACCGATTAAACCGCTACCTTGAGTTTGCAGCAAGGCTAACCTATTACACCTTTTCTACAAAACCACTTTTTTTACATTCTCGACATTCGCCACAAACCAATCATAAGTAATTTGAATTCCTTTTTCCAAATTTACTTGGTGCTTCCATCCCAAATTGTGCATTTTTGAAATATCCATCAACTTGCGCGGCGTTCCGTCAGGCTTGGAGACATCCCAAATGATTTCGCCTTGATGTCCTGTAATTTTTTGAATCGTTTCTGCTAATTCTTTTATTGTCAAGTCCGTTCCTGTACCAACATTATACAGATATTCTGGCAATTTATTTTCTAATGCGAAAACTACTGCTTGCGCCATATCATCAACAAATAAAAATTCGCGCAATGGCGTGCCGCTTCCCCAAAGCGTTACGGGAGCATTATTATTTTCTTTTGCTTCGTGAAATTTCCGCATCATCGCCGGTAATACGTGCGAGGTATTCAAATCGAAATTATCGTGTGTCCCGTATAAATTCGTTGGCATTAAACTCACATAATCCTTTCCGAATTGTTTTCGGATGGCTTGACACGCTTTTACCCCAGTAATTTTGGCAATGGCATACCATTCATTAGTAGGCTCTAAATCACTCGTAAGTAAGCATTCTTCCTTCAATGGTTGTGGCGCAAGGCGCGGATAAATACAAGAACTACCCAAAAAAATGAACTTTTCTACCCCTTGTTGCAATGCCGAATCGATTAGATTATTTTGGATTTGTAGGTTTTCCATCAAAAATTGGTATGGATAATTATTGTTAGCCAAAATACCACCCACTCGCGCTGCCGCATCGATAACAACATCTGGTTTTGCTTCCGCAAAAAAATCCTGCACGGACTGTTGCTTTCTCAAATCCAATTCAGCACTAAAGACGCCAATCAAATTGGTATATCCTTTAGCTATAAGTGCTCTCCAAATGGCAGAACCTACCATACCATTGTGACCTGCAATATAAATTTTTGAATTCAGTTTCATGGATAAAAAATATAGGACTGTATGAAAATTTTTCATACAATTCATAGTCGTTTGTGGTTGAATACTACAAAGCGAGGGTTAAAAGCTTAAACGATTTTTTTATTGTACTCGTTTGTAAAAACGGCTTCGCCATTCCAACCTACAATATACGTTAGTAATAGTTTATAAAAAAGGCAAATATATTAACATTAACAATGAAAAACAATACTTTATTCGACATAAATTGCATACACTATGTTAATCAGGTACAGCATACAATAATACCAACATCGGAATCAAGCGACGAAGTTTAAATAGCTGAATATCAAATTTTTTAAGGAGTAAAGCTAAAGCTAGTTAAGACCTCACTACTAAAATTTTAATTGTAAAATAGGCTATAAATTGACCAAATAAAACCGTAAACAGCGACAAATAAACATAGTATTGAATTAGTAAGCATACAAAATGTGACTCGATTGCCTTATTAATTTAAAAAAAGGTGAAATCTAGTATAAAATCTTTACACTGTAACTTTAATGACATCTAAAAAAACAAGAGACTTTTGACAAATTAGGCTCAGCCAAATATTGAACGCCATTATTCTTTAAAAAAAAAATCAAGAAAAGATTAGCAAAAAAGTACACATCCTTTAAAATCGTCTAAACTATTTTGTGGTAAAGCCCTAATGAGAATAATGAAGACCATAGGAAGGTATTCTCACAAGCTAAACTAAAAAAGCTTTCAGCACTTGAAATGCAAAAAGCTTTTGTAATGGGAAAGTTAGTATAGCAATTAGTACTGATTCGTAGTCAAAAGTACTAAGGTGCAAGCCACCTCAACCTTAATGTTGTTCAATTCCAATAATTGATAAAACTCTGGATTTTCGGTTCCAGGATTAAAAATCACACGTTTTGGTTTTGCCTCAACGATATAATTGTAATAATCACGCTGACGAGTAGGATTTAAGTACAACGTTACCGTATCGATATTTTTTAACGGGATTGCTTTAGTTTGAATTTTTATTCCCGCAACTTCGCCGGCATTTTGACCAATAGCAAGTACCCCATGTCCTTTTTCAACAAGTTTCGTTATGGCTAAGTATGCATATTTTTCTGGTTTAAGAGAAGCACCGAGAACTAGTGTCTTTTTATTTTTCATCTGATTATACTATTTGCTCTTTATTGGAAGATGGAACGCCTGTAATCCTATTCCTGAATGTCAATGATAATTGTGGTAGGCGTTTCATTTTTTAAAATTGTATCGTACAAAAGTAGTTAAAAAACAACTAAGGGTTGCGGTATTTACCATTGTTCATTTTCAAATAAAAACACCGCTAAATAAAAACGTTCCAAAAACAATAAAAACACTACTTTTACACACTCAATTACACGTTAATATGGATCTTTTTATCTATCTTTTTGTTGCACTATTTTCAGTTTTAAATCCTATTGGGACAGTTCCTATTTTTGTTGGATTAACCATGTCCGACTCAAAAAAGGAGCGCTCTAGAATCTCCTTATGGACAGCAATTAATGTGTTTATAATTCTTATTGTTTCATTTTTCGTGGGACAATACGTCCTTTCTTTTTTTGGAATTAGCATAGAAGCCTTAAGAATAGCGGGTGGGATAGTAATTGTAGGATCCGGATTCTCCTTGCTTTCAGGAAAGTTTTCTAAAAAAAGAGGAATTAACAAAAAAACTGAAACAGAAGCTCAGCAACGAAACGATATTGCTTTAACGCCTTTGGCGATTCCTATGCTCGCCGGGCCGGGATCAATTTCGCTTTTAATCGCATTCTATCAAGAACACCATGCTCCAAACGAAATTATGATTTCTTGTTTGGCTATTTTGGCAATAGCAGTTGCTATTTTTGCCATATTACGAAGTGCTCACTATCTTTCTAAAATACTGGGTGCATCAGGAATAGTAGCCATTTCTAGAATCATAGGTTTCATTGTGATAGCCATAGGAATTCAATATATTGTAAGCGCAATTATTGCTATTGTCAAAGGCAATTTACTCTAAAAATAAATTGTTTTTTAGTCTTTTGGCAAGAAAATTTCTGCCATCATACATCTGGCACTTCCACCGCCACAGGCTTCAATAGTATCCAGATTAGAACTCAAAATAGTCACGTGTTCTTCTAGTTGCGCAATTTGCTTTTTGGTCAAACTTTGATGTGCTGCAGTACTCATCACTAAATACCGTCTTTCGTCTGCCCCTTGAAGTTCGAGCATATTTCCTGCAAAGGTATTAAGTTGTTCTTCGGTGATGAGAATAATTTCTTTTTCATCGCCTTTTAAACTATCCAACACCATCTTACGTTCTTTTTTATCATCAATGCAATCGGCACAAATAACGGCAAAGGTTCCGCCAACGCACATCATCACATTTGTATGATAAATTAATTTACGTTCCCCATTTACGGTTTGAAATGCTTCAAAAATTATAGGAGAATATTCAAAATCCTCACAAAATTCGATAAATAATTCTTCATCAGCACGCGGGGACAAAGCGCAATAGGCTTTAGCATTTTCTCTGTCTAAGACGATACTACCAGTGCCTTCAAGATAGAAGCCGTCTTCTTCAGCTGAAGAATAATCCATAATTTCATTGATAATAAAACCATTATCTTCTAGAACGTCTAATATATCTTCGCGCCGTTCCTCACGACGATTTTCAGCAAACATAGGGTACAATGCTACATCGCCATTTTCGTGAAAGGAGATCCAATTGTTGGGAAAAATACTATCGGGCGTATCTGGAGTCAGTGTGTCATCCACAACCATAACATGCACACCAACAGACTGTAACCTTTTCACGAAAGTGTCAAACTCCAATTGCGCCTTTGCATTTACAGTTTCGGTTGACAATCCGTCGATGACTTTTTGATAATAATTATTGACCGCCGTTTGCTCGTTCATCCGGAAGGCTACTGGACGAATCATTAAAATGGAATTTGTAGTTTGAAGCCCCCTGACCCCCAAAGGGGGAACTTGATCTTGATTATTCATACTTATATATTTTAGAATTTTTAAATTTAACGAAAAAATTCCCCCTTTGGGGGCTAGGGGGCTTTTCTAATCAAAGGCAAAGTAGAACAGCGCAACAATCCTTCTTGTTTGGCAATTTCTGCATAGGGAATTTCCTCTACCACAAAACCATTTTTTCGAAGCCATTTATTGAGTCGGGTGAATTTTTTTTCAGAAACCACAACATTTGTATCTATAGAAAAAACATTAGAATTCATGTGATACATTTCTTTTCTTGTAATATGAAACAGATTTTCTGCCCCAAAAAGATTCACGAGAAATAAATAATCCGCTTCTTCACGGAAACCTCTTTTGTAAATTATACCCTTTTGCTCACCAACAGGTTGGAAACAACAATCCAAATGCAAAGCGTTATCGCGCGCTTCTATTTTTGATTTTACTAGGTCGAATTCTTTAACAATCTTGTTTGGAAATAAATCTTTGATATACTGAACGCCCTGTAAATTTGTTCTTGCTGTAATATAATCTTTGTAGTCACTTCCTTTATAAGTCCCAATAAAAATATAGTTTTTCCAGAGCATCACATCGCCGCCTTCGATATGCACTTCTTGTGGAGGACGCGCGATTTTCTTTGGTTCGATTTGGTCTATGATATATTGAATCGCGTCTAGTTCTCGTTCTCGATCTGGCAAAATATTAGATTTAATAAAAGTATCTCCGATAACAAAACCAATGTCTCTTGCGAATATTTGATTGTAATTTTCAATCAAGTCTGGGCGAAAAACAGTTACTCCATATTTTAGAAAAACTTGATTGAACGCTTCTATTTCCAATACCATGGCTGACTCGAGCGGATAGGTTCCTGCTACTATATGTTCTAGTGATTTTGGGTCGTATGCTTCCTCGATAGTAGGCGTTGGTCCATTACTAATTGCTGAACCAAGCACTACTACTTGCAGTCTGGAGGTTTCATTATTTATGCTTAAATTCAACATGTTTGGGTTTTGGTTTTGTTCAAAGATAAAAAAAGCTCTACAATTTGCAGAGCTTTTAAAATGAAATTTATCTATTTTCAATTCCTTTGAATTCTCTCAAAGGATGTCCGGTATAAATTTGTCTTGGTCGCCCGATAGGTTCCTTGTTTTCTCGCATTTCTTTCCATTGTGCTATCCATCCTGGCAATCTTCCGATGGCGAACATCACGGTAAACATATCCGTAGGAATTCCTATCGCTCTGTAGATAATTCCGGAATAGAAATCAACATTTGGATACAATTTTCTAGAAACAAAATAGTCATCAACCAAAGCGAGTTGCTCTAATTTTTTAGCAATATCCAAAATTGGATCCACTACACCCAAAGTTTTTAAAACTTCATCTGCAGCAGCTTTTATTATTTTCGCTCTTGGATCAAAGTTTTTATAGACTCTATGTCCGAAGCCCATTAATCTAAAAGGGTCGTTTTTATCTTTGGCTCTAGCCATATATTTGTCAGTATCGCCACCGTTTGCGTGAATTTCTTCAAGCATTTCAAGAACTGCTTGGTTGGCGCCGCCGTGCAACGGACCCCAAAGCGCGGAAATTCCTGCCGAGATCGAAGCAAACAAACCAGCATGTGAAGAACCTACCATTCTTACTGTAGAAGTAGAACAGTTTTGCTCGTGGTCAGCATGTAAGATAAACAATTTATCCAGTGCGTCTACAATAACTGGGTTAGCAATGTAAGGTTGTGTTGGCAATTTAAACATCAACTGCATAAAATTCTCAACATAGCCAATGGTGTTGTCGTAATAATTTAATGGAAAACCCAAACTTTTTCTATACGTCCAAGAGGCAATTACCAGGAATTTCCCCAAAAGTTTACAAACTGCTTCGTACAATTCGTCTTCGTTTTCCGGATTAACAGCTTTTGGATTAAAAGCGATCAAGGCGCTTGTCAAGGCAGACAAAACTCCCATTGGGTGTGCAGTTGTAGGGAAGCCATCAATAATACTTTTCATTTCCTCATTTACTAAAGTATATTTTCTGATGTGAGTTTCGAAATCCAAAATTTTTGCTTTCGACGGCAATTCACCATAAATTAATAAATAACATACTTCTAAAAAATTTGACTTTTCTGCTAATTCTTCGATGGAATAGCCTCTATAACGCAAAATTCCTTCTTCGCCATCTAAAAAAGTAATATTACTTGTACAAGCACCTGAATTTTTATACCCTGGATCTAAAGTAACTGCTCCGGATAAATCACGTAATTTACTAATATCGACAGAGAGTTCATTTTCTGTACCGATGAATATTGGCAATTCATATATTTTGCCGTCAATTTCTAATTTTGCTGTTTTTGACATGATATTGTTTAATAATAAATGTTTTTTTAATTATTTTTCAAATTTAGGGATTTAGAACCGGAATAAAAAAAGAAATTCGCGATGAAATTGTTAAAACAAAAAAAGCCATTTACTTTATGCAAATGGCTTTTCTATAAAAAAAAACTTTTATTTTATTTTATTTTAAATGCATTTGTTCCAGGAAAATAAGCGGTGTTTCCTAATTCTTCCTCAATTCTTAAAAGTTGATTGTATTTTGCCATACGATCAGAACGTGAAGCGGAACCCGTTTTAATTTGACCACAGTTCAAAGCCACTGCCAAATCGGCAATTGTATTGTCTTCCGTCTCTCCCGAACGGTGTGACATCACGGAAGTATATCCTGCATTTTTTGCCATATTTACAGCAGCAATAGTTTCGGTTAAAGTTCCTATTTGGTTTACTTTTACCAAGATAGAATTGGCTATTCCTCTCTCAATTCCGGTGGATAAACGCTCTACATTGGTTACAAATAAATCATCTCCCACTAGTTGCACTTTCGATCCAATTTTTTCGGTCAATAATTTCCATCCGTCCCAGTCGTTTTCGTCCATTCCGTCTTCGATAGAAATAATAGGATATTTAGAAGCTAATTCTGCCAAATAATCGACTTGCTCAGCAGAAGTTCTGATTTTTCCTGTTGGCCCCTCAAATTTAGAATAATCGTATTTTCCATCCACATAAAATTCTGATGCTGCGCAGTCTAAGGCCACCATTATTTCATCCCCAAAAGTATAACCCGCTGCTTCTGCCGCTTTTTTGATCGTGTCTAAAGCATCTTCTGTTCCTCCGGCCAAGTTTGGAGCAAATCCTCCTTCGTCGCCCACAGCTGTGCTCAAACCTCTATCGTGTAAAACTTTTTTAAGGTTGTGAAAAATCTCGGTTCCCATTTGCATAGCATGTGTAAAAGAAGTTGCTTTTACCGGGAAAATCATAAATTCCTGAAAAGCGATTGGCGCATCAGAATGAGATCCTCCGTTGATAATATTCATCATTGGAACTGGTAAAGTGTTGGCCGAAACTCCCCCAACATAACGATACAATGGCAAGCCTAATTCATTTGCAGCCGCTTTTGCAGCCGCCAGAGAAACACCAAGAATAGCATTTGCTCCCAAAACTGATTTGTTAGGTGTACCGTCTAATTCAATCATCGTTTGGTCAATCAAGTTTTGTTCAAAAACTGATATTCCCAACAATTCTTCTGCAATTTTAGTATTTACATTTTCAACTGCTTTCAAAACTCCTTTTCCTAGAAATGCTTTTCCTCCGTCACGCAGTTCTACAGCTTCGAATTTTCCTGTTGAAGCACCAGATGGAACTGCTGCTCTTCCTAATACTCCGTTTTCTGTAACTACATCTACTTCAATGGTAGGATTTCCTCTTGAATCAAAAATTTGTCTTGCGTGAATTTTAATAATAATACTCATTGTACTTTTTTTAAATGTTGAAAAATAATGTATTGCCTTTCGATTATAGTAAGGTTAATAGCAAAGGTATTATTTCTAGAATTAATGGTACATCAAAAACGATTAATGTTATTAACGATAACGATATAATAATTTTAAGATAAAGTTCTTTAAATAATTCACGATTACCAAAGCAGCTAACCCATAAACTGAAAATTGAAAATTGTAAATAAAAGACCTCTTTTTGAATTCGCATTTATAAATAGTACTTTTGCAAACTATTGATACAAATATGGGCTTTCTAGAAGAAATACAGCGACGACGAACTTTTGGGATTATTTCGCATCCCGATGCCGGTAAAACAACTTTGACAGAAAAACTACTTCTTTTTGGAGGTGCTATTCAGGAAGCAGGTGCGGTAAAAAACAACAAGATAAAGAAAGGCGCCACGAGTGATTTTATGGAAATCGAACGCCAGAGAGGAATATCGGTTTCGACCTCAGTGTTGGCATTTAATTATCAGGACAAAAAAATAAACATTCTCGACACACCTGGACATAAGGATTTTGCCGAAGACACCTTTAGGACTTTGACGGCTGTTGATAGCGTGATTGTCGTAATTGATGTTGCCAAAGGTGTCGAAGAACAAACCGAGAAATTAGTAGCCGTTTGCCGATTGCGAAAAATTCCCATCATTGTTTTTATCAACAAACTGGACCGTGAAGGAAAAGACGCTTTTGACCTGATGGATGAAGTAGAGCAAAAGCTAGGATTGACCGTTACTCCTTTGAGTTTCCCTATTGGAATGGGGTATGATTTTCAAGGAATTTACAATTTATGGGAAGAAAATATCAATTTATTTAGTGGCGACAGTCGCAAAAATATTGAGGAAACCATCGCATTTCAGGATGTTAAAAGCCCAGAACTAGAAAAAATTATTGGCGAAAAGCCCGCATATAAATTAAGAGAAGAATTAGAATTGATCGATGAAGTATATCCGAAATTTGACCGTCAGGATTATTTAGACGGAAAGCTACAACCTGTATTTTTTGGATCGGCATTGAATAATTTTGGAGTTCGCGAACTCTTGGACTGTTTTGTTCAAATAGCGCCATCACCAAGAGCAAAGGATTCCGAAACGAGATTAGTCGACCCAAAGGAAGAAAAAATGAGCGGATTTGTCTTTAAAATTCATGCCAATATGGATCCAAAACACAGAGACCGCTTGGCTTTTATAAAAATCGTGTCGGGAACTTTCGAAAGAAATAAACCCTATCTTCATGTTCGTCAGAAAAAGAATTTAAAATTTTCGAGTCCAAATGCTTTCTTTGCCGAAAAAAAGGAAATCGTCGATATTTCGTATCCTGGCGATATTGTGGGACTGCACGATACAGGAAACTTCAAGATTGGTGACACGCTGACGGAAGGCGAAATCATGAGCTTCAAAGGTATTCCAAGTTTCTCTCCAGAACATTTCCGGTACATTAACAATGCTGACCCAATGAAAGCCAAACAGCTTGACAAAGGTATTGATCAGTTGATGGACGAAGGCGTAGCACAATTGTTTACATTAGAAATGAACAATAGAAAAATCATTGGAACCGTGGGAGCGCTGCAATACGAAGTAATACAATACCGATTAGAACACGAATATGGCGCCAAATGTACGTATGAAAACTTTCCGGTTCATAAGGCGTGTTGGGTTAAACCCAATGATCCTAAAAGTGACGAGTTCAAGGAATTCAGACGAATTAAACAAAAATTTCTGGCACACGACAAATACGGCCAATTGGTTTTCCTAGCTGATTCGGATTTTACCATACAAATGACGCAAAGTAAATATCCTAACGTGAAGTTGTTTTTTACATCGGAGTTTGAGTAGGTAATAATCCCAGTTATTTTTATGCGAGGATTTGGCCACGGATTGTAGGGATTAAACAGATGCTATGATTACTGTTTTGGCATACAGACTAAGAAAGTATTACTTTAGGTTGCCCCTTTAAATGAAGTATGATATATCTGTACTATATTTCGACTTTAATAATTAAAACAAGAAAACCCAGTTCGTTATGGCGAACTGGGTTTTTGATTTGTAAAAATTTTTGATTTTCTAGCCCTTAATTTTACTATTGTAGATTGCCCTAAACTTTATAAAAACAAAGAGCAAACCAATTACTGCTAGAACATAAACATAATCATCGATAGGCATTCCAGTGTTATCGCCATCACCTTCCATTGTGCCCGTATCATTGTCAGCACCAGGATCTGCTCCAAACATAACTACAGTTGAAAATAAATAAACAGCAACGATATAAAATTTTAATACTTTATTTTTCATTTTTCTACTATTTTTAGTTTAATATTTTTTTATTTACAGTTTTGTTATCCTCAGAAGTAATTTGAACAATTAATGCTTGATTGGTCACTTTTAAATTACTAATAGTTGCTGCATTTGTTTTCACATTTTTTTGTTCCGCAATTAATTTGCCTTGGATGTCAAAAACTTTAATATTGTTCATCATCTTAGCTCCTGAATTTACAAAAATTGTACCATTGTTTTTATATACTAGCACACTGTCGTCGTCCCATTCTGGCGCGTCTATACTCAATGTTTTTTGGAATTTCAAGGAGAATCTCGTGTTGTCCACTGCCGCAGTTGCTGCAAAAGTATAAGAATTGTTTTTCAAATTCGTTTCTGTTCCAGTTTTACTGTCTACCAAGTAAATGTCTTGACCTGATGCAAAAACACCTTCTGAGTGGTCAATAGCGATGGTATACTCACCAGCTGCATCTGTTTTGAAATTCAATGCAACTACATCTGATGCATCAAAAGCAGGACGACCTTGAATGGTATAATCTCCGTTGTTAATATTAGAAGTCAAAGCAAATGCGCTATCACTGATGTATTTGCCATCAAAATCATCTACGCCAACAGTAGCGCCATCAAAATAAGTTACCGCCATTTGCGAAAAATAACCCGCAGCGTTTGTAGCATTTAACCATATTTTACTAGATTCTACTGCTTGTTTTGTTTTGAAAAAGGAAGGCGCAGTAGTCACTCTTTGGCCATTTTTAAATACAAGCGGTCCAGTTGTAAGTGCTGACACAAAAAATCCTTGACCTACTTGTACATCACCAACAAAAGTAGTCGGTGCCTGTGCATTATCATTAGAAACGAACGTTCCTGTGCTTGCGGTTGTTGGTATATAAGAACAATAAGCTGATCCTGTAACATTATTAGTTTTTCTCCACATATAGAATGTGTTGCCAATAACCAAGTTATTATTGCTTTTTAAAGTAAACAAATTGATAGCGGATGGATATGGGTTCCCTACTAAGTTATAACCTTGACCAGCTGTTGAAAGTGAAACAGAAACATCACCATTATTTGGAATTCCGGTAAACATGCCCGGAAAAAATAACGTCTCATTACCTAAATAATACGGAGTGGTCAATCCTAAACTTCCTGGCTTTTCGTTTGGCATGCGGATTGCATAACCTACACCAGGACTAAAGTTAGTGGTAAGTGGGTCTAATGCGGCTGGCACTGTATTGGTGTATTTATCAGTTGCTGGATTATAAATGTAAAAACGATTAGGTACTAAGGAAGTCAATGGTGAGAAAGCCGCTAAATTTTGACTTGCTACTGGCGACGACCACAAAGTATAATCGCCACGTTTTAAGGCATTACTGTTGCGGTTTACTGTTATTGCTCCTGTGTTGGTAACATCATTTACTTGAATCAAGTTGGCGTTGTTTTCAACCACAAGTGTACCATTATTGATTACTTCGTTTTGAACCGTTACATTTGTTCCCGTATTTATTGTCAAAGATTTAGCTGCATTAATTGTAAGTTTTTTGGCGGTAAATGTACCATTTGTGGTTGTGCTGTATGAATCTTTTAACACTGCTTTCAAAGATGATGTTGGTGTTAAGCCATCTGTCCAAGCGGCGGTTTCCCATACTGCTAGTAATTCAAAATCTACACTATTTAAGGCAAAAAGAGTATTGCTTTTTGTCCAATTTGTAGGGTCATTAACCAATGTCTTATAGGCTGCAAATGATGATTTTGTGTCTTTTAAAGCCAAAGCACCACTGTATTCAACATTATCAACTTCGCCAGTTACAATATTACCGTTTGTTACATTTAAAGAAGAAGGCAACATTGATGTATTAGTTGATGTTACATATGTTAACAACCAAACTGCATTACTCAATCCAAAAATAAAATACGGCTCTGCCGCTGATCCTTCATAAATAAAAATATTGTCGTTTGATGAAGAAATACCACTTAAGTTACCAGATACTATAGTACCAGTATCAGCTAATGCCGCTCCCGAATTATCAGAGATGGCAATAACAGTTCCAACTGGTATTGTATTTCCTGTATTGTTTTCCCAGACAACAGTGTTTTCATTTTCAAGCAATGCATTACCAGACCAAGTATTATCAGTAAAATTCAATTGAGCACTGGCCGGAATTGGCACCCAGTTAACAAAAGAAAAACTATCAGGTGTATCTGCTGTAACTCCTACAATGCTAATGTCTCCAACTCCAAAATTGAGAATAGCCGCCTTAGCTGTAACTGCAAAATCATAAGTCGAATCAGTTGGATCATTATTATCAATTAAAACTGTATCTGTAAAAGTTCCTGCTACAGCGCTATTGAAAGTAACTGTAAATGTGGTTGAACCACTGGCGGCAATAGTTGCAGGAAATGAAATACCACCAATATTGTATTTAGAAGCAGGATTGTTAGACATCAAAATACCATTAACGGTCAAGCTCCCTGTGCCTGTATTTTCAATAGTGTAGGTTTTAACCACATTTGTATTAGTGGCAGTACCACCAAAATCTGTATTATCTGTGGTGGTTGGAGTGTTATCTCCCACGGCGATAATAGTACTATTACCTTTTAGAGAAATGTTTGGCACTGGAGATTGTGCTATTGCTTTTATTGCAAAATTATAAGTCCCTTCGTCCGTATCATTACTTAATACTTCAATTACTTCGTCAAAAGTTCCCGATGTTCCGCTATTGAAAGTAACAGAAAAAGTAGTTGAGTTTCCTGTTGGAATGGTTGTTAATGAGGGTTGAGTAATAGAGAATACGGTTGTTGCCAACGATTTTTGCACATAAGGGGCTGTCAAAACCAAATCAGTAGAACCTGTGTTTTCAATTGTATAAATTTTAGTGACTCCTGTATTTGTTGCTAATGTTCCGAAATCAGTGTCATTTGCAGTGGAAGCCGGAGTTGCTCCATCAACAATAGAAACAGCTTTTCCTTTTATGTTGATTTCGGGACCAGAAGAAAATACAATTCCTGTTACTGTAATATCGTCGATACCTACTCCAATAGTACTTGAGGTTCCACCAACAGTAAATTTTATTTTGACTTGAGTACCGCTATAAGAACTTATATCAAAAGCTGTCTGAGCAGTCATTGTTGAAGAAGTTGGAGTTCTTGTTCCTAAACTTGTCCAGTTACTTCCATTATCAATAGATATCCATACTGTAAGAATATTTTCAGAAGCTAATACACCTCCAACAGTTCTTGCTTTAAAATTTAAAGTTTCGTTCGTGTAGCCATCAAAATCCATAGCGGGGCTAATTGTTTGCGATGTAGCTTTCAACAACTGTAGATAAGTAGTACCCGCTGGATCTGTATCAGTCCAAGTTGAAAAACCTGCAACATCGGTACGAATAGGAGTAATATTAACCTGCGCCCAACTCACCTGCGCACTCATAAAAAATAAGGCAAACAAAAGAAACAATCCTTTGATTATTGTTTTACTTTTTTTCCTAAAAAAACATAGTGTAATTTTGTTCATAGTAGTTCCTATTTAATTATTAATCTGCGTTATAAATTGTTTATTGAAGATTGCCTATAAAAAGAAAAGCAAATCTTTGCATTGTTTCACTACAAATAGAATTTAAGTACAGTTACACGATTTTGGTAATCGATTTTTAAACAAACTAGACTTCTTTGTCCTATTCATAATTACGTGCTGCAAATAGAATTAAAATAAAATTTTTGTCCTGCTTTAGTTTGTTATGAAATGATTAAGAAACCGTAATGTACGCCACAAAAAAAACGCCACAAAAGTAGCGCTTATAAAAGCGATGTAAATTGATTTTTAATTTGTCAACCTTTGCTAGTCTACCGCGTTGTTTAAGAAAGCTGCAATCCAAAAACGGTTTGGTGCAGTTCCTAAAGCCATACGTTTTTTTAGGTAATTGTCCCCTCTGGCAAAATTTTTGAATTAGGAGTTTGTTTTTTTTCCATAAGCCAAAGCACAGAATTCATATTAGAATTGGTAAATGCCTCTTCTTGCTTCTCCGCGATGATCTAAATACTGGCAGTAGTCATGGTGTAATTGCTATTAAAATTGCCATTCGTGCTATTTGTCCTGCAGCCGCAGAAAACATCGCAATTTGTTGCTCGTTGTATGGAGTTCCCTCCTTCGTCGGGAGGACAGACATTTGGGGATGTTGGGCAACAATGGTAGTAGAATTTTGAATATTAATTCTTACCAGTTTAACTAATAGTAAAAAACGAACTACGAATTAATAAAAAATGAAATAAGCACAAAAAAAGGCTCCATTTCTGGAGCCTTCTCTATTATTATGCTTGTCCCGTGGGGCCAAAATTTAAGGGTATTGCCGGTTGTTCAGTGTCTTTTATTTCGCCATGGGCTACTTCAAAACGGTGAATATTTTCGCCAATAGCTTTTAACAACCTTTTGGCGTGTTGCGGTGTCAAGACAATTCTTGATTTCACTTTGGCTTTAGGAATACCAGGCATGATACTAACAAAATCCAACACAAACTCGGAAGAGGAATGATTAATTATGGCCAAGTTAGAATAAATTCCTTCGGCTGTTTTCTCATCCAATTCAATGTCGATTTGTCCTTGTTGTTGCTGTATATTGCTCATATTTTAAAAAAATTTAAAAATTGAAAGATTTAATGATTTAAAAATTCAAAGACCATCAAGATAATCTTCAAATTTTTAAATCTTTCAATCTATAAATAAATTAGTATATATATTCTTCTTTATTAGCCATCATTTCGTGGTAATCTTCATTAGAACCTACGATGGTATGATCGTATTCTCTCATTCCGGTTCCAGCAGGAATTCTATGACCTACAATTACATTTTCTTTCAATCCTTCTAAGTAATCGATTTTACCTGCTACTGCAGCCTCGTTCAATACTTTAGTAGTTTCTTGGAATGATGCAGCTGAGATGAACGATTTCGTTTGAAGCGATGCTCTGGTGATACCTTGTAAAACAGGAGTTGCAGTTGCAGTAATTACATCACGAGCTACAACAAGATTTTTATCGGTACGTTTCAATAGTGAGTTTTCATCACGCAATTCACGAGGAGAAATGATCTGTCCTGGTTTCAAAGCACTGGAATCTCCAGCATCTTCGACTACTTTCATTCCGTATAATTTATCATTTTCAACGATAAAATCTTTGGTATGAATCAATTGTTCTTCTAGGAATAAAGTATCTCCCGGATCTTGTACTCTTACTTTACGCATCATTTGACGTATTACTACTTCAAAGTGTTTGTCGTTTATTTTTACCCCTTGCAAACGGTATACTTCTTGAATTTCGTTTACCAAATACTGTTGAACAGCAGCTGGTCCTTGAATTCTCAAAATATCTTCCGGAGTGATGGCGCCATCTGACAACGGCACACCCGCTCTTACAAAGTCATTTTCTTGTACCAAGATTTGGCTAGAAAGTTTAACTAAATATTTCTTAACCTCACCAAATTTAGATTCGATAACAATCTCACGGTTTCCTCTTTTGATTTTTCCAAAAGAAACCACACCGTCGATTTCCGAAACTACCGCTGGGTTTGAAGGGTTACGAGCTTCAAGCAGCTCCGTAATTCTTGGTAAACCTCCCGTGATATCCCCTGATTTAGAAGAACGACGTGGAATTTTAACCAAAACTTTACCGGCTTTAATTTTCTCCCCATTCTCCACCATCAAGTGAGCTCCAACTGGTAAGTTATACGAACGAATCAAATCACCGTCTTTACCGTAAACCAATAAAGTAGGTATTAATTTTTTAGCTCTGCCCTCAGAAATTACTTTTTCTTGAAAACCGGTTTGCTCATCAATTTCAACCATAAAAGATTGTCCTTGTTCTAAATCCTCGTAAGCAATTTTACCTGTGAATTCCGAAACGATAACTCCATTATACGGATCCCATTTACAGATCGTTGTTCCTTTTGCTACTGCCTCACCATCTTTAACAAAGATGCTGGAACCGTAAGGAATATTGTTTGTACTTAATAGAATTCCTGTTTTTTCATCAATTAATTTCAATTCTGTAGAACGAGATACTACAATATCAACTGAATTGCCATCGCTATCTTCGCCTTTAACAGTTTTTAAATCTTCTATTTCTAATTTACCGTTGAATCGTGTAACAATACTAGATTCTTCAGAAATACCACCTGCAACCCCACCTACGTGGAATGTACGAAGTGTTAATTGTGTTCCTGGTTCTCCAATGGATTGAGCGGCAATTACACCAACTGCTTCTCCTTTTTGGGTCATTTTTCCTGTGGCTAAGTTTCTACCGTAACATTTAGCACAAATCCCTTTTAAAGCTTCACAAGTTAATGGAGAACGAACCTCTAATTTTTCAATTGGAGAGGCCTGGATTAATTTTACAAATGGTTCTGTAATTTGTTGACCTCCGCTTATGATAAGCTCATTTGTCATAGGATTGATAACATCTTGCAATGCTACACGTCCTAGGATTCTTTCGCCTAAAGTTTCTACGATTTCCTCGTTCTTTTTCAAAGCTGACACTTCAACACCTCTTAAAGTACCGCAATCTACCGTGTTTACAATTACGTCTTGAGAAACGTCATGCAATCTTCTTGTCAAGTAACCCGCATCGGCTGTTTTTAAAGCAGTATCTGCAAGACCTTTACGAGCACCGTGAGTAGAAATAAAGTACTCCAAAATAGAAAGACCTTCCTTAAAGTTAGAAAGAATCGGGTTTTCAATAATTTCACCACCACCAGCTGTAGATTTTTTTGGCTTAGCCATCAAACCACGCATACCGGTTAACTGACGAATTTGTTCTTTAGAACCCCTTGCTCCAGAATCAAGCATCATATACACTGAGTTGAAACCTTGTTGGTCTTCTCTAATGTTTTTCATTGCTGCTTCTGTAAGTTGCGCATTGGTTGAAGTCCAGACGTCAATAACTTGGTTATAACGTTCGTTATTGGTGATAAGACCCATATTGTAACTTGCAGAAATTCCTTCCACTTGTTCTCTAGCGTCTGCAATTAATTTTGTTTTTTGTTCTGGAATTCTGATGTCTCCCAATGAGAATGACAATCCACCTTTAAAGGCAAATTTGTATCCCATATCTTTCATGTTGTCCAAGAAAGCTGCCGTTGTAGGCACATTGGTCACGCTTAAAACGTGTCCAATAATGTCTCTAAGGTTTTTCTTAGTCAATACATCATTAATATATCCTGCAGCTTCGGGAACTACTTCGTTAAACAATACACGACCAGCAGTAGTTTGGATAATTTTATACACCAATTCTCCCGCTTCATTGTAATCTTTTGCACGAATTCGCACTCTTGCATTCAATTCTAAACGTCCTTCGTTTAAGGCAATATTAGTTTCCTCGGCAGAATAAAAAGTTAAGCCTTCGCCTAAAATTTTGTGCTCTGGCGTAGACAAACGCTCTTTGGTCATATAATAAAGACCCAAAACCATGTCTTGAGAAGGTACCGTAATAGGCGCTCCATTTGCTGGATTCAAGATATTATGAGAAGCCAACATTAATAATTGTGCTTCTAAAATAGCTTCTGGTCCAAGTGGCAGGTGAACTGCCATCTGATCTCCATCAAAATCCGCATTAAACGCCGTACATACTAAAGGGTGCAATTGGATTGCTTTTCCTTCAATTAATTTTGGTTGGAATGCTTGAATACCTAATCTGTGCAAAGTAGGAGCACGATTCAGTAATATTGGGTGACCTTTGATTACATTTTCAAGAATATCCCAAACTACAGGCTCTTTTTTGTCTATTATTTTCTTTGCTGATTTAACTGTTTTTACAATTCCTCTTTCTATCAATTTACGAATAACGAAAGGTTTGTATAATTCAGATGCCATATCTTTTGGGATACCACATTCGAATAATTTCAATTCAGGTCCCACAACAATGACCGAACGCGCAGAATAATCGACACGTTTTCCTAGTAAGTTCTGACGGAAACGACCTTGTTTTCCTTTAAGGGAATCCGAAAGTGATTTCAACGGACGGTTGGATTCTGTTTTTACAGCAGATGCTTTTCGTGTATTATCGAAAAGTGAATCTACCGATTCTTGCAACATACGTTTTTCGTTTCTTAAGATCACTTCTGGAGCTTTAATTTCCATCAATCTTTTCAAACGGTTGTTACGGATGATTACACGACGGTATAAATCATTCAAATCTGAAGTTGCAAAACGACCACCATCTAGCGGCACAAGCGGACGTAATTCTGGTGGAATCACAGGAACTACTTTCATTATCATCCATTCTGGACGATTTTCGCGGTTCAAGTTAGACTCCCGGAACGATTCTACAACTTGCAATCTTTTTAATGCTTCTGTTTTACGTTGTTTAGAAGTTTCGTTGTTAGCAGAGTGACGCAATTGATAAGACAATTCATCTAAATCGATACGCGCTAACAAGTCCATAATACATTCTGCTCCCATTTTGGCAACAAATTTATTTGGATCAAAATCGTCTAAATATTGGTTATCGGCAGGAAGTGTATCTAAAATATTCAAATATTCCTCCTCTGTCAAAAAGTCCAATCTTTGTACTGATTCTCCTTCTGGAGTTTTGGCAATACCTGCTTGAATTACAACGTATCTTTCATAATAAATAATCATATCTAATTTCTTAGATGGAAGACCTAAAATATATCCAATTTTATTAGGAAGAGAACGGAAATACCAGATATGAGCAATTGGCACAACAAGGTTGATGTGTCCTACTCTATCTCTACGTACTTTTTTCTCCGTCACTTCAACACCACAACGGTCACAAATGATTCCTTTGTAGCGAATTCTTTTATATTTACCGCAAGCACATTCGAAATCTTTTACGGGTCCGAAAATTCGTTCGCAGAAAAGACCATCGCGTTCTGGTTTGTGGGTTCTATAATTGATAGTTTCTGGCTTCAATACTTCACCTCTTGATTCTTTCAAGATGGATTCAGGAGAAGCTAGTCCTATTGAAATTTTGTTGAATCTTTTTACAGGATTCTTATCTTTGCTATTATTATTTCTATTGTTCATCATAGTTTTTGCTATTGATTTATTTGCAATTAAAAAATTGATTCTTGTTTAAGTCGAAAGTTTGAAAGTCGAAGGTCGAAAGGAAATCGATACTTTAAGACATTTGACTTGTGACTAAAACACTCCTCGGATTACTTCTCTAAACTTCAAACTCAATTTTGAAGTGCTAATTATATAGTTATATAAAAAATCGGAACGGGTTACGGGGCTAAATCCTAAAAACTCTTTAAAAAAGTGTTCAGTTTTTAGTGTTCGGACTGACCACTAAAAACTAACCACTGAATACTGAAATTATTCTTCTAAACGAATATCAAGTCCAAGACCTTTCAATTCATGCATTAATACATTGAATGATTCTGGCAATCCTGGCTCCGGCATAGACTCTCCTTTAACAATTGCTTCGTATGTTTTTGCTCTACCAATAACGTCATCCGATTTCACGGTCAATATCTCACGAAGTGTACTTGATGCTCCATAAGCTTCTAGTGCCCAAACCTCCATCTCTCCAAAACGTTGACCTCCAAATTGCGCTTTACCACCCAAAGGTTGTTGCGTAATTAGGGAATAAGGTCCTATTGAACGTGCGTGCATTTTATCGTCAACCATGTGACCTAATTTCAACATATAGATAACTCCAACTGTTGCTTTTTGTGCAAAACGCTCGCCGGTTCCACCATCATAAAGGTAAGTGTGTCCAAAACGTGGTACATTAGCCTCATCAGTCAAAGCGTTTATTTGGTCAAGAGAAGCACCATCGAAAATTGGAGTAGCAAATTTTCTACCCAAGTTCATTCCAGCCCAGCCTAAAACAGTTTCGTAAATTTGACCAATGTTCATACGGGATGGTACCCCAAGTGGATTCAACACAATATCAACTGGCGTTCCATCTTCTAAGAAAGGCATATCTTCGTGACGAACAATACGAGCAACAATACCTTTGTTACCGTGGCGTCCCGCCATTTTATCCCCTACTTTCAGTTTGCGTTTTTTGGCAACATATACTTTCGCTAATTTCAAAATTCCTGCTGGCAATTCATCACCAACAGTAATCGTGAATTTCTCTCTACGTAAAGCGCCTTGCAAATCGTTCAACTTAATTTTATAGTTATGAATTAAATCATTTACCATCGTATTAGCTGCATCATCGGAAACCCATTGCCCTTTGCTTAAGTGAGCAAAATCTTCAACGGCATATAGCATTTTTTGAGTGTATTTTTTACCTTTTGGTAAAACTTCTTCACCCAAATCATTCATTACACCCTGAGATGTTTTTCCGTTAACAATTAGGAAAAGTTTCTCAATTAATTTGTCTTTTAGTTCAACAAACTTCACTTCGAATTCCATTTCTAATGCGCCTAAAGCATCTTTGTCCTGAGTACGTTTGCGTTTGTCTTTTACTGCTCTTGCAAACAATTTTTTGTCTAAAACAACACCGTGTAACGATGGAGAAGCTTTCAACGAAGCATCTTTTACGTCACCTGCTTTATCACCAAAAATAGCACGAAGCAATTTTTCTTCTGGCGTAGGATCTGATTCTCCTTTTGGTGTAATTTTTCCGATAAGAATGTCACCAGGTTTTACTTCGGCACCAATTCTAATCATTCCGTTTTCATCTAAATCTTTAGTAGCTTCTTCAGAAACGTTTGGAATATCATTCGTTAGTTCTTCGTTCCCCAATTTAGTATCTCTCACTTCCAATGAATAATCATCAACGTGAATAGAGGTGAAAATATCGTCACGAACTACTTTTTCAGAAATAACAATCGCATCCTCAAAGTTGTATCCTTTCCATGGCATAAACGCCACTTTTAAGTTACGACCTAAAGCCAATTCACCATTTTGAGTAGCATAACCTTCGGATAAAACTTGTCCAAGAACCACTCTGTCTCCTCTTCTTACGATAGGTTTCAAGTTGATACTGGTAGATTGATTGGTTTTTCTAAATTTAATTAGATTGTATGTTTTCTCATCTTCCTCAAAACTAACCATGCGTTCTTCCTCAGAACGATCGTATTTGATGGTGATGATGTTTGCATCTACGTATTCTACAACTCCAGGACCTTCGGCATTTATCAACACTCTAGAATCTGAAGCTACTTGACGCTCTAAACCTGTTCCAACAATTGGAGCTTCTGGACGTAACAATGGTACGGCTTGACGCATCATGTTTGATCCCATCAAAGCTCTATTTGCATCATCATGTTCCAAGAAAGGAATTAACGAAGCAGAAATCGAAGCAATTTGGTTTGGAGCAACGTCAGCATAATCCACTTTTGATGGATCAATTACTGGGAAATCACCTTCTTGACGTGCAATTACATTATCAGCAAGAATTTTACCATTGGCATCCATTTTAATATTCGCTTGAGAAATCATCATTCCTTCTTCTTCCTCTGCGCTCAAATACACTGGAGTCGAAACTAAGTCTACCACTCCTTTAGTAACTTTACGATACGGTGTTTCGATGAAACCCATTCCGTTAACTTTGGCATAAACCCCAAGAGAAGATATCAAACCAATGTTTGGTCCCTCAGGAGTTTCAATCGGACATAAACGTCCGTAGTGCGTGTAGTGAACGTCACGAACCTCAAACCCTGCTCTTTCACGAGAAAGTCCACCTGGTCCAAGTGCTGATAATCTTCTTTTGTGTGTAATCTCGGCTAATGGATTTGTTTGATCCATAAACTGTGATAACTGGTTGGTTCCAAAGAAAGAGTTGATAACAGATGATAATGTTTTGGCATTAATCAAATCAATAGGTGTAAAAACCTCGTTATCTCTAACGTTCATTCTCTCCCGAATGGTTCTAGCCATACGAGCCAAACCTACACCAAATTGTTGTGATAATTGTTCACCAACTGTTCTTACGCGACGATTTGACAAGTGATCGATATCATCAATATCTGCTTTCGCATTGATTAATTCAATCAAATATTTAACTATGGTAATGATATCTTCTTTAGTAAGCACTTGCTTTTCCATTGGAGTATCAAGACCCAGTTTTTTGTTTATTCTATAACGGCCTACTTCACCTAAATTGTAACGTTGATCAGAGAAAAACAATTTATCTATAATACCACGAGCAGTTTCTTCATCAGGCGGTTCTGCGTTACGCAATTGTCTGTAAATATGCTCAACGGCTTCTTTTTCGGAATTTGTTGGATCTTTTTGTAGCGTATTGTGGATGATAGAATAATCAACTGCATTACTATCTTCTTTGTGCAGCAAAATCGATTTAACGTTAGAATCGATGATTTCTTCCACATTATCTTTGTCGATAATCGTATCTCTATCAAGAATTATTTCGTTTCGTTCTATAGAAACAACTTCGCCGGTATCTTCATCAACGAAATCTTCGTGCCAAGTGTTCAGAACACGAGCAGCTAATTTTCTACCTATATATTTTTTAAGTCCTGTTTTAGACACCTTAATTTCCTCGGCAAGGTCAAAAATCTCAAGGATATCTTTATCTCTTTCGAAACCTATGGCACGAAATAAAGTAGTTACAGGCAATTTTTTCTTTCTGTCGATATAAGCGTACATTACACTATTTATATCTGTTGAAAATTCTATCCAAGAACCTTTAAAAGGAATTACTCTGGCGGAATATAATTTTGTTCCGTTTGCATGGAATGACTGACCAAAGAAAACACCTGGTGAACGGTGTAATTGCGAAACAACAACACGTTCGGCGCCATTGATTACAAAAGTACCTGAAGGTGTCATATACGGAATTGTACCAAGATATACATCCTGAACAATTGTTTCAAAATCTTCGTGCTCTGGATCTGTACAATATAATTTTAACCTAGCTTTCAGTGGCACACTGTAAGTAAGCCCTCTTTCAATACATTCTTGAATTGTATAACGAGGTGGATCTACAAAATAATCGAGGAATTCCAGTACAAAATTGTTTCTTGTATCTGTGATTGGAAAATTTTCCATGAAGGTATTGTATAAACCTTCGTCGCCTCTTTCGTCAGATTTAGTTTCCAATTGGAAAAAATCTTTAAACGATTTAACCTGAACATCTAGAAAATCTGGATATTGAGGTATGTTTTTAGTAGAGGCAAAATTCAATCTTTCAGTCTGATTTGTTATCATCTATGGACAAAATTTTGATTAAAAAAAAGTAATTTTTGTGTAAAACACTGTTTAAATTATACTTTCTTTTTTAATCAATACCTCTTTAAAAATAATAGATGAGCAAGCCCTTTCTTTTATTTTTTTTCTTCGTATTGATTTAAAAACATTTTTGTATTTTAAACTATAATACAATAAAATGGAATAAAATTTTATTATACGCAAAATGGTTTAGGTCTTTGGAAACATATCCAAGACCTAAACCGAATTCTTAAAACCGAGTAAAACTATTTAAGTTCAACCTCAGCTCCAGCTTCTTCTAATGATTTTTTAAGCCCTTCAGCTTCTTCTTTAGAAACACCTTCTTTCACATTTGCAGGTGCGCTATCTACTACGTCTTTAGCCTCTTTAAGACCTAAACCTGTAAGTTCTTTTACAAGTTTAACAACTGCTAATTTAGAGGCTCCAGCAGCTTTCAATACCACTGTGAATTCTGTTTGAACTTCTTCCGCTACTGCATCTCCACCACCAGAAACAACTACTGCTGCAGCTGCTGGTTCGATACCATACTCGTCTTTTAATATTGTTGCTAATTCGTTAACTTCTTTTACTGTAAGTCCAACTAATTGTTCTGCGAATTGTTTCAAATCTGCCATTTTTTCTATCGTTTTAAAATGATTTGTAAAATATTATTGTTTATTGTGCGCGTTTTAAAGCTCTTAATTCAAACTAAAAATTAGTTTAATTAAGCAACCTCTTCGGTTTTAGCGAATTGGTTTTGAAGAGCAGAAATAACTCTTTGGGCTGGGGATTGAAGTAATCCGATGATTTCGCCGATAAGTTCTTCTTTTGATTTAATAGTTGCCAAGGCATCTAGTTGATCGTCTCCAATGTAAACTTCTGCATTGATGTAAGCCCCTTTTAATATTGGCTTCGCATTCTTTTTGCGGAAATCCTTGATTATTTTTCCAGGTGCGTTCGCAACATCAGCGATGAATATAGCGCTATTACCGGTCAATACTGACGGTAAATCACCATAATCGTTAGCTGAAGCTTCCATTGCTTTTGCAAGCAAAGTGTTTTTCACTACCTCTAATTTAATACCTGCTTTAAAGCAAGCTCTTCTCAAGTTTGAAGTTGTCTCTGCATTTAATCCAGAAATATCAGATACATAAATGATATTTGTACCAGCTAACTGTGCAGTTAAATCTTCAATCGCGATTGATTTTTCTTCTCTAGTCATACTAAAAATTTTTAACTACCAATTATACTGCTTTAGGATCCAATGCAATTGCAGGACTCATGGTGCTAGTTAGGTAAATACTTTTGATGTAAGTTCCTTTAGCCGCAGTTGGTTTAAGTTTGATTAATGTTTGAATAATTTCGTGTGCGTTATCTACAATTTTACCAGCGTCGAAAGATATTTTTCCGATTCCTGCATGTATGATACCAGTTTTATCTACTTTAAAGTCGATTTTACCCGCTTTCACTTCTTGAACAGCTTTTGCAACATCCATTGTTACTGTACCTGTTTTAGGGTTTGGCATTAAACCTCTTGGCCCTAAAATACGACCTAATGGACCTAATTTTCCCATAACAGAAGGCATTGTAATAATTACATCAACATCTGTCCAACCATCTTTAATTTTTTGTAAATATTCGTCAAGACCTACAAAGTCCGCACCAGCTGCCAATGCTTCCGCTTCTTTATCGGGAGTAACTAATGCTAATACTTTAATGTCTTTACCAGTTCCATGAGGTAATGTCACCACACCTCTAACCATTTGATTCGCTTTTCTTGGATCTACACCCAAACGTACAGCGATATCAACAGACTCATCAAATTTTGCAGAAGCAACATCTTTTAATAATACCGCAGCATCTTTTAAAGAGTATAATTTGTTCTTTTCAATTTTTGAAGCAGCTTCTTTTTGTTTTTTTGTCAATTTTGCCATGTCTTACGCTTGTTTTAGAGGAGAATCTCCCGTTACAGTTATACCCATAGATCTAGCTGTTCCTGCGATCATGCTCATAGCAGACTCGATTGTGAATGCATTTAAATCAACCATCTTGTCTTCCGCGATTGTTTTGATAACATCCCAAGTAACGCTAGCTACTTTCTTACGATTTGGTTCTCCAGAACCAGATTTAAGCTTTGCCGCATCCATCAATTGAACAGCGGCAGGTGGTGTTTTTACAACAAAATCGAAAGATTTGTCTTTATACACTGTAATTTGCACTGGGCAAACTTTACCTGGTTTATCTTGAGTTCTCGCATTAAACTGCTTACAGAACTCCATGATATTAACACCAGCAGCACCTAAAGCAGGTCCAACCGGTGGCGACGGGTTCGCAGCACCTCCCTTAACTTGTAGTTTAACTACTTTACTAATCTCTTTAGCCATTTTTTTAAAAAATTTAACACATTAACTTTGGAAGCGAAAATGTGACTTATTATATATGTAACAAAAATTATACTTTTTCAACTTGCATAAACCCTAATTCCAACGGTGTTTTTCTTCCGAAAATTTTCACCATTACTTCCAGTTTGCGCTTTTCTTCATTTATTTTTTCAACAGTTCCGTTGAAACCATTGAAAGGACCATCTATCACTTTTATCGTTTCTCCTATATTGAAAGGAATAGCACGAGTATCTGTATTAACAGCCAATTCGTCTACTTTACCTAACATTCTATTTACTTCCGAAAGTCGCAATGGCACTGGTTCTCCACCTTTTATTTCACCTAAAAACCCAATTACACTTGTTATAGACTTAATTATATGTGGAATCTCTCCCACTAGGTTTGCCTCAATCATTACGTAACCGGGAAAATATACTTTATCCTTGATTAATTTTTTTCCTTCCTTTACAGTAACTATTTTTTCGGTTGGAACAAGCACTTGCGAAACGTAATCACCCATTCCTAATCTGGCGATTTCGGTTTCGATGTATGCTTTCACTTTATTCTCTTGGCCACTTACCGCTCGAACTACATACCACTTTTTTAAATTATTGTCTGTCATAACAAAAAAAATTACGCTTTTATCCAGTTAAAAAAACTAGCCAATGTTTTTGTAAAAATTTCATCTACTCCCCAAGTTGCCAAGGCAAACAATACGGAGAAAAGAGCAACAACAATCGTTAGACGTTGTACTTCGGCCCAGATCGGCCAAGTTACATTTGATCGTAATTCTTCAAATGCTTCTGATATGTAATTAACAACTTTTGTCATTATGGTTTATTTTTTTGGCACGGGCGGAGGGATTCGAACCCCCATCAACGGTTTTGGAGACCGCTATTCTACCCTTGAACTACGCCCGTTCGTTAAAAGCCAGTTCCGATTAATATCGGAACTGGCTTCTTAAATTATTTTATAGGATTATGCTACGATCTCAGTCACCTGACCAGCACCTACAGTTCTTCCACCTTCACGGATAGCAAAACGTAAACCTACACTTAATGCAATTGCGCTTAGCAATACTACATCAATTGTTAAGTTATCCCCAGGCATAACCATCTCTACACCTGTTGGTAAAGTAATTATTCCTGTTACATCAGTTGTACGTACGTAAAACTGTGGACGGTAGTTATTATGAAATGGTGTGTGACGACCACCTTCTTCTTTTTTCAAGATATACACCTCAGCTTTAAATGTTGCGTGTGGCTTTACCGAACCTGGTTTACAAATAACCATACCTCTTTTGATGTCTTCTTTTTGAATACCTCTCAAAAGGATACCTACGTTATCTCCAGCTTCACCTCTGTCAAGGATTTTACGGAACATTTCAACTCCAGTAATAGTAGAAGTCAATTTCTCAGCTCCCATACCAATGATTTCGACAGCATCTCCTGTATTAGCAACACCAGTTTCGATACGACCTGTAGCAACAGTTCCACGACCGGTGATTGAGAATACATCTTCAACTGGCATCAAAAATGGTTTAGCAACGTCTCTGATTGGTTCTTCAATCCAAGCATCAACAGCTTCCATTAATTCAATAATTTTTGGTACCCAAGCAGGATCATTATTCAATCCCCCTAAAGCTGAACCTTGAATAACAGGACCATTATCTCCGTCATATTCGTAGAAAGATAATAAATCTCTAATTTCCATTTCAACAAGTTCCAATAACTCTTCATCATCCACCATATCCACTTTGTTCATGAATACAACCATTCTAGGAATACCAACTTGGCGACCTAATAGGATGTGCTCACGTGTTTGTGGCATTGGTCCATCTGTAGCAGCTACAACAAGAATTGCACCATCCATTTGAGCAGCACCTGTAACCATGTTTTTTACGTAATCCGCGTGACCTGGACAGTCAACGTGCGCGTAATGGCGGTTAGCAGTTTCATACTCAACGTGAGATGTATTAATTGTAATACCTCTTTCTTTTTCTTCTGGAGCATTATCGATTTGATCAAACGATTTTGCCTGACAGTAACCAGCATCAGATAACACTTTAGTTATTGCTGCAGTTAAAGTTGTTTTTCCGTGATCCACGTGTCCGATAGTCCCAATATTTAAATGGGGTTTGTTACGGTTAAAGGTTTCTTTTGCCATTTTACTTAATTTTTAATCTTAGTTATTATTTAGTGTTCAATTTTATACATTTTTGAGCCAACTACGGGAATTGAACCCGTGACCTCTTCCTTACCAAGGAAGCACTCTACCTCTGAGCTAAGTCGGCAGAATCCTTGATTTAAGAATTTATTTTTAAAAATTTAGAGAATTCCCAAATTCACAATATTAAATTCTAATCTTAGGATTACCTCGCTTTCGCTCGGTGATCCGTAAGGGTAAACCCTTACTCAAATTTTACTTTCTCAAACTTTGTGAAAGTAAACTTTCAAAAGTTTTCTAAATCAAAATTTATGTGGGGAGAGCAGGATTCGAACCTGCGAAGTTCACACAGCAGATTTACAGTCTGCCCTCGTTGGCCGCTTGAGTATCTCCCCCTTTTTTTATGACCGCAGATTTTAAATTGCGAACTAATGATTTTTGATTTTCAAGTAATCTGAAATCTAAAATCATAAATCTAAAATCTTATATCTGTTGAGCCGGCGGAGGGACTCGAACCCACGACCTGCTGATTACAAATCAGCTGCTCTAGCCAACTGAGCTACGCTGGCAATATCAATAAAAAAAGTCCGCTATTTCTAACGGACTGCAAATGTATATCTTTTTGTTTTTTAATCAAAACAATTTAATAAAAAATTTATATTAAATATGTGTATTGATTTTTTCTTTTCTTTTTACCAATAATCGTTCTATGGATTCTGCCGCAAGCTCTACTGCTTCTTCAAAAGTTTTGCATTGTTTTTTGACTAAAAAATCGTCTCCAGGAACAATGATTTTCATTTCTACGATTTTATTTTCCTTATCACTTGTCTTTTCAACTTTCAAATAAACGTCAGAGGATACTACTTTGTCGTAGTATTTTTCTAATTTGACCATTCTTTCTTGAATGAAATCGACTAGCTTTTTGTCGATAGTAAAATTAACTGCATGAACATCTACTTTCATAATATATAATTTTAAGGGTTACACTTTTAATGAATTATTTCTGATTTCTTGGATGGGTATCTTCATATACTTTTTTGAGCTCTGATAAGCTACTATGCGTATAAATTTGAGTCGAAGCCAAACTTGAATGTCCTAATAATTCTTTTACTGAATTTAAATCGGCTCCGTTGTTTAATAAGTGTGTCGCAAATGTATGTCTTACTATATGTGGACTTTTCTTTACCTTTTCGGAAACAGTACTAAAGTACTTGTTTATTAAACGATATACAAAAGAATCGTTCAATTTTAACCCTTTTTTGGCTAGAAAAAAATAGTCCTTATCTATAATCGTCTCTAAATTTGCTCTTTCATTCAAATACAGTATGAATTGTTGGGAAACAATTGGCAAAAGCGGAATGATCCGTTCTTTGTTTCTTTTGCCAAGAACCTTAATAGTATTAGTGGAAACATTGATATTCGTTATTTTCAGATGAATTAGTTCTGTTCTTCGAATTCCTGTAGTATAAAGCAAATCTATGATGAGCTTATCTCTGGTTGCCTCAAAACCAATTGCGTTCGGAATTTGGTTTAATACCTGACTAACTTCATTTTCAGAAAAAGGAATTTGAAGTGTTTTGGGAGTTTTTAATGCTTTGTGTTTCAAAAGCGGACTGACTTTAATTTGCTTGGTTTTTAACAAGAATTTATAAAATGCTTTTAAGGAAGCAATCTTTCTATTGACAGAAACATTTGAAATGCCATCATCAACAAGCGAAACAATCCAGCTTCGGATTTGGCTGTAGTTTACTTGATCAATATTTTCCTCGTTAAATTGATTTTTATTAAACGACTCGAAGTAACCAACGTCATTCAAATAGGCATTTACAGTGTGTGGAGAATATTTTTTCTCCATTTGCAGATAATCCTTAAAAGCGTCCTTATTATTAGTCATAAAAAAACCGTTAGTATCAAAGGTATTAAACTTTAATGACTAACGGTACATTAATTAAACAGAAAATGATTAACTATTTTCTATATTGTCTCTCATATTCTGAATATAAGCCGCTTTTTGAATTTTGGCTCTGTTGGTAATTGACGGCTTTATAAAAGCAGTACGTGCTCTTAATTGACGAACAGTTCCTGTTTTATCAAATTTTCTCTTGTAGCGCTTTAATGCTCTATCGATATTTTCTCCGTCTTTAATTGGTATTATTAACATTTTGGACCTCCTTTCTTTAAATTAGATTGCAAAAGTAATTATTAATTATGAATTATTAGTTATGAATTGTGAATTATTTTTATGAGATAAAAGAAAATAGACGAATAGATGATAGACGAATAGATAATAGACGAATAGATTGGAGACTATAAAAAAAAGCCGAGCCACAATTTTTTATGTCTCGACTTCTAAATCAATTATCTATTCGTCTATTATCTTGTGTCTACTAAAAAAATCTACTCCTTTAAAATATTCCTCGAAATAACTAATTTTTGAATCTCCGTAGTTCCTTCACCGATAGTGCATAATTTTGAATCTCTAAAGAATTTCTCCACAGGATAATCTTTTGTATACCCATAACCGCCATGAATTTGAATAGCATCAGTGGCTACTTTGACACAAACTTCTGAGGAATACATCTTACTCATGGCACCAATCGTGGTCATCTTTCGATTATTATTTTTCAAAAAAGCGGCTTTGTGCAATAACAATTCCGATGCTTCAATTTCTGTAGCCATATCAGCTAATTTAAAAGCTATTGCTTGGAATTCGCTTATTGATTTACCAAACTGATATCTTTCTTTAGAATATTTTAAAGATGCTTCATAAGCCCCTTTTGCAATCCCTAATGACAAAGCGCCTATAGAAATTCTGCCTCCATCTAAAATCTTCATAGATTGTATAAACCCCTCACCTACCTCACCTAACCGATTAGCATCTGGAATTCGACAATCATCAAAGAATAGTTCCGCAGTTTCGCTCGCTCGCATTCCTAATTTGTTGGCTTTTTTTCCAGATGTAAAACCATGCATTCCTTTTTCGAAAACAAAAGCAGTCATTCCTCTAGAATCCCCTTTTTCGCCAGTACGCACGATTACTACAGCAATATCTCCTGAAATTCCGTGGGTAATAAAATTTTTAGAGCCATTAACAATCCAATAATCACCCTCTTTTACTGCGGTTGTATTCATTCCGCCAGCATCAGATCCGGTTCCGTGTTCCGTCAATCCCCATGCACCTATATGTTCTCCTGTGGCTAATTTTGGAACCCATTTTTTCTGTTGTTCTTCGTTCCCGAAAGTCAAAATATGATTGGTGCACAATGAATTATGAGCCGCAACAGATAACCCTATTGATGGGTCAACTTTTGAAATTTCTTCGACAACAGCAATGTATTCGTGATAACCAAGTCCTGAACCGCCAAGTTCTTCTGGAACTAAAAGACCCATAAAACCCATTTTACCCAATTGTTTGAATAACGGAACGGGGAATTTTTGAGTTTCATCCCAATCCATTATATAGGGTCTGATATTTTTTTCTGCAAAATCTCTCGCAGATTCTGCTATCATTAATTGTGTTTCGCTGTAATCAAAGTTCATTTTATGAAAGTGTAAGAATTTTAAAAGTCCAAATATAGGGCGATAATTTTTGCCTTATCAATAGACAAACCTTTAATTTTTGTTAAATCTTCAGTATTTTTTAAGTCGCCATTCATGCTTCTAAAAGTAACAATATTTTTTGAAATTGGATATTTAAAATACGGAAATAGTGAAAGTTCTTTTATTGAAGCATTGTTAATATCGATTTTTTTCACCGTTGGCGTAGCCGAAACCGTAAAATGCGCATTCAAATTTTCAATTACCTCTGGCGACAATCCCCAAATATCATTCATTTGTTCCATCGAAACAAAACCTCCAAGATTTTCTTTGAATTTTAAAATTCGAAGCGAAATTGCCTCGCCAATTCCGTATATTTTTATTAAATCTTCTTGGGTCGCTTGGTTAATGTCGATCATGACCACTTTTTCTTTTTTGGCGAAAGCCTTACTGTCATATTTTTTATAAGCGGAAAATTCCTTTTTGTTTTTCACCCAATCTGGAAATTTGAAATAAGGCGAAATGGCATTCAACAGAGAATCCGAAACTTTCGTTACGCCCTGAAACTCCTGTGGCGAGTTTACATATTTATTTTCTTTTCTAAAAGCAAGTAATCGATCAATTTCAGCAACAGACATTCCAAGTTTATAGCCTTTATAATCCGTTATGAAATTAGGGTTGAAAGGATAGATTTTTGGAACATAATCATTTTTTTGCCGTTTCATCAAGTCTATTTGCGATTGCAGCGACAACCACTGTTCCTTTTCGGGAGAAGTTTTGGACGATTGACCGAAATCAACAAAAAAATAAATTAATTGTAAAATAATGATAATGCTAAACAACACTATTATACCTGTACGCTGTTCTCTTGAAAAAATAAAATATTTTTTTATTGTTGTGAAAATCATTTATTTAAAATTAAATCAATGGCGGCTGAATCGCGTTTTAGTTTTTAAAAATAGGAAAAAATTTATAACCAAGAACTTCACTTTGTGAAAATTTTAAAATTAAAAAAGATTATTTCAAAAAAATAAGGATTTCTGTATAGCTTCAACATTAAAAAAACAATATATTTGAAACCTATAAACAATAAACCAAAATAAAATGTCAATTTGGAGAGTTAAACCTGTTTCAGCATTTGAGGCTGATATGAAAAAAAGCACATTAAAGAAAGTTTTAGGTAAATGGAGCTTAACTGCTATTGGCGTTGGCGCCATTATAGGCGGCGGAATCTTTGTTCTTACTGGAACTGGGGCTTATTACCATGCTGGTCCTGCACTGGCACTATCTTTTATTGTTGCTGGAATTGCGTGTGTATTTGCAGCACTTTGTTATTCGGAATTTGCATCTATTTTACCCGTAGAAGGATCCGCTTATGCCTATGCTTACGGAACAATTGGTGAAATTTTCGCATGGATTATTGGATGGGGATTAATCTTAGAGTATGCGATGGGCTCGATGACGGTAGCCGTTTCGTGGTCTGGCTATTTCAACAAATTACTCAAAATTTTTCATTTAGAACTCCCAGATTATTTAACAAGTGATCCTGCTAGTTATACGGGCGAAGGTTTTTCGATGAATCTTCCCGCTTTCTTAATTGTATTATTTGTTATTTCAATTTTGATAAAAGGAACAAAAAGCGCTGCCAAAGCCAATAATATGATTGTAATTATGAAAGTTTCTGCCATTATTTTTGTCATTATCGCTGGCGCATTTTTTATTAATACTGATAACTGGTCGCCATTTATTCCTGAAGCTACACAAATTATCGAAAAAGAAACCACTCATAATGCGTATGGATTTTCAGGAATTATATCAGGAGCTGCAGCAATTTTCTTTGCTTATGTAGGCTTTGATGCAGTATCTACTCAGGCAGGTGAAGCGATAAATCCTAAAAAAGATGTGCCTTTTGCTATTATTGCTTCGCTTTTAATATGTACTACTCTATATATACTAGTGTCGCTAGTTTTAACAGGAATGATGAACTACCAAGACTTTAATCCCCTAGGAAAATATCCTGATGCAATTAAAGCTCCGGTTGCTTATGCATTTGATATTGCGGGCCAAGGATGGGCTGGTTTGATTATCACAATTGCAGCAACTATTGGATTAATATCCGTATTGATGGTAATGATTATGGGACAATCTAGAATATTTCTTGGCATGTCTAAAGATGGCTTAATCCCGAAAGTATTTAGTAATGTAAACCCAATTTCTGGAACCCCAAAAACAAACCTTATGATTCTAGGGGGAATAATTGCAACGGTAGCAGCTTTTACACCTATCAATAAATTAGCAGATATGACGAGCTTCGGGACCTTATTCGCTTTCACGATGGTATGCATTGCTGTGTGGATATTAAGAGTAAAGCAACCCAACTTAACACGTACTTTTAAAGTTCCTGCTTTACCAGTAATTGCTATATGTGGTATTTCAATAAATACGTATTTAATGATAAATTTAAGCACTGACGCACAATCATTATCACTTGGTTGGTTACTTATTGGTGTGGTAATTTATTTTCTTTACAGTAAAAAAAGATCTAAACTTAATAATCCTGAAGAATAATATATCTACGAAATAGTAATACAAAAGCCGCCTCACAACTGAGGCGGCTTTTTTTGTAATTTATATACCGAAAAAACAGCGTTTTGAACAATCCAAAAAAATAAAATCTATCATCAAAAAAAAGGGATTATAAAGTACAAACTACTTTATAATCCCTTTTCTTTATGAAAATATTTTTCTACAAATCAAAAACCGAAGTACGTTTTGCCCGAATCAAATCTTTTAATCGCCACCAAAACGCTAATGTCAAATAGACTCCAAACCATAAACCAGCGGTAACAAAACTAATGTATATAAAAAACAATCTCACATCAGAAGCGCGCATTCCCAACCTATCGGCTAGACGCGAGGAAACGTGAAAACCATGTTTTTCAAAAAAATACTTGAGCTTTATTACTTGTCGTACTTTTTGTTTTTGCTCCTCCATTAGTTTTAGTAAAAATTAATTATTGGTAAAAGTACAAATTTCTACTTGCTTTTCAATAATTCCATTCCAATGACGCATTCTAAGCAACGACTTTTATTGCAATATTCGTTCTTGAGTTGTAATAAAGATTGAGAATCAAAAGCGCTTTTTGATTTGATTCCAAAAAAAGTGAATTTGTCTATAATAGCATTTTTCTCGGAGGCCACTTCGTTTAACAACTGAATCAGGTCTTCCGAAATTTCCTTACCTTGACTTTTGGCGTATGCAAATTGGAGCGGAATTATGGAGTTTATTACAATTAAATCTACAAATGACTGAGAAAGCTTCTTCTTTTTCGTAGGACTTTCTTTATCGAATTGATAATGGTTTTGCCAATAATTGGAAGCTGAAACATTGAAAATTTCATAAATATTTTTCACTGCATTTAAAGTGCTTATTTTTGAAAACAAATTTTGCTGAGCGTGATACAAATTCGCCAATTGCGATAATCGTATGGTAGGAAAATTATCTGGACGATGCTTGAAAAACTGCACGGGCTCAAAGGTTCTTTTCTCCAATTGGTATTTATGTAACAAATAAAAATAGCGGAATTTTAAATCCTTGAAATAGTTATCTTCTTTTTCCAAATCTAATAATCCAGCAGTCCCCATCAGCAGCGCTTCCAAGTTTTCGACCTCAAAACTTTCTTTTCTTATCATTGAAAATGGAGTGGACTGCGCAATTTTTAAAAAGATTTCACCATTGGTATTCAGTCCAAAATTCTTTGCCAAAAGACAAAATAAAACTCCTTCCCAATCTTGATTTGTACGTTCTAATAAATCGAAAATGGGTTTTGATTTCCTTTCTAATCGCTCAAAAAACAATCGTTCTTGCCAATTATTTAAAGTAAATTCATTGATTTCTTTTAATTGCTTTTCACAAAAAATCCATGATTTTGGTGTCATTAATGCGTGATGATTTGCAATTGTTGCAGCATCAACATATTTTTTGAGTTCTAAAACTGGAATTTCGGTATTATTGCTTCTGAAGATTTCGGTATCGTGTTCCCAAACCACGTGAAGAATGACATTTTCATATGCCGCATCTCTTTCGTGTTGATGCACATACCAATCCGAAGATTTAAGGTGAATCTCCACATTTCCCGCCCATTTTTGGTTACCAATGACAATTTGAGCATTAAAAAAATCTGGTCCGGCAAGTTGTAAATGTTGACCAACGTTCACAATTGTGATCTCCTCTCCATTGAAAGTTTTCAAATTCAGGGTATCAAATTTCTTGAATTGCCATAAATAATGGAGAAAATCTTCTTTCATTTTCGGTCTTTAGATTGAACACTAAAGTAATGAAAAAAAGAAACAAGTTGCAGTTCAAAAAAATAAAAAAAATAATTTATACCTGTAACGACTAGCGCAACAAATACAATTTGGCGCAGGCCCGAGCATCCGATAAAGCTTCGTGATGGTTTAAAGCAATTTTCATTTCACGGCAACAATCACTTAATTTTGTTGGTCTTAAACCCTTAGCCTTATAAATTTTCACGGTGCATTCCCATCGAAAACCAATATTCAACTCTCTATAATCTAGGCCATAGAGCGCCATTGATTTGGCGAGAACATTTCGGTCAAAACTTTCGTTATGAGCAACAATCACTCTGTTTTGCAACCGTTTTTTAATTTCTGGATATACTTGAGCAAAGGTTTTTGCATTAATTGTATCTCGCGGATAAATACCGTGAACCGCTATAGTAAACGGCGAATATTCGTTTCTTGGCGGTTTGATTAATGTCACAAACTCGTCCACAATAACCCCGTTTTCAACGGTAACTATACCTACAGAACAAGGATGGTAGCCTACGGCGGTTTCAAAATCTATGGCGGTGAAAGTCATTGGAAAAGTTAGAAGTGGGAAGTTAGAAGTTAGAAGTTAGAAGTTAGAAGTTACAAAAAAAG
>Ga0209107_10000037_pt1 | contig 80780 bp, 60 predicted proteins | sample LakErihyJuly2011_2_FD_187460 | JGI IMG/M metagenome (GOLD analysis project Ga0209107, IMG submission 187460) | Freshwater microbial communities from dead zone in Lake Erie, Canada - CCB hypolimnion July 2011 (SPAdes) (version 2) | ecosystem: Environmental > Aquatic > Freshwater > Lentic >...
CGTAGTTGGAATATCGATGCCGCATTGTAATAGCAATTGTAATGAAAATAATTTGTCACGTGATTGCGTTATTGCGGTGCTGGAATTTAAACAAAACACATTTAAAGCTTCAAATTGCCGTGTCAAAGCGCAGCCGTAAAAGGTAATACTGGGTCGAATTCGGGGAATAATGGCATCAAATTGATTGAGAATTAAACCGCCACGATAATGAATTTCGGGAGTTTTAGCGTCCAATTTCATATAACATTCCTTGATATTCAAAAAATGCATTTCGTGGCCTCGCATTTCACCAGATTCCATAATTCGCTTGTTGCTGTACAATTCTGGGTTACTGGCCAAAAGCCCGATGCGCAAACCAGAACTTTCTTTCTCGGAGTTTTTATAAACTTCTTTTAAAATATCGGTTGTGGGTTGTCCCAAAAGATATTGTTCCTCTGGATCGACCAAAACTCTACCGCTCATGGCTTCACGCCCTAAGAGCATCCGGAAACCCATGGAGTCTCGATTGGTCAAAGTCATTTCAATATTCCAATTTGCATTACCTATTTCTAGATTAGTTTGAATCACATATCGTTCTTCCCGAAATCCGCTGGAGCTTTTCACCACTCTTTTGTCTACCAAAGGAGCTTCGCAATGGATAATTGTTTTGACATTATTTTGTATCGGATTTATATCAAATTTGACCCAGTTTTGCCCTTCTTTTTTAAATGGAGCAATGTTGATAGCGTGCAAAGCAGAGGTTTTTGCTCCAGAATCTACGCGAGCTTTGATCTTAGGAATTCCTAATTCAGGAAAAGAGCACCATTCTTCACTTCCAAGGATGATTTTATTTTGTAACATAAATGATATTTATAGGAGTATTTAATCGACCGTAAATATATAGATTAGTTTTATTTGGATGTTAAATTACGGTTACTATTATAAATAAAATGTGACTGCTTAAATGATGAAGATTTGTCAAATCGAGTGCAGGCGGGATTAGTGGTTGTGTATTGCCTGCGATTGACTACAATAATACCAATAATAAAATAGCCACAAACTCATGAATTATGTTAAATTATAATTCTTGAATTCGTGGCTAAAAACAATAATAACTTATTTTATTGGTTTTTCTTCTTTGTGAACATTAACCGTAAGTTCTTGCGAAGCCTCATCGAGATCCATAAAAATTTCGTCACCAGAAGCAATTTTCGACGTAATGATTTCCTCGGCAAGTGCATCTTCGACATATTTCTGAATGGCTCTTTTTAGCGGTCTAGCGCCAAATTGTCTGTCAAAACCTTTGTCAGCAATAAATGCTTTTGCTGTATCTGAAAGGTTTAATTGGTAGCCCAATTCTTTGATTCGTTCGTATAGTTTTTTTAATTCAATTTCGATAATTACATTAATATCTTCTTTTTCTAATGCATTAAAAACAATCACGTCATCAATTCTGTTTAAGAATTCGGGAGCAAAGGTTTTCTTCAAAGCGTTTTCGATGATGCTTTTTGAATTGTCGTCTGCTTGGGCTACTTTGGCAGCAGTTCCAAAACCAACACCTTGCCCAAAATCTTTCAATTGTCGTGCACCAACATTAGATGTCATAATGATAATAGTATTCTTGAAATCAATTTTTCGACCTAAGCTATCGGTTAAATAGCCATCGTCTAAAACCTGCAACATCATGTTGAAAACGTCAGGGTGTGCTTTTTCGATTTCGTCTAATAAGACAACGCAATAGGGTTTTCTACGAACTTTTTCTGTTAATTGTCCACCTTCTTCGTAACCTACATATCCTGGAGGAGCTCCAATTAATCTTGAAATGGCGAATTTCTCCATATATTCACTCATATCAATTCGGATTAATGCATCTTCAGAATCGAATAATTCTCTAGCCAAAACTTTAGCTAATTGGGTTTTTCCAACACCAGTTTGACCCAAGAAAATAAAGGAACCTATTGGTCGATTTGGATCTTTCAGACCCGCTCTATTTCTTTGAATGGCGCGTGAAATTTTCATTACTGCGTCGCTCTGTCCAATAACTTTGTTTCCTATTAGTTCTGGTAACTTTGCCAGTTTATTACTTTCAGTTTGCGCAATTCTATTTACGGGAATTCCGGTCATCATTGACACGACATCTGCAACATTATCTTCGGTAACTTCAATCCTATTGTTTTTTGAGTCCTGTTCCCATTGTTCTTGGGCGATGGCCAAATCTTTTTCGAGACGTTTTTCGTCATCTCGAAGTTTTGCTGCTTCTTCGTATTTTTGTTTTTTAACGACTGTGTTTTTCAATTCTCGAACCTCTTCTAATTGTCGTTCTAACTCCAGAATTTGTTTTGGAACATCAATATTTGTGATGTGAACACGAGAACCGGCTTCATCTAAAGCATCGATAGCTTTGTCTGGCAAGAAACGTTCTGACATGTACCTCTCAGTTAACTTAACACATGCTTCAATGGCTTCTTGAGTGTAAGTTACATTATGGTGATCTTCATATTTGTCTTTTATATTATGCAAAATGGTAATCGTTTCTTCAATTGAAGTGGGTTCAATAATTACTTTTTGAAAACGTCTTTCGAGCGCTCCATCTTTTTCAATATATTGACGGTATTCGTCTAATGTTGTTGCTCCAATACACTGAATTTCGCCTCTAGATAAAGCAGGTTTAAACATATTTGAAGCATCGAGTGAACCTGTTGCTCCACCTGCGCCAACAATCGTATGAATTTCATCTATGAAAAGAATGATGTCGTCATTTTTTTCTAATTCATTCATCACAGCTTTCATTCGCTCTTCAAATTGTCCACGGTATTTTGTACCAGCAACTAGGCTTGCTAAATCAAGCGTTACCACTCTTTTATTAAATAATATTCGGGACACTTTCTTTTGGATAATACGTAGCGCTAAGCCTTCGGCAATGGCAGATTTACCCACACCAGGTTCACCTATTAGTAATGGGTTATTCTTTTTACGTCGGCTCAAAATCTGCGAAACACGTTCAATTTCTTTTTCGCGTCCCACAACAGGGTCTAATTTTCCTTCTTCGGCCATTTCTGTTAAATCTCTCCCAAAATTATCTAAAACAGGTGTTTTAGATTTTTTATTAGATTTGTTCGTCGGATTGTTAAAGGTGCCTTCTTTTAAACTGTCATCTTGTCCTGAATCATCATTGTATGATTCACTCTTTGGCAAGTTTTCGATAAAATCTTCTTCGCTTGGTGTCATATTTAGATATTGTTCTTTGGCTGTATCATAATCAATTTTAAGTTTATTTAGCAGCTTGGTTGTTGGATCATTTTCATTTCTCAAAATGCACAATAGCAAGTGTGCCGTGCTAATGGAAGTACTATGAAATACTTTTGCTTCAAGAAAAGTAGTTTTTAATGCACGTTCTGCCTGACGTGTAAGATGAAGATTTTTCTTTTCGTTGTTGGTTTCCATAGTCATACTGGCAGGACTAAGTATTTCAACTTTTCTTCTTAAATGGTCTAAGTCAACTGACAAATTATTTAAAATATTAATTGCTTTGCCATTGCCATCTCTTAATATACCGAGCATAAGATGCTCAGTTCCAATAAAATCATGGCCTAAACGCAGTGCTTCTTCCTTGCTGTAAGTAATAACATCTTTTACTCTTGGTGAAAAATTATCATCCATATTATTATTGTATTGGTAGTGTAAATTTAGTGAATTAGTAATTGAAAAACAATAACCATTCCTTAATCAACGAATGTCAGCTAATTGGCAATAAAAACCATAAAAAAAATGTTAAATATTGCTTAATTTATTAACTAAAAATAAATGCTAATTTGTTAATAAATCATTGAAATAAGTATTAAAAAGTTTGCTCAAAAAAATCTAAATGATGTATATTAGCACGTTTTGAAATTAAAATAATTTTATTAAATATAATAATTTATGTCTGAAGGAGAAAAGTTAATTCCTATTAACATTGAAGATGAAATGAAATCAGCTTACATCGATTATTCGATGTCTGTAATTGTATCAAGAGCGCTGCCTGACGTGCGAGATGGCCTAAAACCAGTGCATCGAAGAGTACTTTACGGAATGTATGATTTAGGAGTAACCTCAAAGTCTGCACACAAAAAGTCTGCCAGAATTGTAGGGGAAGTTTTAGGAAAATATCACCCACACGGAGACACCTCGGTTTACGACGCAATGGTTCGTATGGCGCAAGAATGGAGTTTACGTTATTTATTAGTTGACGGACAAGGTAACTTTGGTTCAGTTGATGGAGATAGTCCCGCTGCAATGCGATACACTGAAGCTAGAATGCGTAAAATTTCGGAAGAAATCTTGGCTGACATCGAAAAAGAAACTGTTGATTTTCAATTGAACTTTGATGATACTTTATATGAGCCTAAGGTTATGCCAACGAGAGTTCCAACTTTATTAATCAATGGAGCAACAGGAATTGCAGTAGGTATGGCAACTAATATGCCTCCTCATAATTTAACTGAAGTTATCAACGGAACATTAGCCTATCTTGATAATAACGATATTGAAATAGACGAATTGATGACTCATATCAAAGCGCCAGATTTTCCAACTGGTGGAACGATTTATGGTTATGAAGGTGTTCGCGAAGCATTTAAAACGGGTCGTGGACGTATTGTTATGCGCGCCAAAGTAGGTTTTGAAGAAGTGGATGGCAGAGAATGCATCATCGTTACTGAAATCCCATACCAAGTCAATAAAGCCGATATGATTAAGCGCACGGCGGATTTAGTAAATGATAAGAAAATTGAAGGTATTGCCAATATCAGAGATGAATCCGATAGAAACGGGATGCGAATTGTTTATATTTTGAAACGTGATGCAACGCCAAACGTGGTTTTGAACACACTTTACAAGTTTACGCAATTGCAATCTTCGTTCAGTGTAAACAATATTGCATTGGTAAAAGGCCGTCCGCAAATGTTGAATCTTAAAGATATGATTCATTATTTTATCGAGCACCGTCATGATGTTGTCGTTAGAAGAACCCAATTTGAATTGCGTAAAGCCGAAGAAAGAGCGCATATTTTAGAAGGTTTACTCATTGCATCTGACAATATTGATGAAGTTATTGCTCTAATAAGAAGTTCACAAAATACAGAAGAAGCTCGAGAAAAATTAATCGAAAGATTTCAATTATCCGATATTCAGGCGCGTGCCATTGTTGAAATGCGTTTACGTCAGTTAACGGGTCTGGAGCAAGACAAGTTACGAGCGGAGTATGAAGAATTGATGAAATTAATTGAGCATTTGAAAGCCTTATTGGCAGATATAGTTTTAAGAACTGCATTGATCAAAGAAGAACTTATCGAAATCCGCGAGAAATATGGTGATGCTCGTCGTTCCTTAATTGAATATTCTGGTGGCGATGTAAGTATCGAGGACTTAATTGCCGATGAAAATGTGGTCATCACTATTTCGCACGCTGGTTATATCAAACGAACTAATTTATCAGAGTACAAAACGCAAAATAGAGGAGGAGTTGGACAAAAAAGCGCTGGAACAAGAGATCAAGATTTCCTTGAAAATATGTTTGTAGCTACCAATCATCAATATATGATGTTCTTTACCCAGAAAGGAAAATGTTTCTGGATGCGTGTGTATGAAATTCCAGAAGGAAGCAAAACAGCAAAAGGAAGAGCCATTCAAAACTTAGTCAACATCGAAAGTGACGATAAAGTAAAAGCTTTTATATGTACACAAGATTTAAAAGATCAAGACTATATTAAGAGCCATAACCTCATTATGGTAACCAAAAAAGGTCAGGTTAAGAAAACCTCATTGGAAAAATATTCAAAACCTAGAGTAAATGGTGTTGCAGCCATTACTATTAAAGAAGGTGACGAATTATTAGAAGCAAAATTAACAAACGGTGAAAGTCAAATCATTTTGGCTGTAAAATCAGGTAAATTGGTTCGTTTTGAAGAAACTAAAACCCGTCCGATGGGAAGAACGGCTTCTGGAGTTCGTGGAATTACATTAAAAGATGATACTGATGAGGTAATTGGTATGGTTACTGTAAACGATATGGATAGTGAAATTCTGGTAGTTGCCGAAAATGGTTACGGAAAACGCTCTAGCCTTGATGAATATAGAATCACAAATCGTGGCGGAAAAGGAGTTAAAACTTTGAATATTACCGAGAAAACAGGAAAACTTATTTCGATAAATGCCGTTACCGATGCTGATGATTTAATGATTATCAACAAATCAGGATTGACCATTAGGATGGCAGTTGAAGATTTAAGAGTTATGGGACGTGCCACGCAAGGTGTTAAATTAATCAACATTAAAGGGAATGATTCGATTGCTGCTGTGACAAAAGTAATGAAAGATGATGTTGTCGAAGTGGTACTTGACGAAGATGGAAATGTTGTAGAATCCGAAGCCATCGAAAGAGTTAAACCAGTGCTAGAAGTCCTAGAAGATGAGGGAACAGACGAAGAGGATGACGACGAAGATGAGGTTGTTGACGACGAAGATGAGGTTGTTGACGACGACGATGATTCTGACGATGAAGTGTAATTAGAATACAAAAATTAGAATAATAGTTAAATAAAAATAGAATTTTATGAAAAGTAAATATGTAATACTAGCGCCAGCATTATTGATTTCAGTACTTGCTTTCGCTCAAAAAGATCAAATAAAAGCAGCTGAAAAAGCGCTAAAAGCGGGCAACGCACAAGAAGCAATAACTATTTTGCAAGGAGCAGCAACTGCTTCTGCAACTGCTCCAGATGGAGAAAAAGCCCAATATTTATTTGTAAAAGGTAATGCGCATTTGGCATTGGCAAATAAAAAAGTAGAAGAAGGAAACAATCTAAATGATGCAGCAAAATCCTATCAAGATTTATTAGCAGTTGAAAAAGCAGCCGGAAAAGATAAATATGCTGCGCAAGCGGCTACTTCTATAATTGATATTAAATATAAATTGTTAAATAGTGCGATAGAAGATACAAAAGCAGACAGAAATGCTACCGGTGCAAAAAAATTGTATGATGCGTATTTATTAGATAAAAAAGACACTACCAATTTATATTATGCAGCCTCTACTTATGTGAATGCAAAAGAGTATAATGAAGCCCTTAAATTGTATGGGGAGTTGAAAACATTAAATTATTCAGGTAAAGGAACGAGTTATTTTGCGATGAATAAATTAACAAGTCAAGAAGATTTATACAATACTGCTAAAGATAGAGATTTTGCTGTAAAAATTGGTACCCACGAAAAACCAAGAATGGAGGCCATATCATCAAAAAGAGGCGAAATTTACAAAAACATTGCCTTGATTTTAGTTCAAGAAGGAAAAATAGAAGAAGCTAAAAAAGCCATCGCTGATGCTCGAAAAACAAATCCAGAGGACACTTCATTAATTTTAACGGAGGCCAACTTATATTTGGAGACAAAAGATTTTGAAACTTATAAAAAATTAGTGGGAGAAGCTTTAGAAAAAAATCCAAATGACGTTGACCTGATTTTTAATTTAGGAGTGATTAGCGCCAATGCAAAAAACCCCGCGGATGCTGAGAAATATTATAAAAAAGTATTAGAAATCAATCCAAAATACATTAACGCAAATATCAATTTGGCAGCCTTAAAATTAGAAAACGAGAAGGTAATAATTGATGAAATGAATAAATTGGGAACTTCTGCCAAAGACATGAAACGTTATGATGTACTGAAAGTTAAAAGAGAAGATTTATTCAAAAGTACTATTCCGTATCTGCAGAAAGCAGTGGAGATAGATCCTACAAACGTTGATGTATCTAAAACGCTTTTAAACGTGTATAGCGCGTTAGAAATGATGCCAGAAGCTAAGGCATTAAAAGAAAAAATAAAAATGATAGAGCCAAAAAAATAGTAGTAATACAAATAAAAAATCCCGTCCAGAGTAAAAATCTAGACGGGATTTTTTATATAATTTTTTTAATCACTCTGAGTTTGTGCGTATGTTTATTCACTTCTGCATTATAAATTCCAAGATGATCCAGTCTGTCGATTCTTACTTTCCCACTAGCGTGAATGATATAATTGTCATTCATAATAATACCTACATGTATGATTTTGCCTTCCTCATTATCGAAAAAAGCCAAATCACCAGGTTCACTTTCTTCGATAAAACTCAGCGCTTCTCCTTGTTGTGACTGTTGCGATGCATCTCGCAACAATTTATAACCATTGAGCTTATAAACCATTTGTGTAAAACCAGAGCAATCCACTCCAAAAGGTGTTTTCCCTCCCCAAAGATAAGGAGCATTTAAATACATAAAAGCAGTATTTAGAATTTGATTCTTTGTTTTGATGCCACTAATTTTTGTGCCTTCAAAATTGAAATTTGCAGTATTTATGTCATAATGATTTAAAAAAGATAAGGAAGAACCTAACGGAATAGGCAATAGTAGATTATTTGGACCCGTTATATATTCAATCAAATCTGCATTTAAAACAATTGCGTCTTGTGACAATTGATTGAATTCTGATTCTGATATAATTTGGTATTGTTTGGAGTCAACCCAACCTTCATAATTGTCAAATTGCAATTTTACTTTCGACCGCTGCTTGTACTGTTCCAAGACTTCAAAATGTTCGCCAAATAAAACTTGAGAAACAATTTCACTTTTATCATTGGGTTCAATTCGGAGCGGTATTATGGCTAGATTACAAATGCCGAACATAGAGTAGTTTATTGGTTATGAGTTAGTAGTTCAAAAGTTATGAGTAAAATTGCACATCAAGCTTCGCTCCTAAGGTACAATATACAATGTATTTAATTAATATCTTTCAATAACAATTGCCGAAGCGCCGCCACCACCATTACAAATTGCAGCTGCACCAATCTTGCCGTTGTTTTGTTCTAAAACGTTCAGCAAGGTAACGATTATTCTGGCACCAGAACATCCTAGTGGGTGCCCTAAGGAAACCGCACCACCGTTGACATTCACTTTGGTATCGTCTAGTCCAAGAATTTTTGTATTGGCCAAACCAACCACGGCAAATGCTTCATTAAACTCAAAATAATCGACATCTTTTAAAGTTAGTCCTGCTTTTTCCAATGCTTTTGGAATTGCTTTAGAAGGAGTTGTGGTAAACCATTTAGGCTCTTGTGCTGCGTCTGCATAACTTCTGATATAAGCCAAAGGTTTTAATCCTAACGATAAAGCTTTTTCTTCACTCATCAATATTACGGCTGCAGCACCGTCATTTATTGTGGAAGCATTTGCGGCAGTAACGCTTCCGTCTTTTGTAAAAACGGCATTCAATGATGGAATTTTATCTAATTTTACGTTTGTATATTCTTCATCTTTCGACACAAGTATTGCATCTCCTTTTCGCTGCGGAACTGCAACAGGGACTATTTCGTTATCAAATTTCCCTGCTTTCCAAGCATTCGCTGAACGCTCGTAAGATTGAATGGCAAAATTATCTTGATCTTCTCTTGTAAATTTATATTCGGTAGCACATAAGTCAGCACAAACACCCATAGCTTTATTATCGTAAGCGTCAGTCAGTCCGTCTTTCTGCATTCCGTCAATCATGGTAGCTGGTCCAAATTTGAAACCATTTCGTACATGCAGATAATGAGGGATTAAACTCATATTCTCCATTCCACCGGCAACAACAATTTCAGCATCACCACATTGTATAGCTTGAGCACCTAACATCACTGATTTCATTCCTGAGGCACAAACTTTATTGACAGTTGTGCAAGCTACTGAATTTGGTAAACCTGCATAAATAGCCGCTTGTCTCGCAGGTGCTTGACCTACCCCAGCCTGAACAACATTGCCCATAAAAACCTCATCAACTAAATTTGCATCTAATTGTATTTTATCTAATGCTCCTCTTATAGCGACTGCTCCCAATCTTGGAGCCGAAACAGTAGATAATCCTCCCATAAAACTTCCAATAGGAGTTCTGACAGCGGAAACGATAACAACTTTTTTGTTCATGTTTAGGTAGTGCATTTATTTAAGCTGCGAATTTAATCATTTTGAGTAAATACTAAATTAGATTTTTGATATTATTATGCGATATTTAATTGAATTGATAAATTATTACTAAAATATAGTCTTTTATCATGATTTATTTAAAGAAAAAATGTACTTAGGCTTTGGTAAACTGGCTATGCATTTGATTGTTAATGTTTTTGAATCGGACGTGAAAAAACATTTAAAAAAAGGGACTAATTATTTGTAAAAGATAGAATAGAAAGTTACATTTGCAACCGCTTAAAAGGAATATAAGTTCTTATATTGGAGAGTTGCCTGAGTGGCCGAAAGGACATGTTTGCTAAACATGCGTATGGGAAACTGTACCAAGGGTTCGAATCCCTTACTCTCCGCTTTTTTTGCATTTCGGGGTGTAGCGTAGCTCGGTTATCGCGTCACGCTATGCGCGAAGACCGCAGATAAATTGTATTAAATTGCCGAAATGTATATAGTATATGTATTATATAGTAGAAGTTCTTTAAAATATTATACTGGTCAAACTGATAATCTAGATAATAGATTATGTAGGCACAATTCAGGATTGAGTTTGTCGACAAAATCAGGTAAGCCTTGGGAATTGATTTATCAAATTCAATTTTCAACACGTTCAGAAGCGATGCTTTTAGAACAAAAAATAAAGAAAAGAGGAGCAAAAAGGTATCTTGAAGATATCGGTTTCCTTTTTTGATTCGGGGTGTAGCGTAGCTCGGTTATCGCGCCTGCTTTGGGAGCAGGAGGCCGCAGGTTCGAATCCTGCCACCCCGACTAATTATTAAGTTTTCTTACAACTAGTTAATTTGATAATTAATGGAGGCATAGCTCAGCTGGATAGAGCACCTGCCTTCTAAGCAGGCGGTCGAAGGTTCGAATCCTTCTGCCTTCACATAGTAACTCACTGACAATCAGTGGGTTATTTTTTTTCTGTAGAATCCTTTCAAATTATCTATTTTTACAAAAAATAGTATTTATGAATTTCAATTTAAAACCAGTATTCTTTTTTTGCAGTATTCTTTTTTTGGTTACTTGTCAATCTCAAACAGTAAAAGCCCTTGAGTCAAAAAGCCAGAAAATAGTAAATGACACGACCTTTGTGAATTTGAAAAATTACAGCAACGATTTTGTGTATGACATGAAATATGCCAATTCGGATAATTTTTTGAAGGCCAAAGTATATGATTGTGCCGAATGTTTTCTACGTTTTAAAACGGTCAAAGCCTTGATTGCAGCTAATGATTCTTTTATAAAAATGGGTCACAAAATTAAACTATTTGATTGTTACCGACCGTTAGATATTCAAAAAAAAATGTGGAAAATAGTTCCAAATTCTTCTTACGTTGCTGATCCTAGCAAAGGTTCTATTCACAATAGAGGAGGAGCAGTCGATATTACATTAGTCGATGCCACTGGAAAGGAACTTGATATGGGAACGCCGTTTGATTTTTTCGGTCTAGAGGCCGCCCATAATTATCCTAATTTTCCACAAGAGATAAAAGACAAGCGGGAATTGTTGAAAACAGTGATGATGGAAAACGGATTTAACATCTTTGATTCTGAATGGTGGCATTATAATTTAAAATCGGCCTTAAACGATAAGGTGTCGAATACAAAATGGAAATGCGACTAGTAGTTAGTCGATGCAGTGCAAATAATTGATAAAATAGTTGTCAGGTTGATAGACTTGATTGTCCATTTCGGCGATAAATTCTTTCCGGAAAATATAGTCATCAATATCGGTGAAATATTTTATTCGCATCAAATTGACTGGAGAGCTTTTTAAGTCTTCGATTGATCCTTTCATAAACATAAAATTCCCCGTTAAAAGGCGATTGTCAAAACCAGCATCGTCCCGAACCATTGTGCCACAATTTTCTTGATTGGCGTGGATTAGGGTTATGATTTTTCCATTATTGAGTTGTAGGAAAATTTTTGACTTTTTGTCAAAACAATTTGCTTTCATAAAATCTTTGCTTTTTTGAATTAATTGTATATTCAAAGTTGGAGTACCATCCGTTGCTACTAAAGAAAAGAAAATGTAGCTTTTGTTTCCCGCGAAATTTTTTTCATAAATCATATATTCCTTAGTGGATTTATAGGTTCCAATGGAATCTTTGACATTTGTGCTGTATTCGCAGTTTTTTTGGGCAAATAGGCTAGTGGTTATTAACAAAATTAAAAGTAGTGCAAACTTGTTCATCAGAATTATATTTTTTTGCAAATTAAAACTATTTTATTGTCATTTGCATCAGTTGTAAAAAAACAATATTGATTTCCACCTTCTTTTATTTTCCATTTTTTCCTGATGGTCTCAACGGTTTCCGGAAAATTTCGAACAGTAACATTGCATTTGCTGCCTTCAAGAAATTCTTTCATATCCTTGTTATGGTACGGAATTGATTTCTCAATTTCGAAAATTCTACCGGGAAAAGCTATTATACTTGAATTAGTGTACAAATGGGAATGCTTATGGAGTTTACTCAAATTATAATTAGTAGCCACTTCATCAAAACCTCCTGATTTCATAATGGCGCTGTTCGGTTCATATAAATACTTTTGAGGTAAACTATATAGTGGTATTTTAGCATTTTCGTTTAAGATAAATTCGAAAACATCTTGTTTGTCTTTTAAAATATTGACGGCTTTTATATTTATTTTCCCTGAATAGTTTTTGTGTAATTCCCACAATAATTCTTTCACTTCATTTTCAACGGCTACAATATGAATCGTCTTAACATTCTGTAATTCAGATAGTCCGGCTGAAATATCAAGCAGCGGGGCAGTTTTTATCAAAATTGATTCTGAATGTTCAAAAAATAAATCAAGATGTTCAGGAACGTTGGGTAAACAATCTTGGAGCATAAAAACCTTTCCTTTAACATCATTTCTTCGGGATGGATCAATATAAATCCAGTCCCATTTTGTTTCTAACGATGTTAAAATTTCTAAACTATCTCCAGAATAACAGTCAATATTATTGACATCCAGTTGCTTAAAATTATGTTTTGCAATTTTCGAAAGTGCTGAATTCATTTCGCAATGCACCACCATTTTCATTTTATTGGCAAAATAGTAATCATCAACTCCAAATCCTCCAGTTAAGTCAATCAGACTTTCGCCAGAAACAATGCTAGTTTTATAATCAGCTGTTTTTTCAGATGAGGTTTGTTCTACCGATATTTTGCTTGGATAAATAATGTTTTTAGTTGCAAACCAATGGGGTAATTTTGTTTTGGACTTGGCTTTAGCTTCAATTTGATTCAAGATTGCAATCCACTCTATTTCTGGAAAAGGATTTTTTTGTAGTGCTAATTTTGCAATGTTTTCATCAATATTTTCATCTATAAAATTTTGAATATCACTATTTAATAAGTTTAAATCCAAAACTAAATATCTTTAGTAAGTATTTTGATCAGTACATTTTCAGGAAAAAATTCTTTTCCTATTACTTTAAAAATAGTATACAACGGAACCGCAATAATCATTCCTAAAATTCCAGATAAAAATCCTGCAATCAATATGACGAGGAATATTTCTAATGGGTGAGAACTAACGCTTTTAGAAAAAATTATCGGTGATGATAGATTGTTATCTATAACTTGAATAATCCAAAAACCTAGTAAAACATAGAGTGTAGTAGGTAGAATTTCAGTTTGAAAATCAGAACCTAAATTGCTCAACATCGTTAAAAATGCTGCCAAAATCGAGGCAATTAATGGACCGATATAAGGAATGATATTCAAAACAGCGCAAAGAAAAGCGATGATTATAAAATTTGGAATACCAAAAATAGAAAGCACGATGGTGTATAAAACAAACAAAATCGATAATTGCAATAATAAACCAATAAAGTATCTAGAGAGCAGATGGTTTATCTTGTGTGCTGAATTCAAAATCTTTTCTTCTTGATTGTCTGGTATTAATTTTTTGATTGCAATAATAAACAGTATTCTGTCTTTTAAAAAGAAAAAAGTGATGAATAGTACCGATGCTAAACCAATTCCAAAGCTACTTATAGTTCCTAAAATTGTGTTCAGAAAATTTGGAATAAAATTGAAATTTATCTTAGAAGTTAAATTAACCTCTTTTAACATTGCGGACGAATCGATATTGTGACTTTCAAGAAAAGCGGCGGTTTGGTTTACTAATTGGGTAATGTTTTTTTCAATTTCGGCAGTTTTTAGAAGCGATAAATTTTCGCCTTGAGCCGAAATTAAAGGGATAAACATCAACACAAAGCCGGCAATAAACAAAACATAAATAAAAAGCGTAGCAATAGTGGCCAGTGTATGTTTGAACTTTAATCTTTTTTTAAAGAAATCAAGAATTGGATTTCCTATTAGGGTAAGAATCAAAGAAACAACAAGATAGATGATAATCGACTGGATCAAGTAAAGAAAATATAAAGATACGGCAGCTAACAATAAAAACCCTATTGCTCGTAAAATTCCGTTTGCTACTATTTTAGATGTTATCATGTACTTTTTTTGTCAAAAATAAAAAAAAATTTCTCGACTTATATAGGAATCAATTATTAAAAATATAATTTACAATGTTAGCTCCCATTTTTAATGCTTTTTCACGAACTTCAATCGGGTCATTGTTTACCTCTGGATCTTCCCAACCATCTCCCAGATCACATTCGAAAGTGTAAAGAAGTACCAATCTGTTTTCAATAAAAACGCCAAAAGCTTGTGGTCTTTTGCCATCGTGCTCATGAATTTTGGGTAAACCACTGGCAAATAAGTATGGTTTTTGAAAAATTTGATGATTTGAAGGGATTTCAACCAAATCGGTATTTGGAAAAATTTTTTTAATTTCTTTTCTAATGTATTGATCCATTCCGTAATTATCGTCAATATGTAGAAAACCTCCTGAGTTCATATATTTCCTAAGATTGTCAATTTCGGCATCGCTAAAAGCTACGTTTCCGTGTCCAGTTAAATGAACGAATGGGTAAGAATATAGATCGGGATTTCCTGGCTCGACGGTGGCTGGTTTTGCTTTAATGCGGGTATTAATATTCGTGTTACAATATTTTATCAAATTAGGCAAAGATGTTGGGTTGGCATACCAATCGCCACCACCGCTGTATTTCATTAACGCAATTTCTTGCGAAAAAGAATTCATTGATAAAAGTAGCAACAAGTAAAATATTTTTTTCATAAAGTATTAATTATTTTGTAATTCCTACTTCGGGTGCTAGGGGGCTTTCATTGACAAAAGCCACACTGTGACAGGCAACAATCGCCGCGGTTTCTGTTCGCAGTCTGGTATTTCCCAACGATACCGCAACAAAATTGTTTTCAATTGCCAATGCAATTTCTTTTTCTGAAAAATCGCCTTCTGGACCAATGAGTATTGTCAGGTTTTCATTTGGTTTCAAAACAGATTTCAATGATTTTTTGTTGGTTTCTTCGCAATGGGCAATCAGTTGCAATCCGTCATTTTTGTGTTTGATGAATTCCTTAAAAGTAAGCGCTTCGTTTAGTTTTGGCAGAAACAGCACATTCGCTTGTTTCATTGCGGTTAAAAGAATTTTCTCAAATCGTTCTCGATTCACCACTTTTCTTTCGGAACGGTCACAAATAATTGGCGTGATTTCGTGAACTCCAATTTCGGTAGCTTTTTCTAAAAACCATTCGTATCTGTCATTCATTTTTGTGGGAGCAACGGCTAAATGCAAATGAGTCTTTGAAATAGCAGCTTGTTCCGCACCAAGAATTTTGACGGTGCATTTATTATCAGATGCTAAGGTGATTTCAGTTTTTAACATTAATCCCAATCCATTGGTTACGAATAAAATATCAGTATCTTTCTTTCGCAATACTTTAATAATATGTTTGCTTTCTTCTTTATCAAAAGAAAAGGTTTCGGTGGTTTTGTCAATTGTTGGATTGTAAAATAATTGCATAATTTAAAATTGAATTCGTGCTTTTGAAACCACAGCTGAAGTTTCGAAATTTTGGATTAAAAACTTTTGATAACCAACAATTCCAATCATTGCAGCATTATCTGTGGTGTATTCAAATTTTGGAATGTAAGTTTTCCAACCATATTTACTTTCGGCCTCTTTCAAGGTGTTTCGAATGCCAGAATTGGCCGAAACGCCTCCGCCAATGGCGATTTGCTTGATTCCAGTTTCCTTGACGGCCAGTTTTAATTTATCCATCAAAATTTCAATTATTGTATGTTGAATCGAGGCGCAAATATCGTTGAGATTTTCGGCAATGAAATTTGGGTTTTCTAATTTTTTCTTTTGGATAAAATACAAAATGGCGGTTTTCAATCCGGAAAAACTAAAGTCCAATCCAGGAACTTTTGGTTTGGTAAAAACAAAGGCGTTCGGATTTCCTAATGCAGCATTTTTGTCGACTAATGGTCCGCCAGGATAAGGAAGTCCCAATATTTTGGCACTTTTATCAAAGGCTTCTCCTACCGCGTCGTCAGTGGTTTCGCCAATGATTTCCATATCAAAAAAGTCGTTTACTTTCACGATTTGTGTGTGTCCGCCTGAAATGGTCAAGGCCAAAAATGGAAAAGTTGGTTTATCAAATCCTTTTTCATCTATAAAATGAGCTAAAATATGAGCTTGCATGTGATTGACAGCAATTAATGGAATTTCTAAGGCTAGAGCCAATGATTTAGCAAAGGAACTTCCTACTAAAAGTGAACCCATTAAACCGGGTCCTTGCGTAAATGCAATGGCGGAAAGCTGTTCTTTTGTTATATTTGCTTTACGCAATGCAGCATCGATAACCGGAACTATATTTTGTTGATGCGCACGAGAAGCAAGCTCAGGCACCACGCCACCGTATTGATTATGAATCATTTGATTTGCAACAACATTTGATAGTACTTTATCGTTATGTAAAACCGCTGCAGCCGTATCATCGCAAGAACTTTCAATAGCAAGAATAAAAACCTCGGAATTTTGCATAAGAAAGGACAATTTTTAGATTATATTTGACATTCCTTTAAAACAGTATTGAAGGAAAGGTCAAAATTAAAGAATTTTTATGAAATCGGCTTTCTTTCCAATGGTAAAATAAAAATTATAAAAGTTAAAACAATTACAAGTATCAAAACAACTATTAAAATAGTATTTCGTTTCCTTCTTGGACTTATCCTGCTGTTATTTGTTCTTGGAATTGCTCTTAGCTTACCTTTCGTACAAACAAAAATTGCTAATCATTTTATCAAAAGCATCAATGAAGATTTTGGAATTGCGATTTCCATTGAAGAAGTTGGCGTATCCGTATTTGGAGGTGTTAAATTCAAAAATGTATTGATTTTAGATCATCATGAGGACACTTTGATTTATGCCAATAGGATTAAAACAAATATTTTAGACAGTTCAAAATTATTAGATGGTAATCTGATTTTTGGAGATTTGGCTTTAGAGGGCTTGTATTTTAATATGAAAACCTACAAAAACGAGAAATATTCTAATCTTGACAAATTTATTAAAGCTTTCGAAAACGATAAACCACCAACTAAACAACATTTTTTATTAAGCGCGTCGAATTTAAAAATTTATAATGGCCGTTATGTTTTAATAAATCAAAATAAAGAAAGCCCTAAGGATATTGATTTTACAAAATTAAATATCGACGCAGATGATTTTAAGATTTATGGTCCATCCGTTACTGCACAAATTAATAAAATGTCCTTTCAAGATCATCGCGGAATTTTTGTAAAGAAGTTAAGTGGTAATTTCAGCTATACGAAACAACATATTAAAATTGTAAGTCTAGATCTACAAACAAACGAATCTAAGTTGCGAGGCGATGTGGCATTGAATTATAAAATGGAAGACTTTTCAGATTTTGTTAATAAAGTGGAGTTTGACATTAAATTCGATAAAGGTTCATTAGCATCGAATGATATTCGTACTTTTTATAAGGAATTAGGCAAAAACCAACAATTTTATATCAATGGTCGAATAAAAGGGCCATTAAACAATTTAAAATTAACCAATTTAAAATTAGTCGATGCTAAAAATTCTCAAATCATTGGCACAATAAACTTTAAAAATCTTTTTCCAAGCAAAGGAAAAGAATTCTATATGAGCGGAAAATTCAAGAAACTCTCGACAAGTTATGACAATCTTGTATCAATTTTGCCCCATGTTTTAGGGAAAAGACTACCTGTTATATTGAAAAAACTTGGAGCTATCAATCTCGTTGGTGAAACCCAAGTTACGACGACTTCTGTCAATGCCAATTTTGTAATGAGTACACATTTGGGTAAGGTCATTTCCGATTTGAGTATCGAGAATATGAATACAACCGAAAAAGCAGCTTATGTTGGCAATATTGTCTTGGAGGATTTTAATATTGGTTCATTGTTAGATCGAAAAGATGTTGGTAAACTAAGTCTAAATCTCGATCTGATTGGTAAAGGATTTTCTGAAAAATATTTGAATACAACAATAAATGGCGATATTACGCAACTAGAGTACAACGGTTACAACTACAAAAACATAGTGCTTAATGGATTATTCAAAAGCGGTCTGTATAAAGGACAGTTTGCCGTAAGTGATCCTAATTTGGAAATGAATTTTGATGGATTGGTGGATTTAAGCAAAAAAGACAGCAGCTATGATTTTCATATCAATGTTGAAAATGCCGATTTACATCAATTGAATTTTGTAAAAGACTCCATTTCTAAATTTAAAGGAGATATAGCGGTTGAGGTTTCTGGAAATTCAGTTGACAATCTTCGAGGTAACGTCTTTATCAATAAAACCGCCTATCAAAATCCTAAAGCAACCTACCTTTTTGATGATTTTACGATCCATTCTACTTTTGATAAAGAACGTGTTAGAACTATTACATTAAATTCGCCAGATATTGTTGAAGGCGAAATCGTAGGAAAATATGAATTTAGTCAATTACAAAATTTATTCACCAATTCACTGGGAAGTCTTTATACTAATTATAAGCCTGAGAAAGTTAAAAGAGGACAGTTTTTAAAGTTTAATTTTTCCATTTATAACAAAATTATTGAAATCTTTTACCCTGAGATTTCAATTGGTACCAATACGATTGTAAAGGGAAATATCAATTCAGACAATCGCGAGTTCAAGCTCAATTTTAATTCACCAAAAGTGACCGCTGCTGACAACACTTTCGATAATATTAGAATTAAAATTGATAATAAAAACCCACTTTATAATGCTTTTATTGAATTAGACAGCATCAAAACAAAACAATATAAAATCAGGGATTTTAGTTTAATAAATGTCACTATGAAAGATACTTTGTTCTTTCGATCCGAGTTTAAAGGCGGGTCTAAAGGAGAAGATTTTTTTAATTTAAACTTGTATCATACTATAAATAAGGACAACAACAATGTGGTAGGAATTAATAAATCCGAGATTAAACTGAAAGACTTCCTTTGGTTTTTGAATGAAAAAGAAACACCTAATAATCAAATCGTTTTTGATAAATCCTTTAAAAATTTCAATTTTGATACTATAAGATTAAGTCACGAAGATCAGGAAATTACTTTTATGGGCGATATAAAAGGAACAGCGTATAAGGATTTGAAGTTAACAGTGAAAAATGTTGATTTGAATCAAATTACGCCAGCAAACTCTAATTTTGTCTTGAATGGAAATGTAAATGCAATTGTAAATTACAAGCAAGATAATTCCGTTTTTCAACCCACGGCTTCCATTCAAATTGATAGCTTGAATATCAATAAAACCAATTTGGGAAACTTGAACTTTAATATTGAAGGTGACAAAACCTTTAAAAAATTCAATCTAAACGCAACCATCGCAAATGAAAATCTAGAATCGCTAGCAGCCGGGGGAAGTTTTGAAATTGTTGACAATAAAACTATTTTAGATTTAGAATTAAAATTAGACCAATTTAATTTGGGAATCTTAGGTTCTCTTGGTGGAGGAGTGTTGTCAAACATTAGAGGATTTGCTTCAGGAAATGCAGGTATTATTGGGAATTTACAAAAACCTGAAATCAACGGGCGTCTTTTTGTGGATGGTGCTGGAATGACGATTCCCTACCTCAATGTTGATTATTCACTTACTAACCGCACAGTCGTTGATTTGACTGAGCAAAAATTCATCTTCAGAAATGATGTACTCACTGATACCAAATATGGAACTAACGGAAATCTAAACGGAAGTATTGAACACAACAACTTTTCAGATTGGAAATTAGATTTGGATATTACTTCTAAACGATTATTAGTCTTAGATACTCAAGATAGTGAAGATGCAGCATATTATGGAGTTGCTTTTATTGATGGCAAAGCGTCTATCAAGGGACCAACCAACGGGCTATTTATTAAAGTTGATGCAAAATCTGAAAAGGGAACGGCTTTAAAAATTCCAATTAATAATGCCGAAAGCATTAGTGAAAATAATTTTCTCCATTTTTTGACTGCCAAAGAAAAGTTTAATTTAAAAAAAGGAATTGTTGATAATTCCAGAAATTATAAAGGTCTCGAACTAGATTTTGACCTGGACATTACGCCAAACGCCGAGGTGGAAGTTATTTTAGATAGAAATACGGGTCACGGAATGAAAGGAAAAGGAAACGGAACGCTGCTATTTAAAATAAATACCTTAGGAAAATTCAATATGTGGGGTGACTTTCAGGTTTATGAAGGAACCTATAATTTTAAATATGGTGGACTTATCAATAAACCATTTGTGGTAAAAAAAGGAGGTTATATTTCCTGGGAAGGCAATCCGATGAAAGCCCGTCTAAACTTGGAAGCTATTTATAAAACAGCAGCAAATCCGTCAGTACTTCTAGAAAATTCTTCTTTTAATAAAAAAGTACCAGTCAATTTAATTATTGGTGTTCGAGGCGATTTAGCAAGCCCTGAACCCGATTTTAATTTCGAATTCCCAACAGTTAGTAATGTCCTAAAATCAGAAATCGAATACAAGCTAAACGATAGAAATGTGCGAGAAACGCAAGCAATACTTTTATTATCTACGGGCAGTTTTTTAAGTCCAGAAGGCGTGAGTAATTCTGCATTATCCTCGAATGCGTTTGAAACAGCTACAAACTTGTTGTCGGGATTGATACGTTCTGATGATGAAAAGTTTCAATTTGGGATTGGTATAACCGGCGCAGATAGAACAATCGGCCGAGAAACTGAAGGAAGAGTTGAAGCCTCAATTTCCTCTAGAATCAATGAAAGAATTACAATCAACGGAAGAGTTGGAGTTCCTTTTGGAGGTATTACTGCAACCGCAGTGGTAGGCGATGTTGAAATTTTATACCGAGTGAATGAAGACGGAACGCTCAACTTGAGAGTTTTTAATAGAGAAAATACCATTAATTATATCGGCGAGGGTATCGGTTACACTCAAGGAGTCGGAGTTTCGTATGAAGTAGATTTTGATACATTTAAAGAACTTGCTAATAAATTTTTTAAAAATCTAAAAATAGAAAAAGTTACTGCACCTTTTGAAGTCGATCAAGACTCTGATTTGCCTCCTGCAATTAATGATAGTCCTAAATCTAAAAAGCCAAACACCACAGAACAAAAAATAAATCAAGAAGGAAAAGTACCCGAAGAAGACTAAATCAATGGATTTTGATAATACACTAATTACCAAAACAAGGAGGTGTAATTCACTATATTAGTTTCAATTCGCATTTTTTTTATTTTAATACTGTAGCAACTTATCAACGATAACGTTTGAATTGAAGGCTTTTGAATATTATATTAAAAACCGAACCATAAAAGTGCATAATGTTTATTAAATTTACACTTCAATACTTATAAGATGCTTAAAACAGTTAAAAAGATTGCCGTTCTTACCTCTGGTGGTGATTCGCCAGGAATGAATGCAGCTATACGATCAGTAGTGCGAACTTGTGCTTTTCATAATATACAATGCATAGGAATTTATAGAGGTTATCAAGGCATGATTGAGGGAGACTTCATAGAAATGGGGCCCAGAACTGTGCATAATATCATCAATAAAGGAGGAACTATTCTTAAATCTGCTCGTTCAAAAGAATTTATGACAGCCGAAGGTCGTCAAAAAGCATACGAATCGCTTGTAAAAGCAGAAATAGACGGTTTCGTAGTCATTGGCGGAGACGGGAGTTTTACCGGCGCAGAAATTTTCAATAAAGAATTCCGCTTTCCAGTGATGGGAATTCCTGGTACAATAGACAATGATATTTTTGGAACAAGCCATACATTAGGTTACGATACCGCCCTAAATACAGTCATCGAATGTATTGATAAAATTCGCGATACAGCCAGTTCACACAATAGGTTATTTTTCGTAGAAGTTATGGGTCGTGATGCGGGCCATATTGCATTAAACGCCGGTATTGGAGCGGGAGCAGAAGAAATTTTAATTCCAGAAGAAAATTTAGGATTAGAAAGATTATTAGAATCACTACGAAAAAGCAAAGCCTCCGGAAAATCATCGAGTATCGTGGTTATTGCCGAAGGGGATAAAATAGGCAAAAATGTTTTTGAACTAAAAGATTATGTAGAAGCTAACCTGCCAGAATATGAAGTGCGTGTTTCGGTTTTAGGACACATGCAGCGTGGCGGTTCACCATCATGTTACGATAGAGTTCTTGCCAGTCGATTGGGTGTGAAAGCAGTCGAATCTTTACTAGAAGGAAAATCTAATTTTATGGTAGGAATACTAAACGATAAAGTAGCCCTAACGCCTTTGCTGCAAGCAATAAAAGGCAAAACAGAAATTGATCGAGAATTGCTTCGTGTTTCTGAGATTATGTCAATTTAAAAGCAGGCTTCCGCCAAATAAAAACAAATAAATAATAATTATAATCCGCTTCAAGCAAAAGCTTAAAGCCAAAAGCAAAAGAAAATGTCAAAAGTAAAATTAGGAATAAACGGATTTGGAAGAATTGGAAGAATCGTTTTTAGAGAATCTTTCAATAGAGATAATGTTGAGGTAGTAGCAATCAACGATTTATTAGATGTAGACCATTTGGCATACCTACTAAAATATGATTCCGTGCACGGACGTTTTAACGGAACTGTAGAAGTTAAAGAAGGAAAGTTATTCATCAACGGAAAAAATATTCGCATCACAGCCGAAAGAAATCCAGCCGATTTAAAATGGAATGAACTCGATGTTGATGTAGTGGCTGAATGTACTGGTATTTTTACAACAATTGAAACAGCTAATGAGCACATTAAAGGTGGTGCCAAAAAAGTAATTATCTCTGCTCCGTCTGCGGACGCTCCAATGTTCGTAATGGGAGTAAACCACGAATCTGCAAAAGCTTCTGATCTTGTAGTTTCTAATGCTTCTTGTACAACCAACTGTTTAGCGCCTTTGGCCAAAGTGATTCACGATAATTTCGGAATTGTTGAAGCTTTGATGACAACAGTACACGCCACAACTTCAACACAAATGACTGCTGATGGTCCTTCTAGAAAAGACTGGAGGGGCGGACGCGCAGCAAGCGTGAACATCATTCCATCATCAACGGGTGCTGCAAAAGCCGTTGGAAAAGTGATTCCTGATTTGAATGGAAAACTAACCGGAATGTCTTTCCGAGTTCCTACTGTTGACGTTTCTGTAGTAGATTTGACTGTAAAAGTAGCCAAAGAAACTTCTTACGAAGAAATTATGGCGGCTCTAAAATTAGCTTCTGAAACTACTATGAAAGGAATAATGGGATTCACGGAAGATGCAGTGGTGTCTCAGGATTTCATATCTGATAAAAGAACCTCAATCATTGATGCTACTGCAGGAATAGGATTAAATTCTACTTTCTTCAAATTAGTGTCTTGGTATGATAATGAATACGGGTATTCCAGCAAATTAATCGATCTTGCTGTTCACATCTCCGGATTAAAATAATTATATTTACAAAAAGAAAATTCCGTTAGATTTACTTTTAGCGGGATTTTTATGTAAAAAATAGTTCAAAACTTTAAATTTAGCGAACTATCGAAGCGTTTATTCACTATTTTATTTTTGAAAAATGTTAGGGTGTTTTTTATTTCGAGACCAAAACCAAACTAGACCAAAAAATAAATTACTAATTATTATTTCCGGAAAATCCGAAATCGTAATTCTTAAAATCCCAAAATAAAATGAGATTATTAGTTGATAGCGGCTCCACAAAAGCCGATTGGATTGCGATAGACGATGAGGGGAAAGTTTTATTTACCACGCAAACCTTAGGATTAAACCCCGAAATATTAGATGCAAATCAGATTGTCGAACGCTTAAACGATCGGTTTGATATTTTGCAAAACAAAGACAAAGCAACACATCTTTTTTTCTATGGTGCAGGTTGCGGAACGGATCGAATGAAAATTATGCTTTCGCAAGTTTTTCAGAATTTTTTCTCCAATGCCATTATTGACGTTCGCGAAGATACTTATGCTGCTGTTTATGCAACAACACCAAAGGGGGAACATGCCATTGTTAGTATTCTTGGTACCGGTTCCAACTGCAGTTATTTTGATGGCAAAGTGTTACATCAAAAAGTGCAATCTCTAGGATATATAATGATGGATGATTGCAGCGGCAATGTTTTTGGAAAAGAGTTAATCCGAAAATATTATTTCAATAAAATGCCAAAAGAATTGGCAATAGAATTTGAAAAAGAATACGATCTTGATGCTGATTTTATTAAAAATAAATTATACAAAGAAGCCAATCCTAATGCCTATTTAGCCACTTTTGCCAAGTTCTTGATCCAACATAAAGAACATGAATTTTGTAAAAAAATAATTTTCAAGGGAATGAAATCTTTTGTCAAAAACTACATCCAACAGTTTGATAATTACAAAGAAGTTCCAGTGCATTTTGTAGGTTCGATAGCTTTTTATTTAAGGGATGAATTGCAAATAACCTTTGATAAATACGAAATGAAACTGGGCAATGTGTTAAGAAGACCCATTGATGGTCTTATCGCTTATCATATTACCAACAAGTAAAACACAAACCTGGCTTCAAATGTCAGGTTTTTTTATAACCTAAACATAGAGATTAGCAAAAAGCTCCGTTCGCTGCGCTCGGGTGCTTCGCAAGCTCGCAAAGACTTATGGAAATAGCAATTATTGCACACGATGCAAAAAAAGCCGATATGGTTCAGTTTTTAAATAGTAACAAGACCATTTTGCAACGAGAAAAAATTAAACTTATCGCTACCGGAACAACAGGTTCAAAAGCTGAAAGTGCCGGTTTTAAAGTAAAAAAAATGCTTTCAGGTCCGCAAGGTGGCGATGCTCAAATTGCTGCCCGAGTTGCAGAAGGCCGAACAAAAATGGTCTTGTTTTTTAAAGATCCTTTATCGAGTCACGCCCACGAATCGGATGTGAGTATGCTATTGCGTGTGTGTGATGTACACAACATTCCTATAGCAACAAACGAAGCCGCGGCACAATTATTTTTGAACGCCATTGCTATAGAATAGCTGTACCTTGCTTTACCTGTCAAATAAAGGCAAGTCGGTACTCGTTGCAGCCGAGCACCAGAATGGATTCCTACGGAATCACAACAAGGGATTAAGCTTTATTTGTCATTCTGACGAAGGAAGAATCTTGTGTTAGTTGCTCAGGTTGGTTTAGATTCTTCCTTCGTCAGAATGACAAGATCATCGGCAAAACCTCCCGCGTTGCAAACGCTTTATCTGTCAAATAAAGACAAGTAGGTACTCGTTGCAGCCGAGCACCAGAATGGATTCCTACGGAATGACAACAAAGGATTAAGCTTTATTTGTCATTCTGACGAAGGAAGAATCTCGTGTTAGTTGCTCAGGTTGGCTGAGATTCTTCCTTCGTCAGAATGACAAGATCATCGGCAAAACCCCTTAATTTAATATCATTGATCGCGGGGAAGCTCGAAGTTTGACGATAAAGCAAATAAAAGTTTTTATGCCATCCGCAAAGTGTCGGATATAGTAAATAAAAGTTTTTATGCCATCCGCAACATGTCGGATATAGCAAATAAAAGTTTTTAGTATACCGCCAAGTTTGGCGATAAGGCAAATAAAAGTTTTTAGTATACCGTCAAGTTTGGCGATAAGGCAAATAAAAGTTTTAACTATGCCGTCAAGTTTGGCGATAAAGCAAATATAAGTTTTTACTATGCCGTCAAGTTTGGCGATAAGGCAAATAAAAGTTTTTAGTATACCGCTGAGATTCGTATGGAATGACAATTCAGAGTAAGAATAAGTAGGATGGAGGTGCAGATGACAAAATCCGTTTTGAGGACATTTAAAAAAGATTAAACTTTTAAATTATACAACCGCAATCATCGAAATTTCGACGTTGACATTTTTTGGCAGACATGCCACTTGAACCGTTTCGCGGGCTGGAGCGGTTTTTTCGTTGAAATACGAACCGTAAATGGCGTTTATAGCGGCAAAATCTCCCATATTCATAATAAATATTGTCGATTTTACTACATTGTCAAAAGTCATTCCCGCTGCTTCGAGAACGGCTTTCATGTTTTCCATTACTTGTGTAGTTTCCACTTCAATGTTTGAAGTTACTACATCTCCTGTTGCTGGATCTATAGCAATTTGCCCCGAAGTATAAAGTGTATTTCCAGCAAGAACCGCTTGGTTGTAAGGACCAATGGGCGCAGGTGCTTTTTCAGTGAAAATGATTTTTTTCATAGTACTATAATTTAAGATGATACTTTTTTATCTATTATTAATGCTTCGTTTGTCGTACTTAATATCGCTCAACACACCCGATTTGATCCCAATAAAAAAATTCCAATTGGCTTGGTTGCCAAAAGGCTGCCAGTTGAAATCCATACGCCAACTCAATAAATCTCTCTCAAAACGAAGTTGGGTATAGGTTACGCCCTTTTGAACAAAATCATAGCCCGTTGATACTCCGGCTTTCCATTTTGGGGTCAAATCAGCATTGGCAGAAATCATTATAGAATTTCCTGTTATTTCGCTTTCTCTATTGTTATTACCATAAGTTAGGGAATAAGCAAAGGTCATATCCCAAGGTAGTTTTGAAGTAAAGAACTCTGAGATTTTATCTTCTCCTTCGTCTTCATCATCAAATTGGCTTTTTCCTCTTACATTATCCACCGTGTTTTTACCAAACAAATCATCGTCTCGGCCGCCATTTCTTTGGCTTTGCTCATTTTTCTTTTTCTTGTCAGCTCCGCTATTTTTACTCGAAAGAGAATAATTCAAAGTCATATTAGCACTGGTCATTCGAAACAAACTCCCGCCATTATTAATGTTGTACAAATTGATGCGAGTGCCAGCATTGTCAATAGCATACGGATCTAAAGTAGTGCCGAAATTCACATTCATTTTGTCCTCAAAAAGTGTCGTTCCACCGGACACTCGAACGGGAGCCCAAGCTAGGGTAGTTTTACCATCGGCATTAATGTCATAACTGGTTGATAAATTTAAGTTGTTGAGCAACATAATTTTTTTCGCTTCCAGCTTCGTACTGTCTTTATCCGTGATTTTTGCTTCAAAAGTATTGCTTAAATCAAAACCGAGGATATTAGAATTTGAATTTCCGGGAGCGCCAAAAATGCCTCCTTCAAATCGGGTGTAGTCTTTTGTCATCGTTCCACTAGCATCTGTCGCATAGGTATTATAATATTTTTCAAAACTAGGAGTATAGCCATAAGAAACCGATGGACGCATTACGTGTCGTATAGATTTTATTTTTTTATTTTCGCCAAAATTAAAAGTTCCGTAAATGGTGGTTCCCAAACTGCTCGAAAAGTTATAGGTTCTAAAGGCATCAAAGCCATTAACGTTTTCATCAACAACCTTGCTAAGATCTTTGTCGTAACTTCTTTGGATTGTTTTTAAATACCAAACTTCCTCATAATTCATAGAAGTAGAAGCACTGAAATATTTGAATATTTTAAAATTAGTACTCAACGGAATAGAATGCTGCATCCCGATTTGAGCATTCTTGAACATTTCCTTTTTAAAGAACAAGGTGTCGGTGGTAACAAAACTGTTCCTTCCGCTTAAATTGTAGAGCAAATTTATATTTTTGAAAAAGCCTTTCTTAACGCCATCTTTGCCCACGAAAGGATAAATCCGATCTAAACTGTACTGTAAATCGGGCAAAGTCATGTTGATTTCAGATGTTCGAGTGTTTTGCGAATGTGTGGCCGATAGCGCTAATCTGGAACTGACGCTACCTTGAAATGATTTACTATAGGAAACTGACGAACTCAAAGTGTTATTCAAGTTTGAACCAATATTTGCTTGATTTATGGACTGTTGAAAGTATTGGCTACTTCCTAAATTTACCGAAGCCGAAAAACTAGAATTAGGACTCCCTTTTGAATCTTTGGAATGCGACCACTGGATATTGTAAATGTTTTGCTTGGAATAATCGGGATAACCTCGTTCGCTATTAATTAAATTTTCGAATCGAACATTCAAGTTTCCGCGATAACGGTATCTTTTAGCATATGAAGTTTCCCCCCGAAGTGCGTAGCTTCCGTTCGTATAATAATCTCCTAAAATCGTTAGGTCATAATTATCGCTAAGGGCAAAGTAATAACCGCCATTTTGCAATGAAAACCCCCTATTATTAGAATCGTTATAACTGGGCAATATCAGTCCAGAAATACTGGTTTCCTTACTCATTGGAAAAAAAGCGAAGGGCAAAGCAATGGGCGTTGGTACATTTGCAATAACCATATTGGTTAAGCCCGTTACGACCTTTTTTCCAGGGATAAATTTTACTTTATTGGTTTGAAAATAATATTCGGGATTGTCAATATCTTTTGAGGTAGTGAATCGAGCGTTTTTCAGGAAATAAACAGAATCATTTTCTTTTTTGGTGATAGCCGCTTTTACTTTAAACTCGCCTTGTTCCGTTCTTGAATTCCAGATCAGCGCCTTTTTTGTTTTAAAATTAAATCGAATGGAATCGGGTTCAATCACATTTCCTCCTTGTTTGAAATTAGGATATTGAGTATAGGTTCCTGCAGAGTCTTTAATGCGACCAGCATAAACTTCATTTTTCTCATAATCCATTACTATTATCCCAGCTTTCAGCTCTATATCCTGATAGTAAAGCTCCGCCTTGTTGTATAGGGTAATACGTTTTTTCTTTTGTTCAATTCTGGCGTAGTTTTCTGCTTTGTATTTTACTTTTCCATCAAGAAACACTTTTGCTTTAACACTATCTTTCTTTATCGTATCGGTTTCGGTTTTTACAATCGAAACTGTTTTATCAATAGTGTCGGCAGTCACTTTTGGGGCGGTTTTTTGTTTTTGAGAAGGTATAGTTATCGTTTTTTTAGTTATATCTTGAGAATACAATTTACAATTTCCAATTGTTAGGAAAATGGATAATAAAACGATATGAAATAAGTTTGTATTCAAAGGTTTTAATGCTATTTTTGTAAAAATATGGCTAATTTATTGATGCGTCAAACTTACAATTAAATTTTTGGCAAAAATAATCAATTAATAAATTTATGTCCTTAGTGTTTTATTTAAATTAACTTTTGTAAATGAAATTCAACTATAAAAACGCCATTTTAATTGTGATTTTTTCATTGTTTTTATGTGGTTCTGTTTTCTCCCAAAACAAACAAGCCTTTACAGTTATACTCGATGCCGGTCACGGCGGAAAAGATCCTGGTAATTCGTATCACGGTTTTGTCGAAAAAGAGATTGCACTTAAAACGGTATTGAAAGTAGGCGAAATTCTAGAAAAAGAGAAAGATTTTAAAATAATATATACCCGCAAATCAGATGTTTTTATTGCATTAGCAAATAGACCAAAGGTTGCCAATAAAGTAAATGCCAATTTATTTATATCCATTCATTGCAATTCGGTTAAAAATTTCGGACCTTCAGGAACCGAAACTTTCGTTATGGGTCTCTCGCGTAGTGATATGAATTTAGAAGTGGCAAAAAATGAAAACTCAGTAATATTATTGGAAAATAATTATAAAGAAACATACGAAGGCTTTAATCCCAATAATCCAGAATCTTTAATAGGATTGACACTGAAACAAGAAGATAATTTATATAGCAGTATTAATTTAGCGACAAAAATTCAGAATAATTTCACTCATAATTTAGATCGGAATTCGCGAGGAGTGAAACAACAACCATTATGGGTTTTAGACGCGGCTTATATGCCAAGTGTGTTGATTGAGCTTGGTTTTTTATCTAATATGGAAGAGGGTAGATTTTTAAATTCAGATGAAGGTCAAAGTAAAATGGCACTTCAAATTGCAAATGCAATTATTGGTTACAAAAAGGAATATTTTGGACAAGAAGTAAATTCGACTTCAAAAAGTACAGCAACGGATGCAGTTGTAGTTACAAATCAAATAGATCAAAAACCAAGTGTTGCTGTCGTTTCGAATGATATCGTATATAAAGTACAGCTTTTTGCAAGCTCAAAAAAATTGCAAGGGAATGCCGCGGAATTTAAGGGATTAAAAAATGTTTCGACTACCTTTACTAATAATTTATATAAATATACTTACGGAGAAACCTTGAATTTAGATAAAATTTATAAAATGCAAAAAGAGGCTAAAAAAGTAGGTTTTAAAGACGCTTACATTGTTGTTGTTAAAAACAGGGAAGTTAGCAAATTAAGTGAGGTCGAAAAACAATAATAATTACATTTATAAAAAGAATATTTTGAAATTAACAGGCCAATTTATCCAGACATTTAAGTTAGTATCACTATTGATATGCTTTGTTTATTGCCCTAGTTTTGCTCAATCCAATCTTTTTAGGGTAACTTTAGACGCAGGTCATGGCGATCATGATTTTGGAGCAGTTTACAGTGGTCGAGTGGAAAAAAATATCAATTTAGCTTTAGTACTTAAAGTGGGCAAGATATTAGAGCAAAATCCTAAAATTGAGGTTATTTATACCAGACAAACAGACGTTTTTATTGATTTAATCGAAAGAGCTAATATTGCTAATCGCGCCAATGCTACTATTTTTGTTTCCATACATTGCAATGCAAATAAAAATACGGCTGCGTCAGGAACCGAGACCTATGTGATGGGGATGAGTAAGGTAGCATCGAATCTGGAAGCTGCTAAAAAGGAAAATTCTGTAATAACCTTAGAAAAGGATTATAAAGAAAAATATGAAGGATTTGATCCCAACTCCCCGGAAACAATGATAGGAATGACGTTGATGCAAGAAGAATATTTAGAAAACAGTATTTCATTAGCAAGTAAAGTCGAAGAGCGATTTGCAGATTTAGGAAAAGATATTAGACATGGAGGAGTTAAACAAGCGCCTTTTATGGTACTTCACAAAGCGTATATGCCCCGAGTTTTAATTGAAACTGGATTTATTTCGAATACTATTGAAGGTAATTTATTGAACTCAGAAGACGGTCAAAACGACATCGCTTCTGCCATTGCAGATGCTATTATAAGTTATAAAAGAGAATATTTTAGCGTTGATGCTACAGATAGTTTTACGGAAATACCTGCTCACAAAAGAGTTGAAAAACCAATAAAAGATACTGTTTCTATTGGTAAATCCAAAACAGTAAATGAAGTTCCCGCTGTAAAAAAAGAGGCAAATACGATTGACTCTTCACGAACTGTATTTAAAGTGCAGCTTTCGTCAAGTACCAATAAAGTGGAATTGAAACCAAGTAATTTTAAAGGATTAACCGATATTTCACTAGCCTCTGAGGGTAAATTTTTTAAATATATGTACGGAGAAACTTCCAATTATAATGATGCTAAAAGATTATTAGAGGAAGCGAAATCCAAAGGATATAATTCTGCTTACTTGATTGCTTTTAAAAATGGCGAAAAGATTAGTATTCAAGACGCAATCAAATAATTAATAACTGCAAGTTTAATTATTTTTACATTAAATTTGTACAAACTCTTACATTTTGAAATTAACACGAGAAATTAAAACCGGCATATTAGTCCTTTCCTCCATTTTACTTTTTATTTGGGGGTACAGTTATATAAAAGGCAAAAATATTTTTACAAATTATCGCACTGTATATGTGCAATACGATAATGTGGAAGGAATTGTTAAATCTGCATCTGTAACGATAAACGGTCTTGTTGTAGGTACTGTTACTAATATTACGTTAAACAATACAACTGGAAAAATACTAGTGGAATTGCAGTTAAAAACAGATTTTCCAATTTCTAAATCGAGTAGAGCTGCCATTTATGAACCAGGATTTATCGTGGGAAAACAAATTGCGATTTATCCCAATTTTGACGACAAATCAATTTTGGAAGATGGCGATACCTTAAAAGGAGAAATTACCGCTGGACTTACAGAATCCTTGAAAGAAAAATTAGTTCCTCTTCAAGAAAAATTCGAAAAACTGCTTCACAATGTTGATGGATTAGTATCAGGATTAAATAATGTATTGGATAAAAAAGGACAAGCAGATTTAAAAAACAGTCTCTCGGAATTAAATAAAACTTTGGAGCAATTTCGCAAAGCATCAGCGAGTGTGAACACAATTCTCGATGATAACAAAATTCAAATCAATGGAGTGGTATCTAATTTCAATAAAGTATCGAGTAATTTTTCTAAAATTTCCGATTCTTTAAACAAAGCTAATTTAGGACAAACCGTCAAAAATTTAGAAAAAACATTAGCCAGCGTAGATAAAATAATGGCAGATCTTCAGGCAGGAAAAGGCACTATGGGTAAATTATTGACAGACGAAGAATTGTATAAAAATCTAGAAAAAACGACAAAAGAATTAGAGTTGTTATTAGAAGACGTTAGGCTTCATCCAACGCGATATGTAAATGTTTCTGTTTTTGGAAAAAAAGAGAAACCGTACATCAGTCGGTCAAATGATACTATTACTAAAGTTAAAAACTAGCATTTATGAGCTATTTAGATTCTATTTTATTCGCGATATTGCTACTAATTGGTTTTGGTTATTTTTATTTGAATGTAAAAAAAATCATTAGAAACATAAATCTTGGTATCGATGTAAATCGTAAGGATAATCCAAAATCACGCTGGAAAAATATGGCAATGATTGCCCTTGGACAATCAAAAATGGTCAAACGACCAATTGCTGGAATACTTCACATCATTGTGTACCTGGGTTTTATCATCATCAATATCGAATTGTTAGAGATTATTATTGATGGTTTATTTGGGACACACAGAATTTTTGCTCCAATGGGTGTGGTTTATGATGTATTAATCGCTACGTTCGAAATATTGGCTTTACTGGTTTTAATTGCAGTATTTGCTTTTTGGTCAAGAAGAAATGTCATCAAATTAAAACGTTTTACAAGTAAAGATTTAACTGGCTGGCCCAAAAATGACGCCAATTATATTTTGTATTTCGAAGTGGTTTTGATGTCCTTGTTTTTATTAATGAACGCCTCCGATTTACATTTGCAAAACATTCCTGGCGGTTTTTCTCATTTCATTAAAGCAGGTTCCTTTCCTGTAAGTCAATTCATTGAACCTATATTTAACGGAGTTTCCAGCGAATTAGTGATGGTTTTATACGAACTATTTTGGTGGTTGCACATCATAGGAATTTTGATTTTTATGAATTATTTATATGTTTCCAAGCACCTCCACATTTTATTGGCTTTCCCCAATACCTATTTTGCTGATTTGAATCCAAAAGGGCAATTCGACAATTTGAAATCCGTTACCAATGAAGTAAAAATGATGATGGATCCTAACGCTGATCCTTATGCAACCCCAACAGTTGACGAAAATGTGGTGCCAGCAAAATTTGGTGCCAGTGATATTCAAGATTTAAATTGGGTGCAATTATTAAATGCCTATACCTGCACAGAATGTGGTCGCTGCACATCAGCTTGTCCGGCAAATCTTACCGGCAAAAAATTATCGCCTCGAAAAATCATGATGGATACACGAGATAGAATGGAAGAAGTGGGCAAAAATATCGATGCGAATAAAGGAGTTTTTGTACCAGACAACAAAACCTTATTGAACGATTACATCACACCTGAAGAATTATGGGCTTGCACGTCTTGTAACGCTTGCGTCGAAGAATGTCCCGTTAATATAAGTCCACTGTCCATAATTATGGACATGCGACGCTATCTCGTTATGGAACAAAGCGCCGCACCGATGACCATAAATGCTATGATGGCTAATATTGAAAACAATGGAGCACCATGGCAGTACAACCAGCAAGATCGATTAAATTGGAAAAACGAATAATATAATTTGGGCGTGACCCTCCGTAAAAACTACGGGTCGGGCTGTACGTTCCCGCTTTGTCATTGCGAGGATCGCAATGACAAGAGCTCCACTTCCATCCCTCACGCGGTTACAACGATAGAATTAATATTACACCACGGTTTTAGGTTTCAGTTTTTCAAAACTTCAAATCCTTAAACCTTTACACTTTTATATATGTCAGAAATTTTAATAGTACCCACAATGGCCGAAATGTTAGCTCAAGGCAAACAACCAGAAGTGTTGTTTTGGGTGGGTTGTGCAGGAAGTTTCGATGATCGATCAAAAAAAATAACAAAGGCTTTTGTACGAATCTTGAATCGTGCAAATGTGTCATTTGCTGTTTTGGGAACCGAAGAAAGTTGCACTGGAGATCCAGCGAAAAGAGCAGGAAACGAATTCCTCTTTCAAATGCAGGCGATGACAAATATCGAGATATTGAATGCCTACGAGGTGGGAAAAATCGTGACGGCTTGTCCGCACTGCTTCAATACCTTAAAAAATGAATATCCCGAATTAGGCGGTAAATACGAAGTTTTGCATCATACAGAGTTTTTAAAATCTTTGTTAGACGATGGAAGATTAACCATTGAAGGAGGACAGTTCAAAGGAAAAAGAATCACATTTCACGATCCATGTTATCTCGGAAGAGCCAATAATGTGTACGAAGCGCCTCGCGATTTAATTCAAAAATTAGATGCCGAATTAGTCGAAATGAAACGATCCCGCGCTAATGGTTTATGTTGTGGTGCCGGTGGCGCACAAATGTTTAAAGATGCGGAGCAAGGAAACAAAGAAGTTAATATTCAAAGAACCGAAGACGCACTTGAAACTGCACCAGATATCATTGCCGCTGGCTGCCCTTTTTGCAACACCATGATGACCGATGGAATCAAAAATAAAGAAAAAGAAGGTGTCGTGAAAGTGATGGATATCGCTGAATTAATTGCTAATGCACAAGACTTATAAATGAATTGTGAATTGTAAATTGTGAATTTCAAATTAGTAGTTACATTAACGACCTATAACCTGAAATCTGCAATCTAAAATCTGCAATCTAAAATCTAAAATCAAATGCTTATTCCTTTCGAAAATTTACCAGAAGACTCCAAGATCTGGATTTACCAGTCCAACAGAAAATTCTCTGATGAAGAATTTTCTGAAATTGAAACTGCTTTGCAATCTTTTCTTGAAGGTTGGCAGGCACATAGCGTTGGTCTAGAATCTTCTTATCAATTGAAGTACAATCGGTTTATTATTATTGCCGTGAATCAGGAAGTACAAGCGGCAACGGGTTGTTCTATTGATTCTTCGGTGCAATTTATCCAAAATTTGGAACAAAAATACCAGGTCGATTTGTTGGACAAAATGAATGTTACTTTCAAAAATGGAGAACATATCGCCCACAAAACATTGATTGATTTCAAAAAAATGGCCAAGGAAAAAGCCGTTACCGAGAATACTATTGTTTTTAATAATTTGGTTAATACCATTGAGGAATACAATGAATCTTGGGAAGTTCCCGCAATGGACAGTTGGCACAGTCGTTTTTTTTAATATTATTTTTTAACAACAAGTTTGAAAACATCTTTTCCTATTTATTATTTAAATATGAAAAATATAATTTGGGAAGGTCTTTGCATCAAAATACAATTATGAAAATAGCAATTGTTTGTTATCCAACTTTCGGCGGAAGTGGCGTAGTTGCCACTGAGCTAGGTCTTGAGTTGGCGCGTCGTGGTCACGAAATTCACTTTATAACATATAGTCAGCCAGTTCGCTTGGCATTGCTGAACCCGAATGTTTTTTACCACGAAGTTAATGTTCCGGAATATCCCCTGTTTCATTTTCAACCTTATGAATTAGCCTTATCAAGTAAATTAGTCGATATGGTGAAATTGTATAAAATTGAATTATTGCACGTTCATTATGCTATTCCGCACGCTTATGCTGGTTATATGGCAAAGCAAATGCTCAAAGACGAAGGTATAAATCTCCCGATGATAACGACGCTTCACGGAACAGATATTACATTAGTAGGAAATCATCCTTTCTATAAAACGGCCGTTACGTTCAGTATCAACAAGTCTGATTTTGTGACTTCGGTTTCCCAAAACCTAAAGGACGACACGCTTAAATTATTTAATGTAAAGAATGAAATTCAGGTAATCCCTAATTTTATTGAATTACATGATAACGCCCTCGATAAAAGTATATCTTGCCGGCGTTCCGCTATGGCGACAGATAACGAACGCATTATTACCCATATCAGTAACTTTCGAAAAGTAAAGCGTATTCCCGATGTAATTAAAATTTTTCATAAAATTCAACAAGAAATTCCTGCTAAACTAATGATGGTAGGTGATGGACCTGAAAAAGAAAAAGCAGAAAAATTATGCCAAGAATTAGGCATTCTTGACAAAGTGATTTTCTTCGGAAATAGCAATGAAATTGATAAAATATTGAGTTGTACGGATTTATTTTTATTGCCGTCAGAAACTGAAAGTTTTGGTCTCGCTGCTCTCGAAGCAATGGCGTGGAGTGTTCCCGTGATTTCGAGCAATTCTGGAGGTTTACCTGAAGTAAATTTTGAAGGAGTTTCAGGTTATTTAAGCGATAAAGGGAATATAGATGAAATGGCTGAAAATGCGTTAAAAATTTTGAAAGATACTACAACTCTTGCTACATTTAGAAAAAATGCCTTAGCTGTAGCCAAGCAATTTGATATCAAAAATATTTTGCCACTGTATGAAGATTTGTATCAAAAAGCAATTAATAAATTTGTATGAAAAAAGCGGTTCTATGCATGCTAACATTATTTATGGTTTCTTGTGGAGTTTCTTTACCAAAAACTTCAGAAGCGCATGCATTGTATGAGGTTTTAACACAACAAACTGATGGCGGGGCAAGTATTCGTTTCTTTGAAATTTTATCCGAGCCGAATGAAATAGCCATGTTACAAAATGATGAAAAACTTAAAAATAAAATAAAACGGGATGATATAAGAACGGCAAGTTTTATCGTTTTTAATATAGGAGAAAAAACAACTGCAGGTCATAAAATTAGTATCGAAAGCGTCATTGAAACCGACAAAAATATAATTATTACCATCAAAGAAATAACTCCTCAGTCTAGCGCAATAGAAGCGCAACAAGTCACAATGCCGTATTGCGTAGTCAAAGTGAATTCTAAAAAAGAGATTATAATAAGATAAAAAAAGAGCTTAGAAAATAATTTTAAGCCCTTTTTTTGTATTATTTCGAGAGGATTTTAGAAAGCATATCTGACATTTAAACCAAAACCACCAGCACGAAATTTAGTTTCTTCAAAAATCCAAAATGTGGGCCTCCAGTCTAAACCTAAAACAATTGGAGCTTCTTGAAAACGATATTCTAAACCTATTTCCCCGCTAGCCCCCAGTAAAAAGTCATCACTAATAACCATTGAAGGGCCAACTCCAATATACCATTTTAAAGTTTCGCCATCAACTGGTTTGTATAGAAAGTCCCATAAAGCATCAATTCCGGTCTCTTCATCACCAAAGGATATGTCAGCATGAACTCTACTAAATTTTCCAAGACTAAAAACACCATCAACAGCAACATCTCCGCCCGAAACATTTCCAAAACGGATACCAATTTCTTGCGCATTTGTAAATTGACTTAGACCTATAAACAGCAATAGCAATACTATTTTTTTCATAATTCAGGATTTTTGGTTTTGTAATAATAATCATCAAACGAAATAAAATCAAACATATTGTGAATAGTAATGGACGGAAATGCATCAATATTTCGTTAAAAAACATGTTTTTTTTAAAAGATTAGCCCCAAATTGCTGTATAAGTTTTTAAACTTTAAACTAAAAACTTACATTTGTTCAAAACTAATTATAATGGCAGGAAATAGCTACGGAACACTATTTAGACTAACCACTTTCGGAGAATCGCACGGAGAAGCATTAGGAGGTATAATTGATGGCTGTCCATCAGGAATTGCTTTAGATTTAGATGCTATTCAATTAGAAATGTCAAGAAGAAAACCAGGTCAGTCTAAAATTGTAACCCAACGGAAAGAACCAGACGATGTGCAATTTCTTTCTGGAATTTTTGAGGGTAAAACCACGGGAACTCCTATTGGTTTTATTATTCCAAATACAAATCAAAAATCAGATGATTATTCGCATATAAAAGACAATTACAGACCAAGTCATGCGGATTATGTTTATGAAAAAAAATATGGTTTTCGCGATTACCGCGGGGGCGGCCGCAGTTCTGCAAGAGAAACCGCCAGTAGAGTAGTGGCTGGAGCGATTGCAAAACAAATGTTACCCGAAATAAAAATCAATGCTTTTGTGTCTTCCGTAGGTTCGATTTTTTTGGATCGACCATACCAAGAATTGGATTTTTCAAATATAGAATCTAATCCTGTTCGATGTCCTGATGAAAAAAAGGCGGCAGAAATGGAAGAGTATATCATGAAAATCAAAAAAGCGGGAGATACTGTAGGCGGAACCATAACCTGTGTTATTCAAAACGTACCAATTGGTTTGGGCGAACCTGTTTTTGATAAATTACATGCTGAACTCGGAAAAGCAATGCTTTCGATAAACGCGGTAAAAGGATTTGAATTCGGAAGTGGATTCTGTGGTTCACAAATGAAAGGAAGCGAACATAACGATTTATACAATCCTGATGGCACTACTAAAACGAATCTTTCTGGCGGAATTCAGGGGGGAATAAGCAACGGAATGGATATTTATTTCCGTGTGGCTTTCAAACCAGTGGCAACAATTATGCAAAAGCAGGAATCTTTAGACAATCAAGGGAATATTGCAGAAATGCAAGGCAAAGGGCGACACGATCCTTGCGTTGTACCAAGAGCAGTTCCTATCGTAGAGGCAATGGTAGCGATTGTTCTTGCTGATTTTTATTTAATAAACAAAACCTATTTAAAATAGTTTTCGGTTTTCAGTATGCAGTGTTTACTAAGAACTGCAAACTATAAGCTATAAACTCAAAACCAAAAACAATTATGCAAGCCGAAACCAAAAAACCCTCTTTCATAGGAAATCTTACTGTTCAAATTTTAATTGCAATGGTTTTAGGTGCGATTTTGGGCATCTATATTCATAATAATTATGAGGTGGGGTTTGCAAAAGAATTTAGTGATAAAATAAAAATTTTAGCCACTGTTTTCATTCGTTTGGTTCAAATGATTATTTCTCCTTTAGTATTTACAACTTTAGTAGTAGGAATTGCGAAATTGGGTGATGTTAAAACAGTGGGAAGAGTCGGAGGAAAAGCCTTAGGGTGGTTTTTTAGCGCCTCTTTTATATCACTTTTAATAGGTATGTTTTGGGTTAACATTCTGAAACCGGGTGTTGGATTAAATTTATCAAACGTCGATTTATCAGCTGCTGCCGAAGTAACAGGAAACACAAAAAGCTTCTCCGCTCAAAACTTTATCGAACACATTTTTCCAAAAAGTATTTTTGAAGCAATGGCAAATAATGAAATCTTGCAAATCGTTATTTTCTCTATCTTTTTTGGATTGGCAGCAGCCTCCATAGGAAGTCATGCAAAACCAGTCATCAATGCCTTGGATAAAACGTCTCACATTGTGCTAAAAATGGTAAACTATGTGATGAAGTTTGCTCCGCTGGGAGTTTTTGGAGCCATTGCCGGTGTTTTTGCCATAAAAGATTTAAACGATTTAGTTTTTACCTATATTAAATATTTTGGTTCATTTTTAATAGGAATTGGCTCTTTATGGGTTTTCCTATTGTTAATTGGGTTCCTATTTCTAGGAAAAAGAATGAAAACATTATTAAAACATATTGTTAGTCCGCTAATTATTGCTTTTGGTACGACAAGCAGCGAAGCTGTTTTTCCTAAACTAACGGAGGAGTTAGAACGTTTTGGAGTAAAAGATAAAATAGTTTCTTTTATGTTGCCTTTGGGGTATTCTTTCAACTTAGATGGAAGTATGATGTACATGACTTTTGCCAGTTTGTTTATTGCTCAAGCCTATGGGATTGATCTCGATATCGGCACACAAATGACTATGCTATTAGTATTGATGCTCACTAGTAAGGGAATTGCAGGTGTTCCCAGAGCGAGTTTGGTAGTTGTGGCGGCAACTTGCGGCATGTTTGATATTCCAATTGAAGGTATCGCATTGATTTTGCCAATTGACCATTTTTGCGACATGTTCAGAAGCGCTACAAATGTTTTAGGCAATGCTTTAGCAACATCAGTAGTTGGGAAATGGGAAGGTGATGGCGAATTGCCTTCTTAAGCAGCAAGAAAATTTATATATCATCACAAGCCTGTTTCACTATTGGAATGGGTTTTTTTGTGAAAATTTTTTAAAAGATACAAATACTTTGATACCGTGCAGAAACTAATTAGCTTTTAATACCAACGTTTTTTATTTTGTTTTGAGGCCTCTGACTTTCTTGATTTGTGTGCTCCGCCGCTGCGGTTTGAGTTTTTTTGTCCGGATGCTGAAGTGGTTTCTGAACTACCAGAATGCCAAGGATAGGGATGGTCGCTTATCGTTTTCACCTCGACTTTAATGAGTTTTTGAATGTCCTTCCAATATTGATGTTCATCTTTACCGCAAAAAGAAATGGCAATTCCTTCATTCCCTGCTCGACCTGTTCTTCCAATACGATGTACATAAGTTTCAGGAATATTGGGTAAATCAAAATTGATTACAAACGGCAATTGATCAATATCAATGCCACGAGCCGCAATATCTGTAGCGACTAGCACCCCAATTTCCTTATTTTTAAAGGCGTCTAAAACGCGCTGTCTGGCATTTTGTGATTTATCGCCGTGGATGGCTTCGGCGGCAATATTGTTTTTTCGTAATGCTTTGACCACGTTGTCAGCACCGTGTTTGGTTCTTGAAAAAACCAAAACATCCGATAAATTTTGATTTTTTATCAAATGATACAACAAGTTTCTTTTTTCTCCTTTTTCAACAAAATAAACCTGTTGTTCCACATTTTCGGCAGTGGATGAAACGGGCGATACTTCTACCTTTTCTGGGTCTTTTAGGAATATTTCGGCTAACTCGCGAATAGCTAATGGCATCGTTGCCGAGAATAATAATGTTTGCCTGTTTTTTGGCGTAAGCTTTACAATTTTTTTTACGTCATTAATGAATCCCATGTCCAACATTTGATCCGCTTCGTCAAGCACTAAAGTGTGTAAATGATCTAAATCTATAAAACCTTGTTTGTGCAAATCAAGCAATCTTCCTGGTGTCGCTACCAAAACATCAACTCCTTTTCGGAGCGTTTCCACTTGCGGGACTTGCGAAACTCCGCCAAAAATGGTTAGTTGTGTCAAGTTCGTATATTTGCCATAAGTGTCAAAACTTTGTCCAATTTGTACTGCTAATTCACGAGTGGGTGTCACAATTAGGGCACGAATTTCTTTGGCTTTTTTCGATGAACCAACGATTCGGTGTAATTGATGAATGATTGGTATAGCAAATGCAGCCGTTTTTCCTGTGCCAGTTTGCGCACAACCTATTAAGTCTCTTCCCGCTAAAACTAAGGGGATCGATCGTTCTTGGATAGGAGTAGGTTCCGTGTAGCCTTCTTCAAATACGGCTCTTTGAATACTTTTTGAAAGTGATAAATCTTCGAATAACATGAATTTGTATATTAAATATCTTGTAATACGTACATAGATAGTTTTGCAAAGATAGGATTAATATTTTTGAGCGTAGTTTGCGCCTTTACTTCGTCAGTTCGCTAGCGCTCGAGTGCGGCAAAAAAGCTTAATTGATTAAAGTATTAAAAAGGTTCAATACTATTATTCGATTTCATAAAGTCAGTAACCAAATAGCCAATTAGTTTTCCAATCAAATGATTATTTTTTTCTTCTCCCAAGTCAGGAGCACCCTCGCAAATGTGCAAATAAGCCGCGTTTTTATTTTTTCCGAAATAAGTTACGAACTGCCGAAGTTCTTCAATAGAAAAACCACTCAAGGTCATGGCACTACTAGCGATGTTTGGAATAGCATCCAAGTCAATTTCTATCCCGTAACAATCATTTTGAATAAATTCTAAAGCTTGACCGAGTTCCTGATTAAAGTTTTTTTCCTTTCGTATATTAATGCTATCGTAGGTATTATAACGGACTCGATCTTCAATTTTTTTGATAATATCTAGCACACTTTTTGAGGTATAATTTTCGTGCAAGCCAAAAATGAAGTACTTTTTTAAAAAACCTTCTTCAAAAGCATACGAAAATCCGTTACCGCTATGTCTTCCCTCGAGAATCCTAAAATCTGAATGTGCATCAAAATTGACGGCATTGATGGCTTTTCCCTTGGCAAGTGCAGTTCCTTTAATGTTTCCGTAGGAATTATTGTGACCACCACCAATAACGATTGGAATTTTACCTAATTTTACGATATTAAAAATAATATGCGAAACTTCTTTATCAATTTTTTCAACTAGTTCGCTTAATTTATTTCGGTCATTTATAGTATTAAAGTTAAGATTTTGCACTTCTTTCATTTCCTCACAAACATCTAATTGTCCTAAAACAAGTAAATGATTTCCTTTGCAAAAACGATTATGTTGAATGTTTGCGATACTTCCTATTGCACTTTTCCAAGCTGAAGCCGCTCCGGGTCTGCCATAATTTGCTCGTACACCAATATCTTCGGGTATTCCGAACAAAACATATTTTATCTCTGAAGTTTTTATAAACGATATAGGTTCTACTCCTTTTGGAATCGTTACCATCTTTTCACCAAATTTGATTTCCCCACTGCGGTGGTTGGTCACTTTTGCAAGGTCGTGAATCGTAAATGGGATAAGTTTTTCCATAAAAATTATATAATTGCCAAATATAATATAATTGTTGATAAAACGTTGTTGCTACAAATTATAATATTACATTTGTAAAAAATAGAAAAAAATGGAAAATCAACAAAACAATTCTAGTTCAAGTCTAAAGGTAATTATTGCCATTTTAGCCATCTTATTAGTGGGTAGTTTAGTTTATATTTATAAAATTACAAACGATGCAAAAGTAGTTCAAACGGAATTCACAAAAACACTTTCAGAAAAAGAGTTGGTTTTGAAAGATTTACAAGAATTAAAAACGACTTATGATGCCGCAATTGCAGAAAACACCTCCATGTCTGAGGAGCTAATTGCAGAACGAGATAAAGTGGTTAAATTGATAAACGATGTTGATAGATCAAAAGGTGATGTGTCGAAATACCGATCGCAATACGCTAAATTAGAAAGTAATATGAAGAGTTTGATAGCCGAAAATGAAGGCTTGAAAAAAGAAAATGTAACTTTGACTACGCAGCGTGATAGCACTGTTGTCGTTTTAGGCGAAACTAAAAAGAATGTTGAAGCGCTAACAGGTCAAAATGAAGAACTATCGAAAGTTGTTGAAAAAGGGTCGAAATTGTCTGTTTTAAACACAAAAGGTTCCGCTTTTATAGTGAGAAATTCTGGGAAACAAATTGAAACAGAAAAAGCTGGTAGAGCAAATGTGTTAAGAATTAACTTTACAATTGCCGAAAATCAAATTGCAAAATCTGGAGATAAATCTTATTATGTTCAAGTGATTGACAGCAAAAGCAATGTTTTAGGAGACAAACAAACCGCATCTTTTGGAGAAAAATCATTGACTTATAGTTTCATAGCCAATGTAAAATACGAAAACAAAACCGTTCAAGTTGCGCAAGATTTACCGGGTAAAGATTTTGCAAAAGGAACGTATTTTGTAAATATTTTTGATCAAGACCAATTGGTTTCTAAAACAAGTTTTACGCTGAAATAGGAACGATAAAATAAGCAAAGGAAAGAGGAGCAACAGCTCCTCTTTTTTTATGTAATAATTTTGCCTTTAGATTACCGCAATTTCGCAAATTAAATTAGTAGAAAGAAGAAAAAATTTGCGAATTTTCGATTTTATAATTATTCGGAAACTTTGATTTCAAACATTTTGTCCCAGTTTTTCCCTGTTACAAAAATGGTTTTTGTTTTTGGGTTGTAAGCAATCCCGTTTAAGACATCAGTATCAGGAAGTTTAGTTATTTTCTTTTCTAAAGCGGCAAGATTAATAATTCCTTCTACTGCTCCAGTTTTTGGGTTTATGATGGCGATAGCATTCTTTTGATAAACATTACCATAAATTTTTCCATCAATCCATTCTAGTTCGTTGACGGCTTTTATTTTGTTTTCTAATGAGTATACATTGATATGATTTATTTCTTTAAAAGTTTCAGGATCTAATAAGTGAATAGTTTCTGAGCTATCAGTCATGTAAAGAACCTTGCCATCACTGGTTAATCCCCAGCCTTCCATTTTTTTAGGATATTGAAACGTTTTTTCTTTATTGAAAGTATCGGCATTGTAAACATAACCTTCATTGTTTTGCCACGTCAATTGATAGACTTTATTATTTAGAATCGTAATTCCTTCTCCAAAAAATTGCTCCGCTAATTCCACTTGTTTATACACTTTTCCTGTTTTATAATCCGTTTTTCTTAAATAAGAGGTACCGTATTGCCCCGTACCTTCATAAAGGGTGTCGCGATAAAATTCTAATCCTTGAGTGTAAGCTTCAATATCGTGTGGATACATATTTACAATAGTATATTTCAATGATTTGGGTTGCACATTCGAAACCAATTCGATTCGGGTTGTAGCAACTGAATTTTCACCTTCAAAATAGACTATTGCTTTCAAGTTTTGGTATCCTAATTTTTGGTTTTTTAATTCAAAATTTATTTTTTCGAGCTCTTTTTTCGAGCCGATTTTTCTGTCGTTGATAAAGTAAACAACACTGTCAACTGCTTTTGAATTCGGATTTAAAACACCCAGTTTCAACGCTTCCTGCGGTTGATATTGCGCTGCAAATTTCGATTCATCGAAAGTAAAAATAGCGTTTTCTCCGCTTTTTTTGCTACCGCAATTTGACAATGTGATAGCTAATAAAATGATAAATAGGAAGTTATAATTTTTCATAAATTAAATTTTTGATGATGCAATATACAACGATATTTAATAGGTGCAAAGCTCTTGTAAAATATAAAATAGATTGTATATTTGCACCGGCAAGTCCTACACGACCAGCTCCTGCAGAATCCCCCAGGATGGGAACATAGCAAGGGTACGTGGTTGAGCGGTGCGATGTAGGTCGCTTGCCTTTTTTTATTTTATACAAAAGTAGTCTTCCTTTGGGAAGATTTTTTTATTTTTGAGCCTTGAGGTTAGGAGTTGGAAGTTGGGAGATGGATGTTAGGAGTTAGTAGTTGGAAGTTAGGAATTAGGAGATAAAGGTTAGGAGTTAGCAATAATCGATTTATTTGGATATAACCCTTAACCCATACCTCATAACCCATACCCCACAACTCATACCCCATACCCCATAACTTACAACCCATAACCCATAACCTAGAACAATGGAAAAAGTAGTACTAATTACAGGCGGTTCTTCGGGAATAGGGAAGTCTATTGGCGAATTTTTGCATCACAAAGGATTTGTAGTTTATGGAACGAGTCGGAATCCAGAACGGGTTCTCAATTCGGTTTTTCCATTACTTACTTTAGATGTTCGAGATACCGAATCCATACATTTGGCTGTAGCCAAAATCATAGCTGTTTCTGGACGATTAGATATTGTCATTAACAATGCTGGTGTGGGGATTACTGGACCTTTAGAAGAAATTCCAATAGCCGAAATCAAAAATAATTTTGAAACCAATTTATTTGGACCTATCGAAGTGATGAAAGCGGTTTTGCCACAAATGCGCAGCCAAAAATCAGGTTTGATTATCAACATAACTTCTATTGCGGGATATATGGGTTTGCCGTACCGTAGCGTGTATTCAGCCTCAAAAGGAGCTTTAGAATTAATTACGGAGGGATTGCGAATGGAAGTCAAATCTTTTGGAATTCACATAACCAATGTAGCTCCAGGTGATTTTGCTACTAACATTGCTTCGGGACGTTTTCACGCGCCGTTGCTCAAGGATTCGGCTTACGAAATTCCGTATGGGAACACACTTAAAATGATGGACGAACACGTGGATAGCGGCAGTAATCCTAATGAAATGGCGGAAGCAATTTATAAAATTATCCAAAATCTCAATCCTAAAATTCATTATAAAGTGGGTGCTTTTATGCAGAAATTCTCGATTGTTTTGAAGCGAATTTTGCCTGATAAATTATATGAAAAAATGCTGATGAATCATTATAAGTTATGAGTTGTAAGTTATAAGTTGTGAGTTCCAAGTTAAGATACGAGCAACTAATAAGGTTAGAATATGACGATTTGATTCATTAACTACTATTTGATATTGAAATTGATATTGATTTTGTAATTTTACGCAGGATTTTCCGTGAGAGATTGTAACGAAAAGCCCGGTCGCCTTTTCGGCGGCACACCCAAATAAAAATAAAACACACAATTAAACTAAATATTTTATGAAATTTTTTATTGACACGGCGAATTTAGCTCAAATTAAAGAAGCACAAGCATTAGGCGTTTTAGATGGCGTAACTACGAACCCATCATTGATGGCAAAAGAGGGAATTACCGGAAAAAACAATATTTTGAAGCATTATGTTGACATTTGCAACAGTGTAGATGGCGATGTGAGTGCCGAAGTCAATGCTCTGGACTATGAAGGAATGGTAAAAGAGGGCGAAGAATTGGCTGATTTGCATGAACAAATCGTGGTGAAATTGCCTATGACAAAGGAAGGTGTTATGGCTGCAAAATACTTTTCGGATAAAGGAATTAAAACTAATGTAACACTAGTTTTTTCGGCTGGTCAGGCTTTATTAGCTGCCAAAGCCGGTGCAACTTATGTTTCTCCGTTCATTGGTAGGTTAGACGATGTTTCTACTGATGGATTGGCTTTGATTGAAGAAATCCGTTTGATATATGATAATTACGGGTATGAAACGCAAATTCTTGCGGCTTCGGTTCGTCACACGATGCACATTGTAAACTGTGCTAAAATTGGTGCAGATGTAATGACTGGTCCACTTTCGGCGATATACGGATTGTTAAAACACCCATTGACCGATATAGGATTAGCACAATTCGTAGCTGATTTTGAAAGAGGAAATAAATAATCAAAATCATATTAAAAAATTAGCCTTATTTTTTTATAAAGGTCTTTGGTAAACAAATACAAAACCCCGATAAATCATGCTATTTAACGGGGTTTTTGCTATTTAGTTTTAGAAAAATTATTTCAAATTCTTAAATACAATTATTTAATAGTTAATAATAAGTTTTTAAAATCAATTCTTAGTTTTTATGCAATTTTCTTGCACTATAATTTCCAATGGCATATAATGTAAATCAGTAACTTCCTCCTTTAAAACTACTTTTTTGTATAAATAATTTATTCCCATATAGCCTTGTTCTTCCGGCTTTTGATGAATTAAAAAGTCGATAATACCATTATTTAGATATTCTAAATTTTGTTTTAACAATTCGTACCCTATAACCCGAATGCCTTTTAAATTATTTTCTTTAATAAATTTCGCCACGATATAAACTCTCGAATTCGGAATAAATACGCAGTCTATTCCGTTGAACATATTTATATTTAATTGGTTTTCAATATCGTATTTTATGCTTATTTCAGAGAAATTAAATTTTGGAAGTCCCTGTTTTTCCTCAAAAAAGGCATAAAACCCCTTGATGCGTTGTAAAAAAACATTCGTTCTAGAAGTGCTTTCTATATTTTGATTAATGATTAAAATCAAAACATTGCTGTCGTTTTTGATGCCATAACTAATCAGTTTCCCACCTAAATAACCACTTTGGTAGGAATCTTGACCTATATAGGCAATGTCTTTAATTTCAGGAATATTGGAGTCAATCATTACAATTGGAGTATCTTTTTTCTTGTATTCATTTAAAAAACTAACAGACTCCTCATAAAATATAGGCGCAAACAATAATCCATCGTAGTCTATTTTTAAAACTTTGACAGCTATTTTATTAAAAGAAGTTGCGTTATAATCAAAAAAGAAGTAGTCCACCGTAACTCCAAAATTGGACAATTCTTCGCCTGCTTTTGATATCCCAATAATAGGGGCTTGCCAATATTCTATGTTGTCATTTTTTGGAAGAAAAACAGCAAACTTAAATTTTTTGTTAAAGGCTAAATTACTGGCAAAAATATTTTTTTTATAGCCATACTCTTTAATAATAGCGTTTACTTTTTCGATGTTTTCTTCAGTCACCTGACCACGATTGTGAATTATTCTATCTACGGTTCCAACGGAAACGTTAGCAATTTCGGCTATTTTCTTGATTGTTATAATGGGTACTTAGTATTTGTTATACGCCGTAAATTTAATTTTTTTTTAGTTTAATTTCTTTTTTATTTTTTTGTTGTACAAGTTATTTTTATAATTATATTTGCCCTAGTCGTGTGCGCCCACGAAAATGTATTATTATGTCAAAAAGAATCGTAACTTTTGGAGAGATATTGCTTAGGCTGTCGCCACCAAGTCATTTGAGACTGACCCAAGCAACTTCTTTTGATTTGTATTACGGTTGTGCCGAAGCTAATGTTGCAGCTTCATTGGCTAAATTTGGACTTCCGGTAAAGTTTGTTACCGCAGTTCCGCCAAATGAGTTGGGCGAATCCTGCTTAAGTATGCTGCGTTCTTTTGGAGTAAATCCTATGGCAACAGTGCAAGGCAAGAGACTTGGTATTTATTATTTTGAACAAGGTGCCTCTGAAAGACCCGGAAAAGTGGTTTACGACCGAGAAGATTCTTCGTTTTCAACCTTGAGAAAAGGCATGATTGATTGGGAAACGATATTTAAAGATGCGGATTGGTTTCATTGGTCAGGAATAACGCCTTCGCTTTCATTGGAACTTGCAGCATTATGTAAAGAAGCTTTAATTACTGCTGAAAAATTAGGCTTAACGATTTCAGCCGACCTAAACTATAGACCCACTTTGTGGAAGTATAATAAAAATGCAAATGAAATAATGCCAGATCTTGTTCAACATTGCGATTTGTTATTGGGAGGAATCGATGAATCTGCAAAGGTTTTGGCAGTAAATAGAAATGAAGGAGATACTGAGGAAATTGTTTTTAGCAATTGGATGAAAGCATTTCCAAAACTCAAAAATATTGTTGCTACGCAAAGAAGGAATGCTAATGCATCTTCAAATGGTGTTAGCGCTACTTTATGGAACGGCTCAGCATTATTACACTCTCAAGTTTATAACGTTTCTCATATCATAGATAGGATTGGCGCTGGTGATGCCTTTATGGCAGGCATAATTTATGGATTAATTACTTGGCCTGAAGATCATCAAACGGCTCTTGAATTTGCAGTTGCAGCTACTTGCTTAAAACACTCCATTTCAGGAGATATTAATTTAGCTACCGTAAATGAAATACAAGCATTAATGAGTGGTTCTGGTGGCGGAAGAGTTTCTAGATAATAAATTATTAGGTGGGGAATTAATATTTAAAAAGCCCTTCTTAACAACTAAGTATAATAAACAATTAACAACAATTAGTAATTTAAAAAATGGGAAAAAGAGTAGTAACATTTGGTGAGATAATGTTAAGATTAGCACCACAAGGATTTTTAAGATTTTCACAAGCAGACAATTTCGATGTTGTATATGGTGGTGGAGAATCAAACGTAGCGGTTTCATTAGCAAATTATGGAATTCCAGTTGATTTTGTAACCCGTTTACCAAAAAATGATATTGGTGAATGTGCCATGATGGAAATGCGCAAAAGAGGAGTTGGTGTAGACAATATAGTTTGGGGTGGTGAACGTTTGGGAATTTATTTTCTAGAAACGGGTGCTGTTAGCAGAGGAAGTAAAGTGGTTTATGACAGATCTCATTCTTCAATGTCGGAAATTCAACCAGGAATGATCAATTGGGAAAAAGTTTTTGAAGGAGTAGAATGGTTTCACTGGACCGGAATTACTCCAGCAATTTCTCAAAGTTCTGCCGATGCTTGTTTAGAAGCGGTTAAGGTGGCTAGCAAATTAGGTGTTACTATTTCAACCGATTTGAATTATCGCGCTAAATTGTGGAAATACGGTGGAGACCGTGAAGCGATTATGACCGAGTTAACATCCTACTGCGATGTAATTTTAGGAAATGAAGAAGATGCAGAAATGCACTTTGGAATCAAACCAGAAGGAGCAGCAGTGCAAACGCACGGACACGATGTAAAAGCAGAAGCTTTTCTTTCTGTTTGCCAACAAATGATGGAAAAATTTCCAAGAGCTAAAAAAGTAATTACGACTTTACGTGGTTCTATTTCAGCATCTCATAACACATGGGCAGGAGTTTTATACGACGGGAAACAAATGTTGCAAACAAGTCAATATCAAATCACCGATATCGTTGATAGAGTTGGTGGTGGCGATTCTTTTATGGGAGGTTTAATTTACGGATTGTTGACTTATCCAAATGATGACCAAAACGCATTAGATTTTGCCGTTGCAGCATCTTGCTTGAAACACACCATTAAAGGGGACGCTAATTTAGTTACAGTTGACGAAGTTTCTAAACTTATGGGTGGAGATGCTTCTGGTAGAGTTGCACGATAATTAAGAAAACATGATAATAGATACATTAGCTAACGCTACGAAATATAGTAGTTTGAATCCTTTATTTGCAAAAGCATTCGACTATATCAAACAAAATGACATTGCCAATCTTCCCGATGGAGTTTCCGAAATTTCCGAAGGTTTAAAGTTAATTGTCAATACCGGAATGGGGAAAACTGCCGAAGCTAGTTTGGCTAAATTTGAATGCCACGACCACAATATCGACATTCAAGTTTGTGTAAGAGGATTGGAAACCATAGGATGGAAACCAAGAGAAAAATGTGTGGCACAAAACGGCGCCTATAATCCGGAAAAGGACGTGCGTTTTTTTAGCGATGAACCTGATATGTTTTTCCAATTAACGGACAATCAATTTGGGATTTTTTACCCAGAAGATGTTCATGCTCCAATGATTGGTGATGGAGAAATCAAAAAATTAGTATTTAAAGTTAAAATATAAAAAAATGAGCAAGATTCAAAATGTAACTGACGCGATTGTACAACAAGGAATGCTTCCTTTGTACTTCAATGCCGATGAAAATGTAACAATAGAAGTACTAAGAGCAATTTACAGAGCGGGAATCAAAGCCGTTGAATATACAAGTCGTGGCGATGCAGCTTTGAGCAACTTCACAAAAATGGTTGAAGTTAGAAATGCTGAAATGCCTGATTTATTATTAGGAATCGGAACAATCAAAAATTTACAGCAAGCGGAAGAATATTTTGCTGTAGGCGCTGATTTTTTCATCAGTCCGGGTTTTGTGCCAGAAGTTGCGGCATTTTTAAAAAGCAAAGGAATTTTGTACAGTCCGGGTTGTATGACGCCAACAGAAATTATTACAGCCGAAAATGCTGGGATTCATTTCATCAAATTGTTTCCTGGAAATATGCTAGGACCCGATTTCTTGAGCGGAATTAAAGATATTTTTCCAAAATTATTGTTTATGCCAACAGGCGGCGTCGACACAACAAGCGAAAACATCAGTGGTTGGTTCAAAGCAGGAGTTTCAGCAGTTGGAATGGGAAGCAAATTAATTAGCAAACAATTAATGGCTGATAAAGATTATGTCACCATTGAAACAGAAACAAAAAAGGTTCTAAGCTTAATTCATTCGATAAAATAATATACAGATGAAAACAGTAGTAATAACAGGTGCAGGCGGAGTTTTGTGTGGCACATTAGCAAAAGCATTGGCTAAACAAGGCTACCAAATAGCCCTTTTAGACTTAAAAAAAGAAGCAGCAGATCGAGTTGCCAATGAAATTAATGCAGCCGGAGGAAAAGCAATTGGTGTTGCCGCCAATGTATTGGAAAAAGAATCTTTGGAATCTGCAAAGAAAGAAGTCAACGAAAAATTGGGAAGTTGCGATATTTTGATAAACGGAGCAGGAGGAAATCATCCATTGGGAACAACATCAAATCCATTTCTTTTAGAGGAAGATTTGCAAAATACTACCGAAGGTTTCAAAACTTTTTTTGATTTGGATGCCGAAGGAATAAAATTCGTTTTCAATCTAAACTTTATTGGAACTTTATTGCCAACTCAAGTTTTTTCAAAAGATATGATAGGCAAAAAAGGTTGCAGTATTTTGAATATTTCTTCGATGAATGCCTTTACACCTTTGACAAAAATCCCAGCATACAGTGGTGCAAAAGCTGCAGTATCTAACTTTACACAGTGGCTGGCGGTTCATTTTTCAAAAGTAGGGATTCGTGTGAATGCCTTGGCTCCTGGATTTTTCTTAACCGATCAAAACCGTGCTTTATTGACAACTGAAAACGGCGAATTGACTGCAAGAGGAAATACTATCATAGGTCAGACCCCAATGGGAAGATTTGGAGAACCAGAAGATTTAATCAGCACCACGCTTTATTTATGTGATGACGCATCCTCTTTTGTTACCGGTGTCGTTATTCCTATCGATGGAGGTTTTAGCGCGTTTAGCGGAGTTTAAAAAATAACACTTAATAGCATAAATATAAAGTTATGGAACAAACATGGAGATGGTACGGACCCAATGATCCCGTGAAATTATCAGATGCCAAGCAAGCCGGCGCAACTGGAATTGTAACTGCGCTTCATCATATTAAAAATGGTCAAGTGTGGGAAGTGGACGAAATCATGAAGCGAAAAAATGAAGTGGAAGCAGCAGGATTAACTTTGTCGGTGATAGAAAGCATTCCTGTTCACGAAGATATCAAAAAACAATCGGGCGATTATTTGAAATATATTGAAAATTACAAGCAAAGTATCAAGAATTTAGCGACTTGCGGAATAAACATTGTTTGTTATAATTTCATGCCTGTTTTAGATTGGTCTCGTACCGATTTGTCTTATGAAATGCCAGACGGTTCGAAAGCCTTGCGTTTTGATATCAATGAATTCGCTGCTTTTGAATTGTTTATTCTAAAAAGACCCGGAGCTGAAACCACCTATTCTGAAGCGCAGAAAGCAAAAGCAAAAGCGACTTTCGAAAAATTAACCGATGCCGATAAAATAAAATTGCAACAAAACATTATTGCTGGTTTGCCCGGTGCGGAAGAATCCTATACTGTAGCAGATTTTTTGAAAGTGCTTCAAGGTTATGACGGTATCGACGCAGCTAGATTGAAAGAAAATTTATACTATTTCTTACGTGAAATTATTCCTGTCGCAGAAAGTGCTGGCGTTTTAATGGCGATTCACCCTGACGATCCTCCTTATCCAATTTTAGGATTACCAAGAGTAGTTTCCACAGAAGCTGATTTGATACAATTATTGAATGCTATTGATTCTCCGTCTAACGGGTTTTGTATGTGTACTGGTTCTTACGGGGTTATTGCCGATAATGATTTGCCAGGAATTGTAGATCGTCATGGAGAAAAAATGAATTTTATTCACCTGAGAAGTACGCAACGTGATGCCGAAGGAAATTTCTATGAAGCCAACCATCTCGAAGGCGATGTAGATATGTATGAAGTGGTAAAATCTATTGTAAAGAAGCAAAAAGAAACAAAAAGAATCATCCCGATGCGACCGGATCACGGACATCAAATGTTGGACGATTTGAATAAAAAAACCAACCCAGGGTATTCAGGAATTGGACGTTTAAGAGGATTAGCAGAATTACGAGGTTTAGAAATGGGAATTGAGAAAAGTTTATTTTAATATAAATTATGGCTGAAAATATATTTATTACGGATGATTTTTTACTGCACAGTCAAGCGGCAAGAACCCTATACCACGATTTTGCAAAAGCACAGCCAATTTTTGATTACCATTGTCATTTGTCTCCAAAAGATATTGCCCAAGACCGCCAATTTGAGAATTTATACCAAATATGGATTGATGGGGATCATTATAAATACAGGGCGATGCGTGCCAATGGCGTGAATGAAAAATTCATTACAGGAGAAGCTAGCGATTATGAAAAATTTATCAAGTGGGCCGAAACTGTTCCTTATACGTTGAGAAACCCTTTGTACCATTGGACTCATTTGGAATTGAAGAATTATTTTGGAATTACCACTCTATTGGATTCAGATTCTGCCGATGCCATTTACAAACAATGTTCTGATTTATTGAAAAAGCCCGAGTATAGCGTTAAAAATCTGCTTCGCAAAATGAATGTTACGGTTGTGGGAACTACGGATGACCCAACAGATGATTTGCACTACCATAAACAATTGCAAGACGATAATTTTGAAATCAGAGTTTTACCTTCTTTTCGTCCCGACAAAGCAACCGAAATGGAAAAAGGACAAGCTTTTGTAGATTACATTCAAAAATTAGAAAAAACAGTAGGTAATAAAATTACTAATCTTGCAACTTTAATAAAAGCACTTCAAGAACGTCATGATTTTTTTCATGAAATGGGTTGTCGAATTTCTGATCACGGACATGCGAATTTCTATGGAGAGGACTATACTGAAAGTGAAGTAAATATCATTTTTGCAAAAGCGATGAAAGGCGAGTCAGTTTCTGTTTTGGAGATTAATAAGTACAAATCAGCCGTTTTATTTGAATTGGCTTTGATGAATAAGAAAAAATCTTGGGCGCAGCAATTTCATGTTGGCGCCATCCGAAATAACAATGCGAAAATGTTGCAGGATATTGGTCCCGACCAAGGATTTGATTCGCTTGGCGATCTAAACATGGCTAATAATATGAGCAAGTTCTTTGGAAGATTGAGCCAATGCGATGGTTTAACCAATACTATTGTCTATAATTTAAATCCCCGTGACAGCGAAATGTTTGCCTCGATGGTGGCTAACTTCAACGATGGAAAAGTGGTAGGAAAAATGCAATATGGTGCGGCTTGGTGGTTTTTGGATCAAAAAGACGGCATGGAAAAACAGTTGAACGTACTTTCTAACTTTGGATTATTGAGCCGATTTGTTGGAATGGTTACGGATTCACGTAGTTTTCTATCTTTTCCTCGCCATGAATATTTTAGACGTATATTGTGCAATGTTCTTGGCGATGAAATTGAAAAAGGGGAATTGCCAAACGATATGAAACTCATTGGAAACATGGTTGAAGCCATTTGTTATAAAAATGCAGAGACTTATTTCGATATAAATAAACTTTAAAAAAACGAATTTTTATAAATTCAAAAACTAACCAAACCTAAAAACCTACTAATGAAAGAAACGAATCAATCAATCGGAAAATACAGATGGACCATTTGTGCTTTGCTATTTTTTGCCACTACCGTAAATTATTTAGACCGACAAGTGCTGAGTCTTTTAGCACCAAGTTTGTCTAAAGAATTCAATTGGTCTAATAGTGATTATGCAAATATTACTGCAGTATTTCAATTTATTTATGCTATTTCAATGCTTTTTGCTGGAAGAATAATCGATAAATTAGGAACCAAAAAAGGATATATTTTAGCCATTACAGTGTGGTCTTTAGGAGCAATAATGCATGCGTATTCACTGCCTGTTGGAAGCGCATTTTCAACATTTATGGTTTGGATTGGAGTTGGGGCAGTACCAATTTCAATTGCTGGTTTTATGTTGTCCCGAGCTGTTTTAGGTTTTGGAGAATCGGGAAATTTCCCTGCTGCAATTAAAGCGGTAGCAGAATATTTTCCAAAAAAAGAACGTTCGCTTGCAACAGGAATTTTTAATTCAGGATCTAATGTTGGAGCTATTTTGGCGCCTTTAACAGTTCCTGTGATTGCATTACATTATGGGTGGGAATTTGCTTTTATTCTTGTAGGTGCAATAGGTTTTTTATGGATAATTTTTTGGTATTTTTTGTACGAGATTCCATCCAAACAAAAACGTTTATCAAAAGCAGAGTTAGATTATATTCATCACGACTGTGAAATTGCAGTTGAAGATTCCAATAAAAAAGAAGAAAAAGTGGCTTGGGTTAAACTATTAGGCTACAAGCAAACATGGGCTTTTGTATTTGGAAAATTCATGACCGATGGAATATGGTGGTTCTTTTTATTTTGGTTGCCGAAATACCTTGAAGCCCAGTTTAATATGAAAGGAACGGATATTGTTCTTCCATTAGCAGTCTTGTATAGTATGACAATGATTGGTAGTATTGGTGGAGGTTGGTTCCCAATGTATTTTATCAATAAAGGTTATAATCCTTACGACGGTCGAATGAAAGCAATGTTAGTTATTGCCTTATTTCCATTAGTAGTATTATTAGCGCAGCCTCTTGGTTATATCAGTTTTTGGATGCCTGTTTTGTTAATTGGAGTAGGAGCATCAGCGCACCAAGCGTGGTCTGCCAATATTTTTACAACTGTTTCCGACATGTTTCCTAAAAAAGCGATTGGTTCCATAATCGGAATTGGCGGAATGGCTGGAGGAATTGGGGGCGTGTTAGTTTCGAAATTGGGCGGCTATTTATTTGATTATTATGATGCATTAGGTCACATACAAACCGGTTATACTATAATGTTTGTTCTTTGCGCCGTTGCCTATCTTATAGCTTGGTCGGTGATGAAAATGTTGGTACCTAAATACAGTCCAATTACAGATTTGTAATTTTATACTATTTTTTTTGATTTTTTTTTGATTTTTTTTTTGCAGCCCCGAAGTGCTACTTCGGAGCTGCTTTTTTTACTATAATAAAAATTTTATAAAACAATAGCAAACTTAAAAACGTCATATATGTTTCAATTAAATAAATATAGTAATTGGTGCAAACCAAGATTTATAATCTTAATCAGTTGTACGGCAATGCTATTTTCTACGTCCTACTTACTTTCACAAAATTTACCCCAAATAATTACGGATAAAAAGATAGCTGCACAAAATTACTTCCCTGATTATAGTTACGCGGGCTATCATCATGGAGAAGTTAATCTTCCTCAAAAGTCAGAACAAGTAATTAATGCTTTAGATTATGGGGTTATAGCAAACGATATTCTAGACGATTCGAAAGCCATACTGAAAGCTATAAAAGCCGCAAATTCTTTAAAAGGCGATGTGGTTTTACTATTGCCGGCAGGCCGACTTATTTTAAGCGAGGTTGTGTATCTAGAACGCAGTAATTTTGTACTAAGAGGTGCTGGATCAGGAAAAGAAGGAACCGAGATTTTTTGTCCTCGCCCTATGATGTATTTAAAAGATCCGGAATCATTAAAAGAACTTAGGGAATACCTGGTCACTTTTGATAAAAGACAACGTGAAAAAGAAAACAATTTAGACTTGCCTTTTTCTCAATATGCTTGGTCGGGAGGATTTATTTGGACTCAAGTTCCCAAGGAAAGAGTAAAATCATATATGGAAAAATATGACTCGAAATTAAATGTTTTAGCTAAAGTTTTGACAGGTAAAAGAGGTGCAAAAACGTTTACAATTTCTGAGGCAAATGGTTTAAAGGTAGGAGATGTAGTTGAATTGCAACTTTTTAATAAAGAAGGTGAAGGCGGAGAATTAAATAAAAATTTATATAATGGTGCCAAGGTAAAGCCAGGTTCTCATCATTGGAAATTTCCAACATTACCTATAGTAAGACAGCAAGTAGAAATTGTAAAAGTGAGCAAGAACACCGTTACAATAAAAACACCTTTGTTATTAGAAATTAAAACAAATTATGATGCACAATTAGTCGAGTGGAAACATTTGTCAGAAGTTGGTATTGAGCACCTTAGTTTTAGTTTTCCAAATACACCCAGAGTCGCTCATCATGTCGAGCAAGGCTACAATGCATTATTTTTAACTAGAATTTATAACAGTTGGGTTCGTGACGTATTGATACATAATGCGGAGAGTGGCATTTTAACCGAAGAAATTGCAAATGTAACTATCCAGGATATTGTTACTGATGGTGATAATATTGCTCATTATACTGTTGCAATGGGTGGGGTTTATAATGTACTAGTCAAAAATCTTAAAATATATAATAATGCAGTACATCCTTTGAGTTTCAATACTTTTTCTTCAAAAGATGTGTACCAAAACTGCGAAATTTTTACCAATCCTTATCTAGATCAACATGCAGGTGCTAATCATCAAAATCTGTTTGATAATATAAAAGTTCATTTTACTCCAAAAGCGGATAATAGCTATCCTTTGTTTTTGGCTGGTGGTGCTGATTATTGGAGACCTTCTCACGGTGCTTTTACTACTTTTTGGAATATCAATATAGAAGTAAGGGGAAAATTCGATATTTCTAAACCGATATTGCTGAATGGTATGAATGATGGTCCTTTCGCAAGAATACTTGGAGTTTATGGGAATCAAGATTTAAAAATAGATTATGGGCCGGATGCTTATTTTGAATTTTTAAACAAATCCATAACCGAAACTCCTTCATTATATGATTATCAACTGAAAAAACGAATGGAATAACTTGATTAAATAAATATTTAATTAATTAATGAAAAATTTCAAAGCTATAGTAATTGTTTTTACTTTAGCAGTGAAAACTGCTATAAATAGGAAGAAGTTAGTAAATAATAGAATTAATTATCATTTTTGATGATGTAAACACAGTATGAAAATCAAACTTATTCTCCTTTCATTTTTATTTGTAGCTTTTGGAGGTTTTTCCCAAACCAATAGTTATAGATTGAATAATTTATCCACAGTTAATGGTCTGTCACAAAGTTCGATAATTGCAACACATCAAGATAGAATTGGTCAAATGTGGTTTGGAACGCGAGATGGTCTTAACAAATATGACGGGAATAAATTTACCATATTTCGAAATAATCCAAAAGATTCTACCTCAATTACTAATAACGACATTTTATCTATACAACAAGATAAATCGGGTAATTTGTGGATTGGAACCTACAATGGACTCAACTGTTACAATCCCGTAACCAACGCATTTAAGCAGTACTTTCACGCAAACAATGACATATCCTTATGCAATAATACCATTTGGGATATCAAAGAAATTAAGAATGAAATTTGGATAGCTACTTCTAGTGGATTGAGTATTTATAATAAAACAACAAAAAAGTTTCGTTCGCTTTTTCATTCCAGTCGGAATCGTTTTAGCATTCCCAATAATTTTGTTTTAAGTATTTTAGAAACCAAAAATGGGGCTATTTGGATAGGTACTGCAAAAGGTTTATGCAAATTAGTAAGTCGAAAAAATGGAATTTTTTCATTTCAGCAAATGTATTCACAAGAAAATAGTGAAGGTCTTTTTGTACAAAAAATTAAAGAAGATGCTACAGGCGATGTATGGATTGGTACAAAAACTAGTGGAATTTATAAATTCGATTCTTCCTCTAAAAAATTGATTTCACTTTTGGCTTATGGGAGCCAAAATGGTATCGATGTTGATGTTCGAGCTATAGATATTGATTCGAAAGGTGCTTTGTGGATAGGAACCTATAACGGCATTTGCGTAATGCAGCAGAATGGAACGATCCAGAAAATTACAAATAATGCGGATAAAAAATCAAATATAACAAAAGTTAAATCTGTTTATACTGATAAAAATGGTTCGGTTTGGATTGGGACTTACTATAATGGGGTTCATGTTTGGGATGTTTCCAATATCAATTTTTCAAGTTTAAATCAAAGATCTGGCAAGCAAGCCCTAAGTTTTGATGTTATAAGTTCTATAGTTGCCGACAAATACAATAATATATATTTTGGTACAGAAGGTGGCGGAATCACAGTTCTGGATAAAAAAACGCAAACTACTCGTTTTCTATCCCCTAGTAAACGTAGCGAGTTATCTGGCAATAGCATTAAATCGATGTATCTTTCCGAAAAGGGAATTTTGTGGATTGGAACATTTTCAGATGGATTGTCAGCTTACGATATCAACTCTAAACAATTCATCAACACTGCTATTTCATCTGATTTAACAAAATTATTGAAGGAAACTGGCGTATATGTTATTAAAAAAGGCAGAACAAACGATATTTTATGGTTGGGAACATTTGGGAAAGGGTTAATTCGCTATGACACTTCCAATAAAACCTATCAGATTATTGGCAATGATAATTACTCCGATAATTTTTTATCCAATAATAGAATTAGAACACTCCTAATTGATAAAAAAGATAATCTGTGGATTGGAACTCAAAACGGGTTAAATTATATCAATTTAAATGATTTTGATAATAAAAATTACATCATTAGGCATTTTTTCTTCGATAATAAAGTACTTTCTGGGGATGATATTCTGACCGTTTTTCAAGATAAAAAAGGAAAAATATGGGTTGGCACCAAGGCTAAAGGACTTTATTTGTTTAATGGCAAAATCTTTAAAAAAATTAACTTAAATGCAGATAATTCATACATCACATCCATACATTCTATATCAGAAGATTCCAAGAATAACTTATGGCTTAGTTCTAATTATGGAGTAATCAAATACAATCCTACTAGAAATAGCATGATGATTTACGATCAAAAAGATGGATTAATTAGCAATGAGTTTAATGACAATGCAAACTTGGTTTTGGATTCACATAAATTTTATTTAGGAGGCCCATTAGGCGTTACTTATTTCGATTCAGATCGCATTGCCTTAAATAAATATTCTCCTCAAGTGATACTAACTGATTTTAAGGTTAAAAATAAGTCTGTCTCTATAAATGATGGTCAAGATATTTTACAAAAAAGCATTTCTTATACTAAATCATTGAAAATCAGCCACGACAAGGCGAATATTGCCATTAATTTTGCGATACCTAATTTTATAAATTCAACAAGCAATCAATATTCTTATCGATTGGTTGGCTTAGAAAACAACTGGACAAATACCACTAATACAGAAGCAGTATATACCATACAAACATCAGGAACTTATGTTTTTGAAGTTAGAGGAGCAAACAACGATGGTGTTTGGAACACAGTACCTACAACACTAGAAATAGTTGTTGAACCAGCGCTGTGGCGAAGTGTATGGGCGTTCATCCTTTATTTTATCATAATTGTTGCTTCTTTATATTGGTTGGCTTGGATCATAAAGTCTAAAGAAATCCTTAAAAAGGAATTGGAATTAGAGTATTTAGAAGCGGAAATCAACAAAGAAAATACGTCAGCAAAACTGCAATTTTTCACTAATATATCGCACGAGTTTAGAACGCCCTTAACTTTAATTTTAGCACCATTGCAACAAATTCTTTCCAACTACAATGGAAGCAATGAAATGTACAAAAAATTGAAAGTTATCGAAAGTAGTGCTAACCATCTTTTGAGTTTAATAAATCGATTGATGGATTTTAGAAAATTTGAAAGTAACCAATTCACTTTGGAATCAGCAGAAGGAAATATCGTTAAATTTTTGAACGAAATATTTTTATCTTTTACTGAATTTGCTAAAGATGGAGGGTATCTTTATACGTTTAGTACCTCTGACGACGAAATCTTAGTCTATTATGATCGGAATAAATTTGAAAGAGTTTTTTATAATTTAATTTCAAATGCTTTTAGATACACTCCCAAAGGAGGTATAATTTCGATTCATGTAAAAAAAGAAGAAAATGATATTGTAATCGAAATCGAAGATTCAGGAGCAGGTATTGCCGAGGAATACATCGACAAAATTTTTGATTTGTTTTTTGAAATTCCTTCGAATAAAAATTTTGAAAATAATTATAATAAAGGAACCGGAATAGGTTTGTCCATCGTAAAAAACATTGTCAATCTCCATAAAGGAGCCATAACGGTACAAAATAAAAGCACAAATGGAGCTATTTTTACCGTAAAGTTGCCCCTTGGCAAAGAGCATCTATCTGAAAATGAAATTTTAAAAGACTTCAAAATCAGTGACGATTTAGCGCTGTACACTTCCCAATTTGGTTGGCCCGAAGCTAAAGAAGACGAAACCATCAATGATTTTGATTTTGCCAGCGACAAGCTCACTATTCTGATTGTCGAAGACCACAAAGTATTGCGATCTTTTATGAAGAAACTACTCAAAGAGACCTATAATGTAATTGCGGCTGAGAATGGAGCAAAAGGATTGAAAAAAGCCTTGAAGTATGTCCCAGATTTGATTGTGAGCGATGTGGTTATGCCCGAAATGGTTGGAACTGAACTTTGTGCCAAAATAAAAGAAAATATAAAAACAAGTCATATTCCCGTAATATTACTTACTTCAAGATCTTCATTAGTATATAAAATTGAAGGATTAGAAAGCGGCGCTGACGATTATATTAGCAAACCTTTTGATGTAATTGAATTTAAATTAAAAATTAAAAATTTATTAGATTCGTCCCAACGTTTAAAATCAAAATTCTCCGGTGAGGGCAATTTTATAGCCAATGAAATCGCCGTTTCTTCTTTAGATGAGCAATTGCTTAAAAAAGCATTTAAAATAGTAGAAGATAATATCGCCAATGAGCAATTTGACATCCAGTTTTTTTGTTCAGAACTAGGAGTGAGCAGAACGATGTTATTTACCAAAATAAAAGCATGGACTAATTTTACGCCTAATGAATTTATTCATGAAATTAGGATGAAAAGAGCCGCGTATTTCTTAGAACAAAACAAGATGAATATCTCTCAAATTAGTTACAAAGTGGGTTTCAATAACCCAAAGTATTTCAGTAAATGTTTCCAAAAGAAATACGGAGAAACCCCTTCGCAATACATGAACAAATTTTCTACCGATTTTAAGGTTTAGATAAAAACTACTGTTTCCGCCTCTAATTTGGATATTTGAATACCCTTTTTTGGATTTTTGATTCTCAGTCTCATCTTACATTTGTAAAATGAACGGTAAGAAAACAAAAATCAGTATTCTTGAAATGGTACTAATTATTTTGATAATCTCGATGAGTTTATTGCTAATAAATTTTTACTAGAATTTTCAATTATTGATTTTCCTTTCATCCACAAATTTTTTAAATATTCAAATTGCATTATGAAGGTTAGTAATTTATTTTTGTTTTTTATGCTGTTGATTTTTTCTAATTTCAACTGCCAAGCCCAGAATACTGTTGATGATTTAACTACGAATAAACAACTCAATAATAGATTTATCAAGCTACTCGAAAACCCTATTGATTCCGTTGGATTCCCTCGAAGTATGAGTATAAAAACTGGAGAAATAAAAAAAGTACCGTCTAAAGATTGGACTAGTGGTTTTTATGTGGGCAATCTTTGGCAATTATATGCTCTAACGGCCGACTCCCAGTATAAAGAAAGAGCTCAAAAATGGATTCCGTTCCTTGAAAAAGAAAAATTCAACGGCGGCACTCACGATATGGGTTTTAAAATCTATTGTAGTTTTGGAAAAGGATATCAAATCAACCATTCCGAAGAGTACAAAAAAGTAATTATTAAAAGTGCTCAAACACTTTGCACCAGATTCAACAAAAAAATAGCTTCCTTGAAATCTTGGGATAATAGACGATGGGAGTTTCCGGTGATTATCGACAACATGATGAATCTCGAATTGCTTTTCGAAGCTTCAAAATTAACTGGAGATGATTCCTATAAAAAAATTGCCATTCAACATGCTAACACCACCTTAAAAAATCATTTTAGAAAAGACAATAGCTGCTTCCACGTGCTGGGTTACGATACGATTTCCGGAAAAGTAAAAAGTAAAAACACACATCAAGGATATAGTGATGATTCGTCTTGGGCAAGAGGACAAGCTTGGGCAGTGTACGGTTTTACAATGTCCTATCGATACACAAAAGATAAAAATTATCTGAAACAAGCCGAAGCCACTGCTCAGTTTTTTATCAATCATAAAAACATGCCAGACGACGGAATTCCATATTGGGATTTTAATGCGCCAACCATTCCAGATACTACAAGAGATGCGTCTGCAGCAGCAATAATGGCATCGGCTCTTATTGAACTGTATACAATTACCAATAAAGATGTTTATTTGAAGTATTCCAATAAAGTAATCAACTCTTTAAGTTCTGCGAAATATCTTTTAGCTGATGCTGTAAACGGTCCTTTTATTTTAGACCACAGTACTGGGGATTGGTCAAAAAAAGCCGAGTTAGATGAACCTATTATCTATGCTGATTACTATTTTTTAGAAGCAATAATCAGAAAAAAAGCCTTGTAATACCATGAAAATATTTATTTCGAACAGATTAAATCCCATTTTTATTTATCTTCTTTTAAGTTTTGGTGCAATCAATGCTCAAAATTCAGAAAATGTGGTGCGAAGTAAAACCAATATCAATTTAGATTGGAAATATTTAGAAAATGACGCTAAAAACTTATCCGAAATAAATAATACTAAAGATTGGATTGGTATCAATTTGCCATACAGCTGGAATAGTCAAGACGCCACTGATAATACGCCTGGCTATCGAAGAAGCGCCAGTTGGTACAAAAAGAACCTTGTTATTGCAAGTATCGACCCGAATAAAGTCTATCAATTGTATTTTGAAGGGGCGAATATCACTACAAAAGTGTATGTAAATGGACAAGATGCTGGTGGTCACATTGGCGGGTATATCGGTTTTACCATCGATATTACAAAATTTATCACTGCTGGAAACAATGACGTTTTGGTTCGTGTTGACAATAGTTACAACATCGATATAATCCCATCGCAAAAAAGTGATTTCTTTATTTATGGTGGCATCACGAGAGATGTTTGGTTATTATCATTAACAAAAACACACCTAGACAATCTCAAAATAACAACGCCAAAAGTTTCGGAGAAAGCAGCTACTTTAATTGTTGTTGCTTCAGTTAAAAACAGCAAAAGTCGGAAAGGATTATCTTATTTGGCGCAATTGACCAACCCGAAAGGCAAAGTAGTAGCCACTAAAAAAGGCATTTTATCAGGTGACGAAACAACAATCACATTCAACGAAATTAAAAATCCTGAATTATGGGATGTTAACAAACCTAATTTATATGCTGTAAGCGTTTCGTTAGTAGAGAACGAAAAACTAATAGATATAATCAGCGATAAAGTAGGTTTTAGATGGTTTGAATTTAAAGAAAACGGACCTTTTTTTCTTAACGGAAAGCGGGTATTGATTCGCGGAACGCATCGTCACGAAGAAATCGCTGGAGTGGGAGCTGCAATGTCAAACGAGCAACATCGCAAAGATATGGAATCTATAAAAGAGATGGGCGCTAATTTTGTTCGTCTGGCACATTATCCGCAAGATCCTGAAATTTATAAAGCCTGTGACGAATTGGGATTGTTGGTTTGGGACGAATTGCCTTGGTGTCGGGGAGGTCTAGGAACCGCTGTTTGGCAAGCCAATACCAAAAACATGCTTTCTGAAATGATTCAACAAAATTTTAATCATCCTTCCATTATTATTTGGTCTATGGGTAATGAAATGAATTGGTTGCCTGATTTTCCTGACGGAGATAATATCGAAAAAACGAGTGCTTTTTTGAAAGAAATTAATGCTTTAGCACATCAATTGGATCCAAGTCGTAAAACGGCTATCCGAAAATATGAAGAAGGTTCTAAAATTGTCGATGTTTTCTCACCTTCTATTTGGTCAGGATGGTATTCTGGCAGTTACAAAAGCTATAAAAAAGCAGTTGATAAATACAAATTAGATTACAAGCATTTTATTCATGCAGAATATGGCGGCGACAGTCAAGTAGGTCGTCATACTGAAAACCCAATTACTGGTGAAGGCGTAATTAAAGTTGAAGGTTGGGAAGAGGCAATCGTTCAGTCGAAAGGTGCCAATATCGCACAAATTGGCGATTGGAGCGAGAGTTATATTGTTGATTTATTTGATTGGCATTTGAATGTTGCAGAAAACGATCCAACATTTGTGGGGAATGTACAATGGGCTTTCAAAGATTTCGGAACACCTTTGCGTCCCGAAGATGATATTCCGTACATGAATCAAAAAGGATTGGTGGATAGAAACGGAAATCCAAAAGATGCTTATTATGTATTTAAAAGTTATTGGAGTGACAAGCCCTTTGCCTATATCGAATCTCATACTTGGACGGAAAGACAAGGACCGAAAGATTTGGCTCGTATCCTCAATGTTTTCAGTAATTGCGCTAAAGTTGAATTTTTTCATAATGGCGTTTCTTTAGGCGAAAAAACCCGTAATATAAAAACATATCCAGCATGTGGTTTGACTTGGAATGTCAATTTTATAGAAGGTAAAAACACTTTTGTAGCCATTGGAACAACAAAGGAGGGACAAAAAGTAAACGATACCATTAATGTGAATTACCGTTTTACCAAAAATGAACCGGCAGTAGGCTTGAAACTGTCAGCTGAAAAAATGACAAACGGAAACTATTTGGTAACGGCTATTGCTATTGATAAAAATAATTTGCGTTGTCTCGATTATGAAGATCGCGTATATTTTCAATGTCTTTCGGGAGGTCAAACACGAAAAAATCAAGGAACGCCTACTGGAAGTGAATCGATAAAAATGGCAAATGGTAAAGCAGCTATTGAAGTAATTCCAGACAATAAAAGTGATACAATCGAAATGAATATTCTAAATCAGAATTTCAAGGGAGAATACTTAAAGTTTAAGAAATAATTTACTTTTTTAATTCTTTAAAATGAAAAATAGCGCTACTGTAGTTTTAATATTATTTTCATTTGCCTCTCTTTTGAGCTGTTCCAATATGAAAATGGCTTTCAATTTAAATGAAATTGAAAGAAGTAGAACACTTGAAAATGCAAACCGCTATATATTAGAATCCCCAAAAACTATTACGGCTTCATTTTGCGAAAGAAGTGCCGGTAATACACACGATTTTTATTCGGAAGGCGATTATTGGTGGCCAGACGATACAAACCCAAATGGTCCTTATATCCGTAAAGATGGTCTGACCAATCCTGCAAATTTCACTGATCATCGTGAAGCTTTAATCCATTTTAGTCAATTATCTGGAGCTTTGGCTTCCGCTTATGTTTTAACAAAAGATAAAAAATACGCGTATAAATTAGCCGAACATTTGAAAGCTTGGTTTGTGAATGAGGATACTGCAATGAATGCCAATTTGCTTTATGCCCAGGCTATTCAAGGCGTTGCTACCGGAAGAGGAATAGGAATTATTGATACCGTTCATTTGGTCGAAGTTACTAAAGCAATTCATGCCGTCGAGGATTCTTCCGTTCTTTCAAAAATAGAATACGATACAATTATGCAATGGTTTACCAATTATTTAAACTGGATGACCACTCACGAATATGGCATTGCAGAACGTGAAAATGGAAATAACCACAGCGTTTGTTGGACCATGCAAGTGGCTGCTTTTGCCGATTTGATTGGCGATGAGAAAACCATGGATTTTTGTAGAAATTTTTATAAAAATACCTTACTCCCGAATCAAATGGATAAAGACGGTAGTTTTCCATTGGAATTAAAAAGAACAAAACCGTATGGTTATTCTTTATTTAATTTGGATGCTATGACGAGTATTTGCCAAATTTTATCTACAAAAAAAGACAATCTTTTTGCTTTCTCCTCTAGCGATGGAAAAAATATTGAATTGGGAATAAAATTCATGTTTCCGTACATCGAAAATAAATCTCTTTGGAAGTACCAGCAGGATGTAATGTATTGGGATGAATGGCCCGTTCGACAATCAAGTTTGCTTTTTGGTGGATTGGCATTCAAAAACAAAAAATACATCGAATTATGGAAATCGCTTAATGCTAATTTCACCACACCTGAAATTGTTAGAAATATGCCAGTTCGAAATCCTATTTTATGGGTATTAAAGTAAGTGTATCGTTAAACCAAAATCAATTGTACTAGTCTTAACAATAAATAATCAACAAATAATGAAAAAATTAATCGCGGCATCACTTTTAGGAATATTTTCTTTTACTATTATAATTGCTCAAGAAAAAACAAAACCAAATGTACTTTTCATAGCTGTTGACGATTTGAAGCCACTTTTAGGATGTTATGGTAACACATTGGTAAAAACCCCAAACATTGATCGATTGGCGAAAATGGGAACCGTATTTCAAAACAATTACTGTCAACAGTCCGTTTGCGGACCCACGCGTGCGAGTTTACTGACCGGAATGCGACCTGATTATACAAAAATCCGCGACTTAAAAACAAAGATGCGCGACATGAATCCTGATATTGTAACACTACCGCAGTATTTTATAAGTCAAGGATATACGACATCGGGTGTTGGTAAAATATTTCATCCAAGTTGTGTAGATAAAAAAGTGGATCCGCAATCGTGGTCTGTTCCTTTCTTTTTCGCTAAAGATTCTGATTATGCAAATGGAGCTCCAGTTAAAAAACACTATCAATCTCCCGAATTAAAAGCACTTCAAGCTGCTGAGGATGCCGCAAATAAAGACGATAAAGAGAAAAATAAATCGAAAAAAGAAGATCTAGATGAAGACGGAGGAAGCGCAAGAGGCCCAGCTTTTGAAGGTCTTGATTTGCCTGATAATGCTTATGAAGATGGGGTAATCGCTTTGATTGCCGAAAAGCAAATAATTAAATTATCTAAAGAGAAAAAACCGTTTTTTATGGCGGTTGGTTTTCATAAACCGCATCTTCCATTTGTATCTCCAAAAAAATATTGGGATTTATACAATAGAGAAGATATGCCTATTGCCGAATTTCAAGAACATGCTGCAAACGGAAAAACCTTCCAGTATCAATATCCTGGCGAATTGACGAATTATTCTGGCGTTAAAGAATTTGCTAAATTTGTTAAAAACGATAACAATGAATTTGGCTTGGCAATCGACAAGCAAAAAGAATTATTACATGCTTATTACGCCGCTGTTTCTTACGTGGATGCGCAAGTCGGGATTTTATTGAACACTTTAGAAAAAACAGGAACTGTAGATAATACTATAATTGTGCTTTGGGGTGACCACGGCTGGCATTTAGGTGACCATGATATGTGGGGAAAACACACTAATTTTGAACAAGCGACAAGAGCACCATTAATTATTGCCGCGCCTGGATTGAAAGCAGGTCAAAGCAAATCGATGACTGAATTTGTCGATGTTTTTCCAACCCTTTGTGAGTTATCTGGAGGAGCGGTTCCTACCTATTTAGACGGAAAAAGTTTAGTTCCTACTATGAAAAACAATAAAGTTTTAATTAAGGAATATGCTATGAGTCAGTATCCAAGAAAAATGCCTAAATCAAACATTAAAAAAGAGGACGGAAAAGGAAAGTTAATGGGATATTCTATGAGAACTTCTCAATATCGGTATACGGTTTGGTTAAACGACTTTAGCAGTGACCAAGTGTATAATGCAGATAAAGTTTATACCAAAGAATTATACGATTACGACAAAGATCCATTAGAGAAAGTAAATGTTTCCGAGGATAAAAAGTATGCTTCGATTGCTGCTGATTTGGATAAAAAAATGGTGATTTACTTTAAATCAAAAGAAATAAAATAATACTAAATATACGATCATGATTAAAAATAGAATTTTTAAATATGTAATAATTTTGTTGTCAATGACAACCAGTTCGGCTGTATTTGCACAAAAGAAAGCAGCGTCTAAACCCAATATTTTATTCATTGCAGTTGATGATCTAAAACCGATTTTAGGATGTTATGGTAACACTTTGGTGAAAACTCCAAACATTGACCGATTGGCAAAAATGGCAACAGTTTTTAATAGCAACTATTGCCAACAAGCGGTTTGCGGTCCAACTCGAGCTAGTATCATGACCGGAAAAAGACCGGATTATACCAAAATTTGGAATTTGACTACTCAAATGCGCGATATGAATCCGGAAATAGTTACACTTCCGCAATATTTAATCTCGCAAGGGTATGAAACTTCAGGAATTGGAAAAATATATCACCCTTCGAGCGCGCTTAGCGGAGTGGATCCAGTGTCGTGGAGTATTCCCTATTTGAAATTAGATGAAAAAGATTTTCCTGCAAATTTAGGAGAACCGGCAAACGGACAATATCAGTTGGCTGAAACAAAAGCTTTGATGACTCCCGAAATGATCAAAGAAAGAAAGCAGCGAAATAAAGAAGTAGCTCAGGAAAATGATGAGAATCCAAAAAGTATCAAAGGACCGTCAACGGAATGTATTGATGTGCCGGACAACGCTTATAATGACGGCGTAAACGCCTTATTGGCCAAAGACCAAATCATTGCCCTTTCAAAAAAAGATAAACCATTCTTTATGGCCGTTGGTTTTTCTAAACCCCATTTGCCATTTGTAGCTCCCAAAAAATATTGGGATTTGTACCAACGGGATGAAATGCCAATTGCTCCTTTTCAGGAACATGCTAAAAACAGTCCATTAATTGCGTATCATCAATCAGGGGAATTGCGTAATTATCCAGATATTACTGATTTTGTTACGCTACCAGTAGATTCTCTTCGCATTGGTTTGAAACTCGAAAAACAAAAAGAACTAGTACACGGCTATTATGCCGCTGTTTCTTATATGGATGCGCAAGTAGGAGTTTTATTAAACACATTAGAATCATTAGGTACTTTAGACAATACCATTATTGTGTTATGGGGCGATCACGGTTGGCATTTAGGCGACCACGATTTATGGCACAAGCATACTGTTTTTGAACAAGCTACGAGAGCTCCTTTGATTATAGCAGCACCAGGAATAAAAGCGGGTAAAACAAATTCTCAATCTGAATTTGTTGATGTTTTTCCAACAATTTGTAATTTGGCGGGACTTCCAATTCCAAATCAATTGGATGGAAAAAGTTTAAAACCTTTAATGCTAGATAATAAAGCTTCAGTTAAAGAGTATTCTGTAAGTCAATACCCGCGTAAATTGAAAAAGGACGAAGTAAAAAAATTGGGATATGAAAAAGGGGATTTAATGGGATATACTTTGCGTACTAATAAATATCGATATACCATTTGGATGAATAATTTTACCAGCAAACAAGTTTTTCAAGCTAATAAAGTATATGCAACCGAATTGTATGATTATGAAAAAGATCCTTTAGAAAAAGTAAATGTGGTAAAAGATAAAAAATATGTAAAAACTGCGTTTGATTTAAATTCAAAAATGCTCGAATTCTTCAAATCACAAGTCGAATAGCAGCACTAATTGCAATTTCTTATAATGGTATTTTTTTGACGTACTATTTTATTTTTACTTTCACAAGTAACAATATTAGTTATCTAGGATAAATTTTAATTATTTACAGAAATGTAATTGCGGCATTATTTGTTGGCTAAAGCCGGTCCAAGATTTTGCTTTTAATATTTACATCCAAGGGGTTATTTTTAATACGATTTCATTATGAAATTCTTATTTTTAATTAAAATAGTAGCGCAATGAATAAATTTAAGTTACTTCTGATTTGCTTTTTTTTCAATTTTGCCTTTTCGCATAACAGCCATTATGAAAAAGTGGTACTTCGGCAGTGGTCAATTGAAAAGGAACAACAGACTGTAGCTGGAAGTTTTCAGATGCTTAAAAACGGAGCCGTTTACATAGAAGATGCTAACGAGAAAATTATTCATTTTCCCTTGTCTTCATTTTCCAAAGAAGATCAAGCTTTTGTCCTAAAAAAAGAGGAATGGGTTAGGGAGATAAACATTGATTTAAATGCTAGAAGTAGTATAGCTCATGCAGAAAATCAATCGTCCTGGAATAAAAAACTGTGGATTATTGGTCTTTGTATACTTTTAATAGTAGGTATTATTTTAACTTTTGCCGATAAGAAAAAATTAAACTATTTAATACCAATCGCTTTATTAGGAAGCCTTCTGTCTTTTTATGGTTTTGCAAAAAATAATACTCTTACAATCACTGATCCTACTTTCTTAAACGCTGCATTTGCGCCATTTAAGGCAACTGTAAGTACTTCGTGGGACAATACTTATTTTTATGTGCACTCTAAAGGAATTCCAAATCATACCATGATGGTAGGAATTTCAAGCACAGGTTGGCAACAACAAATCCCAATTCCCCAATGTTATATTGGTACAAATGCGTGGAGTATTCCTTTAAATCCTGAATTAGCATTAACACCAGTGCCTGTAAGTGCTTTTCATTTTACAAGAGGAGCCATCGCTATCGCTGCCAATGGTGTAGCCATTTTTAATTACCACACTAATACCGGAGTGGATTCTTTTCTTGACGGACAATTAGATAATTATGGAGGACACTGCGGTCGCGCCGATGATTATCATTATCATACCGCGCCCATGCACTTGATAGAATCGAGACAAACTACTTATAATTTACCCATTGCTTTTGGACTAGATGGTTTTGCAGTTTACGGAAGTTTAGAACCTGATGGTAGCCCAATGGCAACATTAGACGCCAATCATGGTCATAATGGAACCAATAGTGTTTATCATTATCACGGTACAGCAAACGCTCCTTACATGATTGGGAATATGGTAGGAAAGGTTACTGAAGACGCCAATTTACAGATTATTCCACAAGCTTCGGCTAAATCTGTAAGGGCTCCAGGGGAAGGGCAAGAACCTATGAAAGGCGCTTTGATTACCGCTTGTGTTCCTAATGCAACAAACAATGGATATAATTTATCTTTTTCTTTTAATGGTACGCCTGGAAGTGCCACTAATTTTAGCTGGAACGGAACTGCTTACACTTTTAATTATGTAAATTATCCGACAATTAATAATAAAATAATAACCCCAACTATTGGAACTACAACAACAAATCATATAGGTTTTGCTCAATGTACGGTTCCAAATTTGGCAGCACCATCCTTTAGATTAAACGATAACAACATTTCCATTTATCCCAATCCAGCAAGTGATGTTTTGAATATAAAAGTTAACAACGGTATTACAGAAAGTGATGTGCAGTCGATTTCGATTTATGGAATAAAAGGCGAATTGATTTCAAAAACCCTGCATTATAAACAAAATATTGATATTAAAAATCTTTCTAAAGGGATGTATTTTGTTAAAATAATTTCAGATACCTTTGAAGTTACAAAAAAATTGATGGTTGAATAATTTTAAAACTTATTTCAAATGAAAAAAATACTAATTTTTGGAATCATTATAATAAATTCTACTTTGTTTTTTGGACAAAGTGTTACTAAAACTATTCAGTTATTGCCTGACACTGGACAAACTCAAAGTTACACTACTACATTTGGCGAAGACCACGATTATTTGATAAATATGCCTTCATTTACCAATAACAACAATTTAACAATAACAGATAATGTAACGGGATTAATGTGGCAGAAAGGCGATGGTGGTGAAATGACTTTTGAGAACGCTATCACTTATTGTAATACTTTAACTTTAGGGGGTTTTTCAGGCTGGCGATTGCCAACTCCAATAGAGGCCTATAGCATTCTGAACCATCAAAATTCGAATCCTGCAATTGACACAAACTATTTCGCTTCGACAGCTGCAGAATATTGGTGGACAAGCGTTTTTGAATTGAATTCTACAACGAAAGTTTGGTGTGCCAATTCTGGCGGCGGAATTGGAAATCATCCAAAAGCAGAAACCATAAGTGCCGGTGGAACAAAAAAATTCCATGCTAGAGCAGTTCGAAATGTTACCGCACCAACAACCATTACCAATCATTTTACAGATAATGGGGATGGGACTATAACCGATAATTTAACACAATTGGTTTGGCAAAAAATTCCAACTACAGAGACATTTATTTGGGATAGAGCTTTGGTTTATGCTGAAGGACTCACGATTGGAACAAATTCTGATTGGCGATTGCCGAACATCAAAGAATTGCAATCGATAAACAATGAATTGGCAACAAATCCATCTGTTTATGCACCTTTTTTTACAGGATTAGGAGTTCACAATTATTGGTCTTCAACAACACTTCCAAACCAAACTTTAAGTGCTTGGTATTGGAACACACAATTTGGAATTACTACTTATGATACAAAAACAAACCCTAATTATGTGATTTGTGTTAGAGGAAATCCTTCCCTTTCATTAAATACTATTGAACCTCATACTTCAATAAAAATTCATCCAAATCCATCTTCTGATTTTGTTTCCATTTCATTTCCACGCTACACAACTTCAGCAAAAATTGAAATAGCCGATGCATCGGGAAGAATAGTTCTAAACAAAGAAATTGTCGTCAATTCTAACGAATACTTGTTAGACACGGAAGGAATTTCAGGGGGAATCTATTATTTATCAATCATAAATGGAAATAATAAGAATACGTATAAAATCATAATGAAAAAATAATGAAAAAAATAGTTGTACTATTATTTCTATTGGTAATTAGTCATTCCAATTTTGCGCAACAACACAATGTAATTTTTGTTATAGCAGATGATATTGGAGCCGATTATTGTGGATTTTATTCCAATTATACACAGTATAGCCCCATTCTTGATACCATTGCAATGCCAAATGTTAGGCGTTTATTAAAGAGAGGGGTTCGATTTAAAAATGCATGGTCAAATCCCGTTTGTTCTCCTACTCGTGCTGGAATTTTGACTGGCAGGTATAGCTTTAGAACCGGTGTTGGGAATGCAATTGGAGGCGGTACTACCTCTGTTTTAAATACAAATGAAATTACCATTCCAAAATTATTAGACGAATATTCTAAAGATGGGATTTCAAAAGCATTAATAGGGAAATGGCATTTACAATCACCTTCACCTACAAATTATAAAAATCCAAATATAATGGGTTTTAACCATTACGAGGGAAGTCTATCAGGTTCAATTACCGATTATTTCAATTGGCAAAAAATCACTAATGGAAATCCTTCAACCATTACAAATTATGCTACAACGGAGGTGGTGGACAATGCTATTTCTTGGATTTCTGCACAGCCAACTGCAAAACCGTTCTTTCTTTGGATGGCTTTTAACGCACCACATAGTCCATTCCATTTGCCACCTGCGGGATTATATTCGAATACCACTTTGAGCGGAACAGTAACAGATATTTCGGCTAATCCAAAAAATTATTATAAAGCCATGGTTCAAGCTATGGATCACGAACTTGGACGTTTATTTGATTATTTGCAAAGTAGCGGAAAATGGGTAAATACAGACATCGTTTTTATTGGAGATAATGGAGATGATCCTGCAATTAATCAAGGTTCTGGGAGTGCAAAAGGAAGTGTATATCAGAAAGGTGTGAGTGTGCCTTTTATTATTTCAGGACCAACAGTTGTAAATCCCAACAGAAGCAGTGATGCGATTGTTAACACCGTCGATTTATTTGCAACAGCATTAGAATTATTTGGATATTCCGATTGGCGGCAATCGGAAATACTTTTAAATAAACCAGTGGATTCAAAAAGTTTAATGCCAATACTATTAAATACGGCAACATCGGCTAGGCCATGGGCGTTTACGGAGGTTTTCAAAGACTCTCCAACATCCGGAGATGGAAAAGCAATGAGAAATACGGAATATAAATTGATAAAATTTGACGACGGTACAGAAAAGTTTTTCAATTTAATTACTGACCCCACCGAAAAGACTAATTTGCTGTCGGGAACTTTAAACACCGCGGCAACTGCCAATTATACTTCTCTTTGCAGCGAAATGACCACATTAGTCGGCGCTTCCAACTATTGCAACCCTGCATTCTTAAATGACGAAAGTTTTGAGGCTAAAGAAAACATGGTTTTCCCCAATCCTTTTCAATCTACCATCCATCTAAAATCGTATTCGGGAAACGAAAAATATGAATTGTATTCTAGTTTTGGCCAGTTGATTTATTCTGGTTTACTGATTGAGAAACAAGATTTTTCGGCTTTTCCAAACGGAGTTTATTTCTTAAAAATTAAGGATAAGTCAACCACAACTGTAAAGCTTATTAAGGAATAAATTCCCTTTTATAGGCAGTGACCGAAGCCATAATTGCAGAAATAGTTCGGGTTTTATTTGACTGTTTGATTTTTTTGCGTAAAATGAAACAATACCACTATTATTTCTGGACGATAGTACTCTATTTCAGGATTTTTAAAAAAAAGATAGCTATTATATTTGGCAGTTGCATTATTGAAATTGTTTCGTACCTTTTTCAATTAGTAGTTTGTTAAAATTATGACCAAATGAAAAAATACCTAAAAAGCACATTGTTGCTTTTATACTTGCTTATTTCTTTACAAGTTGTTACCGCCCAAACATCTACTTTAGTTGCTGTAGGGAATAATGGTAAGCTAATCTATACTCCAGACAGCAAAGGAAACGTAATTCCTGATTTTAGTGGAGTTGGGTATATGAATAGTGAATCTCCAATTCCAACTGTGGCTGTAGTAAAGACCATTGTCGCTGTCCCGGGCGATAATTTAGCCAATATTCAAAATGCGATTAACGAAGTTTCTACCTATAGCCCGGATTCAAATGGGTTTCGAGGTGCTATTCTTTTTAAAGCAGGAACTTATAATATTAGTAACAGCATAAACATTTCGGTAAGTGGAATTGTGCTTCGCGGTGAAGGATTTGGCGTAACAGGAACAAATTTTGTAGCTACTAGAACTGCCCAACATAATTTAATCAATTTTGCTGGCCTATTAGGAACATCTGTTGTTTCAGGCACTACAAAAGCTATTACAGATGCTTATGTGCCGATAGGAAAAAAACAAGTTACCGTTGCAGCCAGTCATTCTTTTATGGTCGGAGATGCTGTTTTGGTGCATCGTATTCCTAATGATGCTTGGATTAACTTGTTGGGAATGAATACACTTACTACTTATGATCCGTTAGCGACTAATTGGGTTGCTTCTTCTTATGATTTATATTCCCAGCGAAAAATTACTGCAGTAAATGGTAATTTAATTACGCTTGATGCCCCCATTATGGACATTATCGATCCCATATATTCTGAAGGAGAATTGATGGAATATACCGATGATAGAATTCAAAAATGTGGGATTGAAAACATGAGAATTTCTTCTTTTTATGCTTCAGAAATTGATGAAAATCACGGCTGGGAAGCCATTTCTTTTTCCAATATTACCAATTCCTGGGCTCAAAATGTTGAAGTCTATTATTTTGGGTATTCAGCAGTTCACATTAAAAGCACTGCCTCATGGATTACAGTCGACAGTTGTAAAATGTTGGATGCCAAATCTACCATAGACGGCAGCAGACGTTATTCCTTTAATGTGGATGGCCAGAGAAACCTTATACAAAATTGTATTACTAGAGAAGGACGACACGATTATGTAAACGGAAGTCGCACTTGTGGACCCAATGTTTTTTATAATAGTTCTTCGACCAATCAAAAAAATGATATTGGACCGCACCATCGCTGGTCGACAGGAATTTTATTTGATAAGATTGTGGGTGATGGCCGAATTGATGTACAAAACCGCCTCGATTCTGGTTCAGGACACGGTTGGTCAGGAGGTCAAATTATGTTTTGGAATTGTACAGCAGCCCGAATGGTGGTGCAAGATCCGCCGGGTGATCAACGCAACTGGGCTATTGGATGCAAATCTCCCGTGATAACAAATATAGGAGATTGGAATTCTGAATCATTGGGAATTGTTGAATCTCAAGGGACTTTTATTGCTGCTATCCCTAGTTTGTTTCAAGCGCAGTTAAACGAGCGGTTGATTTCGCTTTCTGTACATGAAATTAATTTGCCAGATACGAAAAATGAAATTAGTCTGTTTCCAAATCCGGCGACAGATTGTATTACTATAAATACTGGGGTAAATGTGGAAACTCCTTTAGCCATTACTATTTATAATGCAATAGGTCAGCAGCTTAAAAATTTTCAATTCAATCAAAATAATACTAACGAATATTCTATTGCAGATTTGACAGAAGGAATTTATTTTGTGCATTTTGCAACAACAGCCATTAAAAAAACCATTAAGTTAGTCGTTAAGAAGTAAATACAATTAAAAATGAAGTCAACTATGAAAATATCAAATGCACAAACTAATTTTATAATTAATAAAGCAATAGTTTGTTTTTACCCGTTAATAATTTTATTGACTTTGAGTTCTTTACAAGCTGCACCCATTACAGTTTATTCAGTTCCAAGTTTGCAATCGGCTATAAACAATTCAAGAACTGGAGATATAATTATTTTGGCCAATGGAACTTACCGCGATAATACTTTAAATATTGGGAAGAGCAACATCACAGTAAGTGCAGAAACACCTGGAGGCGTTTTTTTGAATGGAACTAACGACATCAACATAACCGGAAGTTTCATTACCTTTAGTGGTTTTCAATTTACTGAGGGTAATATTGGAACGGGTTATCTTATTGAACTTTACGGTAGAAACAATCTTTTGACACAGTTAAATTTTAGTGGTTATTTTGCAAAAAAATACATTGAAATGAAAGCGGGAAGCCAATACAATGAAGTTTCCTATTGCAATATAGAAAAAAAACCTGAGGCTGCTGAATTAGGATGTACTATACAAATTTTAACATCGACAACAACTCCAGGCTATCATAAAATTAGATACTGTTCCTTTAAGGATTTTTATGGATTGGGTGGAGATAACGGTAACGAACCTATTCGAATTGGTCTGGGAGCAGAATCCCTAAATGTTTCTAGAACTGTTGTAGAAAACTGCTATTTTAATAATACTGGATTGGGAGATAGTGAAAGCGTGTCTGTGAAATGCCAAGAAAATGTAATTCGTTTTTGCACCTTTACAAATCAGCAAAATGCGATGTTAGTTTTTAGAAATGGCGATAATAATGTTGCCTATAGTAATTTCTTTATTAATGCAGGTGGTATTAGAGTAAAAGAATCCAATAATATCTATGTTTACAATAATTATTTTGAAAATTGCGGAGATGGAATCCAAAGCGCCCCTGTTAAATATTTATACGACGAAAAGTCGATAAAGAATCACTTGAATAATCTGAATTTTATTCACAATACTTTTGTTGGAGGCACATCCATTGAACTAGGAAAACTTATTACCCTTAATAATGGCGGTATAATTGTTACAACTTTTACAAATAATACTTGGGCCAATAATATTTTTATGAATACCAAGGCGAGAATATTTTCTGAAATGGTAACAGGTAATTCCTTTGCAGGTAATATCTATAATGGAACTTTAGGAATTTCTATTCTTCCAGTAATGACAAATGCCGATCCTCTTTTGGTTACAAATGCGGATGCTTATCAAGGCTTGTCTGCATCAAGTCCCGCGATAAATGCAGCCAGTTCTGAATATCCTCCAATTTTAGATATTGCCAACCTAAATGACGACCCTGGTTTATTATTTGATATAAGTGGGCAAGCACGTCCCTCAACTGTGACTTCGAAAGATGTGGGTTGCGATGAATACACAACGGGAGCAAAAACGAATCATCCATTGTCCTTATCAGAAGTTGGTCCTTCTTATTTAGGAGGCCCGTCACTTTCAGTCAATTCAAAAGAAATGATAGATTCCCACAATGGGATAATGATTTTTCCAAGTCTAGCAAAAAAAGAAATTACAATATCAACTTCTGCAGCAATCGGTAATGTATTGTCAGTTTCTTTTTATAATTCAATTGGACAGAAAGTAAAAATGGATACTGATTTTCAAAATCAAGGCGGCTCTCAGCAGTATGATGTTTCGGATTTGAATAATGGGATCTACTTTGTAAAAGTGACTTCAAAAGAATTTTCTAAAACGATGAAACTTATCATACAAAAATAAAGGATTAGCAACGTTAATTGCAACTTTTAAATGGTTTATTTGTAGTTATGTGGACTTTTTCTCCTGTGAATAGTACTTCTGGAAGCGAAACAAGTTGTAATTTTATTCTGTAATAGTATAAAGTTTTACACTTTAAACCAAATTCAGTAACAGTAGTCCGATTCTAATTCAAACAATAAAAAAATGAATAAAAAAAACATTGTTTTTCAGTATTTAATTCTTGCCATTGCAGTCGCAATTTCGGTACCAATAGCAGCACAGCAAAAATCAAAACCCAATATTTTATTTATTGCAGTCGATGATTTAAAACCAATTTTAGGTTGTTATGGCAATACTTTAATAAAAACACCCAACATTGATCGATTGGCAAAAATGGCAACGGTTTTCAACAGTAACTATTGCCAACAAGCCGTTTGCGGACCAACACGAGCCAGTATAATGACCGGAAAACGTCCAGATAATACAGGCGTTTGGGATTTAAAAACCAGAATGCGCGATGTAAATCCCGATATTTTGAGCTTGCCACAACATTTAATTACACAAGGATACTCCACGCAAGGCGTTGGAAAAGTCTATGATACTCGTTGCGTGGATGACGCTATGGATGCACCTTCGTGGAGTGTTCCGTATTATAATTACTTCAAAACAGAAGATCGGTTTTATCCCAAAGATTTAGGAGCGCCGCTTTCAGGACAATACCAATCGCCAGAATCTAAAAAATTGGCTGAGAAATTTAGACTTGAAGCGGAAGCAAAGGGAATGTCTAAAAAAGAAATTTCAGATTACGTTTCTAAATCTGTGAAACCAGCTGTTGAATGTGTGGATGTTCCTGACAATGCTTATAATGATGGTGCGAATGCTCTAAGAGCCATTGAAATTTTAGAAAAACTAAAATCAGAAACACAACCTTTCTTTTTTGCAGTGGGATTTTCTAAGCCACATTTACCTTTTGTTGCCCCAAAAAAATATTGGGATTTATACAAAAGAGAAGATATGCCCGTGGCTGCTTTTCAAGAACAACCCAAAAACTATGTCGATGTTGCTTTTCATAACTCTGGTGAAATAAGAGCGTAT